>RCNC010009626.1_pt1 | contig 11252 bp, 10 predicted proteins | sample 2041301 | NCBI WGS metagenome assembly RCNC01 (sample SAMN09708231, study PRJNA481090) | Marine sediment metagenome, whole genome shotgun sequencing project. | biome: marine sediment; feature: ocean; material: sediment; isolation source: Sewage treatment plant 13A marine sediment (STP13A) ... | reverse complement strand
CATGGATCTTCATTCTTGCCTTTTACTTCTGGTTTAGCCGCCGAATGATGGGCGGAGGGATCAGTGGCGGGGTGTCAGGAGGGCTGCCTGGCGGGATTGGTGATTTTCTGGGTGGCCGGGCATCCAAGCCGACCAAACCGACCCGCAAAGTCACTTTCGCCGATGTGGCGGGTCAGGACGAAGCCAAGCGCGAGGTGTCGGAACTGGTCGAGTTCTTGCGAGACCCGGACCGGTTTCAAAAGGTGGGGGCCACCGTGCCGCATGGCGTATTGTTGATGGGTCCACCGGGCACCGGCAAAACCCTACTGGCACAGGCATTGGCGGGAGAGGCCGACGTGCCATTCTTTTCAACCTCCGGCTCGGAGTTCATCGAAGTCTTTGTCGGCGTCGGTGCAGGCAGGGTGCGCAAGATGTTCGAAGAAGCTCGCAAACAGGCGCCAGCGATCATCTTTATTGATGAGCTAGACAGTATCGGGCGCACTCGAGGCACCGGGCTGGGTGGGGGACATGACGAGCGAGAGCAAACGCTGAACCAGATTCTGGCTGAACTGGATGGGTTTGCGGCTCGTGAAGCTGTGGTGGTTCTCGCCGCAACAAACCGACCGGATGTACTGGATCCCGCGCTACTGCGCCCCGGCAGGTTCGACCGCCATGTCACCCTGTCACTGCCCGACAAATTCGCGCGGCGCGCGATCCTGGATGTGCACATCAAAGACTTACCGCTGCGCCCCGATGTCGATCTGGATCAGGTAGCAGCCGGCACGCCAGGGTTTTCCGGGGCCGACCTGAAGAACCTGCTCAACGAGGCCGCGATCACCGCAGCGCGTCGATCCGGGTCGGACATCGCGCCAGCCGATCTGGACGAAGCCCGTGACAAGGTGATGATGGGCACAGTGCGCACGCTTGCAATTCAGCCGGATGAAAAGCACCGCCTAGCCGTGCATGAGGCGGGCCATACTGCCGCTGCCTTTTATAGTTCTGGCGCAGACCCTCTCTACAAGGTCACGATCATCCCGCGTGGCCGCAGCCTTGGCAGCACCCATATGTTGCCGGAAAATGAGCGCCACACCCTGCCCGAAGCCTACTTGCGGGTGCAACTGACCACACTTCTGGCCGGGCGGGCGGCAGAAAAACTGCTGTTGGGATCGGTTAGTTCAGGCGCCGATGACGACATTCAGCGGGCAACAGTGCTGGCCCGCTCGATGGTTGCACGCTGGGGAATGGACCCCGAAATTGGTCCGGTTGACCTGCGTGCAAGCGAAGACCATCCATTTCTCGGGCAACAAATCGCCCAACCCCGGAGCTTTGCAGACGAGACTGCTGCGCGGGTCGATCAAGCGGTAATGGACCTGCTACATAATGCCGAGAAGCAGGCAATCCAGTCGATTGAAGAGCATCGCGACCAGGTTGTGCTACTTGTTGCCAGACTGGAAGCAGAGGAGACGTTGGACCTCGAGGCAATCAAAAGCTGCCTTGAACCCGATTCCAAAATCGCACCTTTCGTGAAAAACCGCAAAGGGAGCCCGAGCCCGCTAGATTCCGATAGCTAGAAAATGGACCGAGAGCATAGCTTCAAAGAAGCACCACCGGGAAATGAAGGCAATGACAATCAGATCAGAAATTTGCGACAGAACCACCTCGAGAGCGATGGCAAAACAATCGATGGTTTGAGTCAACGACTACATCGCGCAGAGCGTCCATTTTTAGATGGACGCACCGTGGCCCGATGCCAGATAGTTGTGAGAGGACAAAATGATGACCAACAAGAAATTCTGGATCATTGGCGCGCTTTGTTTTGTGATCCTGCCGGCACTGACTGGAGCGATGAATTATGCAGCTTATGACCCCAAAGACTGCGGCGGATGCCAAATCTTTACGTACAAGGAAAATGAAAGTTACGGCTACAGCCCGTACAAATATGCGAAGGTCGAGCAGGTAGAAAGCCTGCAACTCGCGGAAGCCATGAGAGACGACCGCGTGTTTGTGCTCCTTCGTGCTCAGATAATTGAAAGCACGCTCACAGCCCTAGCACCGTCGTCGGTTTTTTCCTCATCTGGAAAGCTTGGGCCGGTCTCAGTTTTCTTGGTGGCGGGGTCTCGGCTGACTTAAAAGTCCGCAAGGCTACTGCGGACATTAAACTGGCACGCCTGCGAGCCGAGGCTTCCCGCCTCCAGGACGAGCTCGATCTCGACACCAAAGACTGATCAGTCAGCAAGCAAACCCAACAGCCAGTAAAGGCCTGCATGAGCGACCGCACTTGGTTGAATACCCGGCTCAAGCTGATTTCCTCAGACAGGACCCCTGCTGGACTTCTTGCTCAGTATTGCGGTCGTGACCATCGGCAACATCATCGGAGGCGGCGTTCTGGTGTCAGCGGCCTCTTGGCTTTTTTAGCGTTGCCAAATCCTAGGCCACTTTTGTACGCAGATAGTCTGCCAGAGCATTGAAGCTCTGCATCTTTGGATAATCTGCCTCCGGCATCTCAAGGCCAAACCGTCTTCCAAGGGCCGTCACGAGAGTCAGGTAATCCATGGAATCGATGTCGAATGCATCGCGTAAGTCTTCGGTAGGATCAATGTCCTCAAGGCCTATATCCGGTGCGATCCGATGTAACTCTTCTGCCAGTGCTGTGGGAATATCCTGATCCGTCATAGCGCTTCCGGTACGAGCAGGTTGCCTGCTATTTTTTTCAAAAACAATGCGCCACGGCGTCCATCGCTCACTCGGTGATCGGCTGCGAGCGTGACATCAGCGATCAGGCGTGGCACGATTTTCCCTCCATGGATCCAGGGCCGCAGAACCGGGGTTCCAATGCCGACGATCGCCACCTGCGGCGGATAAATGACACCATATAGCTGATCGACACCCCGATCGCCAAGGCTGGTCACGGTGATCGTTGCATCTGACAGCTCGCGCGACCGGAACCGCCCGGAACGAACCCGCGCAACCAGATCGCGCATGGACCGCATCAGTTCTTCAAGCTCCATCGAAGCACAATCCAGAATAGCCGGCGCAACCAATCCGCCGCCGCGCAAGTTGATGGCAAGGCCCGCATGGATGGCCTCACTCGGAAGAAAACAGCCAGACTCAAAATGGCCGTTCATTTCCGGCACTTTTTGTACGGCCATTGCAACGGCCTTGAGATAGAGAGCACCCAACAGGAGACGGTTTTCCGGAGCGCGGTTGGAGTTGGTCGCCGTCACAAAAGCATCCGCGTCGGTCAGATCTGCCTGATGCGAGAGATAGTAATGTGGGATTTCGCGCTTTGACCGTGACATGGCGGCGGCAATTGCACTGCGCATGTCGGACGGCGGAGCGGCGCCCGGCGCGTTTGCTAGAGCCTCAATGTCCGCGCGGCTGATGGGCGTCCCAGTCTCTTTGGCCTCAAGGACGCGCAGATCAATTCCGGCCTGCGCCGCCAAACGACGCGCGGCCGGTGTTATGCGCGGGCGTCGCGTTTCAATTACTGCAAAACCGGCCGCTTCATCTGTCGGCTGAGGTATTTCGGGCGCAGGGAAGTCTGGCATGGGAATTTCAGGCCCCGGGGGCTGAGGTGACGGATCCTGCGGGGCCGGGTCTTCCGGCAGGCCCGGCTCGGGGGCGGGGTCATATGGTTGTGGAGCCTCCGGTTCGTCGGGATCCGGCTTCCCTGACGCCAGCCGTTCCGACTGTTCTGAGATGCCGGTTATTACGCTATCATCTGTCCGGATGATCGCCATCGGCGCACCGACCGGGACTTTTACTCCAATTTTTACCAGCCACTCTTCGAGAATGCCGTCTTCAAAAGCTTCGATCTCTATCACGCCTTTTTGTGTTTCGACCGCAGCAATAATGTCCCCGTGCTTCACCGCATCGCCAGTCGCTATGAGTTGTTCAACCAATGTTCCCGCCTCCATATCTGCGCCAAGCGAGGGCATGAGGAACGCGCTCATGGCCCTGCCCGCATAAGTTTTCTCACCGCTTCAACAATCTTAGACGTCTGGGGTATCGCGGCTTGTTCCAGATGCTGTGCAAATGGGATCGGCACCTCTTCGCTGCAGATGCGTGCCAAAGGCGCATCAAGTTCAAAGAATACCTCTTCTGCCAGCCGCATCCCGATCTCAGCTGACAGGCTGCCGCTTTTCCATCCTTCGTCAACGATCAATGCGCGACGGGTTTTGGAGACCGACGCGATCACTGTTTCCATGTCCAGCGGGCGCAGACTGCGCAGGTCGATGACTTCGGCAGAGATGTTTTCGGCTTCCAGTTGCGTGGCAGCGTCCAGCGTTTTGAAAAGTGAGCCGCCATAGGTGATCAGAGATACATCTTTGCCAGCTCGCCGTATCGCGGCGCGGTCAATATCAACCGGTCCTGCGTTGTTGCCAATTTCGCCTTCGCGGTTATAGAGCATGACATTTTCGAAAATGAGGACCGGGTCGGGATCTTCCAGCGCGGTCCACAACATGCCGCGCGCGTCTTCCAAGGTGGCTGGCGCCAGCACGCGCAGGCCAGGAATATGCGCATACCAGCCTTCGAGAGAATGCGAGTGCTGGGCGGCGAGTTGTTTGCCTGCCCCAGTTGCCATCCGGATCACGACTGGTACCCCGAACTGGTTGTTGGACATGTGCCGCAGAGTCGCTGCCGTATTCAGAATTTGGTCGAGAGCCAGAAGTGAGAAATTCACAGTCATGACCTCGACAATCGGGCGCATGCCAGCGATGGCGGCCCCGATCCCTGCGCCGGTGAAACCGGATTCTGACAAGGGGGTATCGCGGATACGATCGGCGCCGAACTGGTCCAGCAGGCCTTTGCTGACGGCATAGCACCCGCCATAGTGCCCCACGTCTTCTCCCATCAGGAAAACACGCGGGTCGCGGGACATCGCGTCAACGATGCCGGCCTTAACCGCCTCACGATAGGTAGTTTTAACAAACTTTGTGGGCGAGATCGGAACAGGCGGTGGAGGTCGATCGGGTGACATGACAAACTGTGTCAGAGAGTCCAAAGGTTCCTCGGTTCCGGCTTCGGCAAATGAGACCGCCTCTGCAATCTCTTCGTCAACTTCGACAATGATTTTGGACACCTCGTCTGAGTGCAGCAAACCGCTTTCTTGCAACCAGGACTGAAAGCGTAAGATAGGTCCTTTTTCACGCCATTCGGCGATCTCCTCCTTGGATCGGTAGAGTTGTGCGTCAAACATAGAATGGGCTCGAAACCGATAGGTGCGGCATTCGAGGAAATATGGTTTGCCGGTATCTGCGATAGATTTCAGCGCACGTCTCGCTGCTGCTTCAACAGCGACAACATCCATTCCATCAACGGTTTCGCTCTCAATGCCGTAGCAGGCAGCTTTTGCGCTGATGTCGGTTTGTGATTCTGACAGACTCAAAGCCGTGCCCATTGCGTAGCCATTGTTTTCGCAGACAAAAAGTATCGGCAATTTCCAAAGAACAGCAAGGTTCAGGCTCTCGTGAAACTCTCCTTCCGCGACAGCGCCCTCTCCGCAAAAGCATGTGGTCACGGTATCATTGTTGTTTAAACGGTCCGCCAGACCCAGCCCGACCGCCATCGGCAACCCGCCACCTACGATCGCATTTCCACCGTAAAACCGATGGTCGCGACTGAACAAATGCATCGAACCGCCGCGGCCCCCAGCGCAACCTTCGGCTTTGCCGTACATTTCAGCCAGAACACTGCCCATCGGAATGCCTCGGGCCAGCGCATGGCCGTGTTCGCGGTAAGTGGCAACGACCCGGTCCTCGTCCGTGAGCAAGGGAATTATACCTGTGGCTATAGCCTCTTCGCCGTCGTAGAGGTGCAAAAACCCACGGATCTTCTGCTTCGTATACAACTCTGCACACTTGTCTTCGAACCGTCTGATGCGGATCATGCCTTTGAGCAGGTCGCGCACATGTTCATGATCCAGACGCGGTTTTAGAGTGGTCACTGTCATTGCTCATCACTTTCCAGAGTAGAAATGTCGCCTTCCGGCAGTCCTAGTTCACGGGCCTTGAGCAGTCTTCGCATGATCTTGCCGCTACGGGTCTTGGGTAGGTTCTTGCGAAAAACGATTTCCTTTGGCGCAACGGCCGGGCCCAGCTTTTTTCGGGCGTGACCGATCAGCTCGAGCATCAGTTCGTCTGACGCCTCAAAGCCGGGCTTCAGCGCAACGTAGGCTTTAACCCGTTCGCCTGCGGTGTCGTCCGGCACGCCTATGACACCCACCTCAGCGACGGCTTCATGCTCCATTAACGCACTTTCGACTTCGAAAGGGCCGACAAGATGCCCTGAGCTCTTAATCAGATCGTTGCTGCGGCCGACAAACCAGAAATATCCATCCGCGTCTCGCATCGCCAGATCACCGCTGAGATACCAGCCGTCGGAGAAGCATTTCTTGTACCGCGCGGCTTCGTGCAGATAGCCGCGCATCATGGACGGCCAGCCGGGACGCAAAGCCAGTTCTCCGATTGCCATTGGTTCGGTCAGCTCGTCAGTGCCATCTTCCTTGACCTCGACAATACCAGCCTCGATACCGGGAAGCGGCTTGCCCATGGAGCCGGGCTTGACGGCCATTGAAGCAAAGTTCGCAATCATGATACCGCCGGTTTCGGTTTGCCACCAGTTGTCGTGAAAGGGCATTCCAAAGACGTCGTTGCCCCAGACAACGGCTTCGGGGTTCAGCGGCTCACCGACACTTGCCATGAACCGCAAGGCCTTGAAATCATAGCTCGCGGCAGCATCATCGCCCGCCTTCATCAGCATCCGGATCGCTGTCGGGGCTGTGTACCAGACGTTTATCGCCTCATTGGCCAGTATCTCATACCACCGTGCGACGTCGAATTCTGCTTCATCAACGATCATGGTCACGCGGTTGGTCAGTGGCGCGATGATACCATAGGATGTTCCGGTGACCCACCCGGGGTCAGCAGTACACCAGTAGCGATCACCCGGTTTCAGGTCCAGTGCGAGCCTGCCGGTCATATGATGTGCAACCACCGCTTCATGCACATGGACGACGCCTTTCGGTTTGCCGGTTGTCCCTGACGTAAAATGCAACAGCGCGGTCTCTTCCAGCTCCATCCGCTCGACTTCAAACCTATCAGACGCCGCAGTCATGAGTATTGGCAGCCGTTCTGTGCCTTCAACGTCGCCGTCTGTAAGCATGACGGTTCCCAATTTCGGTAACCTGTCGCGCAAAGCGCTGATCTTACGTTTGTAAAGGCGGGAGGTCGTGATCAGGGCGTTGGCGCCGCCAATCTCCATCCGCGAATGAATTGGCTCGGGACCGAAGGCGGAAAACAAAGGGCAAAAAACACACCCCGCTTTCAAGGTGCCAAGGGCGGCGATGTAGAGCTCAGGTGTGCGTCCAAGGAGAGAATAAATGCGTGCGCCCCTCTCCAACCCGCAGCTTCGAAGAACATTGGCGAAACGGTTGGTGAGGTCCGATAGCTCTTGATAGGTGAAATCCATGCGATCACCGGACTTGGAGATCCACCTCAATGCAACTTGTGCTCCATAGCCTGCCAAAACATGGCGGTCGATGGCTTCATGGGCTATATTGAGGCCACCCTCTGGCAGACCGTCAATCAGCCTGCGCGCATCGTCCCAGCAAAAATCGGCGTAAGCAGTATCATAGTCATGCAAGTTGGCAGTACTAGCGCCCTCGCTTGTTTTGATAATGGGATCGTATTCCATTCCACGATTGAATCTACGCCCTGAATTGGCCGTTCGATATGATTAAGATCAAGTCGATGTCCGGCGACATGTCTGTTTTGTTGTTTCGCCCCTAACCTTCAAAAAGATCTCATCCAGATGACACTGCCAATTGGAATGAGCGTGCTTCCGCTGGATACGTTCCTTGCGAATCTCGGCTGCGAAAATCCGGCCGAACCGATTCCACCAAAACCGAACCGTCTCGTGACTAATATCGATGCCGCGCTCGTGCAGGAGATCTTCCACGTTCCTTAGCGAAAGCGGGAACCGGACATACATCATCACTGCCAAGCGGATGATCTCAGGAGACGTCTTGAAGTAGCGAAATGGCGAGGGTTTTGTCATGCGCAACCGCTACGAAGCCGCCCTGCTCAAGTCAGTTTCTTCTGACAGTGCCCTCGCGGTAGCCAAAACTAGAATGTAGCGCTGTCAGGCAAGCGGCACCCGAAGGTAGCGCCGGAAGGCCTCGATCAGTTCATCGGCGGGTGTCACGCCCTCAATCACATGCACGCGCTTCCCGCTGCCGTCATACAGCACCAACGTTACATGCGGCAGACCCTCGCGGCGCTGATGGGCGGCGCCTTCCTCAGTATGGATGTCGGCCACCCGGTAAAGAACTGCGTCATCTTCAATCGCGCGCAACGCACGACGAGCCTGTCGCTGCAGGGCAGTGCACATGCTGCATTGCGGGTCATGGATTTGCAGGATGACCGGGGTGCCTTGGCCAATCGCGCTCAGGTCCTGTTCGATCAGCTTCTCACGGAGATCCAACGCAAAAGCGCCCACTCCACTTGAAAGCACAACTCCGCCAACCGCATAGGCCGCAATTTTACCAAGTGTGACCCGCCGGGTCAGTCTATGAACCTGCTCTTTTTCCGGTTGGGCTTTGGGCTTATTACGCCTGACGGTCTTGCGCGCCATTGAATACCTCCGGATTGCAATCGAGGCCATACTAAGACGCGCGGGCAGTCCCCGCTATTCACGACTGCATAAACTTGAGTAAAGAACGAGTGATATCGCCTGTTACGTCAAGGATGTTAAGCAATTCTCGCCGTCCAAACCGAAATAGAAATTCGTGTGCTGATTGGCCCGGTCACGGCCTATATGCACATAATACTGTCTTTGATAGGGATCGCTGCATTAATAAATCCGAATAGGTTATGTCGCCAAGCTGAACAGCGCCCTAGGTTCAGAACTCATAACCAGAATATAACGGTTGCGGCGAGAGCGATTGCAGACTGGAATACCTTTGGGCATCCATTGCCGGCAGGCGATGCTTGCATCGCTGAGAGGGGGACCAGCGGTTATGAAAAAAATCCACTGCCCGGCAAGGCCGAAGGCTGCGGTTTGCGTGCAAACCATGGGAGGGGGTGACGGCATGTAACTTCGTATTCATGCCGCCCTTGGTCTGTCCTCCCTCTCATCGCTGCTTGCAGCGACTGTTGGGCAGTGATCAGACGCCCCCTTTTCAGCCCCAGGCTTGAGGCCGTGCGGTGCGCTTTGAGATAGGTCGCATCCATCGAGATGGTCTTATTGTCGGGGGCCGCCTCTGCCAGCCCCATCATAATCCGCGCGAACACACCCATGTCGCTCCAACGCTTCCAGCGGTTATAGAGCGTCTTGGGCGGGCCATAGTCTGCGGGTGCATCACACCAACGTAACCCATTGCGATTGATGAAAATAATACCACTCAAAACCCGCCGATCAGCTTTGCAATGCCCTGCCGGGCAGGGCACACGTGGCTTACCTCGGCTCTTCGGAAAAAACGGCCGAAGCCGTACCATCTGATCTTCGCTAAGCCAGAAAAGATTGCTCATAACACCCCCACGCTTTGGGAACGTGAATCACGCGAACTGCTGGGTCTCAAGCACTTTTATGGGGCCGGACCCTAGGGCTTCAAGAACCTCGCCTTCAACGTCAACAGCGCGCCACAGATATGTTCGCCTGCCATCAATGCCACGTTCCGCCAGCAATTCCTCGACGTCACGAAGGCTCAACGGAAAGCGACTGTAGAGCCAGACTGCCCGTTGGATTATTGATGACGGAAATCGGTGGCGTGCGTAGGAGATCATTCTCATTCAGAGACAAATGAACGCCTTATGGCAGTCGCGGCCGACTGGGGGCGGAAAGGTAACATAACGGGTTTTCGAACTTATAGCCGATTGAATCAAAGTGTTAATATTCTTGAAGGGCTCAGAAACTCTGCTTGCCCTTGTTAGCAAAAAAGTAACTTTAAAACAACAAGTTAAGACATTTATGATACAATCCCGCCCCAACCGGACTCGACCCCATCCAGCGAGCACCGAGAATTGCTGGAATGCCGATTGAACCGACGCTACAAATAGCCGTTTGCGGATCATGTGGATGCCTGGAGGTTAAATGCTGAGGGATGGTTTACGGCATGTTGAGCGAGCCGACTATGGGCGGTGTCCTGGCGCATTCTCTGCAAGCGGGAGTTGGCGACGCGCCCAGAATGGGCTTTGCGGGAATTGCTGCTCGCGTGCGTAGTATTTTTGCCAGCTTGTGAGGAAAATATTCCATTCCCGGCGCAGGTATGCTCGATAGTCCTGTAGCGGTTTGAATTGCGATGTCTGCAGGTAATCGGTGATAGCGTAAGAGGCGAAAATACCTGCTCGCAAGGCCTTGACGATCCCGCTGGAAGCAATGGGATCGAAACAGGCCGCCGCATCGCCCACGGTCAGGATCGTGTCGGGCAGATCGGCCCGCATTACTTGGCTGGCCGCCGGATAAGGCTTGGCCACAAGTGGGGCCTCGGATGCAAGGACATGGCAGATATGGCGCGTTTCAGCGAGCATATCAGTGAAGCCTTTGCTGCCTAAGTCCATGTCTTTTCGTATCAAATCCGCATCGCTCATAAAGGCCAACACACGCCGGGCTCCGGGCAGTTGGGCTGTGTACCACCAGCCTTCGGGGCGGGTTTCGAGCAGAACGCCAGCCTCACTGTCGGGCAGGCTGGACACACTGGCATAGTAGCCGATCAGCTTGTCGTGCCGTGTGGGGCGTGCGCCCAGCGACCGGCAGATGGCCGCCGCCCGCCCGGTCGCATCCACAACGACCTTGGCCCACGCAAGTGGTGTGCCCTTGTCAGAGCCAAGCTGCCACAGCCCGCCCGGGTTGCGCTGGATCGCGTTGATCTGGCCCATCAGGCGTTGATCCACCACGCGTTCTGCCGCACCCAGAAGAAAGCGGTTGAAGGCCGCGCGGTCCAGCGTCCAGCCTTGGCCAAGGGGATGTTCCAGAAACTCCACACCGTCTTGCTCTGATGCGCCCCAAGAGGAACGACTGCGGTAGACTGGCCTGTGACCCTCGGCCTGAAACGCGGCCCATAACCCTAGTTGTTCCAGCATAGGACGCAGATGGGGCGAGGCGGCCTCGCCAATCTCGCTGCCGGTTTCAGAGGCGCGGTCTACCAGACAAATGCGCAAATGCGGGGCATGAGATTTCAGCGACAAGGCTACCGCGCAGCCGCCCGGGCCTGCGCCAGCGATGAGAACGTCAAAAACTTGGTTCACGGAGTTGGATCAGCCCTGTTTCACAGC
>RCNC010002925.1_pt1 | contig 11252 bp, 6 predicted proteins | sample 2041301 | NCBI WGS metagenome assembly RCNC01 (sample SAMN09708231, study PRJNA481090) | Marine sediment metagenome, whole genome shotgun sequencing project. | biome: marine sediment; feature: ocean; material: sediment; isolation source: Sewage treatment plant 13A marine sediment (STP13A) ... | reverse complement strand
ATACGTCATATCCGGCGCTGAAAATCGGTGGGTACGTTGCACTGTATCCATATCCCTGCCCATGACCATCAGATCACCAGATCGAAGGGCGATCTCAGGCGATGTCCTGTAAAAGAACCAGAATAAAGGATTTTCCCTGATGAAATCTTCATCTTTTATCAGGCTGAGAATACTGGTTCCGTCAATAACTCTGTCATCCAGGGGATTAATTCCCAGGATATCACAAATGGTGGGCATGATATCCACAAAACCAGCTGGCTCGTTGATGACTTTTCCCTGTTTGATCAAAGCCGGCCAGTATACGATACCGGGAACCCGTATTCCTCCCTCATAAAGATAACTCTTAACAGCCCTCAGGTCACCATTTGATGCCTGCCTGTATGAACCGTTGTCAGAACAGAATAAAACCAGTGTATTATCCAGGTACTGGTTAATCTCCAATGTTTGGAGGATCCTACCGGCAGCTGAGTCAAGGTTCTCTATATTGGCCAGGTATTCTGCATCGAATGGGGGGTACTCTTTATATTTTTCTACAAGTTCAGGAGGAGAGGCAACCTTGGCATGTGGTTCATGAAAGGCCACATACATGAAAAAGGGATCACTTCTATCATATATATCTGATAACCATGAAATCGCCTCATCTGCCACAATCTGGCATGAATAACCTTCCTGCTCACCAAGACGTTTACCATTCCTGACAAAATTGATAGGATTCAAATGAGATGGAACAGCGTTATTTTCTGTGCCAAGCGAATAGTCGAACCCCTGATCGGATGGCTGGGGATGTCGCAGGCTGGAATCATATGGCAATGCCCCCAGGTGCCATTTACCAAAATGTGATGTCTGGTATCCGGCATCCTTTAGAACCTCGGCAATGGTGATTTCTTCATCCCTCAAATGCATGGGGTGGCCCGGTGGCCTGTAATTGTACATGCCTAAACGAGATGGTGCACGTCCCGTGAGCAGTCCTGAGCGGGACGGAGAACAATTAGGAGCTGCAGCATAGAAATCAGTAAATAGGATACCGCTGCCGGCAAGCTGGTCAAGGTTAGGTGTATTTGAAATGCCACCGTAACATCCCAGGTCAGCATATCCCATATCATCAGCGATCATTATGAGGATATTTGGTTTTTCCGGGGATGTTGTTTGGCTGGTTTGATGCTTACATCCAACTATCAGTACAATAATCAGCAGGCCCACAACCGTTTTATTTATCAATTTTTGCATAATAGTAAATATACAATTTACAGGCAGGAATTACTGCAGGTTGAGGAATAGTTACTAGTCAACTATCTTCGTTTCTCTGACTACATCAGGATCTGAGAACTGGTCCAATGTATCTCTCACTTTTGATGAGAAAGAATACATAACAGCTCCTCTTTCACCTGCCTGGAACCAATGTTTGGTGCCCGGTTGTAGAATAAGCTGCTCACCGGGCAGTAAGACAACCTCATTTCTCGCGGTATAGAAGTCCTCTTTCCCTGCTAAGACAAATCCGTGTTTTAAAGTGTCTTCGCCTGGTATGTAAAAATATAGATCTCCGCTGATTGCCCGGATAATCTCTTCTTTTCCAGGATCATCTCCCACTGCCGGGTGCCAGTGTTCCGGTATGGTCTGGTATGGGAGAAGGACCAGTATCTTACCAGCCAACCGGTCTGTGTCAAACATGGTAAGGATCTGTATCCCTTCCTCCTTTAAATGACTCATTCCGAAATCAGCGGCCGTTATCATTGTTTGCTCTCTTTCAGACAAATGGATCCCGGCAGCTTCCATCATTTTATGGGCTGTCTCACAAACTTCCTTAAGCTCAGCTCTGGTAATCATAGTGTATGTATTTTAATATGGAAGCATACATCTTTAATCCAAATCCGGTTAGATAAAAATTCATTATTTTCGCTACACATGGGAAAGTTCTCGTCGCAGGATTAGAGACATATCCCACAAAAGCAATTTGTAGCCTGCGCTATAATTGTGACAGAATGGTAGAAATGATATAAATGCTAATTCAAGTTTATGAGAGGTTTGTTCAATGTTTTGGATCGTCTGAATTGAAAATATAAATACCATGAATCCTGTAAAGACACTTAAATTTTTCCTTTTATTACCTGTTTTTTCCCTGCTCTTTTCCAGTAATACTCAGCAAAACTCAATGACTGGCAGTTGGGGAGATCAAGGGGATGGCACCTATAGGAATCCGATTTTAAATGCCGATTATCCCGATGTGGATGTGGAACAGGTTGGCGATACCTATTATATGATTTCATCTAAACAGCACATGTCACCAGGCATGGTTATTTTGGAATCAAAAGATATGGTTAACTGGACAATCATCGGGCATGTTTGGGATAGTTTGTCATGGGCACCTGAATACAATTGGGATAGAATGAATGGTTATCCATTTGGAGTTTGGGCGGGTGATTTGGCCTATAATGAAGGAACCTGGTACTGCTATCAGATAGATTTTAAACACGGTTTATATGTAAGTACTTCTACAGATATCCACGGGCCGTGGACAGCACCACATCAATTGCTTCCAACAGAACTGGTTTTGGATGATCCAGCCGTATTTTGGGATGAGGAATCGCATGAAGCTTTTCTGATATGTAATACTGCTGGTAAGCAAAAATCACCGGAAAATAGAGAACCAGGGAATGAGAACCGAATTTATAGAATGAGTTGGGATGGTAAAGAAATTATTGATTCGGGGCAGCTTGTTTATACCGGTTTGGGTGCGGAGGCAGCAAAAATTTATAAAATTGATGGAAACTGGTATATTTTTATGGCTGAATGGTTTTATACTGATTCATATGATCCGGGCAATATTCCCAGTACGAAAAATGACCGTAAACAAATCGTGCTTCGTTCAACAACAAACAGTATTTATGGCCCGTACGAAAAAAAAATTGCACTGGAAAGAGGCAACGGAATTGCCCGGAGTTGTAGCCAGGGGGCACTTATGCAGGCGCCTGACAGTTCATGGTGGTACTCGCACCAGTTAATTCAAAACATTGAATTCCCGTTTCAGGGACGTCCGCAATGTTTGGAACCCGTAACCTGGGTGGATGGATGGCCCATAATTGGCATGGATATCGACCATGATGGAATTGGCGAACCGGTAATTCAGCATGAGAAACCAACACAAGGTTTTCCCGTAACTGCCCCGCAAACTGATGATGATTTTTCAGCTTCAAATTTAGGATTCCAGTGGGAATGGAACCACAATCCAAGAAATTCGCATTGGTCGCTTTCTGAACGACCCGGTTGGCTGCGTCTATATGCGGGAATTCCATTATCTTCAGAAACCAATACAGGACCCACAAAAAATATGTGGACGAATGATGATGGATCACAAACCCTGTTCTGGCGCGCATATAATACATTGAGCCAACGAGTTATGGGAGTAACAACCGGAGAAGCAACAGCCAGATTTGATCTTTCCAATCTGGCCCCGGGACAAAGAGCTGGATTTGTGCGATTTGGTGGTGTTTACCATCTTCTGGGATTTTATGTTGACGATTCCGGGAAACGAAATGTATTTTTTATGAATAGCCAGGGTGAGGAAATTGGAGGACCTGAAATTACCAGTGATCATGTCTTTGTTCGGACATTGAATACAGGGAACCAGGCATTTTTTGAATATAGTGTAAACGGCAAAAGCTATGATCGTTTTGGTCCTGAATTCACCATTGAATTTGGAAAGTGGACGGGAGACCGGCTTGGTTTTTTCTGCTGGAATGAAGAAGAGGAAAGAGGTTTTCTTGATGTAGATTGGTTCACCTACGATTATGATGGGCCAAAAGCTGCCAATGTGGTTGACTTAAAATCTGATCCTTCCTAATACTTACCGATAAATAAAAACAAATGATCATGCACAGAAAACAACTCACTCACTACATTTTAATTTGTTCTTTAACCATCATTGGTTTAGTCGGCTGCAACAACAGTCCCAATGCTGAAATCCTGGGAGAACTTCAGAAATGGCATAAGGTTACTTTGGTATTTAATGGACCTGAAACCAATGAAATGAATGTCGACAACCCCTTTTTAAACTATCATTTAGAGGTTACATTCATCCAGGGAAGCCAGAAATTTATGGTGCCCGGATTTTATGCTGCCGATGGAAATGCAGCAGAAACAAGTGCTGATAAGGGGAACAAGTGGATGGTAAGGTTTACTCCCAACAAAACGGGCGAATGGGAATATATTGTCTCATTTAAAAAAGGAAAAAACATCGCTGTTGACGATAACCCTGACCAGGCTGAAAGTGCGGGGTTTATGGATGGTGAAAAAGGTATCTTTACCATTGGGCCGGGAAACAAAACAGGAATTGACAACAGGGCAAAAGGTCGACTCAATTACGTTGGTGAACCATATCTTAAATATGAAGAAACAAACCAATATTTTATTAAAGTAGGGGTAGACGCGCCGGAAAATCTTTTTGCATATACCGATTTTGATGCTTCCACAAATGTGTTTGACTTTCAGAAGGACTGGGGACCTCACCAAAAGGATTTTCAGGAAAATGCCAATTCCTTTTTATGGCAGGGTGAAGAAGGAAAAAATTTAATGGGAGCCATTCATTACCTGGCTTCTGAAGGCTTAAATGTATTTTCATTCCTGACATTTAATGTTGACGGGGATGATCGTAATATTTTTCCCCATATATTAAAGGTTTCTGCTGATGATTATAAGGAATATGCCGATGTAAAAAAGCATAAAAATTCATGGGATTCATTGTTTTATAAAACCAGGTTTGATGTTTCGAAACTGGAGCAGTGGGAACGTGTTTTTGAATATGCCGAGACGCAGGGGATGTTTTTGCATTTTAAAACCCATGAAACTGAAACCGACCACTTAATGGATGGTGGTGTTTTTGGCATCGAAGGGAAATTATACTACCGCGAATTGATTGCACGTTTCGGACATCACCTTGCCATGAATTGGAATTTGGGGGAAGAAAATAATCAACCCATAGAAGAGGTAAAGAAAGTAGCCAATTACGTGCATCAACTTGACCCGTACAAGCACCATCTTGTGATTCACACATTCCCAAATGCTGATGACCGCTATGCTGAATTAATCGGAGACCAGTCGCCGTTGACAGGCGCTTCTTTGCAACTGAGTGATCCGGAATTTTGGGATGTACACCCCAGGGTTTTAAAATGGAGGAAAAAATCGGATGCCACAGGCAAGCGGTGGGCATTGGCAGTGGACGAACCGGGCAAAGCAAATACAGCATTGCTACCTGACGATGAAGATGTCGAGCACAACCTCGCACGTATAAATGCTTTGTGGGGAACACTCATGGCCGGTGGTTATGGTGTAGAATGGTATTTCGGATATGCCAGTCCCCATTCAGATCTTACCTGCCAGGATTTCAGGAGCCGGGATCTCTTCTGGGATCAAAACAGGCATGCACGCAATTTGTTCGAAAATCATATTCCCTTTTGGAAAATGGAGCCGGCAGACGAATTGACCCCAGATACTTTATCGTTTTGTTTTGCTGCCAAAGATGAAATCTATTCAGTATACCTGCCACCTGACCTGGAAACCACTTCCATCAACATGGGTGATTCGGGGAAGGAATTCTTAATCAGTTGGTACAATCCACGGAAAGGTGGAGATATGGTATCTGGTTCATTAGAATCAGTTCATGCAAATGGTGTAACTTCATTGGGATATCCTCCGATTGACAGAGATAAAGACTGGCTTGTGCTCATTCAGATAAACGAATAAACGAAACAATTCATAAATATGAAGAAGATGATTAATACGGTCGGGATGATAGCATTTGTTTTATTGGGACTTTTAAGTTGCAAGAAAGAAGCACCGGTGGAGAATCCGGATAATGGAGACAAAGAGACACATCATCCATTCCTCATTGTGAAAAAAAACCAGTTTCAGGCTTTGCGGGATATGGCTGACGAGGAACCCTGGAAATCCATGAAAGCGGATGCGATCAGCCGCTCCAACGCGGGAAGTTCGAGCGATCCATATAAGTTGCAGGAATATGTGGGAGCAGCAGCCCTGGCTTATATCCTGGATGAAACAGATTCTACTCTTCATGCGGAACGTGTCAGGGATGCCATATTGGATAAATACTCAACCGTTGAAATAGAACAAAGCAGTGACTGGGGAAAAGTAGTGAAACCCATGGGATCCTTTTTCTCGGCTATCCTGGCGCTGGATATTGTTTACAATGCCCTCTCATATGCGGATATTCAGGCATGTGAGGAGGTTATCAGCAGCCAGATTTTCAAAGTTGACAGGGAAGGTTCATGGAAAACGGTCCGGTATGGAACTCATGGCACCTGGGATATATACAAGGGGGATAGAACAGATCCGGATGATAAATATTACGATGCTACATTGCACCAGATTACTCCTGATGGTGTAAGCCCGGTAACCAATCATTATGCCTGGGAGAGAGTAGGCGGCGGTAATAGCCGGGTATCAAAATCAGGCTATATGGATGTACTGGAGTTTACCAGCATAGATAATCGTTATTACAACAACGAACGTTTACAGAAATTCCAGCGCTGGCTTTTTGGGTCAAGCATCAATTGCGCAAAAGAAATGGCCATTTTTGGTGACATGTTGCCTACCCAGGGAATTGGCAATTATATGCTGCAGCGCCGGGTTGTGAATTTTGATATGGAAGCCGCCGGGTACGCTGCCTGGTACCTGGAGGGTGTTCCTGCTATTGGGCACATGTTAACCTACATTTTACCCAAACAGGCCCTGCCGGCTCCCATTGTTCCATCAAGTAAGATCTATGAGAACGGTGGAGCATTCTTCCGCGAAAAGGAAGATGACCCGAATGGATTGCAGGCGGTACTTTATAATATAAAATCACAGGATGAATGGCATACCCACTACGAGGCGAATGGCCTGGCCCTGTCAGGATACGGGAACCGTTTGCTGGTGAATGGTGGCAGACTTGGCGCGCCTGTCCGTGCCGCAGACCTGAATAACACCTTAACCATAAATGGAGACAACCATGCTTCAAGATTGGGTGGTGGAATAACCGAAGGTTTTACTTCCGAGGGACTTGATTATGCAGTTGGTTCAGATGGCCCTTCATTGTCCGGCAAATCGCATGACCGCAACATGATCCTGGTGCATGCAAACAATGGGGCTAAAGGTTATTTTGTCACTTTTGATGAAGTATCGGCAACTGCAAGTGATAAGGTGAACAATTACCTGCATCCCGCCAATCAAACCAGTGTGTCGGAAGTAAGTGCATTGGAGGAATATACTGCTAAAGTTGATCATTATCCGAGTGTAAACGGAACATCCGTATGTTTCTATTATGTAAGCCCTCCTATTGAAGTTAATATTGAAATGTCGCAATCTGCTGTTCCTGATCGTTACCCGGGATACCCTGACCATAATAGACTGGAAGCAATTTATGACATGGATAACGAGGGAAACAGAAACATGGCTACCGTTATTTTCCCTTACAATGCCAGCAATTCGAAAGCTGATTTTGTGAAAATATCTGGAGAGGGATTTAATGGATGCTCAATCAGCCAGGGAAGTGTTGTTGATTTTGTTTATGAATCATCCCTGGAAGATACTATACAATCGGGCGAGATTAATTACCAGGGCGATTTTTGCCTGGCGAGGATTGCAGATAATTTAACCGCGTTTTACCTGGTCAGGAACGGGCAGTATTTTTCAACCAATAATGTTGGTTTCGAATCTGATAGTCCGCTTACCGTTTATGCCAGGGGAAAAGAAGGAGTACTTATTTCAGCAGGATCCGCCACGGTAAAATTGTCCGCACCCGGGATCGAGAATGTTCAATTTGATCCCGCAGTACAGATTCTAGGTTCAGGGAGTAATTTTATAGACATACAGCTGAGTGAAGGAACATTTAGTTTTCAGTAGCATATATACAGCGGCAACATCCTGGGGTCAATTGACGCTATTTAATTAGCACCATCTTTTTCGTTTCCATGAAACTACCGGCCTGGATACGATAAAAGTAAATCCCGCTCTTATACCCTGATCCATCTAATTCAAATTGATAATTCCCCAGGAATAATTATATTTTCTCATATAACCTTGTCATAGCCATCAGGGGATTATGCCCTAGGTAGTCCTGGCAAGGTTCATTTTTTTCAGTCTGAGGTTTTCTTTGAAGATCTGTCTGATCTCCTCCATAAGGATGGTAGAATTCCCAGATTGTCCCTGTCAATTCAAATTGTTTGGCACTCTGGTCTAGTGCTTTTTCCAACAGTATTTTTGCAGCATCCTTCCTTCCATAGTTAATACATGCCCGGGCAACCCAATAAGTCATGCTATTCCAGGCAGATCCTCTCCATAATCTTAACTCAAACCTTGGATCTCTTAAACCAACGGTTGCAATAGGATGGACAGAATTAAAACAGGTTGTATCCAAAATATATTCATCTATCATTCGATTGGCTTGCTCTGGCGTAGCAGCACCCATAATTAAAGGAAAACATGTTTCAAAAGCCAGTGTGCGAAATGATGGGTCTTCAATTGCCCAGATGTCATAAAACAATCCGTCTTCTTCATCATAAAGTATATTCTGGATAAATGATTCAAGTTCCATCTTGCGCTTCCTGAAATATTGATCATCCAAATTGAGCATTTCAGACCATTTGCATGCTATTCTATAAAGATTATAAACGTGGCTGGTTGCATCTATACAAGCCCATTTACCATAAGATGTTTCATCAAACCGTATGCCTTCATCTACACCACTTTCCCACCGTTTGTATAATATGTCGTTGTAGAAGAAACCTTCTGTCTCAGCCTTGCGGCTATTTTCAAACCAGGTAATCTGTCTTACAAGGGGGGTGTAAAAATATTTCAATACAGAATCCTGTCCCGTCATTTCAATATAGTCATCAACTGCAAATACCCATACAGGTGGATGTCCTTCAATATTTTTGCTCCATGTTGCACTGTCAGACGCTGCCTTTGGCATCCAGAATGAACCTGGTATTAATCCATGAGGTTCCTGGTTTTTAATATTGTTCATTAGCTGCCGCAAGGAATGTTCAGGATATGAAGGCATAACATCAATGGCTTGATGTACGATATCCCAATGGCCGAATGCCGGTCCATAAATATATCCAGGACCTATTTCCTCCCACTCAAAATCGAAAGGCCATTTAGGTGGATGAGTGCTTTTTTGGTGCAACTCTGCCAGGTAGGAAAGCATTGGACGCCATTCAGGCTTTCCTATTGTTTTAGCTTCCTGTTTAAGATCTTGCCAGCTCCCGGTTTTATTTTCTTTTTCATTTGTATCACATGATATAAAGAATATCATTAACAAAATACCGATTAAAGCCTTTTTCATATGAATGTGCGTTGCTACAACATAAAGATATCAATATTCATTATTTTTAGAGATGCTTCGAAAAGAACGTTTCCTCTCCACCCTTCAGCACGGCAAAACAGACCGGCTTCCAATGTTTGATTTTTTATTTCAGCAACCATTGTATGAAAGCTTGATTGGGGTAAAACCAGCATCGTATAATGGAGTTGATGCCGTTAAATGTGCCCTGGCACTCGATCACGACGGAGTCTGGATTCCTTTTGGTGGATTCTCCGGCTTGCAAACCGATTATTTGGAAGAAAATGTTTACAGAGATGAATGGGGAACAATTTATAAGAAAAATGCAGCATCATGGCCAATTGATGCACCAATAGATTACCCGATAAAGAGCAGGGAGGACCTTAAAAATTATGTTGCACCTGATCCTACCCTGCCCGGAAGAGATAGCGACATAGTAGAGGCTGTTGAAATGGAAAATGATGATATTGCCATTTTAGGTGGGGTAGGCGGTCCTTTGGTTACAGCGTGGATGCTACTTGGATTTGAAAAAATCTGCTATTCCCTGTACGAGGACCCGGAATTAATCCGCGACGTAATGAAGATCTCAAATGAGTATTACAAGGAAGCTGCCAGAAGATCTGTTGAAGCAGGAGCTGTGGGTATGTGGGTCAGTGACGACTTCGGAGATAGTAATAGCGGATTTTTCAGTCTTGATGATTTCAGGGAACACTGCTTACCTTACCTCACAGAACTTATTGATTATATCGATGGATTAGGAGTCCCTGTGCTCCTGCATTCCTGTGGGAATATTAATTCATATCTGGATGATCTGGCAAAGACAAGAATTGCATCTATTCACCCTATGCAGCGGACTGCCGGTATGGATTTAAAGACAATCAAAGAGAAATACGGCGACCGATTTTGTTTAATCGGGAATATTGACTCATCGCAGACTTTACCATTTGGATCTGTTGATGAGGTAGTGGCCGAAGTAAAAGAAGCCATAGATATTGCTGCCCCCGGTGGAGGGTATATACTGGCATCTGACCACTCTCTGCATGACGGCATACCCATTGAGAACATCACTGAAATGTTTCGGGTAGGGAGGGAATATGGTCAAAAATACTGTGAGATTTAAATTATCATTTATGCTGTTGCGCCCAAGCTTGGAACATTGCAATTGATTTTGCCAGGACTCCTGCCGATCCCTTGAAATTCGCAGAACCCTCCGGAGTTCCGTCCATTTTATACCATTCGTAGAATCCATTGTTTTCCAACACCCTGTCAAACATAGGCTTTGCCAGTGTATAGGCTTCTTCTACAAATCCGTTGGCAATGAGTTGTTGTATCATCCGGCCACCAAACCAGGTCCAGTCCCCTCCATTTTGATAGTGGTATGGGGGTGATACATTCTTTCCCAACACCTCTTCGGGATAAGGAGGGTATACCGTTAAACCAATGGAAGGAGCCCCCGATTGTTTTACATTGATTTTCATTTGGGAAAGCACCTTGGATATCTCTTCATTATTTAAGATACCAGCTTCAATGGCAATCGCCGTTCCCCCATGATAATGAATGGCATTTTCGTCAAAATCGCCTGGGAAGGGTGAACCATCAAGGTAGATATGTGGTATGAATTTGTTATTCCCCGGATCCCATAAATGCTTTTTAATATTGGTTTTAATACCTGAATGTAGTTCTTGCCAACGCTGCTTTTCATCTTTGTCAACCGCAAATGCTTCCATGTTTTTCAGGGCAATGGCCAACATGGCATTGTCATAAACATCAATGCTCCAATGGCTGAGCTCATCAATGTCCACAATGGTACCTCCCTCCACCTGAACATCACCCCAGTCAAAAGTGGTTGCTCCGGTAATGAGACCATATTTTTCTGAGTATCTTTCGGTTAGCAGATATTCTATTGCTAGTACAAGTC
>RCNC010002924.1_pt1 | contig 11256 bp, 11 predicted proteins | sample 2041301 | NCBI WGS metagenome assembly RCNC01 (sample SAMN09708231, study PRJNA481090) | Marine sediment metagenome, whole genome shotgun sequencing project. | biome: marine sediment; feature: ocean; material: sediment; isolation source: Sewage treatment plant 13A marine sediment (STP13A) ... | reverse complement strand
TGCCCGGCCCCTGGAGCTGAGCCGGATCGGCTACAGGAGAGTCGGAGGAGATCCCGGGGCTGAGCCGGGAGAAGAGGAGGCCATTGCGGCCACGGAGGATTGTCCCTGGCGGAGAAGGGTCCTGGCAGGGGAGGTGCACGACGAGAACGGTTACCTCGTGGGCGGGGTGGGAGGCCACGCAGGCCTCTTCTCCACGGCCGCGGACCTGGACCGGATCGTGGCCGAGATCTTCCAGGGATTGCGGAACCGGTCCGGGCTTTTTTCGGTGGGGTCTTTGAAGACCTTCTTTCAGAGACAGGACGCTCCTTCCTGTGGGACCTGGGCCCTTGGCTGGGATACGCCTTCCGAGAAGGATTCCGCCTCCGGACGTTATTATTCGAAGAACAGCGTCGGCCACAACGGGTTCACAGGGACTTCACTGTGGATGGATTGTGATCGGAACGTATCGGTCGTCTTTCTCACGAACAGGGTCCATCCGAGTCGGGAGAACGGGGCGATCCGGGCGCTCAGGCCACAGGTCCACGATGCCGTATTCGAGGAACTGCTGGCCTATAGTGAATGAGAGTGGGTTAAGAGCTATTGGCTATTAGCTATTAGCTGTTAGCTCCCCACCACTGTCTCCCCAGGATGCACACTGTGGGGATGGGGGCGGGCTAAAAGCTAAAGGCTATTGGCTAATAGCCACTTTCGGCACAAAGACAATCCTGACGGAGAAAGGACAGGCATTGGGTAGAATACCAGCGGAAATTCCGAAGAAGGTGCACATGATTGCGGCGTGCGGGACGGGCATGGGGGCCCTCGCCCTCCTGTTTCGCGAAAAGGGCGTGGAGGTGAGCGGTTCGGACGTTCAGGCATACCCACCCATGGGCGACCTCCTCCGGAAGGCCGGGGTCGAGTTGTCCCTCGGGTACGGACCTGAAAATCTGCCGAAGGACGCGGATTTCGTTGTGGTGGGCAACGCGGTCTCCAAGGACAATCCGGAAGTGGAGGAAATGCTTGCGCGGGACCTCCCGTACGGATCATTCCCTGAAAGCCTCGCCCACTTCTTCCTGAACTCCCGGTGCCCGATCGTGGTGGCCGGGACCCACGGCAAGACCACGTCCACGGCCTTGCTCGCCTGGCTCCTCGAGTGCTCAGGGGCGGAGCCGGGTTTCCTCGTTGGGGGGGAACCGACCAATTTCGGGTCGAGCAGCCGATTGGGTAAGGGCAAGTACTTCGTCGTCGAAGGAGATGAGTACGATTCAGCCTTCTTTGACAAGGGCCCCAAGTTCCTCCATTACCGTCCGGGGGTGGCTCTGTTCACTTCGCTCGAGTTCGATCACGCGGACATCTTCCCGGACCTTGACTCGATCCGCGAGCAGTTCCTCCGTTTCGTGGCGCTCATGCCCCCGGAGGGGCTCGTGATGGTGTGCAACGAGTATCCGGATGCGGTCGAGATCGCCAGGAAGGCGGCTTGCAAGGTGGAAACATACGGGTACGGGAAGGACGCCGACTGGGTGGGCGTGCTGGAAGAGCCCCCCGGCTCGCTGGAGGTCTCCTGCAGGGGCCGGTCCGTGGGGAAGTTCCCCCTGCCGTTGTCCGGGCGGCACAACGGCCTGAACGTCCTGGGAAGCCTGGGCCTGCTCGCACACCTGGGCGTTGGGCTCGAGGGGTTGAAGTCCTGTGTGGAGAGGTTCGAAGGGGTCCGTCGACGGCAGGAGGTCGCGGGGGAGGTAAACGGTGTCCTGCTGATGGATGACTTCGCGCATCACCCCACAGCGGTCCGAGAGACCCTTGCGGGCGTTCGCAGGAGGTATCCCGGCCGGCGGATCGTGGCGGTCTTCGAACCGAGAACGAACACGAGCCGCAGGAACGTCTTCCAGACCGACTATGCAGAGGCCTTTTCCGTGGCGGACGTTGCGATGTGTGCGCCCGTCTACCGGCCGGAAACCGTCGCTCCCGGCGAGCGATTCGACCCGGGCGTCTGGGTGGAGGATCTTCAAAAGAGAGGGAGAGTCGCCTACTGCTTCGACGATTCGGGGCACATGGAAAAGGCCCTGACGGAAACGTGTCGGCCCGGGGACGTGGTCCTGTTCATGTCGAGCGGGAGCTTTGCGGATCTTTTCGAGAGGCTGAAGGCGAATCTGGCGCGGATCGAGTGCAGTTGACCCGGGTTGGGCGTAGCCCGAGAGGGTCTCGAAAGACGTAAGGCAAGAAGCCGAAGGATACGGCGGGAAGATGGCGACAGACGAGGAGAGGATCGAAGAAGAGAAGAAGGTCCGGCAACTGCAGCGGGTTGCGGATTTCGCCTGCTGCGTCCTGCACCAGCAGGCGATGTCGCTCGAAGAGGCTCAGGGGCTGATCGGCGGAGTCAAGAACATGGCACTTCGCCTGTTTCCCGACAAGGAGCAGACCTTCGACCTGATCTACGGGGCAAGGCTTCGAAGGATCCTGATAGAGAAGTTCCCCATCAGTTGAGGGTAGGAGAAGGCTAAACGATCGCTGATGGGTCATCCGTCGGTCCCTGACGGCTCAGCCGTCAGTCCCCGTGCGGAGTCCCTCTCCCTCGGTCGAGTACGCGGGGGCTCCTGCCTGCAATGGTTCACCCCGCAGGGCCTGAAGCTCGTCGGGGAGCAGCAGGCTCAGGTCAAAGGCCTTCTTCTCCTTGAGCTGGTCGTAGCACTGCTGGTACCTGTCCAGGCGGTTCTGGTGGAATTCGACCATTTTCTTCGCGCGGTCCATGAAGTCCTTCAGGACCTCCCGCTCCGCCTGGGTCCTGGAGAAGTTCCTCTCCGCAAACAGGAGATCAAGGAAACGCATCTCCCTCTTTATGTCGTTCGGGATGAGCTTCAACTCCTTCTTCAACTGTCGAATGCTGATCCCGGTTCGGTCCTTCGAGTTGTTCCCGTTTGTTCTTGGCCTTCCCATAATCTCTCTCCCCTATCGGATGTGTCTCTTCCGACGGATGTGATCGGTCCTAAAGGGTTTTCTTGCATGGCCTGCCAGAAGGTTACAGCAATTACCATGCCACCCGCACTTTTCTGCACGTTTCCGTAAATATATTGGATTTGTGAACTGATTATGAATTTGACTGCCCTTTTTCGTCAGTTTAGATGACAATCAGGGGATATTCGTTCCCGGTACCGGAAAAAAATTCCCCAGCAATAATCGACGCCCGGACAACGATTGCGGGGACGGGTTCGGTAACGGGCCGGTTTGCGGACCTCCGTGCAGGAGACCGAATACGGGCGAAATACCGGATGGGGTGGGATGCGCTCCATGCCCTCGAGGTGAAGAAGTTGGATGAGTGAGGCGGGGTCTATTTCGACTTCTTGATCGCTTTCCGGATCATGACCAGGGAGTTGCGTGCGCCCGGCAGGCCCCCTTTGACCATGAGCAGGTGATCCTGGTCCCTTACCTGCACGACTTCCACGTTTTGGAGGGTGACCCGGGCCGCGCCGGACCTTCCCGGCATCTTCCTGCCCTTGATCGTGTGCGCGGGGGTGCAGCCGCCGATGGATCCGCCGTGCCGGAAGTATTCGTGGACTCCGTGGCTTGCCTTGGACCCATGGTAGTTGTGACGCTTCATTACCCCTGTGAACCCCTTCCCCTTGGACGTGCCGGTAACGTCCACGAAATCACCCGGCTTGAACTGGCCCACAACCACTTCCTGTCCGAGAGCCAGCTCCGCCATCGCCTCTCCCGGTACGCGGAACTCCCGTAGAACCTTGAGGGGTTTTACCTCGGCCTTCTTGAGGTGTCCCTTCCGGGGAAGGTTGAGCTTCTTTTCCGGGACCTCGTCGTACCCGAGTTGGATCGCGGTGTATTGGTCCCTCTCCTGGGTCTTCATTCCGGTCACATAACAGGGGCCTGCCTGGATGACGGTTACGGGGATACAGTTCCCGTCCTGATCGAAGACCTGCGTCATTCCCATCTTTTTCCCAAGGATTCCAACCGGCATTGATATGATCCTTCCATTCGTGATATCGCGAAAGTACTGAAACTCATCTATTCTATGAATTCTGAGCAAAAAGTCAATTTGAGGTCGATTTTATTCTCCCGGGTCCTCCGGGGTGCTACCTTTCGAACCGGATCGGTTGTAGACTGGAAGGGCTGTTGCCAAGGTGGAGTTCGGGGACAGCCCAGACAGCAGAGATCGGTGGCCGTCCCCGAACTGCCGACGGGATCCCATTTGAGCAACAGCCCGTGGAGACCTGATCGATTCCCTTCACGAATGACCCCCTCAGGAACCAACGGTGGGCAAGCGAAAAGACTATTACTATAAGAAGGCGAAGCAGGAAGGGTACCGTTCTCGCGCAGCCTACAAGCTCCTCGAGATTCAGAAGAGGTTCAAGATCTTCCGGAAAGGGGCCCGAGTCGTGGACCTCGGGTGCGCGCCCGGGGGTTGGCTGCAGCTCATCGCAGCGGAGGTCGGGCCAAAGGGGCGGATGGTCGGCGTGGATCTCCAGAAGACCAGAGCCCTCGCCTCCGAGAACGTGGAGCTGATCCAGGGAGACATTACCGCGCCGGAGGTCCGGAGCCGGATTCGCCAGGCCCTGGGAGGCGAGGCGCACGTGGTGACCTCGGACCTCTCTCCCAACCTTACAGGGATCCATTTTCAGGATCATATGCGGAGTTGCGAGCTCGCGAGGACCGGCCTTGCCGTGGCCCGGGAGCTGCTGAGGCCGGACGGCATCTTCCTGACCAAGGTCTTCCAGGGGGAGGAACTCGATGCGGTCATCAGGGAGCTGAAGGACGAGTTCGGGGAGGTCAGAAGAGTGGTGCCCAGCGCCTCGAGGAAGGCCTCTTCCGAGATCTACCTCCTCGCAAAGGGGTTTCGTGGGGCCGTGAAAGGGTCGTCCTCCGGGTAGGAGGGGTCGACGTAGAAAGATCGAAGGACCCAAAATCATTGAAGAATGAGTGCGTCGGTTGGATTTTTTCAGAAAACGCTTTTATAATGAGATGTGACCAAGAAGTCGGAAAAGCGGCTTGGGCGATGGCAGGCGATCCGGCCCGCGATGGCAGTCATGCTATCCCGGGAATTATCCGAAGGGTGTAGTAGCGCAGGAGCCAGGAAAGGAGATGTGCATCATGCATTCGAAGCAGCGATCCATTTTACGATATGTCGTGTTCAGTTGGGCGCTTCTATGGGTCTGGATAGGTTCGAGCCCTCTCCTTTGGGCGGATGGGAAGATGGGTTCCGTGCTGCAAAGGGCGGTGCTCGCCGGATCGGACTCAGAAAGCCTGAACACGATTCCAGGCGTCTTCTATCGGCAAGGCACGCCCCATGTGAGGGTGCTTCTGAAGCTGTCCGATATCCCTCCCGAGCTTCAGCAGGCTGGTGTTGAACTGAAGAGGAGGTCAGGGAATGTCTACACGGCCACTGCCCCGGTGGCAAGTCTCTCGGAAGTGGAGAGAATGCCGGAGATTCTCCGGATGGAGGCTGTGCAGAGAGGGAAGCCCCTTTTGGAGAACAGCGTGCCGGATATTTTTGCCAACGAGGTCTGGACCAATGGGAGATGGGGCAACCAGGGAAAAGGCGTTGTGGTCGGAATGGTGGACACCGGGATCTTGTATCAACACGAGGCCTTTCTCGACGAGGAAGGGAACAATCGGATCCTGTATATCTTGGACAACGCCACCAGCCCCGCTACGGAATGCGACTCTGCAAACATTCGGGATGAAACCTGTACTGAGACCGACGCGGCCGGGCACGGAACGGCCGTAATGGGCGTGATTGCCGGAAGGGGCAGCGACGAGTGCGAAGGGAGAACCGACGTCTGTGAGGGGCGTGGCGTGGCGCCAAAAGCGAACATCGTGGCGGTCGCGTCGCCGGAGCTGTGGTCGGACGAAGTGATCGATGGGGTGGCGTATATCTTTGACAAGGCGCAAGAGCTGGGCATGCCCGCGATCGTCAACCTGAGCCTGGGGTTCTTTTCAGGGCCCAGGGACGGGACCTCTCTGCTCGAGCAGGCCATCTCGAACCAGGCCGGACCCGGGAAGATCATTGTTGCCTCGGCCGGCAACGAGGCCCAAATGCATGGGCACGCAGAGGCTTTGGTCAGCCAGGGAAGTGACGACTTTGTCTTCTCCGTTGTCGGCCCGGGTGTGCCTCTCCAACTGGGCGAGATCGAAGGCTGGTACAATGCCCAGGAAGGTGACCCGAGCGATATGGAGGTAAGAGTCCTGGCCTTCACCGAGGTGGCGACGGACTGGATCGAATTTGGAGAGTTTCAGAATGACGTGGAGGCTCCGGCCCCGTACTTCGGGACCATTTCTCTGGACCACAGATTGACAGGGGAGGCCGGGACAACAAGGGGCTTCCTTGTGACGCTCGAGGACGCCCAACAGATTGAGTGGCGGATCCAGATCATGAGAACGGGCTCGGGTCAAAAGCAGGTTGATTTGTGGATCAATCCCATGACCTTTCCGGAGCCGGGTACGGGGGAGTTACCCAAGTTTCGTTTCACGAGGGAACACGAAGAGGAGTGGGCGAGAACGAGCTTGACGCCCCCTTGCACGGCAGAAAACGTGATCTGTGTAGCCTCCTACAATACAGACTGCGATGTGCCCGGATTCTGTACGGGGGTAGGGGAGAGCGATCAGACCATCTCTTCCTTCAGCAGCCAGGGGCCGAGACGTGACGGACGCATAGGGTGGCCGTGGATCGCGGCTCCCGGACAGGCCATCCTTACCGCGCACAACGACCTGCAACTCAAGTACGACTATGTGGCGGGCACGAGCTTCTCCTCGCCCCACGTGGCAGGTACGGTGGCATTGATGTTTGGGGCCTCCCCGGGCACCGCCTCGAGCTACTCGGTGGCGGACATCAAGGATTTCCTGAAGGATTCTGCAAGAGAGGCCGGAAGCCGGGATGTCTGGGGTTGGGGAAAACTGAATGCCGCCGGGGCCGTGAGCGAATTGTTTTCGACACTTCCCCCTCCGCCTCCCCCTAAGCCGCATGGGCTCGGCGGGGATGACGACATCTGCTTCATCGCCACCGCAGCATTCGGCGACATCGACGCACCGCAGGTGAGGCTTCTGCGGGAGATGAGGGACCGGTCTCTCCTGAAGACGGAGTGGGGCAGACGGTTCGTGAGGTTCTACTACCGCTGGAGCCCCCCGGTTGCGGCATGGCTGAAGGAGCATACCGTGGTTTCCCGGCTCGTCAGGGCCTCCCTCCTGCCTGCGGTCGGCTGGTCGGAAATGGTTTACCACCGAAGCCCCAGGGAACGGGCGATCCTGTTCGGTCTGGGTCTTTCCCTTATCAGTGCCGTGTGCTATTTCTCGATCAGGCGGCGGACCTGTTAACCCTCCAAGGAGCAGACTGTGAAGGCGAATCCGAAAACAGGGTTTTTGTTGGTGGCGATCCTTCTGTTGGCCGTGGGTGACCTTTGGGCACAGCCTGCCTACGAAAGCAGGTTCGAGCCGGAGGAAACGACCCCTCCTCCCCACCGATTCTCCGTTTCCGGGAAGATCTCGTACCACACGTTCTGGAAGCAGGGGCTCCTGGAGAACGGGGAGGACTTTGGAAGGCCCGGCCTGGGGGTGGGCGACCTGGCCGGTGTAGGGGGCGAGGTCGAGTTCGATTACCACTTCAGGTCCTTCATGGTTTTCAGTGGAACCCTCGGGGGCTATCAGGGGAAGACGGACCAGTACAAGACCGACATACTCACAGGATATGTCCTGGCAACGGCGAAGCTCCAGAAGGTCAATCGCTTCGCCGACTACTACGTGGGTGCAGGCCTCGGAGCGTATTTCAGCCGGATGAAGGCGGACGGAACGATCTATGCCCTGAAGCCGGGCCTGCACTTCCTGATCGGAATCCGAGTCCACGTGACGCCCAAATGGTCGATTCTTCTGGAAGACAGGATGGCCTTCACATTTCGCGTAGAGGAATTCGGTGACCTCGATCTGGGCGGTAATTTCGTAATGCTCGGAGGCTCGCGTGGCTTTTAACCCCTTCCTTGTGTAACTGCTTCTTTATGCCATCAGAAGAAGCCACGATGTCCGAGAACCGGAACGAGGAATTCCGGGTTACGGTCCTGCCCGGGGACGGCATAGGGCCCGAGGTCGTCGAGACCGGTGTGCGCGTCCTCGAGGAAGTGGCCCAACGGTTTTCTGTGGCGCTTTGCCTGGACTATGACGACATCGGGTGGGCCGCGGTGAAGCGCTACGGTGTGCCCCTGGCCGATGAAACGCTCGATCGGGTCAGGAAGAGCGACGCGGTCCTGCTGGGTGCGGTGGGCGGCGCTGAGGCGGAGAGCAAGGACTTTGCGCTTCGGCCCGAGGCGGGCCTCTTGGCGTTGCGCAAGGGGATGGACCTCTATGCCAACCTGAGGCCCGTACGCATCCTTGCGCCCCTGCTCGATGCATCCCCCCTGAAACCCGAGATCGTGAAGGACACCGATCTGCTCGTGGTCCGCGAGCTGGTCGGCGGGATCTACTTCGGAGAGCCCCGTGGGAGAGAGAGGACGGAGCAGGGGGAGGAGAGGGCACTGAACACGATGGTGTACACGGTCTCCCAGATCGAGAGGGTCGTGCGAATGGCCTTCTCTCTGGCCATGGAGCGAAGGAAGCGGGTCGTCTCCGTGGACAAGGCAAACGTGCTCGACGTGAGCCTGCTCTGGAGGGAGGTGGTTACGCGAATCCATCCGGAGTTCCCGGAGGTGGAGCTGGGTCACCTGTATGTGGACAACTGCGCCATGCAGCTGATTCGTGCCCCGGAGCAGTTCGACGTGATCGTGACGGGTAACCTGTTCGGTGACATCCTCTCGGACGAGGCGGCCGTCCTGGCCGGATCGATCGGCATGCTCCCCTCCGCGAGCCTTGGGACCCAGGGGTCCCTGTACGAGCCGGTTCACGGGAGTGCGCCCGACATCGCGGGGCAGGACAAGGCAAACCCTCTCGCCACCATCCTGAGCGTGGCCATGATGTTCCGTTATGCCTTTGGCCTGAAAGAAGCCGGGGCGTTGATCGAACAGGCGGTCCTCGAAGCCCTGGAACAGGGCTTCCGAACGCCGGACCTTCGTGCCGAGGGGGCCCGGTTCGTGGGAACCAAAGCGATGGGGGACTGCGTCCTCGATCAGATCGGCCGGATCCGCCCGGATGGCCCGTGATGAGAACCCTCCGTCTCGACCTGGAATACGACGGAACCAACTATCACGGCTGGCAAGTTCAGCCGAATGCCCCCACCATTCAGGAAAAGCTGGAAGACGCCCTCTATCCGATCCTTGGAGAACGGGTGAGGGTCACCGGAGCGGGCAGGACGGACGCGGGTGTGCACGCCCTTGGGCAGGTGGGGCATCTCCGGACAGCGAGTGACCGGGAGATAGGGGCTCTCTTTCGCGGGGTGAACAGCCTTCTTCCCGAGGACATCGTCGTGAAGGCGGTCCGGGAGGTCTCCCCGGACTTTCACGCGAGAAGGAGCGCACGGCGCAAGCGGTACGAATACTGGATCCTGAACGACCCCACCCGGTCCGCCTTCCACCACCGGTTTCTCTGGCACGTGAGGGTTGGCCTGGACCTGGCCAAGATGCGCAGGGCGGCCGAGTGCCTGGTCGGAGCACATGATTTCGCGTCGTTTCAGGCCTCGGGCGGAGAGCCCGGAAGACACACGGTTCGACACCTTCATCTCCTGGAGATCGGCGAACTCCGAAATGGGGTGGTTCGAATCGCTGCGGAGGGCAACGGCTTCCTGAGGGGCATGGTGAGAATCCTGGCGGGCACCCTGGTGGACGTGGGGAGGGGGCGGATCCGGGAGGGGGACGTGCCCGGCATCCTGACGGCAAGGGACCGCAGGGTCGCGGGAAGGACGGCACCCGGACAAGGGCTCTTCCTGAATTGGGTGCGGTACCCGGAGGCTTTCGAGGCATGTTCACGGGAAGCGCAGGGCCCGGGAGAAGGGCCACTCGCCGCCGGCTGGGAGCCGGTATTTGACAAATCGGGGTAGAGGCTCTAAGGTAATTAGGTTTTGGTGCATTTACATGCTGAGGCCCCTTTAACCGAATCGTATGCGTGGATTGAAATGAAGACCTACTTTGCGAAGAAAGAAGAGCCCATTGATAAGAAATGGGTACTGATCGATGCGGAGGGCAAGATCCTCGGCCGGATGGCGACTGAGATCGCGGACATCCTCCGAGGCAAGAACAAGCCTGTCTACACGCCCCATGTCGACACCGGTGATTTTGTGGTGGTCATCAATGCCGAAAAGGTGCGGCTCACCGGGAAGAAGTGGGACCAGAAGATCTACTACCACCATTCAGGCTACATCGGCGGCATCAAGGCTCACCCCGCCAGGGAAGTTCTCGAGAAGAAGCCTGAGGAGCTGGTGCGGCATGCCGTCAAGGGGATGTTGCCCAAGAATCGGCTGGGCAGAAGGATGATCACCAAGCTCAAGATATACCGTGGTTCGGAGCATCCGCACGAGGCGCAAATGCCGGTTCCCCGTTCCCTCTAGAACGGAACGGGCAGGAATCGAATTCATGATGAAACACGAGCGAGGAGAAGGGACTTAGCATGGAGGGTGCCGGAAAACAGATCCGATTTCCGATTCATACGGTTGGGAAACGCAAGACCTCCGTGGCCCGCGTTTGGATGAAGCCGGGAAACGGAAACATCCTGGTGAATCGAAAGCCTGTGGACGAATACTTCGGTCGAGAGACGCTGAAGATGGTTATCAAGCAGCCGCTGGAGCTTACGGAGATGACCGGACGCTTCGACTTTCTCGTCAACGTCAGGGGAGGGGGCAGTTCAGGACAAGCGGGCGCGATCAAACATGGAATCTCAAAGGCTCTCCAGATAATGGATCCGATCCTGCGTCCTCAGTTGAAGAAGGCAGGGTTCCTCACGAGGGATTCGCGGGTCAAGGAGAGAAAGAAATATGGACAGAAGGGAGCGCGGGCCCGTTATCAGTACTCGAAGCGATAGCCTGCCTTCCGGGACAAGACAAGTACAAGCGTTTGTGGTTGCACCCAAAGGCCTCTCGGAGGCCTTTTTTCTTTTCAGCATGCTCTTTCGCGATGGCTTCCGCCCAAAGAGGTTCCCGTCGTGAACCCAGTGGCCGTCATCCCGGCCCGATACGGGTCGAATCGCCTTCCAGGAAAACCTCTGCTCGACCTCTGTGGCAAGCCAATCATCCAAAGAGTCTATGAGCGGGTCAAGGAGGCCGGCATCTTCTCCCGGATCTTGGTGGCCACCGACTCGGAGGAGATCGTTCGTCGGGTGGAGGCCTTTGGCGGGGAGCCGATGCTCACCTCGCCTCACCATCGGAGCGGC
>RCNC010007212.1_pt1 | contig 11257 bp, 8 predicted proteins | sample 2041301 | NCBI WGS metagenome assembly RCNC01 (sample SAMN09708231, study PRJNA481090) | Marine sediment metagenome, whole genome shotgun sequencing project. | biome: marine sediment; feature: ocean; material: sediment; isolation source: Sewage treatment plant 13A marine sediment (STP13A) ... | reverse complement strand
ATCTTGTCCAGGGCCTGGAGCTTCTCGTAGGAATCCTCGAGCTGTGCCTTGCTTGCCTCGAGTTCCTGGGTGCGTTCACCGACCAGATCCTCCAAGTGCTCCTTGTGGAGTGTCAGTTCCTGGTGGGCGGCTTCCAGCGCCTTGTTGGATTCCTTAAGTTCCACATACTTGTCCGAGATACTGGCAATCGAGCCCTCCAGGGCGTCCTGTTGCTCTCGGTTGACCCCTTTGTTCTGCCGAAGGGTTTTCCGGAGGTCAATCAGACAGCCCGCGAGCAAACCGGAAAGTGGGAGGAGGCTGTTGATTGTCCAGAACCCCAGATCGTGTGCCGGGGAGAAGGCTTTCGTGTAGATGAGGCCGAGCGTTGTCCCCAGGGCCAATCCCGCCACTGGATACACATAGGACCTCTTTTCCTGCCAGGTGAACTCGTACGTGCATGCCTCGGCGCCATCGACGTTGCAGCTTGTTTGCCGGCATTTCGCTGGGGGAAGCCCCCAGATCGTCGGGATGGCCACGAAGTTGCCTTCCCTGTAGAGACAGAAGCACTTGTCCGGCTCGTAGTAGCCTTCCTTGGGTCGGTATTCGAGGACCAAGCGACACTTTGAACGGGACAGGACCTTGAAGGCGCCGACTCGATTGTAGATTTGGGCCAAGTCGAAGATCCTGTTGTAGACCATCGAAGGATTGCCGACCGCCTTCACCGCTATCCATGCGGCCTTTCCCACTCCTTCCGGGCTGAAGATACTTCTCCCGACCTCCAGACAGACCTTCTCGTCTCCTGCCAGTTCCGCGATCTTCCTGAAGATCGCGTGGGCATATTGAAAGGAAATCCAGTTGTTATGGTCCCCGAAATACTCGAGATCCATCCCCGTGTCATCGAGGAACTTCTCCAATACATCCTTGCCGAACCGCGCCTCGATGTAGTTCAGGGGGCCCTTCATGGCAATGCCGGAAAGTTCCGACTTCTTGTTTTCTTCTCCGGCCGTGGCCGGCTGTTTCACCATCTCTCAGGCCTTTCCCTGGACAAGAAACAGGAAATTGTAGCAGAGGATCTCTTCATTCCGGAGATCTTCCATGAACCGGTCCGAAAGCTCCTTGGCCCTTTGAACTGACCCGGCAACCTTTTCCGAGATCCTTGCCAGAATCTCCATCTTCATTTCCCACACCTGGAGGCTGGTCGGGTCCGCCACGCCGGCGATCAGGTAATAGGGGAGGATGTTCACCTGGATATCCTGGAAACCGACCTTCCGAAACATGGAATACAGCTTCCTGCCCACGAAGGCATCGAACCCTATCTTTTCCGCCTCTTTAAGCCATTCTTCAAGGTTTCGGTCTAACGCATCATCCTGCGGATAACGATACAGATGGTTGCCGTCGATGTCGGCTACAGTCACCCTTCCACCGGGTCGAGCCAGCCGCTTCATTGCGGCCAGAGTATGCAAACCGGCTTTCCCGGGGAGGTACTGAAAAAGGAACCGGGAATAGGTAAGGTCGAACGTCTTGTCCTTCGGGTCAAGATCCCTGACATCGGCCTTTACATACTCCACATTGGAAATTTCCTGTTCAGCAGCGATTTCCCTCGCGACCGAGAGCCTTTCCTCGCTCAGGTCGAGGCCGACCACCCACCCCGGCGAGACCCTTTCGGCGAGGATCCGGGTCACGGCACCCGTCCCGCATCCCACATCCAGCACATCCATTCCGGGATGAAGGGGCACGAGTTTCAACTCCTCGAGGATCTTCTCCCTCTTGGTCTTCAGTTCCAGGCGTTCCGCCTCGAGCGGGTGCTCCATCAGATACTTGGTCATGGGGCCTTCCCCTCCATGTAAGGATCGACGGCTTGGGTCACTTTCTTTAAGGCTATGCTAACACCTTGGCGCTCTTACATAAACTTCTACATAAAGAAAAGGGGGTTAAGTGACGATAGAAAGAGGAGAGAAGGCACCGGAAAGCAGCAAGAAGCCCTGTTGCTCGAGTCTGCGTGGAGCCAAGGTTAAGTTTGCCCAGCCCGGGGGAATCAGCATGGTCGACTCGACAGAGGTCCTGGACTACAGAAGATATCCCATTCTCTACGTCGATGACGAGGTGGAGAACCTGGAGGCCTTCCGGGACGAGTTTGAAGAGTACTTCACCATCCACACGGCTGTTACCGGTGCGGAGGGCGTGCGCGTCCTTGCTCAAGAGCCGATCGCTCTCGTTCTGGCCGACCAGAGGATGCCCGTGATGAGTGGGGTGGAGGTGCTGGAGCAGGCGCAGAAGATCGACCCTCGCATCCTGCGTATCCTGATCACGGCCTATGCCGATATCGAAGTCGTGATCGACAGCATCAACAAGGGGAACGTGTACCGGTATTTCAAGAAGCCCTGGGAGCACGAGGACATCCGTACCGGGGTGATGCGGGGGATCGAGCATTACCACAGCACGAGGGAGAGGGAACGGCTACAGGCCGAGAAGATCGAAAACATGAAGAAAATGGTCCGGTCGAACCGCCTCGCGGCTGTGGGGACCATGGTCTCCGGGCTGGTGCACGAAATCCGGAATCCCATGGTGGCCATCCAGTCCTTCCTGCAACTCATGCCGCGGAAGATGGAGGACAGGGAGTTCTTGATGCGCTACGTCCGGATCGCGCAGGGGGAAGCGGACCGGATCGAGAAGCTCCTCGAGAACATGCTCTCCTTTGCCCGGCCGGCCCGGCCGGTGTTGCGACTCTGCGACATGAACGAGTTGGTGGACCGGACGATTCAGCTTCTGGATTTCCAGGCCAGAAGAACGAACATAAGCGTTGCCTTTGAGAAAGATTCATCTCTCCCGGCGGTCTACACGGATCCGAACCAGATGGCCCAGGTGATCCAGAACCTGGGGATGAATGCCCTCCAGGCCATGGAACGTTCCGGAGAACTCACGTTCCGAACCTTCCTTGCAGAAGGAAGGCGGGGGCGCGCGCGTGTTGCCCTCGAGGTCCGGGACACGGGGCCGGGGATTCGCCCCGATCATCTGGACAAGGTGTTCGACCCCTTCTTTACGACCAAGGATGAAGGGACCGGTCTCGGGTTGTCGATTTCTTACCAGATCGTCAACGAGCATCAGGGCGTGATGGAAGTGGCAAGCCAGCTCGGCGAGGGAACGATCTTCACGATTACCTTGCCCGTGGCGGAAGAACAATACAGGGAACGGAGCGATTGCGATCGGGGTGGGCAAGAGGGCTGCGGGGCCCTTTGAGGTGGTGTCCGCCTCCCGGCGGCCGTTTCCGGATAGGGGCGGTTCCGTAAAGGTCTGGGTTCAGTGGACGGTCTTGTGGCTGGGCTCTCTTCGCAAGAAAAACAGGCTCTCCTTGATAGAAGGGTTCGACAGGAACTGATCCTGACATTCCTTGCAGAGAACCATGTGGGCCTCCTGAAAAAACTCTTCCTCTACCTCTATATCCCCTTCTTCCCACTCACACATCCCTGAGAGGCACTCCTCCATGCAGACGCCGTTCTCTGGGCATGGTTCCTCCAAGAAAAAATCCTCTTCTTGGTCGGGAAAGATGCGGATGGTGATGCCACATCTCTTCTCTCCCGGGTAGATCGGCGCATTGCAAAAGTGGCATTTGTTGGTTTGCATCTCACGCCTCGTAATCGTTTCGTGATTCTGACAATGATTCGTGCAGCACTTATCAAGGGTTTACCTTAATTGAACCGGCATGCAAAGTCAATCCCAACGGCATCTGAGACGGGTTCGGCGGGGGGGGTGAATGGGGGGGGGCAGGCTAGATCAGAGGGAAAGGAAAACAGTTGTCGAGAGAAGCCCGGGGCGAGCCCTCAGCCGGTTGCCGGAGTCCAGGGCATCGTTTTCCTGTGGCCACCGCTGACTCGAGGCTGGCCGCCTTCTTCCACAGCCCTTCCGCCTTATCCTGCTGATGCAAGCCATGCAGGCAGTCGCCCAGGGCCCGATAGATCGGGCCCGATTCCGGACGTTTCTGCAGTGCCCGGGAGTAGTGGACAGAGGCACGGCCCAGACGGCCGTTCACCCGGTACGCCGTTCCCAGGCAGTACTCCACCCGGTAGTCATCCGAGCCTCTCTCGAGAAGGCCTTCCCACAGGTCGATCGCAGCCGTTACGTTCTGCTGTTCGACGAGGCACAGCCCCATACCGATCTTGCAGGGCACTTCAGGGAAACCTCTCACCACAGCCTCCTCATAGTACGGGATCGCCTCTGTGTGACGCGACGACAACCTGCTCGCCTCTGCCAGGTAGAAGTAGATCTGTGGAGAGGAATCCTGGTCCTCGACCAGGGCCTTCAGCATGGCTCCGGCCTTTTGATAGTCCCCGTCCTTGCTGAAGGTCTGCCAGAAGCCGTCGAGCGCTTCCTGGGTTCCCGGGTCCTGCCTGAGGAGCCCATAGAAGAGGTTCCGTGCTTGGGTGATCCGATTCCCCTCCAGGTATTCCTTGCCCAGGGAGGAATGATACGCAGGGTCCAGCTTGATCTGGAAATCGGCCGCGATCAGGCCGGACAGGATCGTCAGTAGGACGGCTGAAGACGTCACGAGGACATACTTGGAAAACAGATTCTCCCGGATCTTCGGAAGCAGGGTGTCTCTGATTTTCGGGCCCAGGGTTTCCTTGATTCCGGGGATCCATTCTTCCCTGATTCTGCGAAGAACTCCTTCCCTTATTGCTGGAAGGATTTTTTCCTTGATCCACGGGCCCAGGGTGTCCCGGATGCTCCCCAGGGAGTTCTCCAGGAAGGAGATGTAGGTCGGGCGCCTTCTTTCTGCCGGGTTCTTCCTTGCGGGATTCTTCCTTGCGGGCCCCCGATCCGACGGCGGAGGTGTCTTGCATATTCGGGTCAGGATGGCCTTCTTTCGGCTGGCTTCCATGATCCGGCCCGACGACTCGAGGGCCTCGATCTGCTTCTGGTATCCCTCCAGGACTCTTCGCCTGCAGTGTGCGTCCTTCTTCAGGGAAGTCTGGATTTTCTCCAGATAGGCGTTCGCCTCGGCGTGCGTCTCCTCGATGGCGAGTACGGACTCGAAGCATTCCAGGGCCTGCAGATAGTCCTGGGACTCAAAGGCGATGATTCCCCGCGAGATCCACAGAAAGACCAGCTCGTAGGTTCCCTCTCGAACCTTCCCGCAGATCTCTTCGTGCTGTTGTGACATCCTCTCCTCGATCGAGGCGATCGGGGCATCTGCGGCGGTGTAACACTGAACGGTGGCGACGATCTTCCCGTTCCGATACACGTGCGTTTCGATCGATCTTTCCGGACTGTTCAGTTGCTGTGTCTGAACATCATAGGTCGCGTCCTGAAAGGTCTCTCGGCTGTTGTATCCGATCATGGCTCGTCATCCGGGATAGGTTAGCGAGATTCGACTCCGTTCAAACGGGATAAACGCTGGGCGAAGTCGGTATTTAGAAACCATGTTCTGGCGATTTATGCAGGTTCGATGCCATGTTATCACGGGGCTTTAGGATCCGGCGAAAATGTCCGAAAAGATAGGGGAGCACGGATTTCGAGGGGGGCGTGTGTCTGCCCTCAGCACGAACGAGACGTCTTAATGAGGGGGAATCTCCATGAAAAATTTCCGAAAGGTGACAATTCTGGGTATCTTGCTCGGATTCGGAGGATGCCTGTTCGGCTGTGTGACCGGGGACCAGGAGCGCATCCGGGAGCAGCAAGAGATCGAGACACAAGCCACAGCGCGGGAGGCTGCGGAAATCAGTGCAAGGCTTTCGGAATGCCGCAAGCACCTCGCGCAAGGGGAGGTGGACCAGGCGCGCGCCATTCTCGAAGGTGTTCTACAGGTGAGCCCCGATCATCCCGAGGCGCTCGTCTACTGGGAGAAGGTGAACACAAAACTCTACAGCACCGTCTATCCGGGCAACACCCTCTCCGGCATCGCGGCCTATTATTACGATGATGGGGAAAAGTGGTCTGTTATTGCCCAGGCCAACGGCATCGAATCCCCCGGGAAACTGAAGATCTACGATCGACTTCGTGTCCCATGGCTGCCTGCCTGTGAGGAAGGAAAGGACGAGGCGGGCCGGTTCGGGCGTTCCCTGTTCGGCAGCTCCCATCCTACAAAGATCGTTCTCCACCCGGTCGATGACGGCGACAGCCTGCAGGCACTGGCCAGGCGGTACTATGGAGACAAGACGCTCAGCTTCTTCCTGGCCGACTACAACCGGATCGAGGACCCCCGGTCTCTGGAGAAAGGCTCTCCGCTGAAGATCCCCGTTTTCCCTCCGCGCAAGAAGGATACGAGCAAGAAGGACCGGGAAACGCTCGAGCGAGGCAACCTGGCGCTCGAAAAGGGGGAATACGAAAAGGCCTGTCAACATTTCGGTTCCATACCCAAGGGCTCTGCCTATCGAAAGGAAGCACGAAGCTCCATGGAGAAGTGCAAGGTCGAGGGGGCTTCTCACTACGACAGGCTGGGCGATGAAGCGCTCCAGAACTCCGAGCCGGAAGACGCCTGCCGCTACTGGAAGATGGCCCTGCGGCTGGACCCCGAACGGCAGGAGGTCGAAGAGAAGCTGGAGGAGGCCGAGGACCTCGTGAAGACGCTCGCTCTGCTTCCGTCCCTGCCGTAGTGGGGCAATCTCGGAATACCGCCATGTTTCGGGAGGGTCCTGGCGTTCGGGCCTGTTCCGGGTTCCCTCTCCGATTTGCTTGGGCTCCGTCTCTCCCTCCCCCGAAGTCGCCCGGCACAAATCTCCGACGGAACCCGGAACAGGCCCGAACGGCTTGAGCGCTTCCAAATATGGCGACAGTTCCCTTTCGACCTGCCCCGATCTCGCCAAAAGGGCCGAAGGGTCCGAGGGGTCTTCGATATTGAAGGACCCCTTGCAGCGTGCTAACATAGCAGGCTTTGCGTCTGGAGCACTCTGTCTCGTTCCCTTAGGATCGTCTGGCTCGACATGGCTGAGAAATTTCCACTCAAGCAGATTCGGAACATCGGTATCGTCGCGCATATCGACGCGGGCAAGACGACCCTGACCGAGAGGATCCTCTATTACGCGGGACGGATCCATCGTATGGGCGAGGTTCACGACGGTCAGGCCGTCATGGATTGGATGCCTGAGGAACAGGAAAAAGGGATCACCATCACCTCGGCGGTCACCCTTCTCGAATGGGGGGGGTGTGAGATGCATCTGATCGACACGCCCGGCCATGTGGATTTCACGATCGAGGTCGAGCGTTCCCTACGCGTGCTCGACGGCGCCGTATTCATCTTTTCCGCGGTCGAGGGGGTGGAGCCTCAATCCGAGACGATCTGGCACCAGGCGGATCGGTATCGGATCCCCCGCCTTGCCTTCATCAACAAGATGGACCGGGTCGGCGCGGATTTCCACGGTGCCGTCGGGATGATGAAGAAGAAGTTGGGGGCGAACCCCGTGTGCTGCCAGATACCCCTCGGGGTCGAGGAAGGCCATCAGGGGGTGATCGATCTGGTCCGGATGTGTGGTGTTGTCTGGGACCCGGAGGAACTGGGGGACACCTACCACGATGTGGAGATCCCCGGCGAACTCGAGGAGGAGGCGAAGGAGCATCGAGACGCCTTGATCGAGAAGATCGCCGAGTGTGACGACGCCCTGATGGAGAAATATGTTCAGGAGGAGGAGATCACCGAGGAGGAGATTCGCAGGGCGATCCGGAAAGCGACGGTGTATCGGGAAATCACGCCCGTTTTCTGTGGCGCCGCCTACCGGAATCGGGGTGTGCAGCCTCTGCTCGACGGCGTCGTCGACTACCTGCCCTCCCCGTTGGATCGACCCCCGGTGACCGGATTCGATCCCGCAGATCAGAGGCCTATCGAGCGCCAAGCCGGCGTGAAGGAGCCGATGGCAGCGCTGGTGTTCAAGATTGCCATGGAGGAGGGGCGCAAGCTCAGCTACCTGAGAGTCTACTCCGGCACAATAAAGCCGGAGAAGGTTGTCTACAACGCCAACCTCGGAGAAAGGGAGCGGGTCGCCCGGCTCTTTCAGATGCATGCACACCAGAGGAAACGGATCCAGCAGGCGGATGCAGGGGATATCGTGGCGGCCACGGGACTCAAGACGGTCCGTACAGGGGACACATTGTGCGACGAGAAAGCCCCCATTGTCCTGGAACCGATGCAGTTTCTGGAGCCGGTGATTTTCATCGCCATTGAAGCCAAGAGCATCGCGGACCAGGAAAAGCTGTTTGCCAGCCTGGAGAAGCTCGCGGTCGAAGACCCTACCTTCCGATTTCGGTTCGACGAGGAATCAGGCCAGACCCTCATCTCCGGCATGGGGGAGTTGCATTTGAGCGTCCTGGTGCAGAGGTTGACGAGGGAATTCTTCGTCCACGCGAATGTCGGCCGACCCCAGGTCGTGTATCGGGAGACGATTACCCGGGCGGTGGAGGAGCGGGGGGAGTTCTCGCGGGAGATCAACGGAAAGCAGCAGTCCGGAGCTGTCCTCTTGGAGATTGCCCCCAACCCTCGTGGCTCAGGGATTCAGATCGTCTCCGCCTTGCCCGAGGAAGTCCTGCTCCCTGCCGAATGCATCCAGGCAATCGAGGAGGCCTTTCGAGAGTCCTGCGTGAGCGGTTCGCTCGGCGGGTACCCCATTGTGGACGTGCAGGGCAGGATTCTCTCGGCAGATTACAGGGAGGGCGTGTCGACGCCTCTCGGCTTCCGAATCGCGACGGCGACCACGTTTCAGCGGGCCTATGGGCGGGGGAACCCCATCCTCCTCGAACCGATCATGTCGGTTGATATCGTCGTTCCGGAGGAGTACGCGAGTGGAGTCATCGGGGATGTACAGGCCCGAAGAGGAAGAATCCTCGAGATTCTTCCCAAGAGGCAGATCACCGAAATCCGTGCCTCCATCCCTTTGTCCGAGATGTTCGGGTATTCCACGGATCTGCGCTCCGCCAGCAAAGGCAGGGGCACGTTTACGATGCAGTTCGAACGATTCGACGAAGCGCAGGAGAAAAAGTAGACCGACTCCTGCTACAGAGCGGAACCGAAGAACAGAAGAATGCCGGGAGGGACGCCCCCCGGCATTCTTTCTTGTGGGTCCCTTCTGAGGCTAGAGCTTCTTCTTCAATTCAGGGGCCGGCTTGAACGAAACCGACTTGCTGGCCTTGATGTTGATGACCTCGCCGGTTTGCGGGTTGCGCCCCTTACGTGCTTTGCGGCTCTTCACGTTGAAGGTCCCGAAGCCGGGGTAGCTGAATCGCTTCTCCTTCTTGATCGCCTTTGCGACCTCTGCAACGGCGAGGTCGATGATTTCCCCCGTTGCCTTTTTGCTGACATCTGCGGACTTGGAGATCTGCTGTGCGACTCTGTCAATCAATTCGGCCTTTGTCATACCCCTTCTCCTCCTCTGTTTGTTAATCGTATTATAAAACGGAATCCGGCCCGAGGTCTTTGCCTGACAATTGAGAAATCGATCCTTTGAAGGTGGTTAATTTTCGTATTTCATAATATATTAAAACATATATTTCAAGGTAAAAATGAGCGAAATGGGGCCGAGCAGGAAAAAAAAGATCGGGAGCCGGTCGCTCGACTGCAGACCCGGGAGAAATCGCTGCCCCGTGGAAGGGACTTGCTTCGTTTTTCCCTGTTCTAGTAAAAAGGGTATCCAAACCTTTCAGGGGTGCATGATTTGACAGTGAAACGGGGACGTTTGATGCCTGACGAGCGGAATGACCCCAAGGAGACGCTGGATGCGGTGGTGCTGGCCGGCGATCGGGGTGCCTACAAGCCCGTGTGTGGAGAGAACAAGGCGCTGCTCCAGATTGAGGGCATTCCTGTAATCGCCCACGTGATTTCCGCATTGCAGCGTTGTCGGTACGTTACCCGGATTTTCGTCGTGGGGCCCAGAGAAAGGATCCTCGAGGCCCTGGAGACGGAGGGAATCGGTGGAAAAGGGCAGAAGGAGGTGATCGTTGTCGAGCAGTGGACCTCGCTCATGGACAACGGGTGGAACACCTTTCTTGCGACCCTTCCCGCTCAAGGGCCGGACGGAGCGGCCCTGCCCGAGGAAACCCTCCGTGCGCGATATGAGGGCAAGGCGGTTCTCTTCCTGGGATCGGACATGCCCCTACTGACCCATTACGAGTTGGAGGAATTCATCGAAGGGTGTGACATGCAGCGTTACGACTATGTCGCGGGCACGACACCCGAGGAGGCGCTGAAACCGTACTATCCAGAGAAAGGTACGCCGGGGATAAGGCTTGCCTATTTTTATTTAAAGGATTCTCTCGAGCGTCAGAACAATCTGCACATGATCCGGGTCTTCCGGGTGATCAATCCCCAGTACGGCCAATTGATGTACCGGTTTCGCTATCAAACGAAGTGGAAGAACATGGCACTCCTTCTCCGCGAGCTGCTGAGTCTGCCCGAACTGACACTCGGGATGGTCTTCCGGTTCTGTCTCCTCCACGTGTGCCGCGTCCTGGGGCGGATCCCCTGGATGCCCCTGAATCGACTGCTGCGCAGGTTTCTCGACAAGGACAAAGTGGCCGAGGATATCGGCGCCATTTTGCAGACTCGATTCGCCATGACCACGACCACTTACGGAGGCGCAGCCTTGGATGTGGACGACAAGGAGCAGCTCGCCGTGATCGGTAGTCGGTTTCACCGTTGGCGCGCCCTGCAGGAGGACCTCTATAATAGGCGAACCCAGCCCCCGGCGGCCTCGGTCGACGAAAAGCAGGCCATGCCCTAACCGGAACATGCAAAACACATGCATACGGCTGCCACCCGTGTTCGGGCACGGGCACGTCAGCCACTAGCCACTGAGCCACGAAAGCGGCGAGAGACGGAGCCCAATCAACTTGAATCGGAACAGGGGATGGCACGAATGATCACGGGAAGAGACCCAGGGAGTCCCTGGAGGGTCGGCTGTGCCGGCTTCTCGATGAAGCTCTCCGATTATTTTCAGCGGTTCAACCTGGTTGAGGTTCAAGAGAGCTTCTTCGACCCTCCCACGGAACGTACCCTCGCGCGGTGGCGCAGGGAGGCGCCGGAGGGGTTTGCTTTTTCGATTCGAGCGTGGCAGCTCATCACCCATCCGTCAACGTATTCCGGGTATCGGAGGATTCGGCGTCCTTGGGAACAGGAAGCCGGGGACCGATTCGGTTCCTTCCAGCCCACCGAGCAGACGCAGTGGGCCTGGGCGGTTGTCGAGAGGGCTGCCCGGATTCTGGATGCAAAGGCGATCGTGTTCCATACGCCTGCTTCCTTTACGCCCACCCGTCAAAACAGGGAAAACCTGGTTCGCTTCTTCGATTCCATCGAAAGGGG
>RCNC010002922.1_pt1 | contig 11259 bp, 8 predicted proteins | sample 2041301 | NCBI WGS metagenome assembly RCNC01 (sample SAMN09708231, study PRJNA481090) | Marine sediment metagenome, whole genome shotgun sequencing project. | biome: marine sediment; feature: ocean; material: sediment; isolation source: Sewage treatment plant 13A marine sediment (STP13A) ... | reverse complement strand
CACTTGCTCCGATTCCGGCATGTTTCTGCGAATAAGAATATTAACAATAGTCTCATGCAGCATGCTTGCCGAACGATCGACCAAAATCAGCGTTCGGTCACCTCCGAGCTTAAGCCCGGTCAGGTACTGTCTGTCGCCTTCGCCTTTGAATGTCCGTGCGCGCTGTCCGAGCGCATCGGCTTCCTTCTGCATTGCCAGCAGCCGTTTGACTTCTTCCTCCAGCGACTTGATATCGGTCTGTAATTTTTCGATCGCTTTGATCTTGGCCAGCGTATCGTTATCGTAATTGGCGAGCTCCGCCTGCAATTCGGCAATCAGTGCCTTGATGATGGATATCTGGTCGTTCGCGTCAGCCTCTTCCGTTTCAAGTTTCTGAATAGACGTCCGTGCTAATGCCAGATTCTTGCGCCCTTCCAGGACCTCGATTTCGAGCTTGTCAGTCTCCGCCTGCAACGCCGCACTTTGGTCGGTCGTAATATCACTGTGCGAATTAATGATCATAAAAAACAGGATGACGGCGCCGAATCCGCAGCTCATGCAGTCGAGAAACGACATGCTGAATATTTCCGTTGAGCGTCGTTTACGAGCCATCGTGGTCTTCCGCGGAGATGAGTCGCAGCTCGAAACCCGGTGTGCCGATTCGAATCAAGTCGCCGGTTTGAAGCACGGCCGAGCCGTCGATCCGGTGGCCGTTCAGGAAAGTACCGTAGCGACTGTGGTCAGTAAGAATGAACTGCCCATTCTCCGGACTCACAACGCAATGCCGGCGTGAAACACCCGGCATCTCCTGCCGCAAATCGAGCCAGCGTTCGTTCTCGGCTGATTGCGAACCCAAGACCAGTGGCTCACGACGCAGGCTGAAGGCGGTGTGCCCAAACAGCAGGTGGGTCGGCTGGCCGCCATTGCGCCCGGCTTCCGCGCTCTCGACAATTACAGGAGACTGGTCCCAGGGCAAATGGCGTGACAGCGTAATACCACCCGATTTTTGCTCCGTAGAACAGCGTTTGATCAGTCCTCGTGCGGTCGCGCCAGCCTCAAGCAGGAATACCTCCCCGCCAACGCGTGTCTTTAGTGTGTCGGCGAGCCCCGGCATGCGCGCTGCACGATCGGATAGCTGAATGGCCGGTATTTCTTCGGAACGAAATAATGCTCGTAGACTGCTGACGATACTTTGATAAACGGGCGCCGCTGCGGCCACGAATGCCAAGGACTCGATTTCAGCCGTGTGGGTCGTACCACGATACTCAACAGCGACTGATACTACAGGGCCGCTGCACGCGGCCATCAGCCAATCTGGCATCCTCGCGCGCAGCACTTGCTCTGTTTCGGCCGTATGTAGCGGATCGAATCGCGACTGCTGAACAAATGCGTCGGCAATTGTCTTCAACCAGTTTTCATACAACAACAAAAGTCCGTTGTCATCGATGACCACTGAACGATCGACTTGCACCTGACCTTCCTGCATCAATCGCGTCAGGAGGCTCGAATGCAAGCTAAGATCAATATGAACGGGGACCGCGTGCTCGTAATGACGACGCGTCGCGCAGACCGCTGCGTCGGTCATCGCCATGACAGGAATATTCAGTTCCGCGGCGATACCGAGAAGAAGACCAAGATTTTCGTTGCTCATGTACGCCGGCACCGCGATCGCGAGCTGGTCGCCGGGCTTCGCAACGCTTTGCCAGATATGCTCTAGCTGCCGACTGACGAGATCCGCAGTACTCAATTGATGAAAGCGCTGGTCGGGCAGAGGATCGGTATGCAAATCCGACCAATAGTTGTTCTGTATACGACGTGGTTTGAGACTGGCATTCGAGTATGCCTCTGCACCGGTGACCAGGTGATCATCCTCCAGCAGTGCAAAACCAGGCTCGCGATAGAGAATTTTCTCGTCGTTAACGACCAAAATATCTGCGTCATTCAGATGTGCTGCCAGCAGTCCCATCGTCGATCGCTTCCTAGTCTGTCGTCAAATGGCGAATGACTTTTTCGTCACAGTAGTTTTCACTGTCGAAGACCAGACGCTCCTGTACCAACTGCAGCTGGTGCACAAGGAACATCAGAAAAATGCTGATGAGCAATGCGATAAAGGTCGAGTTGAACGCCACGCCGAGGCTTTGCGTTACACCCGCGATATCGCCTTTGACCGCCTTATCCGCCTGTGCCAACGCTTCACCAATACCGCGGACCGTGCCAATAAATCCAATGGAAGGAATAGCCCAGGAAATATATCGAATCATCGACAGTTCTGACTCCAGTCTTTCGGCTTCGGACTCACAAATCGTGTGTGTGCTCGTGGAAACGTCCTGGATATTGCGCGTGGAGTTGAATCGACGCAGGGCATTCAGTAAAGCGCGCGGCAGCAACATTTTCTGCCTGTCTTCGGGCAGCGCCTGGACCTGGCGAGCGAACTCGCGGGTATCCTCGGGCAGTATTCGCATTCCCTCTGCGACCGGAACGAGATCGACCTCCAGCAGGCGGCGTTCATGACCAATTTGAACCGCCTTGTAGCCCATGATTGCCAGCGCCCAGAACATCAGAATGAAGCACGACTCCTGCTCCAGGTCCTTTATGAGTACCCAGACACTTCGATCACGAACGTAATCCGGGTTCGCCTCTGCCAGCATAGTTTGCTCTTCGATGACTTGCGCGGCCGTCGGTCGTACGACCGACACATAAAAGGCGTGCACAATAATGATCGCAATAATGAGTGCGAATAGCTGGTAGACAAATTCGACGGGAATGTTCTTCTTTTTCATAGCAACAGACTCTGTGAAATGCGCATTAAATATCCGGCGGAAACGGAATGGATTGCTCAAACAAAACGTCATCGGTTGGCTTGAACACCTCTTCATCCTCTCCTGAATAATCGATCGGCTCATCCTCGAGGACCGACTCAATGAGTGCCTTTTCTTTCGCTTCCTCTTCCGCCTCGGTCAATTCCTCGACTTCTGCAGCGGAATCAGCGTCTGCCTCGTCCTCGGGTGTCGATTCCTGTGCCCAGACGGCCGTCGCCACGGCGAACGTGGCCAGCAAAATTAATCGGTACATTTCGGACCTCCTGTTAGCCCTTGTAGCTCCAGCCTCTAGTATCTGACACGAAAAGCAGGAGAAAGTCCCAAGCGATTCTAATCTACGTTGCGTGCAATTCGGAAACCGATATCGACGCGCGGTTCGCTACCATAGTCCCTGTAGCTCAGCCGCATCTCGGTGAATCCGGCATGTCTCCAGCTTGATCCACGAATAACGTGGCTCTTGCCTCTTTCTGGCCCGGTCGGGTCGACGACCGCCTCGGTAATGCCGGGCGTCGGAACGGTGTACCAATCATTGACCCACTCCGCGACATTGCCGCCGCCATCGAATATGCCCAATGCGTTCGCCTTGAATGTTCCAACCGGCGCTGTTGATGCGTAGCCATCGTTAAAATTCGGAATAATTGACGGCACCAGCTCGCGAGCAGTCAAGTCCGCGAAATTGCCACTGTCCTTGGGTGGCGGCCAGTTCTTACCCCAAGGAAATTTGCGAGGCGCGGAGCGCTCCGCATAACGAATTGCCCAGGCCCATTCGACTTCTGTCGGCAATCGATAACCATCCGTAAATGGATAAACGGGCACCCATCGGCCGAACTCCTGTTTATAGACCGGCGCACGCCCTTCTTTCTTACTGAGCCAGTTGCAGTACTGAACGGCGTCGGACCAGGTCACATTCGCGACCGGATTATTATCGGCTCCCATTGACAGGTGCACGCCCGAACCGGAATCGTGATTTTTCCTGAACTCGGCGAACTGCTTGTTAGTCACTTCATGCGCGCTGATCAGAAATGGGGACGCGACCGTTACCGGTCGAATGACTTCATTTGCGCGCCGGCCGCTCTCTGCTCGCGAAGCCCCCATGGAAAATGTGCCGCCTTCGACGCGCACCATCGTTTGACCGACCGCTGTCTGTTCACTGCGCGATACAGAATCACGAGCGATCGCCTGCAGAGAACGTAAATTCGCAGTGACCGTTTGAGGATAGCCGGGGCGCGGCGTAATCGTATTCGACCAGTCGCGGAAACCTTGTCGTTTGACCTCGATTCGGTGTGGCGCCGAACTCAAACGCAACGTCGTTTTGCCGGTACCGCGCGTGCGGCCGTCGACGTATACCGTCGCATCACCGGGCTTAACATTCACAGTCACCGTGCCAACTCGTGCTGACAAATCGACCGTGATGGACTCACTTGCCGCCGATTGCAGTCGCATACTTCGACTCGTGACGCCGTAACCGACCTTCGACATTCCGACTTGGTAGTCCACGTCAGGACTGAGCGACAAGGTGAGTGGCGATTGGCCGCGATATCGACCATTGACCGTGACGTTGGCACCGCGGGGAATTGTGTTCACTAACAGCTTCGCATTTGCGGCCAGCAGTCGGATGACCGGCAAGCTCTGGCCAACGTTCGGCTCGGCCACAATACTTCCATCCCAGGCGCTGAAGCCGTCTTTGATCACGGTCAGGTCGTGAGCTCCCTCGAGCAATTGAACGGTTGCCGGCGTTACACCAACTTCATCGTCGCCCGACAGAATCCTGGCCCCGGTCGGTTCTGAGCGGACTTCAACTTCGGCCCATCGTGGCGTTAGCTGCACATGCAGACTTTCGAGATCGTCGAGTCCCGTGATTTCAACAACATCCGTAAAGGGCAGGAATCGCTCGGATTCCACGCGAACGGAATGATCGCCAGGTTCAAGTTCGATCGGGCCGTAAGGTGCTTGACCGACTACCGACTCGTCCACAGTGACTACGGCTTCAACACGTGGTTCGGTCATGACGATAAGACGGCCCGGTTTTTTTCGCATTCTGAGCCGTACCGTCATCGACGGTTCATCGCCGACTATGAAGGTCTGAGCGACATCGTAGTAGCCGTCTTTCTCAACATTGACCGTGTAGTTACCTGTTCGCAGCAATACCCTGTCGCCGACCGGTAAGCGAAACCACCCACCTTCAATACTGAAAGCGTCCGGACTTCCCGGATCGATATCAAACTCAACCGACTTGGATGTGAACAACAGGAAGGACATCGATAACAAGGCAAACAGAGCGGCGCCGACGTAGTACTTCAGGCGATTTTGACTGTGCTCCTGCGACTGCGCATGTGTTTCTGCAGCCCGACGAAATGCGGTCGGCGCGATTGATTCTTCGTCAGGTCGACCGGTGTCATTTTCCTCAGCAGGCGGCTGCGTAACGTAAGCACTGTCCTCGAGGCGAACATCGATTGCGACTCCGGCATCGCCAAAGCTGATGCGAATTTCGCTGCCATAAAACCGCAAGACGTCACCGTCAACGAGACGGCGGCTGGCATCCAGAGCCGTCTCGTTAATCTGCAATGCTGTGTTGCGACCAACGGGCTGAACAATCGGTGATCCGTCAAGCAAATCCAATAGAGCAACGGGCTCGCCGCCCGGTCCCGGCAGACGCAATTGGCAATCACTTCCGGTACCCATGCGTAGCGGTAACTCGCTACTACCGAAGCTACGCTCACCGTCCACGTTCCTTATGATCAGCTTGTCGAAACTCAAATCTGCTCCTCGCATTGTACGACGACCGGCTGCATGTCGATTTCCGGCGCTACGCGAAATTCCAAACGAACGTCGCGATACCCTGGGCGCGACCCGGTGGCAACATAAGTACCCGGCCGCAAGCTCACTTCTTTTCGCATGAAGTTGCCCAGTCTACCAACCTTATAGATCGTAACTTCGGTCACATTGTCGGACACCATAGGCACTGTGAGTGCCGTCGCTGCGCGTTTCAATAGACGCGACAGCTCATCACGTTGCTCGCCAAGCCTCTGTCCTACGTCTTGCCGGGTGGTGATATTGACGACCAGCATGGTAGCTTCCTGCATTACTCTGGGGACGCTCAATCGATCCGGCTCAGCGATCAACTCGTCCAGCCGCGTATGCAAGGCGCTCATTTCGCGTCCACTTGAAAGACCCTCTCGGGCGAATGACAAAGTGTTGTCGACTTTGAGTATCTCCTCGTAGGTACTCACGACCGCTTCCCAATGCTCGTCCTGCTCCAAAGCCTTCGCTTCTCGCTCGAGCGTCGTTATTTCCTGTAATCGCAGGCCCTGCTCAACCTGCAGCAGACCATCAGCCGTCGCCTCCGATCCGGGAATAAGGCGTTCAGCGACGCGAAATGCGGCACGCGCCGCCAGGAAATCCCCCATTGCGATAGCCTCGAAGCCTTCCGACATCCGTGTTTCGAATTCAATCTTGGTTCGCGTCACCTGAACTCGCTGCAGGCCGTCGTGAGCAGGCTGCCACAAAGCATCCAGTTCGATGGCCTTTTCAAAGCTGCTCTGGGCCGAATCGAGTTCGAGGTCCTCTTCGTAGTCCATACCCTGTTCCACGAGCCTCAAAACCGCCTCCAGATTGCGAGTGCGCTCGTAACCTGCCAGCGCCTCAGGATGGTTAGGCGTGATTGCAACGGCCAGCTCATAAGCGCTGAGCGCCGCAAGCCGGTCACCCGCTTCAAAGGCGGCGACCGCGTCGCTATAGGCTGTCTCGAAGGTCGGTTCGATCCTTGCGTAGAGCGGATCGAGTATGGTCAACGCACCGAGATAAAGCTCCTCGGCATAAGCGAAGTCCTTTTCCAGGTAGGCCTCGTCACCGCTCGCATACATTTCCCTTGCCGAACGATGTTCGCGAACGGCCCAACGTTCAATGCCGCGGCCCTCGAGCACGTCAAGGGCCGAGAGCAACTCGCCAAGCGACAGTTCGGCGTTAAACCGCGCTCGAGCTTCTTTGTCCATGTCACTCAGGTCGGCCGAGTTCGTAGAGAATGACAATGACTCGTCATCGGCACTTCGTTCAATGGGCGCATTCGCCGCCCTCCGAATTCGCTGACGAACTTCGGAGTCAACGTAAACCTCAGGCCGATCCTCTCCCTGACCCTCAATGGCAGGCCGCAAAGACCCGGTGGGTTTCTCGACCACCACGGAATCCGAATCCGATTTATCGGAGACGCTTTTCGGCAGCATAAAAATGACGCCGACGAGAACGAGAATCAGAACGCCGAACGCAATACCCACCGTTTTCGGTTTTAGACCGGCCGCGTCATCAACGGAATTTTTCGGCGACTTTGAATCCCCGCGTGAGGCGGGATGAATTGACGCAACGGATTCGATGACTACGTCGTCGACCTTCGGTACAGCGGTACCGCGAACGCTCGAAGTTTGCGCTGCGAATCCCGCCGCTAACAAGCGTTCCTCGATGTTCTCTGCAGTGGGTCGTCTTTCAGCGTTCTTGTCGAGCATTTCTGCAACGAGCGCGGCAACCGGCTCTGGTAATTGCGTACCGTCTGCGGCCCGTAACGGCGGCGCTTCGATCGACTCGATATCTTGAGCGACGTTTGACGGATTCCAGGGCGGCTTGCCGGATATCAACTCGTACAGCAGGCTACCCAACGCGAAGATGTCATCCGCCGGTGTCGCTGGCTCACCGCGCAATGACTGCGGGCTCTGCGCTATGGGCGAACCGCCGGACCCGGCGATGCCGGCAACGCAAGAAACGCCGAAGTCAGTTAGATACGGTGCTCCATTCGTGTCCAGCAACACATTGGAGGCTTTGATGTCACGGTGAACCAGGCCCTTGCCGTGCACATAGCTCAAAGCGCGAAGCAACAGACCAACCGGTCCCAGAATATCCGCTACAGCGGCACCGGTGAGAACGCCGATATTCGGGCCGTCAATAAATTGCTGACTGAAAAAGGCTGTGTCGTCGTCGGCGTGGAACTCAAAGATACGAACAATGTGCGCGTGCATCAAACGAATACTGGCCTGCCACTCGTCACGCAGACGCGCTGCACTTCTTGGATCACCACTCATGATCTTCAGTGCAACCGACGCTTTCGTCAGACGGTCCTTGGCCAACCAGACATGCGCATCGAGATCGCCGCCCAATCTACGAACGAGCGTGTATCGATCGGCTAGCTGAGTGCCTTGTTTAAGTTCGAGCATAAGTGGGGCAGCTTACCCGGTCGGTTCCGGGGCTCGCGCCGGGGCGCCAACTTCGACGGTCGAAGTGAAACCGGTCTCAGCTTCATGGATCTCCTTAAGCAACAAACGCCAGCTTTCGTACTGCGCTTGTGCCGTTCCTGTCAGTCGGCGCTCCTGACCTGCAACATTAACAACCATCGGCGCAGCTTCATTGCCGAACGACTCCGAGAGCTCCGCGATGGCGTCGAGATGCAGTCCGGCATCACGATTTCTTTTGATCGCATTAAACACGGTGTTCAGGCCTCGAGTAATTCCCTGATATTGCAAAGCCCGGTTGATGTTGTTGGTGTTGCGACTACTGGAGCCACTCGTATCTATCTGCGTCGATCCGGCGAGCACAACGACGCCAACAAGAGCCTGCATTTTTGCGGACCGCTTTTCCTGTCGAAATTTCACGGTTTCCGCTCGCGAGTTCTTGCGCCAGTTGCGGTACGGAATTGCGATGCCGTAGTAGTAGTTTGCGTAGTGTTCGTTGAGGGTATCGACGACCAGGCGGTCGCGTTCGCGAATCTGGCGCATACGTGCCACCGAGGGATCATTCTCGGCGGGCAGACGGACAATGCTGGAGATGCCGTTCTTGTTGTCCGCTAAATAAGCGTTGTAGGCGGCCGGTGACATATCCCGGAAGAATTTCAGTTCTGCAATCTGTCTCGTCTGTTGCAGTTGTTTCGGTGCCAACTCTGTCGCGTACAGATGCAGGTCGTTTGCAAAATCATTGAAGACTTTTTGATACGGGTCGCGTCGTCTGTCACGCCGTTTTGAGTAGGAGGTCAAGCCGGTTTGCGCTTCATAGGATTTGCTAAACCAGTGTCGACCAGCTGCGTCATACACGGAGATCGCTATCTTGATGTACTCGCCATCGGATTTTTCGATCGCGCCCCAGACAATGACATCCGTATAAGCGCTCGTTGACGGAACAACCCGTACCGCGCCCCAATTACCAGTGCCTTGCAAGGTCGTCTTCAGGTGGTAGGGAATATACTTGGCTTCCGCGTTACGTATGTCGTCGTAGATTCCGGTTTTCTCGGGGAGATTACCCTCAGGAATCCGCGCGTCAAATTCGACGATTCCGACGTCCAGTAATAAGGCTTCGTCTACGGACGATGTCGCCAATACCAATTGGGTCTCTTCGGCAACGACGAGTTCTTGCACTGCGCAGCCCGATACAGAAACCACGGTGATAAGAATGGTGAGTAGAAGTCTAATCATAATTGGTCGTCAGCCTATTTCATGCCACTGTATTTGCGGTACTCCTCCCAGAGCCGTTCACGCAGCTCAGGATCTTCTTCCGCCAGCGCCGCTTCACGAAGTTGACGCGCCACAATATCATCGAAGGCATTCACTTCGATATCATCTGGCGTCCGAGACTGAATCTCCTGATCGCTCATGCCATCGAGCGGACCGGCTTGACTCTCTCCGCTTCCTGCAGCACCACCGGCCCCACCGGCGCCCGCTCCACCACCGGAGGATGCGCCCGCTTCCTGTTCACCGAGACTAATTGAGCCACCGGCGCCGCCGGATCCGTCGCCGAATCCTTCTGTGTCACGACCCACCGACGAAACCTGGCGTTGCTCCTCGCCCAGCGCCTCATCGAAATCACCGACTGATTTATCAAGTTCTTCGCCCAGCTGCTCTGCACGTTCCGAGTCGCCTGGAAACTCACCGACATTGCCTGCCTGGTCACAACCTGAGCTGCTATCGTTTCCACCACCAAAGCCGCCGCCGGTGATTCCGCCATCGGAACAATCGCTTCCGTTGGCACCACCTGCACCACCCGTACCGGCGCCGCCGGCATTGGCGCCGGGCGTGTCACCGCTGGGCATACTGCCACCACCACCGGACTGGCCGCCACCTTCCATGCCACCGCCAGACGAACCACCACCGGATGAACCGCCACCTGATGAATCGCCACCGGACTGGCCGCCACCTTCCATGCCATCGCCCGATGAACCGCCACCCGATGAACCGCCGCTCGGCGGCGTTTCGCCGCCGGAGGAGCCACCGCCAGAGGAGCCGCCGCCAGGCATGCTGACACCACCCGGCATACCGATACCGCCGCCTGGAGGCCCGATCGCGGTGGATCCCATACCTCCGCAGCCAGCAACAATCAGGGCCGAAACCGCGATAGCCAGGCAGGTTCGAGTCGTTTCGATAGATCTTCGGGCAGTTTTAGTCGGTTTCATTGTCGTCGGCCTCGCTAATATCTATGGGTTTGAGCACCAAAAGGGCCGTGGAGTTCCGCAATCAACTCGTGAATGCTGCTTATTCACGATGATACTCCCCTTCGCCCGGTTCATCATTACTTGCATCACGGACTTATGTAACTTCAAACGGTCTCAGTATGAAATATAAGTATTTGTTTTTGCTGGCTTTAGTAGCCTCATGGTTTTCGAAACAGAATAAGCGACAAATCGTCCGGCTTACTCGGCTCTCCATCATGGGCTTCTTGCATTCGCAAACTCGCCAGATCGGTCACGTCGCGAACGGCGTCCTTTAGAGGCCCCTTCCGAACGAAATGAATGATCTCATCGACGTGAACGTTGTCCATCAGGCCATCACTGGCAACCAAGACGGTATCTCGGAGATCGAGTTCTACGGATGCGCCGATATCGATCCGCATGTCCGCAGTGCCGATAAAATTGGAGACGAGATGACGCTCCTCGTGATGCAGCGCCTCACGTTGGTCGAGAAATCCGGCTTCGACCGCAAATCCGGTCGGTGAATGCGCGGTTGTCTGCAATTTGACCAGTCCTCTTTGTCCAATAACGATCGCCTCCGAATCGCCGACCTGATAGGAGCGCACCAGCCTTCCTTCCAGCGTAATAACTGTCAGCGTCGTTGCTGATCCGTTGGCAAGCCCGAGCACCGCGGAATTGGCGGCCTCGATGCCGTTTAGAATCGCCGTACGCAGCAACATCGTCTCTTCCATCGCTACCTGTAACGACTCCGCTAAGGTATTAACGGCTGTGAGCGACGCGCGTTTACCGGCGGGCAGGCCGCCGGCGCCGTCAGCAACGGCGAGCACCGCTGCGGCGGGTCCATAGGGCAGTATCGCGACAGTATCTTCGTTCTCGGTTTCTTTCTCAGGATCACGGCGGGTGTAGGCAATCGCATGTCCGCCGGCGACATCCATTTCAACGATATCCGGCTCGGTCGCTCCATCTAGGATTGTCATATTCACCGGAAAATATTCATCGTGGGATTCCCTTTGGCCTATTTATCTC
>RCNC010002921.1_pt1 | contig 11259 bp, 9 predicted proteins | sample 2041301 | NCBI WGS metagenome assembly RCNC01 (sample SAMN09708231, study PRJNA481090) | Marine sediment metagenome, whole genome shotgun sequencing project. | biome: marine sediment; feature: ocean; material: sediment; isolation source: Sewage treatment plant 13A marine sediment (STP13A) ... | reverse complement strand
AGGACATACCGGATCTTCGAGTTCGCCTTCTCTCTCTGTTTGACCATCATGCGAATCATGAAACTGGGAATCGAAGTCGCACTCGTGTTAATGACAAAGCTCACCCCGAGTGTGTCAGGGGAGTAACTCAACGCGTCGATCCTGTTTACCAGAGGCGTGGCCTGTTGCCTCTTCCCCGTATCCACGTACAGGATCAGATTTGTTTTCCCGATCAGGTTTGCGCTGTTCCATTCTTCACCCGTGGCGGTTCCGCCGTCCTCGCCTTTCAGAACAACGGTTGGAAGCATCGCATCCTGTTCCGCTGCCTCGGTTGGAAGCATCGCATCCTGCTCTGCTACCTCAGTTGGAGGCACCGTGTCTTGTTCCACTGCCAAAGCGAAGGAACACAACAGGGCCATTGCGACAAGCTGTAAGATAACGGAATATCTCATTTTCTATCCTCCTTTAGAGATATTCTGGATGTTGGCTCCCGGCCGCCGTAAAGATACTTAGTAAGTAATTACTAACCACATTTACCGAAATAATTATCCGATGTCAAGCCTTTTTTTATTGGGGGAAAATGACTAGCGGCGGTGGGTACACACCAGGCTTGCCAGGATCACGCAGACCACCGCGAAGGCGCCCACCACGCCGACCTCGGACCAGGGCGCCTGGCTCACCGTCATCTGCGGGTGTGCCAGACCCCCGTACAGGGCGTGCCTCACGGCCGATACACCGTAGGCGACCGGGTTCAGCCTCATCACGGTAGCGAAGAAACCCTCACCGGGAGGGAACATAGCGCCGGAGACGACCCAGAGGGGTATGAGCAGCATCATCTGGACGGCGTGGTATGCCTGCACGCTGTCGAGGACCCAGGCAACGGTAAACCCCAGTGCTGTCAGACCCAGGCTCGTACAGACAGAAGCGGCCAGGAGCAGGGGCCAGTCGATTTCGGCGAGCGAAAAACCGGCAAGTGGAGCCAGGGCGAAGAAGATTCCACCCTGTATGAGCGCAACGCTCGCGGAGCCGAGGCACTTGCCCAACACGAGGGCGGTACGCGAGCCGGGCCCGGCAAGGACCCCCTGTAGAAATCCCTGGTGCCGGTCGTCGATAACGCTGACACTCGCGAAGATGGAAGCGAACAACAGCACCAGCATGATGACGCCGGGAAAGAAGTATTCCATGTAGCCCACGTTCAGATCCGGGATCCGGAAGGTCCCGGCCAGGCCGGAGCCGATCACGAGCCAGAAGAGCACCGGCTGCCCCAGCGCGCTGATGATGCGAGAAGGCTGCCGCCAGAATCGCGCGAGATCGCGGCGCCAGAGGACTCGGGCCGTGGCGATGTCGTAACCGATGGCGGTCATGCCTTTCCCTCGTCGTCATCCAGGCTGCGCCCGGTGATCTGCAGGAACGCGTCAGCCAGTGAAGGTTGCCTCAAGGAGATCGATTTGAACACGCCGGGCGGGAACGACTCCACGAGCCGCGGAATCAACTCGTGACCGCGCTCGGTCCGCAGGATGACCTCATCTCGGTCCTGCTGAGGGGTGAGCGAGAAACGCTCGCGCAGTTCGGTCATGAGATCCTCACCGTGGCTCGTTTTGAGGATAATCACGTCACCCGCGAGCCGGCCGAGGATGTTCTCCGGCGTGTCATTCGTGACCACGTGGCCTCGATCGAACACCAGGAGTCGATCGCAGCGCACCGCCTCGTCCGTCCGGTGCGTGCTGATGAGCATCGAGAGGTCCCGAGCCTCGCGTAGGGCGATAAATCGCTGCCAGGTAGCCTCGAAGGCGATCGGATCGAGTCCACTCGTGGGCTCGTCCAGGAGCAACGCAATCGGCTCGTTGATCAGCGCCCGCCCCAGCTCGAGTCGTCGCTTCATCCCCCCGGAAAAGGTCTCCACCTTGTCGGCCTTGCGGTCGGCAAGCTCCATGAACTCGAGCTGTTCGTCCGCACGCCGGGCCGCCTCCCTGCCTCTGACCCCGAACAGCTTGGCCCCGAGGATGAGGTTTTCCCGGGCGGTCATCTTGATGTCGAGGCTTGGTTCCTGGAAGACCACCCCCATGTCTGCGCGCTTGGTTCGCCCGCGACGGTCCAGGAGCGTTCCGTCGAGCCGAACGCTTCCCTGGTCGGGTCGCCACAGCCCGGTGATACAACGCATGAGTGAAGTCTTGCCGGAGCCGTTGGGACCGAGAATGCCCACGATTTCGCCGGGCGCAACCGAGAAGCTAACCTGGTCGAGGATCACCCGGCCACGGATGGACATCCTCAGGTCACGAACCTCGAGGCGCGGCCCGACCTCCGGGGAACGCTCAGCTTCGACCTGTGAATTCGATCTTCGGTTGGGTTCTGACGCGCCCACGAGTATTTTGCTCCTGTCGGCCTCCGATGATGGGAGCCGTCTTTCTATGGACAGGGATCCGCTTCAGGACCAGGGCAGCATAGGACCAGCAGCAATTGCGTGTCAAGGCGCGGCGAACCGAACACGCATGGGCGCGGATGGGCCTGCCCCCTGACCCCTCAGATTCTTACCTTTCACCTTTCACCTCTTCCTTAATCGATGGTCTTGTTGAAACGAGCCACGGCCAGGGAGAAGACGATCGCCCCAAGCGAAAACAGCATGAAGAACTCGGGAGCCAGGATGAACAGGCCGTTCCCCTTGAGGATCACGCCGCGCACGATCACGAGGAAGTACCGTAGCGGATTTGCATACGTGATCCACTGGGCCGGTTCGGGCATGTTGGCGATCGGGAACATCAGGCCGGACAGGAGGATAGAGGTCATCATGACCATCAAGGCAAGAAACATCGCCTGCTGCTGGGTCTGAGAAAGGGTCGAAATCAGGAGACCCATGCCCAGGGTGGTGAACAGGAAGATCAAAGTGGCGAAGTAGAGCAACCCTATGGAACCCACCATGGGCAGCCCGAAGTGGCCTGCGGCAACGACCAGAATCAACGTCACGTCCACCATCCCGATGATGGCAAAGGGAATCATCTTGCCTGCCACAAGCTCCCAGGGCTTTATCGGCGTCACCACGAGTTGTTCCATCGTGCCGATTTCTCGCTCCCGGGTGATGGCGAGACTCGTCAGGATCATGGTGATCACCATGAGGATCATGCCGAGCACGCCCGGGACCATGTACCAGCTCGACTTGAGTTCCGGATTGTACTGGTAGCGTATCTCCGGGGTGACCCAGGGTTCCGGTCTCTTGCCGCTACCCGTCAGCCCGGACAAGCGGTCCATCCGCGCGTCGATCTCCCCCCGCCCATAAGTAACGAGTATCTTCTGCAAATAGCCCATGGCCACGCCGGACGAGTTGGACTCCGACCCGTCCAGCAGCACCTGTAGCGGTGCAGCCTCACCTCTGTCCAGTCTGTCTGCGAATCGTTCGGGGAAAACAAGGACCACATCCGCCCGGGTGTTGACGAGGGCCTCGGCGATCTCTTCATCCGTGTCGACCTCCCCGATAAAGGTGAAATAGCCGGAATTGAGCACCGCTCGGACGAGATCCCGGCTCGCAAGGCTCCGGTCGCGGTCCATTACGGCGATGGTGATGTTCTTCACATCGGTGGTCACCGCATAGCCGAAGAGGAAGAGCTGGAAGATCGGCGCGATGAAGATGATCACGAACATCCGCGGATCTCGGAAGGCCTGGATGAATTCCTTGCGCACTAAATGGATGATCCGACCCATCTCTCCCTCTAGAGTTTCTTCTTGAAACGGACCACCGCCAGAGACAGGAGGAGCGTCCCAAAGATGACCAGAAAGACCGTCGGGCGTGCCAGATTGACTGCCGGCTGGGCCTTTAGCATGATGCCTCGACAAATCGTGACGAAGTACCGCGCGGGCACTGCGTAGGTGGTGGCCTGCACCCACCCGGGCATCGACTTGACCGGGAACATGAAACCGGAGAGCAGGATGCTGGGAAGCACGGTGCTGAGAATGACGATCTGATTTGCCAGGACCTGGTTGCTCGAAATCACGCTTGCCAGCAGTCCGATCGACAGTCCGGCCACGGCAAAGACCAGGGCCGTCGCGACAAACAGGGTGAGGCTTCCGGCAAAAGGGACCTTGAATACAACCAGGCCCATCATTGCCACCATCATACAATCGATCAGGGTGATGACCAGGTAGGGAACCATCTTTCCGATGATGATCTCGTGCTTTCGCGCCGGCGTGGCGATCAATCCCTCCAGGCTGCCCAGCTCCCGCTCGCGCACCACCGTCAGGCTCGTGAGCAGGGCGGAGATGATGACCATGATCACAGCGATCAGGCCCGGCACGATCGTATACGTGCTGTTCAACTCCGGGTTGAACCAGACACGGATCTGCATGTCCACCGGAGGGATCCCCTTTGGCGAGACTCCGCCCTGGGACAACACATGCTTGACCGTGGAGATGTTCAGTCCCGCGAGAATCGCTTCCACGTAGGCCGCCGCGATCGTTGCGGTGTTCGACTCGGAACCGTCGAGAAGAACCTGCACGGTGTCGCCCTCCCACCGCTCGATGTTCCTTCCGTAGTCCTCAGGAATCGACAGGGCGATCTGGGCCTCGCCGGAATCGAGCAGGGTCAGGAGATCCCTCGGATTCGAGGGTGCGGCCACCAGACAGAAATACCTGCTTCCCGTGAACTTCTCGATCAACGCACGGCTCGCCCGGGTCCGGTCCTGGTCCACGACCGCCAGCTTCAGGTCACGGATGTCGAAGGTGATGGCAAACCCGAAGAGCAGAATCATTATGATCGGCAGGACGAAGGCGATCAGCAGGGTGCGCCAATCCCGCACGACGTGCAGGAACTCTTTCCGTGCAATGGCCGGGATACGGGTCCTCACCGAGTTCGCCCTCCTTCCGCGGCGATCCTTTCGTCCTCCAGCTCGATCAGGTGTATGAACGCGTCCTCGAGGCTCGCCCGGATCGGGCGGACCCGGGCCTCGGGCCAACCTGCCGCTGCCAGCAACCCCTGGAGGTTTTCGGAGGCCCCGGGGCCGTCTTCCATAAGCACGCGGCTGGTCAGGCCGAAAATCTGCGCTCCTTGTACCCGCGAGTCGGAGGCCAGCCGCTCCACGACCTCCCGGGGTGGGGGGCCGGACACCTCGAGCATCGTCCCTTCAATCACGTCGGTCACGAGCTCTCGGGGGGAAGCCTCGGCGATTTTTCGGCCCGAGTAGATCAGGATCAGGGAATCGCAGTGCTCGGCCTCATCCATGTAGTGGGTGGTCACGAAAACCGTAACCCCCTGTCGGCGAAGCTCGGAAATCAGGTCCCAGAAGTCTCTTCGGCTGGACGGGTCTACGCCGGCGGTCGGCTCGTCGAGAAAGACGATTCGGGGCTCGTGCAGGATCGCCGCCCCCAGGGCCAGCCGTTGCTTCACGCCTCCGGCCAGGGTGCCGGTCAGACGATGTTCCAGTCCACGGAGGCCTGCGATTCCCAGGGCCAGGTCGATCCGCGCCGCCCGCTTCTTCCGGGGAATGCTGTAGACCCCGGCATAGAACGCGAGGTTCTGCTTGACCGTCAGGTCTGCATAGAGCGAGAACTTCTGGCTCATGTACCCGATGCTCTCCTTGATCTTGTCCGGCTCGCGGGCCACGTCGAACCCGGCCACCGTGGCGCCCCCCTCTGTAGGTGCGATGAGGCCGCAAAGCATTCGAATCGTCGTGGTCTTGCCGGCCCCGTTCGGGCCGAGAAACCCGAAGATGGATCCCTCGCCCACCTCGAAGGAAACACGATCGACTGCGGTGAAAGGGCCGAACCTCTTCACGAGGCCGTCGGCCTTGACGGCGATCATGGCTCTCCCCCTTCCCACGACAGGAAGACGTCCTCAAAGGTTGGGTCCACCTGTTCGATCGAGGAGGCAGAGGTTCCGGCCTGCCCGAGGGAGCGTTCGATATCTTCGGCTCCAGTCCCGGACCTGCAGGCGACCTTGAGCACCTGGCCCGAGGGGTAGCTGCGCAGCACACAGTCCTCCTTCTCCAGGACTGCCCGCGCGGCAGAGGCCTCTGGGATCAAGACCTCGAAGATCGTCTCCGGGAAGGACGCCAGGATCTTCTTCGGGCTGTCGGTCTGGAGGAACCGGCCTGCGGACATGAGACCCACCCGGTGGCATCGCTCCGCCTCGTCCATGTACGGCGTGCTGACAACGATCGCCACCCCTTCAGCAGCAAAGGCGTAGAGGATCTCCCACAGCTCGCGCCGCGACAGGGGATCCACGCCGGTGGTGGGCTCGTCGAGCAACAAGAGTCGCGGGCTGTGGATCATGTTGCACGACAGGGCGAGCTTCTTGTACATCCCTCCCGAGAGCTGGCCGGCTCGCCGGCGAGCGTAAGGCTCCAACCTCGAGAACTGGTAGAGCCGGGCCTGCCGCGCCTTCCGGTCGGCCCTGGAGACAAAATGCATGTCGGCAAAGAACCTCAGGTTTTCTGCGACGGTCAAGTCGGCATACAGGCTGTACTGCTGCGGCATGTAGCCCAACCCCTCGCGGACCCGGTCCGGATCCTGGTCTACACGAATGCCCTCCAGGGAGGCATGCCCCTCGTCGGCATCGAGCACCCCCACTAACAGTCGAAGTGTGGTCGTCTTGCCCGCGCCGTCCGGGCCAATTAGGCCGAAGATCTCCCCGGGCTCCACGTCCAGGTCGACCCCCGCCACGGCGGAAACATCCTCGAATCGCTTGTGCAGGCCACGGGCCTCGAGCAGTGCCATGACTACTCCTCGACGAACCAGGCATCCACGGGCATGCCTGTCTTGAGAATCCCCTCCGGGTTCGGAACACGTACCTTGACCCGATAGACCAGCCGCACTCGCTCGTCACGGGTCTGCACGTTCTTCGGCGTAAACTCCGCCTCGTCCGCGATCGTCGCGACCGAGCCGCTCAATCTTCGATCCGGGTAGCTGTCGGTGACCAGGTCCACCCTTTGTCTGATCCGGATCTTTCCGAGCATGGGTCCCGGGATGTACACCTTGACCTCCATGGTCGACAGGTCGGCGAGGGTCAACAGCGCAGAGCCCGGGAGTACGGTCTCGCCAAGTTCCACGTCCCGGCGGATGACCGTGCCGTTCACCGGTGCACTCACGCGCGTGTAGGCAAGCTGCGTCTCCGCCAGCTGCAATGCCGCCTCCGCCTGCACCACCTGAGCGCGCACGACCTTCTGTTGTGCCTTCAGGACCGACTCCTGCGTTTCGACATCGTCCAGTTGCATCTGTGTGGCGGATCCTTTGGAAAGGAGCTTCCGGATTCGCGCCAGCGCGATGTGAACCCCGTGCAGGTTGGCCTTCACGACAGCGGACTGGCTCCTGGCAGACTCGACCGTCACGCGTGCCTGCTCGACCTGCGCCCGATAAAGCAGGTCATCGATCGTCACCACGAGTTGGCCCTCCTGGAGCCGCTCGCCCTCATCGGCAAAGAGGCCCGTAATCCGCCCCATTACCTGTGCACTCACCAGGACCTCCACAGCCTCCACTGTTCCGTAGAACGATTCGTCCTGCTCGAGCGCCTTCCTTTCCGTCCAGAAACGATGCCCGAAGAACCCAACCATGGTCAGTATCAAAACGAGGGGCACAATTCGTTTCGCCATCTTCTCACCTCCCGATCGATGTCAGATCCCCGGTTGCCGCTGTAAGGTGGATCTGCGCGTTCCGGTAGTCGTACAGGGCCTTCAAATGCTCCAGCCGCGCCGTGGTCGCCGCCAGTTGGGCGTCGATGACCTCCACGTTGGTGGCAGCTCCCGCTCCGTAGCTGTGTTCGGCGATCTCGAGCATCTCGTCCGCCCTGCCCTTGTTGTCGGCTGTCGCCTTCATCCGGACGGCCGCCTCACGGAGGGCCAGCACTGCGGTCCTCACCTCGGTCCGGACGTTGGCGTGGGTTTGCACGGTGGCCAGGGTGATCGTCTCGGCAGCGGCACGTGCGCGGCGCATGCCTCGATACGACTCCAGCCCGTCGAACAGAGGGACCTGGATGCCGACGCCCACCGTGAAGACCTGCTCCCACTCATTGATCGCGAAGTAAGGCTTTTCGTAGCCGAAGGTGCTGGTCAACTGCATCATCGGAAGCATACCCCCCCGTTCCGAGAGGGCCAGGTCTTCCGTAGCGGACTGGCTGTATTCGAGCACCTTGAACTCTGGGCGCATGTCACGGGCGTGCTCGAGTTCCTTTTCTTCGTCGATGGGCTCGACCTCGGCCTCGAGTGGATCCGTCAGTTCGATTTCGACCTCACGGCCCAGGCCCGCTGCCCTTCGCAGCAGGATGAAGGCCGTCTCGATGCCCTGTTCCGCTTCGATGACCCTCGGCTCCACGTTCGACACCTCGATCTGCGCACGCAACAGTTCGAGCCGGTTGACAACGCCGGCATCGTAGCGGTTCTGGACCTGTTCCAGATGCGCCTGGGCCGTGGACAGGGCCTCACGCTGAACGTCCGAGACGGCGGCGGCGATCAGCACCGACAGGTAGGCTTGCGCCGTCTGACGAGCCACCCCGAGTTTTGTGGTCTCTTCCTCCTGGCGGGATGCCTCCACCTGTTTTCCGGCCGCCCGATGAGCGTAGTACACCCTCCCCGATGCGAAGAGCAGCTGGTCGAGGCGCAAACGGGCTCGCCAGTTGTCGTTCGCACCGATCTCCCTTACGTCCTGGAGCGCGATGGGGGGAGCGCCGGGGACCGGACTGTCCACCCGGATGTCGGTCTCGATCCGGGGGATATTGTCCAGGTACTGGTAGCCCGCATCGATCGAGAGGTCCGGGAGGAAGTTGGAGAAAACCTGCCCCTTCGCCTCCTCCTTCTCTGCGATCCTGCTGTGTGCGACCGCCACGTCAGGGCTGTGCACGAGGGCGTATCCGATCGCCTGCTTGACAGACCATTGCAGCGGCTCCGTTGTCTGTGCCTCTGCAACCGAACCGAGAAACCCCACCAGAATCAACACCGGCACGCCGGCAAGTAATCTTTTCCCTCTCATTCCCATTTTTTAACTCCTCTATCCTCGCGGCTGTCAATGAGCAGCAACCTTTACACTACCCGTCATTCCCGCGAACGCGGGAATCCATTGGCACAAGGACACCCTCCAACAAAAGGTCCTTAAAGGTCGTAATGAACTGGTCGAAACTCAGGCCCTGGTCCGCCATGAATCGCGGGTGAGCCACGTTGGTCAGAATGCCCTGGATCAGCTTGCCCGCTACCGTCGGGTCCAGGTCCGGGCGAATCGAGCCTTCCTCCTGGCCCCGGCTGAGCAGTTCCGTGATGATGCTCACGGCCCCTGAACGGAATTGATCGATTCTGTCCCAGAGTTCGGGCATCAGGACCTGAATATCCACCATCATCTGCGTCGAAACGTTCGAAAGAACATTGTGGATCAACAGGTCGAAGTGCTTCTTGAGAATTCCGTCCACCGGCCCGGCGGAGGTCAGGTTCTCGAGGAGCGCGGGCACATAGCCCTCGATCCTTTCTACCACCACGGCCACGACCAACGCATCCCTGTCCGGGAAGTGGCGGTAAAAGGTACGCTTGCTCATGCCGAGGTCGGCGCACAACTCCTCGACCGTGACCTTGCGAAACCCCCGCTCCCGAAACACCCTCTCCGCGTGGGCAGTGATCCTCTTGCGGGTCTTTTCCGTTCGACCCGGTCGACTTTTTCGACCCGACCGGCCCTTTGTGACCTTCTCCATGTCCAGCCTCTTTTGACATTTAAGAAACGCTATATGTATTATTCGTTTCCTTTATAGCAAGATTCTCGGATGGCTGTCAAGTGCTTTTTCAGAAATGTGGGCTGAGGGGGGGGTCAGTGGGTCGGAGGCCTGAGGACCGAGTCAACCTTCTGGTACAGGGCGGAGAGACCTGCGGACTTCTCGAAGTGGGCGTCAACCCCCAGGTGGAGCAGTTCCTCGTGCTCCCCGACCAGAGGATGGGCAGAGAGGATGATGACGGGAAGATTCGAAGTCTTCGGGTCGTTGCGGATCCAGCGCAGCACTTCATATCCGTTCTTGCCGGGCATGATGACATCGAGGATGACAAGGTCCGGGACCCTCGTCTCCAGACGACCGATCGCCTCGTCCCCGTCCTGGGCCACCTCCACCACGAAACCCCTGTCCTCCAGCTGCAGGCGAAGGGACTCTGAGACGGCAGGGTCATCGTCCACCACCAGGACGGAACGCTTCTCCTCTCCGAGCAGGGCCTGGATCTTCTGAACGAGCTCTCCCTCCCGGAAGGGCTTGATGAGATAGTCGCTGGCCCCCAGAAGAATGCCCTTTTCCTTGTCTTCGACGACCGAGATGATCAGGATCGGCGTGTCCTTTGTCATCGGGTCGTCCGTCAGCATCCCGAGCAAGTCGTAGCCGCTCATGGTGGGCATCATCAGGTCGAGGGTAATCAGGTCCACGTGGGTCCGGTGAACCATCTCCAGGGCCTCGCTCCCGGAGGCGGCCTCCAGGACCTTGTGTCCCCGTCTCTGGAACTGATACCGCAAGAGCTTGCGCATGTTGTGATTGTCGTCCACAAGCAGGATGGTCTTCTTGCCGTTGCCTTCTGCCAGGTCTTCAACCGCTTCCCCTCCCTCGGTCTGACTTACAGAGGCGGGAACCGCGGGCAAAGTGAAAAAGAAGGAGCTCCCCTCTCCCTTCCGGCCTTCCACCCAGAGGTTTCCTTCGTAGTAGGCAACGATCTCCTTGCAGATGGGCAGGCCCAACCCGGTGCCCTTCGGCTTCTCAGTCAAATGGTCGTTCAGGCCTTGACGGAACTTATCGAAGATGAGTTCTCGATCCTTCTCCTCGACACCAATCCCCTGGTCCGAGACGCTCACTCTTATCCACTCCGAAGCCTCCCGGGATCGCTTCCCCTGGAACGGCTCCGTCCTTATTCGGATCTCTCCCCCGTCGAAGGAGAACTTGATCGCATTTCCCAACAGGTTCGTGATCACCTGCTGAATCCTGTCGCGATCCGCAAAGACGAAGGGCAGATCGTCCGGTATGTCGAGCGTCAACCGGAGGGACTTCTCTTGAAGGGCACACTGCTGCGCCCGTACCGTTTCCCTGATCACCTCGGCCAGGGACATGAGATCGTCGTGCCAGACCATCCTCCCCGATTCGATCCGGGACAGATCCAGAAGATCGTTGATCAGCCGGGTCAGCCTTTCAGCCTCGGTATTGATGATCTCCAGGAACTCCTGCCGATCCTGTGGGTCCACCTCGTCGTAGCGCAGGAGGATCTCCGAAAAGGACCGGATCGAGGTCAGGGGCGTTCGCAACTCGTGGGATACGGAAGAGAGGAACGCGTCCTTCATGGTGTCCAGCTTCTTGAGGTC
>RCNC010002919.1_pt1 | contig 11265 bp, 7 predicted proteins | sample 2041301 | NCBI WGS metagenome assembly RCNC01 (sample SAMN09708231, study PRJNA481090) | Marine sediment metagenome, whole genome shotgun sequencing project. | biome: marine sediment; feature: ocean; material: sediment; isolation source: Sewage treatment plant 13A marine sediment (STP13A) ... | reverse complement strand
GACAGCGGCACGTGGCTGGACAAGAAGGGCAAGCACCTCAGCCGGGGCAACTTCGACGACAAGGTCTTTTACTGGGCCGACGTGGACGGGCCGAAGGACGAGATGTATCTCAACCAGCACGTGGTCAATGACAAGCATTCCTATTTCGGGAAGCTTTTGACCAAAAAGCTGACCAAGATCGTCAACGTCCCGGTGTTCAAGAACACCGGAAACGGCATCTCCATGGCGACGAAAAACCTCGGCTACGGCGCGGTGTGCAACACCGGCCGCCTGCACCAGCCCCTGTTCTTCGACGTCTGCACCGAAGTGCTGGCTTTCCCGGCCATCCGGGACAAGCTGGTGCTCAACATCACCGATGGTCTGCGCGGCCAGTATGACGGCGGGCCCATGCCGGACGCCAAGTTCACCTGGGAGTACGACCGCCTGTTCATGGCCACCGACCCAATTGCCCTCGACCTGGTCTGCCACGACCTGCTGGTGGCGAAACGCAAGGAGATGAAGGTCAAGGTCAACGAGCACCCCAAGTACACCGAGTATTTGCGCTATGCCGAGAGCATGGGGCTGGGTGTGGCCGACCCGGACAAGATCAAACACCTCAAGGCCTGAGCACCATGCCGAACCGCACTGTGGCCGTCACCCTGCTGCTGGCTTTCCTGGTGGCAGGCGGTGTGAACGCCGCCACTTTCCAGTTGCCCGAGAATGATGCCGCTGCCGGTTGGGAGCGCGAGGGACGGTTGCGCCGGTTCCCCGCCGCTGACCTTTACGGACACATCAACGGGGGCGCTGAGCTCTTCCTCGAGCTGGGTTTCGTCGAACTGCTGGTTCAACCTTACCGCCAGGGAGAGCGGGAGATCGGCCTGGAAGTCTACCGCATGGAGAGCCCGCTGGCCGCCCTGGCTATCTATCTCTTCAAGTGCGGGGAGGAGACCCCCTGGCCGGAGATCGAGGCGCGAAACTCGTCCGGACGTTTCCAGGCAACACTGGTCCGGGGGGACTGCTTCGTGTTGATAAACAGTTTCAGTGGTGAATCGGCGCTGCGGCCGGCCGTGGCCGGCCTGGCTGGAAAGCTGCTGGAGTCGATCCCACCGGCCGATATTCCCGACCCCTTCCAGCAGTTACCCGCCCGGGGGCGTATCGCCGGTAGTGAGCGTCTGATCCGCGGGGAGTATTCGCTGGAGTCGCTCTTCACCCTCGGTTCGGGAGACGTGCTGCAACTGGGAGGGGAGCTTTTTGGCGTGGCGGCTGATTACACCGCCACTGGTGACTCCGGCCCGGAGACTGTGATTCGGGTGATCTACCCCACAGCCGACCGGGCGACACAGGCCTTTGCCCACCTGCAGGCCGTTCTCGATCCGGCTCTGGACCCGTTGCAAAAGAGCCGGGTACTGCTGGTCTTCCGGGATTTTGCCGGCAAGTTCGGAACGGCGAAACTTGAGGCCCCGGCCATCGAGGTTCGGGTCAATCTTGCCTCCCCTCCGGGGACCAGCGGTCCCTCCACCGTGGTGCCCTGAGATGGCCGGGGACGTAATCCACGTGGCCATCCCGGCCCTGGACGAACTCCAGCGGTTGCCCGGGTGCCTGGACCGGTTGGCCGCGCAGTCCGCGGACCGTTTCCGTGTCTGGGTCTGTGTCAACCAGCCCGAGGCCTGGTGGGACGATCCGGAACTGCGGCCAGCGTGTGAGCGGAACCAGGACACGCTCCGCTGGCTTCGGGAGCGGGACGACCATTGTCTCACCCTGATCGACCGCAGCAGCGCCGGCCACGGCTGGCCAACGGAGCGGGGCAATGTGGGCCGGGCACGCAAGGTCCTCTTCGACCACGTTCTGGAAGCGGCGGATGACCGTGACCTGCTGGTGAGCCTCGATGCCGACAGCCTGGTGGAGCCCGGCTACCTCGAGGACGTACGCCAACGGTTCAAACTGGCGCCACAGGCGGTGGGACTGTCCGCCCCCTACTATCACCCATTGCCGGAGCCTCCGCTGACTGAGCCGGGTCCGGACGGGGTGGCGGACCCGTCCCGGGACATCCTGCGCTACGAGCTTTACCTGCGGCACTACCTGCTCTGCCAGCTGCGCACCGGATCCAGATGGGCATACACCGCCCTGGGTTCGGCCATGGCCGTGCCGGTGGGCGCCTGTCGCCGGGTGGGAGGGATGAGCCCCCGGGCCAGCGGCGAGGACTTCTACTTTCTGCAGAAACTGCGTAAATTCGGTCCGTTGCTCATCTGGTGCCGGAGTTCTGTTCGACCGGCGGCACGCTATTCGGACCGGGTTCTGTTCGGCACCGGGCCGGCGATGATCGCCGGGCGCCAGGGCCAGTGGCACCGCTACCCGATATACGCTCTGGACTCTTTTCGCGAAGCGGCGCTGACAGTGGAGCAATTCCCCGGGCTGCACCGGGAAACCGTGGAGACACCGTTGACCTCGTATCACAGCGAGCTTTTCGGGAACCATGACCCCTGGGCGCCGCTGCGGGACAATCACCCCGGCCAGGAATCCTTTATTCGGGCCTGTCACGAACGGTTCGACGGGCTGCGGCTGCTCCGTTTTCTCCGCCTGCGGCAACAGGAACGGACGGACTCCGACGAGGAGCGCTTGCTGGAGGGCGTCCGCTCCTATGCTCCAGAGGCCGAAGGGGTGGTGCAGGAGGTGATGGCCAGCGGTGGTTTCACCGCGGCCCCGGTCGCACGGTTGGACCGGCTGCGTGACCTGCTGGCGGAAAGGGAAGCGGAGGGACGCCGGCGTCAGGACGAGGTGCTGATCGGTGAGGGCCGGTGAACCGTGTTCAGGGAGCGTCGCTGCTGCGATTGCTGTTGCCGAGCCAGGAGTCGTAGTCGTAGCCCGAACCCCAGCTTCCGGGGCGGCCGTAGGGGCCGGCCGCGGAGGAAAACTCGAATTTCCCCCCGGCGAACTCATAGTAGCGGACCATCTCGCCGTGGGCGCCGATCTCGGTCTTGATGCCGGCGGTCAATTCGCTGCTCAGATCGGCAAAGGGATTGAGGAAGAGTTTCTCCATATCCTCCAGCTCCGCCTGGATCTCCACATCCGCCATGAAGCTCTCGTAGCGGTCATCGAGCTTGAGCCAGGGGACGGGCGGGCGGAAGAAGGCGGGGAGAAAGATGGACGGGCCGTCGTCGCGGGACGCTGCGGAGGGAACCTGCAGCGGCGCGAAGAGCACCCGCTTCTCATAGGCATCCTCCTGCTCCTGGGCCAGACCGCACGCCGGGCATAGCGCCCCCAGGACCAGTGCGGCCAGAGAAATCGCCAGCAGCTTTCGCATGGTCTCACCCCCCCCACACCACCAGGCTCATCCCGATGGTCAACCGCTCTTCTCAATTTCATTATATCCTGAAATCCTGGGCAGAACCTTCGAAAAAACAGTGGTCACCCCGGCCCAGGTCCCGTTGTCCGGTGCCGCGGGACTGAAAGCGGGTCCCGCCGGCAGTGAAGCAGCTCCACTTTCCGCTTTCTTTCAGGTGCAGCAGGAAGATCGCGGCATCGGTGCTGATGTCCCCACAGACGGCCGTCTCGCTGCAGGGCAGCCTGAATCCTACCACCGTGCGGTCCGCCGTGGCTGATCACTCCGGCGGCGCAGCCATCGGCCTCCACCCGTGACACCATCGGTGTGGGCCAGTCTTCGCGCCCGATGCCGATGATGGTGAGGAAGGCGCCGGCACGGGATTGCTCCACGGTTTCCAACGTCAGCTGCCACTCCTCGTGGATCTCTTCCTGGGGGATCCGCCGGGGTGGGATCCCGCCCCAGTCATTGCCCTGTCGGGTGTTCAATCTGGCCGGCCACAATGTGTGCAGCGATGCCTCCCACGGCCCGTTCCGGGTGGCCGCCACCGTCCCTCCGCCATCGGCATCCTCTTCCAGGTCGAAGGGGGCCAGCGAGTGCCAGAGCAGTTGAAAACGCGAATCGGTTGTGCAGCGAATCTCGTCGGCGACGATGAAGAACCGCGGCTTCAGGTGCAGCACATGCCTCAAGGCCGTGCGCACTGTTCCGCCATACGCGGCGGTGGCGTCCCCGCAGGCGTAGCTCAGCCATTTCTGATCGGCGAAGTGGACGATGGTGCCGCTGGCGGACCAGTCGTGAACCCGTTGTCCCGCGCCGTTCACCAGCACGCAGTTGTGGGCCCGGGTCTGGATGGCGTAGCCGGCCTTGTGCTCGTCCTCCTCGTTGGAATATCCGGAGTCGATGAGCAGGGGACGCCCGCCGGCCGAAATCACCAGGCTGTTCTGGTCGGCCTGGGAGTGGGAGAAGGAGCCGTAGGGGCTGCTCTTGAAGGCGAGCATGATGTCATCTTCAGTGGCAAGGTCGGAGTGCATCGCCACCCAGCCCACGTCGGGGAAGAGCCGGGCTCCGGGGAGACTCGCCGGCGGCTCTGCCGTCACCGGGGCCGGCGGCCAGAGAAAGGCTTCCAGCCCGCCGCCGATACTGGAGAAGGACTCGCGCCCGTCATCCGCCGTCCGCTCCGCATACCACTTGAAACACCCGTTGCGGTAGACCGCTGCCAGCCGTTCCATCATCCGCTTCTCCACGCGGCCGGGAGATTCCGGCGGGCCGCTCTTGCCAAAATAACGCTTCTGCAGCCGGGGGGGGAGGAAGTAGAGAAAGAAGTAGCCCACATTCTCCAGCCAGGGTTTGCGGTGGATGGGGAAATCGGTCACCGAGCGGACGGCGTCCGCCGCCAGCAGGGTGTGGTGGGAGATGAGACGAAGATAGTGCAGGCCCTGGGAAATGCCGCCGTCGTCACCGCCCCAGACCGGCATGATGCCGTAGTAGACCGGCAGGGCATAGTTGAACCAGTCCCGGGCCCGCGGGAGGTCGCCCAGGGTGGCGCAGGAAATCATCAACAGGAAATTGAGGTAGGTCACCTCGTGGGACATGAAGGGGTTGGTGAGGAACCGCCGGCCCAGCACGCCGTGCAGTACTTCTCCCCGTCGCTGGATGGTGTCAGCCAGTTGCCGCCGCAGAGCCGGGGAGAGGGCCTGGTGGGTCCAGTCAAAGGTGATGCCCAGCGCCAGGGTGATCTCGCGGAATGCCTGGTCGGCGTTCTTCATTCCGGTGGTGCCGTCCAGGTTCCAGCCGGCCAGATGTTCGGCCAGGCGTATGGCCTCGTCGGTGTAACGGCGGTCTTCGGTCACCAGGGAGGCGAAGGCCGACCGCAGCATGCGGTGGGTCAGGCGAAATGTGGGGATGTTGATCTTGAGGTGGACATTCTCGTACCAGCTGTCGCCCGGCTTCACCCGGTGGTCCGGTTCGGGTTCCGGCGGCGAACCGAGGGCCTTGTTCACCTGCTGGACAAAGAGGTCCCACTCCGGTTCCCGACCTTCCCGTGCTCGGGTGCGCCAGGCCCGAAACTCCGGGCCGAGGAACAGCCGTGGGTGGGGCGGCACCTCACCGGCCAACCGGTCAGGATCGGGGAGGAGCAGGATGGCGGCTTCATCGGTGATGGAAAAGGATCGTGCCGGTGATGATTCACGTTTCCGGCCGGCACGGCCCAGGGTCTCCACTCGCCAGAACCAGCGGCCCGGGGAAAGTGCTTCCCGGTGGTGGTAGAGGTTGGACGGCGTTTCAGCCCGGATCACTTCGTCACCATCCAGTTCCGGCTGCTGGCCGATGAGGATGCGATACCTGGATCCTCCGGCCGCCGGGCCAGGTGAAGGGGGGAGGGTTCCGACGGCAGACGTCGCCATCCGCCGGGCGTAGCGGCATGTCCGGCAGTCCGGCGGCATGGCGGCGGGCCGCCAGCAGGAAGTAGAGTCTGTCCAGCAGCTTCTTCATCGGTCACTCCCCGAAGTCGAGTTCCGGGTCGGCCCGGAAGCGCTCGATCAGTTCAGGCCAGTCCCGGCGGATCATCTCCCTCGGGGAGATGTCATACCAGTGGGCGGGGAAGAGATCGGAGTAGCGGGCCGAAGTGAAACGGCGGCCCAGGAGCAGGATCACCCCCCGGTCCTCGGGGGTGCGAATCAGCCGGCCCGCCGCCTGGACGGCGCGGTTCATTCCCGGGTAGAGAAAGGCGAACTCGAAGCCCTTGCCGTCGGTCTCCTGGAAGTGCCGTTTGATCAGTTCGCGCTCGAAACAGACCTGGGGCAGTCCCGGCCCCACCACGATCACCCCCGAGGCCATGTCACCAGGGTAGTCGACCCCCTCGGCAAAGATCCCGCCCTGCACCGCCAGCACCAGGTGCGGCGCTTTCCCCGCGGCCAGCGCATCGATGACATTCGCCCGCTGCTCGAGGCTCATCTCCGGTTCCTGGCGGATCACCGTGTACCCCGGGGTGTGGAGGCGGCGTGACACCTGGTGGAGGAAGGCAAAACTGGGGAAAAAAACCAGGTGGTTCGAGGGGTGCGTGGCCGTTGCCCGTTCGATGATCCTGGCGATGGGGTCGTAGTTGGCGGGCCGGTCGCGGTAGAGGGTGGAGACCGAGGGCACCACCAGGGCCAGCCGGTTGCGGTTGGGGAAGGGGGAGGGAAAGGCGGCGGTGTCAGTCTTTGTCTTGCGAAAACCCAGCACCTGCCGGTAGTAGGAGACCGGTTGGAGGGTGGCGGACATGGCGGCGGTGCCGCCAAAGCTGCGGATGCGGCGGCCCAGCTGCCGGCCCGGGTCGAGGCAGAGGATTTTCAGCTGCTCGCTGTTGTCCTCGCGCCGGCGGAAGATCCGCACGAATTCGTCCCCCCCGAGTTGGGCGGTGTTGGCGAATCGGCCGAACTCGGCGGCAAAGCGCAGCACCGGGTCGTCCGGCGAGGTGCCGCCCCGGGCCTGGCTCTCCAGCAGGTAGAGCACCAAGGCGCTGTCCAGCCGATCCCGCAGGGCACCAAAGGGCGCCGGGTCGAATTCCACCAGGGTTTCCAGCGGATCGCTCTGGTCCCCTGCACCGCGGCTCACATCCTCAACCAGGGCCTCCAGTTCGGCAAAGAGGCTTTCCAGCCGGCGGTGCGAGCGGCTGCGGCCGGCGGTGAGGAAGGGGAACAGTGCGGCCAGGTCGTTTCGCTCGAGGGATGGAGAGTAGTAGTCGCGCCCCCGCTCGAGCAGGTTGTGTGCTTCGTCGATCACCAGCAGTGTCTCGCGGTTCGCCCCCTCGCTGAATCGCCGCAGGGCCACCGCCGGATCAAAAACGTAGTTATAGTCGCAGACCACCGCGTCCACCATCCCGCAGAGGTCGAGGGAGACCTCGAAGGGGCAGATGCCGGCCTCGGCGGACAGTTCCCGGATACGTTCCGGGGTGGCCAGCGGCCGGTCCAGCAACCGGTGGTAGATGTCGCTGTTTGCCGCCCGCTCGGGGTATTCACGGATGTGGGGGCAGACCTCCTCGTGGCAGATCCGGGTTTCGCAGAGGCACATGGCGTCCTTGGCCCGCAGCACCAGGCTGCGCAACGGGATCTCCGAGGAAGTGGCCACCGCTTCCAGGGTTTCGGCGGCCAGCTTTTGCTGGGTGGTCTTGGCGGTGACGAAGAAGAGTCCGAGCCGGTTGGCCAGGGCGTGCTGCAGTGCGGCCCAGATGGAGGCGGCGGTTTTGCCGGTGCCGGCCGGCGCCGAGGCGAGAATGTCGTGGCCCTTCTCCCAGGCGCCGGTCATGGCCGCCACCAGCTCGTCCTGGCCCGGGCGCATGGCCGGGAAGGGAAACACCAGCTGGTCGGCCCAGGAGGTGCGCGTCTCCAGTCGCTGCCGCTCCTCCTCCACCTGGGTGAGCAGTGTGTCGAGGCGGGTTTCCAGCCGGCGGCGAGCTTCCGGTGCATCCAGTTCCACCGGCAGTTCCAGGGTGGCGTCATCGGCCAGGTTGAAGAGGATCAGCAGTCCCCGTACCTCTTCGTCCCCCTCAGCCAGCAGGGCGCAGTAAATCTCCAGCTGCAGAAGGTGCTCGCTTCGGGGTCGGATCCCGTCGGCGGTGAACCGGGACGGGGGCAGGGTCACCGACTTGATCTCCTCCAGCACCAGAATCCCGTTTTCATCGCGGTGGAGGCCGTCCACCCGCCCCTGGACGGTGACGGTCCAGCCGGAGATCCCGAACTCCCGTCGCACCTGGATCTCGCTCTCATATCCGGGGATGTGCCCGGCCCGCACCTGCTGCACGTTTTGGTGTGCCCGGGTGCCCATGGCCATTCGGTCCGGAAGGGAACGGCCGGTCGCCCCGCGGGAGCGGAGCAGGGGATCCCCCAGCACCAGGTCGCCGACGCTGACTTCCAAAGTGCGGTTCTCGCTGTCCAGGCGAAGTGTCAATTCCGGGTTCCTTGGAGCGGTTCGGTCACTCTGGCGAAAATCGAGGTCAGCAGGTATACTCCGGTGCTTGAAATCGAGCGATTCTATCCCAGGCCCGGGGAGGGAGCAAAGTGATGCGGACATCCGATACGGAAGCCGGGGCGACGGCTCCGACATACAAACTGGCCGTTTTTGACATGGACGGCACCCTGACTGACTGTGTCAGCAGCTGGCAATACTACCACGAGCGTCTTGGTATCTGGGACGGCGAGGCCTCGGTGCACCAGGAGCAGTTCCGCCGGGGCGAGATCAGTTACGAGGAGTTTGCCCGCCTCGATGCCGGGCACTGGGCCGGCCTGCCCCTGGAGCGTCTGGAACAGATCACCGCCGAGGTCAACTTCCTCCCCGACGTGAAGGAGTGCCTGGGCCGGATGAAAGAGGACCTGGGGCTGCGGCTGGTGGTGATTTCGTCGGGCCTTACGGTGATGACCGACCGGGCGCGCCTGGAACTGGGAGTGGACCAGGTCTTTGCCAATCGGCTGGTGATCAGCGAGGGGCTGATCACCGGTCAGGTGGACGTGGTGGTGCCCATCGGCGGCAAGGGGCGGGTGCTGCAGCTGATTCAGGAGCGGTTTCGTGTGCAGCCGGAGGAGACGGTGGCGGTGGGCGACAGCCGGGACGACCTCGATCTCTTCAGCCGCGCCGGCTTGACCGTGGCGGTCAACCCGCGTCACGAGGAATTGGCCGAGCGGGCCGACCTGGTCTGTGATTCAGGCGGATATCCGGCCATCCTCGACCTGGTTAAACGGAAGAGCCAACCGAGCCATGCTGGTTAAGCATTAGATTATGAGTCACTTAATCTGTTTTATGGCGTCTGGTTCTTGACGTTGACCGGTGAAAACCCTATCCTGATTCATCACTGCCATCAAAGGAAAATCAGGTCCGATGAGTGCTGCAAAGAAATCAAAAGAGCCTGCCTTCGGCGAGGCGAGGAAGAACGGCAAGTGTTCCCGCTACCCGGGGTTTTTCAAGCTTGACGTGACGGATCGTCTCGACGCCCTCGACAAGTGGACCAACCTCTCCGTCAAGGAAAAGTGGATGCTCAAGCAGGAGACCCTCACTCCTGAGCTGGCGGACCTGATGGTTGAGAACGCGGTGGGCGTTTTCGGTATGCCCCTCGGACTGGCGGTGAACTTCCAGATCAATGACAAGGACTACATCGTCCCCATGGCCATCGAGGAGACCTCGGTGATCGCCGCGGCGAGCAATGCGGCCCGTCTGATTCGCGACCAGGGGAAGCTGACCGCTGAAGCCAGCGACCCGATCATGATCGGCCAGATCCAGATCGTCGATTCCCCCGACGCCGAGGCGGCGAAGACGGCCATCCTGGACAAGAAGGACGAACTACTCTCACTGGCCAACAGCAGCGATCCCGTGCTGGTTGAACTGAACGGCGGGGCCCGGGACATCGAGGTGCGGATCATCGATTCCCTCAGCGGGCCGATGGTGATTGTCCACCTGCTGGTGGATACCCGTGATGCCATGGGCGCCAACGTGGTGAACACGATGGCCGAGAACCTCGAGCCCATCGTGGCCGAGCTGGCCGGCGGGGAGGCGGTCTGCCGCATCGTCTCCAACCTCTCGGACCGCCGGATGGCCCGGGCGCGGATGGCACTCAACGTGGAATGCCTGGCCCGCGGCAAATACAGCGGTGAGGAGGCGGCCCGGAGGATCGTCAAGGCCTACCACTTCGCCGAGGCCGACCCCTACCGCGCCGCCACTCACAACAAGGGCGTGATGAACGGCATTGACGGCATCCTCATCGCCACCGGCAACGACTGGCGGGCGGTGGAGGCCGGGGTGCACGCCTATGCTTCCCGCAGTGGCACCTACAAGCCGGTGAGCAAGTATTACCTCGACGGCAAGGGCCGCCTGATCGGCGAACTGGAGATCCCTATGGCCGTGGGCATTATCGGGGGGGTGACCGGCATCCACCCCGGTGTGGAGATCCTGCTCAAGATCCTCAACGTCTCCTCTTCCCGCGAACTTGCCCAGGTAACAGCCAGCGCCGGGCTGCTGCAGAACTTCGCCGCCCTCTGGTCCCTGGCCACCGAGGGGATCCAGCGCGGGCACATGACCCTCCACGCCCGCAATGTGGCTGTCTTTGCCGGTGCATTCGGCGAGATGGCGATCAAGGTGGCCAAGGAGATGGAGAAGGAAGGGCTTGTCCGCTACGATCGGGCCAAGCAGATCCTGAGAAAGCTTCTGGTCCGCGAGGCCGACGAGAACGGCACCACCCCCGACCCCCCCGACGAAAAGTAGTTTAAAAAGTTACCTGTCCCCTTTTTAAACGCCGTTCAGCAGGCCCCTGACTGTTAACACCTTAATTAGGGGACAGGTAACTAATTATACAAACTTACCTATCATACGGACCCTGTATATAGCTATTCTCGGGGTGACTGGTCAATTATGTTCGATTAATTGGTGACCTGTCCCCTATTTAGCTGATTAACTGTTTAGGGGTTAAGGTTCTGTTTACTCCACCAGCCAGAGGGTCAGCTGCATAAACCGTTTTCTGTTAGTACGTTAATGAGGGACAGTCCCTTTGAGCAGGGGACTGTCCCTCAATTTGCACGTCCCTGATCAGTAACTTCGATGGTGTTTCTGTAACACCGGTTACATGAATTGCCAGCTCAAGGCGCTATTCCGATCACGGTGCAACTGGACGTGTCGGTGTCTCCCGCCGGCGGATAGGGCGGCTGGTTGTATGGCGCTGGTGTCACGTCCTCGGCCACCAGCTGAAAGAGGTTGCTGCCAAGCACCGCGGTCAACGCCGGAATGGTCTGGTTCCAGGAACTGGCGTATGAGTCGCCGGCGGCCACATTGGTCCAGCCGGATCGCCAGTTGGGATAGAACTGACCACTGCCGGTGGTGAAGTTGATTTTCGCCGCAAAGCGTCGGGTTTGGCCGATATAGGTGTTGATCAGCGTCGCCGACATGTTGGTGACAAAGGGCACCGTGCCTGACGGGGGAGCGCAGGTCAGGATGGCAGAGACCGTCCC
>RCNC010002918.1_pt1 | contig 11266 bp, 7 predicted proteins | sample 2041301 | NCBI WGS metagenome assembly RCNC01 (sample SAMN09708231, study PRJNA481090) | Marine sediment metagenome, whole genome shotgun sequencing project. | biome: marine sediment; feature: ocean; material: sediment; isolation source: Sewage treatment plant 13A marine sediment (STP13A) ... | reverse complement strand
TTTGGATTTATGAGACCGAAGGCTATGCAAACCTGAAATTCTTCAGCAAGTCCATGGGAACCCAGAAGCGGCTCCCAAATGGCAATACCTACATAGCCGAGGACAACACGGGAAGACTTTTTCAGGTGAAACCCGATGGCGAGATCGTATGGGAATACGTCAACAGAGGGGGAACGACGCGTCCGTCTGTGATTCCCTACGACTTCACACCGCAACTCAGGGCGTTTCCGAGACCCGAAGAGCTTTCCGTGACCCCACCGAACAACCTCGAATGGCACATCCCGCCGGATAGGGACAGGTCAGGGGTGGGCGGATCATGAGTGATTCACCTTCTTGAATGGCAGTGAGGATCGAGGGGTTTCTCGAGGAGAGTATTGTGGCCCCAGACTGAGGGCGGAGTTGGCCACTGTGCTCGGCCGGGATCCTACCGGTTGCCTTCCATGGTGTCGAACATCTGATCCACACCCTCGGGTGGCTTGGTCAGGTAGCTCACGATCACCGTTATGAGGGTGACCGCCAACGATCGGAGACGCACGGGTCAGTTCGGCCAGGCAGGAAAAGCCGAGAAACTGGCGGGGTGACCATCCCCTTGTCAGATTCGAGCCTTCCGCAACCTCAGGAGGCCGTCATGTTTCGTGTTGTCGTCCGTCTGGCCACCCTAACCGCCATCCTCGTCGTGGCGATCGCAGCCCTGCCGGCTGCCCGGTTGGCCGCACAGGGCAATCTCACCCGCCGTGACACGGCGATGATCAATCGCTCGGCTCATCCGCTGCTCACCAACTTTCGGTTCCGCTCGATTGGCCCGGCGAGCATGGGCGGGCGAATTGACGACATCGCCGTTTACGACAAGGACCCCCGTATCATCTGGGTCGGGTACGCCACAGGCGGGGTGTTCCGCTCGACGAACGCTGGGACCTCCTTCGAGCCGGTGTTCGAGGAGTATGGGACAGCGTCCATCGGCGATATCGCCATCGACCAGACGAACCCGAATGTCGTGTACGTGGGCACGGGCGAGCCGAACAATCGGAATACGTCCTCCTTCGGAGATGGGATCTACAAGACCACCGACGGAGGCGAGACCTTCACCCATATCGGCCTCCGAGACACACAAACCATCGCCCGGATCGTGATCGACCCGCGAAACAGCCAGGTCGTGTACGTTGCGTCACCGGGACACCTCTATGGCCGAGACAATGCAGGTGGCGCGTACAAGAGCACCAACGGCGGTCAGACCTGGACCAAGGTGTTTCAGATGGGCGAGAACGTGGGTGTCACCGATCTCGCCATCGACCCGGAGAACCCTGACATACTTTACGCCGCCAGCTACCAGAGGCAGCGGACGGGGTGCTGCTTCAATGGGGGTGGTGGAGAGAGCGGGCTCTGGAAGACGGAGGACGGCGGGAGCAACTGGACCAGGCTCTTCGGCAGCGGACTTCCGCAGGGCGAGTACGGGCGAATCGCGGTTGATGTGGCTCGGTCGAACCCCAACGTGGTTTACGCTCAGATCGAGACGGATGGCGGCGGGGCCGAACAACCCGACGAACCCCGCAGGATCGACTGGTGCAACAATGCAGGAAGCCCTGCAGCAACGGACTCAACCGAGGCCCCCCCGGAACCGAGCCCGACCCGCTCCGGAATCTGGCGATCTGAGGACAAGGGCCGCACGTGGACGGTGGTCAGCAATTGTAACGGGCGCCCCATGTATTTCAGCAACATCCGGGTGGACCCGACAGATGACCAGGTGCTGTACGTCTCGAACGTTCGGGCAGCGAAGTCGCTAGACGGTGGCAGAACCTTCAGCCGCATTGACCAGGGCCTCGGCCTCGGCAACCAGACCGTGGATCAGCACGCATACTGGATCGATCCAGCGAACCCCGACCACGTGATCCGCGGCTCCGATGCTGGGCTCGCCGTAACCTGGGACCAGGGCGCAACGTGGGAGTACGTACGCACCATGGCCACCGGACTGGCCTACTGGGTGTCGGCCGACATGAACCGCCCCTACAACGTCTTTTTCGGACTGCAGGACAATGACACCTGGGGCGGTCCGAGCGCCACGCGGGCCCGCGCGGGCATCCGGGACCACGCCTGGTTCCGCATCAACGGGGGCGACGGGATGCAAACGGCGGCGGACCCTTCGGACCGGTTCACCGTCTATGGGGAATCTCAAAACGGCAATGTAACCCGAGTTGATCTCAGGAATGGACAGTCGCAGAGGATCCGGCCAACGGCACCGCCTGCCCCCCCCGACGCGCCGGTCCCGGAGGCGGGATCGTGCGTCGACGGGCGAGTGGTAACAGAAGCCGGTGGTGGAGGTGGACGCGGAGGCAGAGGCGGCGGCACCTCGAACGTGATCAACGCGGAACCTGGCGACAGGTATCGATTCAACTGGAACACTCCCTTCGCCCTCTCCCCCCACGATCCAAACGTGATCTGGGTGGGGGGTAACCGGATCTTCCGATCGAGCAACCGAGGGGACCTGTGGACAGCCAGCGCCGATCTCACCAAGCAGGTGGACCGGTGCGAGGTAGAGGTGATGGGAGTGTCCGGCAGCCTCCCGCAGCTTTCGAAGAACGACGGCGTGAGCTCGTACAGCACCATCGTCTCCCTTTCGGAGTCGCCGGTGGCGAGGGGCGTGGTATGGGCGGGCACCGACGATGGCAACCTCCAGGTGAGCCGGGACAACGGCGTAACCTTCACCGAGGTGGGCAAGAACATCACCGGGCTGCCGGCAGAAGCCCTCTCTGGCGACAATCCGTACTGGATATCGCGCATCGATGCGTCGCACTTCGACGCCGGCGCGGCGTACGTCTCGATCGATGGCCACCGGGCCGACGACCTCCGACCGTACATCTTCCTGACACGCGACTATGGGCAAACCTGGACGAGCGTGAGCGGCGAGTTGCCGCCTTTTGGGAATGTGCGGGTGGTACGTGAGGACCCGAAGAACCCGAACCTGCTTTATGCTGGAACGGAGTTCGGCCTCTTCGTCTCCCTCGACGGGGGCAAGGCGTGGAAGAGATTCATGAACGGATATCCCACGGTCCGTACCGACGATATCCTGATCCATCCGCGCGACGGCGATCTGATCGTGGCCTCACATGGCCGGAGCATCTGGATCGCCGACGACATCACGCCGCTCCAGCAATGGAGGCCGGCGATGGAGGCGGCCGATGCCGTGCTCTTCGATGTTCGCCCGGCCGTGGCGTACAAGAACGACATGCGCCTCAACATCGCGACAGGCGGCGAACAGCAGTTCGAAGGCGAGAACCCCGCGCCGGGCACCGCGATCCACTTCTACGTGAGCCAATTCGTGAGCGGTGACGCCACCATCTCCGTGATGGAACCAGGTGGCAGCACCCTCTGCGAATCAACGGTGGAGACGACGCCCGGGGAGTTGCACCGGCTACAGTGGACGCTGGCTGCGAACCCACCTTCGGAGGGAACCGACGAGGACGACAGTCCGCCACGAGCCGGAGGCTGCACGGGAGGGGGCGGTGGGCGAGGCGGTGGGCGAGGCGGCGGTTCGTCGAGGGCAGCTCCGGGCACCTATATCGTGAAACTCACGGTCGGTGGCAACGAATACACGAAGCCGGTACAGGTGCTCGAGGATATCTGGATGAACCGCTGAGTACTGATCCCTTCTCCTAGGCGCCGATCTGGATACTCAGAAGGTCCGCAGCCCGCACCACGGCCCCATCGCCAGGGGTTAGGGGAATAGGTTCACCGAATTCGGTCCGGCTCTCCGTGCGGGCCGTGAACAACACGGTGGTGTGCCAGTCGCCCCAGAAGCTGGACCACCACCGGAGTCCGCTGGCACCCGTGTCCCATGCCTGTCGAGCCAGAGGTTGGGTGTTTTCACGGTGCCGGGATGCGGTTCGGTCTGGGGCAATGTCATCGTCCTTCAACACTCGTGGGTCACAAAGGTCCATGAGGTCGGACTCCACCTCCGGCGCCATCGTCACCCGAACCAGTGCCAATGGATAGCCCGCCCTACGGAGGTGCTGCGCGCCGATCCGTTGCCCTCTCCAGGGTTGAAAGATTTCCCCCACAGCATGTTCGGGTGAGTCGGCAAGATAGAGGGTATTGGATAGGTCGCGGGGGAGGTCGAACCGCCCCCGGCCAGTCGGGACCGGAACGAACGACGGCGAGAATCGGGCACCGGGAATCGCACGTTTTTCCCAGGGAAACACCCGCCATCGATTCGGTCCTCTGACCTCAGGCGTAGACACCGGCCTTCTCTGCTTCGATGGCCCCGATCACGTCGGCGACGCGCCCCTGCCCGATCAGGTATACGGGTGACCGATCTCCCAGATGAGCATTGATACCGTACAACCAGCCCTCCAGAGCCATTGGATCCAACCAACGAAGAAGCATCTCGGTGACCAGAGCCAAGCCGGCAAGACGGTCTGCGTTGTCCAAGTCGGGTAGCTGGCCCCTGCGCCAACGGGAAACCTGGGAGGGAGACACCCCGAGTATGGTTGATAAAGAACGGTCGGAGCCGAGGGCCGCACGGCAGGTATCGAGATGATGAACGGACGGGGACACCACTGGAGCCTCAGTGGTTTCCCGATTCGCCGTTCCTTGGCGTCTGGTAGCTCCTGCGACAGACATAGTAAACCTCTTACGCAATGGTTTTCATTGCGCAATATATAACGTTGTATTTGAAAAGAACAGCAAAGCCGAAGACACTCCAACCGCCTCTGCCCCGCCTAGCAGGTCACAACTGCCCCAGAAGCCGGTCGATGTCCTCTTCGGTGTTGAAAAAGTTGGGACTCACGCGGATACGCCCCTCACGCAAGGCAACGATAACCCTCTGAGCCATCAGCTTCTCATAGAGCCCTTTGTTCGCAGTCTCCGAGCCCAACGTGAAAGAAACAATCGCTGATCGCTCTCCGACCTCTTCAACAGGTGATACAACGGCGATTCCCTTGGCGTCCAACCCCGCAATGAGGGCATCGGTGAGATCCATCACCCGCTCATGGATCCGGGCAACGCCAACCTCCGAGAGTATCTCCAGACCAGCAGTCCAGGCATGAAAAAGAGAATAGGCTAGCGTACCGGTTTCGTACTTCCGAGCATCGGCATGGTAGTGAAGGCTTCGCGTGTTATGCTCTGCGGCATACATTCCGGGCAATACGGGCCGGATGAGCTCCTGCGCACGCTTGTTCGCATACAAAAACCCTGTACCTGGCATCCCCAGAAGCCATTTGAACCCCGCGCAGGCAAGCACATCGATGCCATCCTCATGAACATTGATCGGGCACACACCCGCGGCCTGAATCCCGTCGACCACAAAGAGCGCCCCTTTTTCATGTGCTATTGAACTCAGGAGTCCAAGATCGGATCGAAATCCTGTATCGAACCGCACCGCGGTGGTAGCCAGCATGCGCGTCTTGCCATCAACCTGGGCAGCGACCGCTTGTGGATCCACTCGTTGGTCTTGGTCCGGTGGTACCAGACGACATTCAACGCCGCGTTCACGCAGGGCCAACCATGGGAAGGTGTTGTTCCAATGCTCATCCGCCGGGAGCACCACGTTGTCGCCTTCTTGCCACGGATACCCGGAAGCCGCAATGCCAACGCCCACCCCGGTGCTGGTAATAAGGGCGTATTCGTCGGGGGTTCCACCAAACAGTCCGGAGAGGGCCGCCCGAACAGGGTGACGGACCGACGGCTTCTTCTCGGGCTGCTCACTGGCGAGAAAAAGATACTCCGTCAGCCTCCGGTGGACCCTCTCGTTGAGGGGGGACTCGGCAGCATTATTCAAAAAGACGGTCTCCCTGCAAACAGGGAACAAGGTACGGAGATCAGCGGGATTGATGATTCCCTCCTGTGGGTAGGTCCTCCACCATCGCAGTGGTGATTCGCTGCACTGCCTCGAAATAGTGCCAGGCCGTCGAGGACAGATCAAGAACGATCGGGAACGAATCTGATTCTGGACCTGTTCACAGTTCTTTGCCATCTTCCGCCATGCCTGACCGACCCATGAGATACCAGCGCTTATTCGCGGAGTTGAAGCGCCGTCGCGTTTTTCGCGGGATGGCCCTGTATGGCGCGGCCTCGTTCGCCGTGCTACAGGGTGTCGATATCATGGTGCCTGTTCTCGGGCTCTCCGATTCAGTGACCCAGGGTGTCGCCCTCATTCTCCTGATCGGGTTCCCGATAGCCATCGTGATCGAGTGGGCTTTCGAGCTGACCTTGGAAGGCGTGCGACGCGAGACCGAGGCCGCCCCCGGGGAACTGACGGAAATCATCGCCGCTCCCGCATCCAGGCGCTGGTGGTCCGGGCTCTTTGCCCTTGCCGGAATGATCGCATTGCTGGCAGGGGCATGGTATGTAGGGCGCCAATCGGTGAAGGCTATGGGGGCCGATGCAACGTTAGCTTCAGGACCCTCCATCGCAGTCTTGCCGTTCGTCAACATGAGTTCCGATCCGGAGCAGGAATACTTCTCTGACGGCATCTCCGAGGAACTATTGACCCTGTTGGCGACGATTCCCGAACTCCGGGTGGCTTCCAGGACGTCCGCGTTCTCATTCAAAGGCCAGGGCCTGGAGATCACTGAAATCGCCCGGCGCCTGAACGTCGCCCACGTTCTGGAAGGATCGGTCCGCAAGGCCGGCAACGAGGTACGGATTTTTGCTCAGCTCGTGGACGCGCGATCCGACACACCCCTCTGGTCGGAGACGTGGGACCGGACATTGGACGATATCTTTGCGGTCCAGGATGAGATCGCCGCCGAGGTGATGGAGCGGCTCGAATTCACGCTGTTCGGTGCGGTACCGAAGGCAGAAGCCACCGACCCGGAAGCTTTTGCGCTGTTCCTACAAGGCCGTCAGCTGGGGCGGCAACGTACTGCCGAAGGGTCCCAGCGGTCCGTGGAAGCGTTAGAACAAGCCCTCGCAATCGAGCCTGAGTATGCCCCTGCCTGGAGCGAACTGGCTCGGGTTTACACCACACAGGTGGGGAGCGGACTGCGACCGATCGACGAAGGCCATGGCCTGGCCAGGGAAGCGGCCAACCGTGCCCTGGCTATCGATCCGGAGTATGCACCGGCCATAGCCCATCTGGGCCTCATTGCGATGGCTCACGACGGCGACATGCCGAGGGCAGCGCGCCACTACCAGCGGGCCCTGTCGCTGTCGCCCACGGACCTGGATATCATCGGTGACGCGGCAACCCTTCTCCAAAGCCTGGGCCGGCTCGAAGAGGCCATCGCCCTTAAAGAGTATGCTGTGACCCGTGATCCCGTGAACCCGCGGAGTCACCACAATCTCGGCAATGCCTACCGGTGGGCAGGACGTTGGGATGAGGCCGTTGGCCGGTACCAGACTGCACTGAGCCTCAGCCCCGGATATATCGGCGCCCAGACTGGAACCGGACAGGCCCTTTTGGGCAAGGGAGAGGCCGAAGCCGCCCTCGAAGCCATTGAGCTCGAGTCCTCGAGGCCGTGGCAACTGATCGGACTGGCGATGGCGCACCATGCCCTGAACAACCGAGCCGAGTCGGATGCCGCCGTGGCCGCACTCATCGATGAATGGGGACGGGACGCTGCCTACAACATCGCATACGTGCTGGCATTCCGGGGAGAGGCGGATCGGGCCTTCGAATGGCTGGCTAAGGCCGTTGAGTACAGCGACCCGGGCCTGTCGGAGATCGTCGTGGAAAACACCTTCGCCCGAATCCAGAGCGATCCACGATGGATGCCGTTCCTCGAGGAAATCGGCAAGTCCCCCGAGGAGCTGGCCAGCATCGAGTTCCGGGCAACCCTTCAAAAGTAGAGGGGAGTCCCCGGATCTTGCCGGTTTCGTCCGAACCACCCCACCTTCCCGGCAGCGTTTTCGTCTCGGAGAATCGTTCTTGGGCCCATCCCTCCTGCAGGGGAAAATCATGAATCGATTGAGGAAACAACTGGCTCCATGGTTCATCGCCGCGGCTGCCCTGGCTCTATTCGCCGCCCCGGTCACCTCGCAGGTGCTTCGCACGGCCCACGAAGAATCCGGGTTTGTAGAGTATACCTCGTACGACGAGCTGATGATGTTCTTGCAGGAGGTGCAGGCAACCTCGGAAGACATGCTGCTGTCGTCGTTCGGGAGATCGCTGGAAGGCAGGGTGCAGCCGTACGCGATTTTCAGCCGGCCGCTGATCACACAACCGTGGGAGGCCATGGCCTCCGGGAAGCCCATTATCCTCATCTACTGCAACGTACACGGTGGGGAGAAGACGCTCAGGGAGTCGAGCCTCCTGCTCATCAGGGAGTTGGCGACCCGGGGAACGGAAGCGAACGGATTCCTCGACGACCTCGTTGTGCTGGTCGCCCCATCGGTAAATCTGGATGGATTCGAACGATCAACGCGGGGGAATGCGCGGGGGATCGACCTCAACCGGGACTACATGAAGCTGGAAACGCCGGAGACACGAAATCTCGTTCAGAACCTTCTCCACACCTGGCACCCCCACATATCCGTCGATGGACACAACGGGGGCTCCTTTCCCTATAACATCACGTACCAGGCGAACAGCCACGCGACACCGGATCCACGCATAACCGACCTCTGTGATTTCGAGATCTTCCCCTATGTCGATCAGAAGAACGAAGAGGCAGGATATCGGTCGTTCTGGTATTCGGGTGCGAGCAGACAGGACAGCACGGTATGGTCCGGCGGCGGATTCGATCCGCGCATCAGCCGGAACTACGCCGCGTTCATCAATAATGTCGGCATCCTTTTCGAATCTCCCGGCCAGGATAGCGAGACCGGTGCGCTCACAGGCTTGGTCTCCTTCAAGGCGGTTCTACAGTACGCAATTGAAAACCAAGACCGGCTCTTCGAGGTCGTGAACGGCGCCCGGTTCGAAACCATCGAGATGGGGCAAAACGCAGAGGGGATGATCCCTGTTCAGGTGGAATACGGGCTCGAAGACTGGACAGTGAACTACGATTACGCCTCGGGCCCCCGTGACGACCGGACCCTCGTACCCGTAACGGGAAGACTTCTGAAGAAATCCGTCGTTTTGAAAGAACGTAAGCGACCGTACGCCTACATTCTCGAGCCGAGGGCGGCCAACGCCATCGAGATGCTCCAGAACCAGAATGTCCTGATTGAAGTACTCCAAGAGGACACCGACATCGAGATTGAGGCGTACCAGCTCGAGGGGATCGAGTACAATGCGGAATACGATCATCCCGCTGCCGTGACCGTGCTGCTGGCAGACGAGACCATTACCCAAACGCAGATTTTCCCAAAGGGAACATTCATCATCCGAACCGGACAAATCATGGGCCGGGTGGCCGCACATCTCCTGGAACCTGAAACCAACGACAGCGTTGTGCGTTGGAACGCGATGGATGCTTTGCTACCCCGTCCGCCAAGGGAGGGAAGCGGGCCGTCCATCATGCCGATCTTCAAGCTGATGCGCCCGACCGTACTGCCGACGAAGGTGCTGCAGTATTAGCGGTCAATAGTCAGCTACTCCCACATTTCGACAGGGTGGTTCTGGTTGAGCCGCCCTGTCGAATTTTTTCCTCCATGGTGCTCCCTCCTCCGGACAACCCCCCCACCCTGAGGACGGTCTAATCACCATCGAGTCATTTCCCTATGGGGCTTCTTCAAACAACGGGATCGAGACATGGGTTCAAAAAACATCCATCCGGGCGCGGCGGTGTTCGCTACCCTGGTTGCCGTTCTCCTTCCAGCTGCAGGTGCGTCCCAAGAGGTTGTCGACCTACCGGCCCAGGACCGGCCGCTGACGGTGGCGAAAGAAGAGATCTTCTCCGTGGGATCAATGGCGGGGGAGGAGTGGGAGACCTTCGCGAGGGTGGAGGGGGTGGCCTTCGACGCCGAGGGAAACCTCTACGTCCTAGACGCTCAAAACTCCAGGGTGGTGAAGGTGGGGCCACAGGGCCAATTCATCAGCTCGGTCGGCCGGTCCGGAGAAGGGCCGGGTGAATTCACCCGACCCCTGACCTTCTCCGTGACCAGGGCCGGGGAGGTACGGGTTTTCGACCTGGGTCATCAGGGATTCACAGTGTTCAACCCCGATGGGAGCTTCAAAAGCACCGCCAGACTCCCCGGCAGCAGCTTTTTCATTCCCAACGGGGGGCTCATGAGTCTGCCCAATGGCAGCATGGTGGACGGAGGGAGGAGTCCCGAAAAGATGCAGGCGATGGCCTCCGGGGGGCCAGAAGATGAAATCGCGCCCCGCCCCGTCAACCTGTTCACGCTCGCCGACGAGGCTCAGGTCACCATAGCCTACGATGGATGGAACCCCCTCACCGCCATTGGGAATCGGAAAGAGACATCCTTCTCCGGCGGGGGCTTCCAGATGACAGGCACCGCCATGAGGGCCTTCGATGCCGGCCTTTTCGTAGGAGCCTTTCCCGATGGCCACCTCGCCGTTGCGGATTCCACCACCTACACGGTGAAACTGGTAGATCCTGGCAAGGGCGTGACCCAGACGTTCCGGCGTCCCTTCACTCCTCGGAAGGTGTCCCGCCGGGACCAGGAAGCCGAGCGAGAACGACAAATGGACCTGATCGCAGCCAGGGAGGAATCGAGGGGCGGAGGAGCCATGGCCTTTTCTTCCGACGGGGGTGGTAACAGGACCGTCGCCATCAGCTCCGGTGGGGTCTCAGACTTGCTCAAAGCTCGGGTCGAAACCATGGAGTTCGGAGAGGAGATCCCCGTGCTGGCCGGGATGACGGTGGACTGGGAAGGACGAATCTGGATCGAGCGAACGGGTCCGCAGGTCGGTGAGAAAGGGCCCATCGATCTCATTGACGCCGAAGGTCGCTATGTAGGATCCGTGGCCCCCGAGGGGTTCCAGCTTCCCGATGCCTTCGGCCCGAACGGGCTCGCGGCCTACATCGAGACCGACGAGATGGACGTGCCCAGGGTCGTGGTGCGGCGCCTCAGGATCAACTGAGCGCCTGAACTCAGAGTTAACGCGCATTCGACTCTGTGTGACAATAATCACATATCTCAAAAACCAGGGCCTTTAGTTTCCGTTGAGGCGGTTTCCACAACCTTATAGGAAACAAGACCCATGATTGACTCATCCGTGGTGCTTTGGGGTCAAACCCTGGCCTACACCCTGTACTGCATAGCCATGATCCTGCTGGTGGGTTGGTTCAGTTTCAGGGTCACTCGTGGGGAAGGAGGCTCCAGCGTCAAGCCCGCGATCTTTTACACTTTCGTGGGTTTCCTGGCCGTCCTTGGAGTATCCCTCCATATCATCACCTACAACACCATCCCGTGGGCCCCCATG
>RCNC010002916.1_pt1 | contig 11270 bp, 11 predicted proteins | sample 2041301 | NCBI WGS metagenome assembly RCNC01 (sample SAMN09708231, study PRJNA481090) | Marine sediment metagenome, whole genome shotgun sequencing project. | biome: marine sediment; feature: ocean; material: sediment; isolation source: Sewage treatment plant 13A marine sediment (STP13A) ... | reverse complement strand
GACGAGCCCATCTCCATCGATGCGCTTGCCCCGGACGTAGCCGTAGCAATCGATGCGTTGGCTCCGAACGAGCCCATCTCCATCGATGCGCTTGCCCCGGACGAAGCCGTAGCAATCGAGGCCCTGGCTCCGAATGAGCCCATTTCCATCGATGCCTTGGCGCCTGATGACTCCCAGGGGGATCCCAGCCTCGGTACCTTCGAGCGGTGGTTGGACGACCTGAAATGAGAATTGCCGTCATTCATGGCCCCAATCTCAGGCTCCTCGGGCAGAGGGAGCCCGGGGTGTATGGGCACAAGACGCTCGATGAGATCGACTCCGCCCTGAAAACTCTGGCCGGGGAACTTGGTGTGGAGTTGGAAGTATTCCAGTCGAACCACGAAGGGGAGATCCTGGATTACCTGGAGGAAGTCCAGTCCAGGGTGGAGGGGATTCTCATCAATCCTGCCGGGCTCACCCACACCAGCGTGTCTCTCCGAGACGGACTTGCAGGTATTGGGCTACCGGTTGTGGAGGTTCATCTTTCGAATCCTGCGGCCCGGGAGCCGTTCCGGCACCGGTCCTTCGTTTCTCCCGTTGCGGCGGGGACAGTCGCTGGTTTCGGGGAGAATAGCTATCTTTTCGGGCTTCGGGGTCTCTGGGCCCACCTTAAAAACCCAAAAAGTGAACCTTGACGGGGTATGGCAACCACAGCTGATTTTCGAAACGGTCTGGTCATGCAAAGAGATGGCCAGCTTTGGGCCATCATCTACTTCCAGCACGTGAAACCTGGAAAGGGTGGGGCTTTCGTCCGGACCAAGCTAAAAAACGTCCTGACTGGGGCTGTTGTGGAGAAAACCTTCCGGGGAGGAGAAAAAGTTACGGACGTTCGCCTCGAGCGGAGGCCCGTGACCTACTCCTATTCCGATGGGCATCTCTTTCATTTCATGGATCAGAACACTTTTGAGATGATCCCCCTCTCCGGAGATATCATCGGAGAAGACCAGCTCAAGTATCTCAAAGAGAACATGGAATGCGAGGGACTGGTCCACGAGGGGAACGTACTCAGTGTCGAGCTACCGAACTTCGTGGAGTTGGAGGTTACGGACACCGACCCGGGCCTGAAGGGTGACACGGCTCAGGGCGGCACGAAGCCGGCCACCCTTGAGACTGGGGCGATGATCCAAGTGCCGCTTTTTGTGGAGATCGGTGACATTCTGAAAGTGGATCGGCGGGAAGACAAATATCTCACGAGGGTGACCGGATGATCGATCTTGCCTTCATAGAGAGCCTCATCAGGGCTCTGGATGAGAGTAGCCTGGACAGCTTGGAGTTCGAGCGGGGGGGAACCTACATTCGCCTTTCAAAGAGCTCGACCACTGGACCGGGTACCTCTCTGGACTTCGGGCAGTCCGGACCCGCGATAGCGGCATCCCAGTCGGTTGCTCCGGTTCAGGATCCCGCGGCCACCCAGGCTCCCGAAGAGGAGGGGGATGAACTCCAGGGACTCGTCGAGATCCCCTCTCCCATGGTGGGGACGTTCTACTCGTCTCCCGCACCTGATGCGGATCCGTACGTGGACGTGGGACAGAGGATCGGAGAGGGAACCGTCCTTTGTATCATCGAAGCGATGAAGCTCATGAACGAGCTGGAGTCCGAGGTGACGGGGACCATCGCCAAAGTCATGGTAGAGAACGCCCAGCCCGTAGAATATGGGCAGGTGCTGTTCCTGATCGATCCGGTCTGAGGTCTGTCTCTGAGAGAGACTAGTCGCCGTTCCGGGCACCTTTTCAGGCAGGCTCGGGCAGAGATCGGAAAGAGAATCTTGTCTGGGCCGCGTCCGAACCCTCGTCGGGGGGCTCGGGCGCGCATTACTATGAGGGTCAGTCAGCGTCCTCGGGAGGCATAGGGGTGTTCAAGAAACTGCTTATCGCGAACCGGGGCGAAATCGCCCTTCGGGTGATTAGAGCCTGTCACGAACTGGGGATCAAAACCGTCGCGGTTTACTCCGAGGCTGATAGGGAGTCCCTTCACGTCCGGTTCGCCGATGAGGATGTCTGTATCGGCCCGGCGCCGGCAGCGTCCAGTTATCTCGATATCACTCGGATCCTTTCTGCTGCGGAAATCACCGGGGCTGAAGCCATTCATCCCGGGTATGGGTTTCTGGCCGAGAACGCCGAGTTCTCGGAGATCTGCCAGCGGTCCGATCTGGTATTCGTCGGACCCACCCCGGATCAGATCCGAGCAATGGGGGATAAAGCCACTGCCCGTCGGACCATGATCGAGGTTGGTGTCCCCACGGTTCCGGGGACTGAGGGAGAGGTCGACGATTTGGAAGAGGCCCAGGCTCTGGCGGGTGAGATCGGTTTTCCCATCATGATCAAGGCCTCCGCCGGGGGCGGCGGGAAGGGCATGCGAGTCGCCCAGAGCCCCGAAACCTTCGAGAAGCTTTTCCGCCAGGCCCGGAACGAAGCCGAAGCTGCCTTTGGCAACGCCGGGGTGTATCTGGAGAGGCTCATTGCCCGCCCCAGGCACATCGAATTCCAGGTATTTGGGGACCGGTTCGGCCGGGTCGTTCACCTGGGGGAGCGGGATTGCACCATCCAACGTCGGCACCAAAAGCTCATCGAGGAAGCGCCCTCACCGGCCCTCACTCCCGAACTCAGGGAAGAGATGGGGAGATGTGCGATCAAGGCTGCGGAAGCCATTGAGTACGTGGGTGCCGGGACAGTGGAGTTTCTCCTGGATGAAGACCGGAGATTCTACTTCATCGAGATGAACACTCGAATTCAGGTGGAACACCCGGTGACGGAGGTGACCACCGGCTTCGATCTCCTGAAGGAGCAGATTCGAGTTGCCGCCGGTGAACCCCTGTCATTCCCGGAGGAACAGGTCACTCACCGAAGGCACGCTATCGAGTTTCGGATCAACGCCGAAGACCCGGAGCGTGACTTCGCCCCCTGCCCGGGACAGATCGAAACGTTTCACGCACCGGGCGGCCCGGGAATCCGCATGGACACCCACGTTTATACGGGCTACCACATGCCCCCATTTTACGACTCTCTCCTGGGCAAGCTCATTGTTAGCGGAAACACCCGGGAAGAGGCGATTGTCAGAGCTCAGCACTCCCTCGACTCTTTCGTGATCGAGGGGATCCCCACGACCATCGGCCTCTTGGCCCGAATCACACGGGATCCCAACTTCGTATCGGGAGAGGTGGACACGGGGTTTGTTGCACGCTTCTTAGCTGCCGGAAAGGACTCGGCATGACCATTGATGTTTATTTTTCTCCCGCGGTGGTGGATGAGGCCTCGGTTGAGGGCCGGACCGCCGTGGTGATTGATGTGATCAGGGCGACCTCCACACTTACCGAAGCTCTTGCAAACGGGGCTCGGGCCATCTTCCCCACGGTTTCTACCGAAGAGGCCGTGAAGCTGGCGTCGTCCCTCGGTAGGGAGGACACACTCCTCTGCGGAGAACGAAAAGGCCTGAAGGTTGAGGGATTCGATCTCGGGAATTCCCCCCGGGAATTCACGTCCGAGGTGGTGGAAGGAAAACAGCTGGTAATGACCACCACCAACGGCACCCGAGCCTTCGTAGCCGCGGAGGGGGCGGACCGGGTACTCGCCGCGTCCTTCCTGAACCTGTCGGCGGTCAGCGAAGCTCTGGAGGGTTGCACCGGCCTCGTGATCGTCTGTTCCGGAAGAGAGAACCGATTTGCTTTGGACGACGCCCTCTGTGCGGGCCTTCTGGTCCGGAATGCGGTCGGGGACAATCTGGAGGGGTGTAAGCTCAACGATGGTGCCCGGGTTGCTGCTGATCTGGCCGAAAAATACACGGTTGATGCGGAGTTTCTCCGATCCACCGCAGCGGGTAACGCCCTCCTGGGCGTGGGTCTGGAGCATGACCTGGAGCTCTGTGCATCCCTCGACCGGCATGCTCTGGTTCCGGAGATGCGGGATCGAAGGATAAGCGTCGAACCTTGAACCAGCCGGTTCTTCGGGGATCGGGTGTTCGGAACCGGAGGGGGTGGGAGTAGCAGTGACCCGAGCCAAATCCAAAAGGAAGAAAAAAAAGAAGGGCCTCCTGAGCCAGGACCCGCGAAGCGAGATTCTGGCCCTGGCTGTCCTGGCCGTGGCGGTCTTTCTCTTCCTCGTCCTGTTCCCGACCCAGCTTCTGGGTGAGTTCGGCGAGGCCTGGTTCCCGTCGGGGAATGTCATGGGAGCTATTGGTGCAGGGATTCAGGCAGTGGTTCACTACCTGTTCGGGTTTTCCTCCATCCTTATCCCCGGTCTTCTGACCATTGGGGGACTCCGGGTCGGTGAATGGATGGGGCGAAACTGGGGTTTGCGATTGGCGATCCTCCTGACCGGGCTCCTCATCCTCTTCCCTCCTGGTCTTCACGTTCTCCTTCCCGCATCCTCCGTGGCCGGAGCCCTGGGATCCTGGGTGGGGGATTTTCTTCTGGCCGGGTTGGGTGCCTTCGGTACTCTTTTCCTTCTCTCTTCACTCACCCTGCTCCTTTTTGTCGGAACGTTGGGCTGGAATCCCCTCCTTCCTGTAGGCCGAGGCGCCGTCCAGGGGGCTGAACTCCTGGGCAAGGGGGCGAAACGGGCCGGAACGGGCGTGAAGGGTTGGATAGAGGATTGGGCCGAGGATAGAAGGGCCCGAGCCCTGGCCGCCCAAAAAGAGGGGATGGAGACCCCGGAGGAATCGAATCTCTTCTCTTTCGTGGAAGAAGAAACGAATATCCTCGACGACGTGGCCATTTCCGAGGCCCAGTATGAGTCAGAGCCCGAGCTGGATGAGGAGGCCTTGGAAGACGACCTGCCTGATCCCCACCCGCCGGGAGAAGATCCTCCTCATTCTCTCCCGTCTCTGGACCATCTGGAGCAGCCGGATTTCCCGGATCGGGAGGGAATGGAGAGAGAGCTGGATCGCCTGGGTCAGGTGCTGGTTCAGAAGCTCCAGACCTTCAATGTAGAGTGTTCCATAGGTGGCAGGACCACCGGTCCGGTCGTGACCCAGTTCGAGGTCGTTCCGGCCCCGGGGGTCAAGGTCAACCGGATTGCGAACCTGGACGCAGACCTCGCCCTGGCCATGAAAGCCCGGAGCATTCGGATCGTGGCTCCCATTCCCGGCAAGGGTGCCGTGGGGGTGGAGATTCCCAATCCCAAGGCGGAAATGGTCTACCTGCGGGAGATCCTCGAAAGCCGTCAGTTCGGCCGAACGAAGGCCGAGTTGCCCCTGGCCCTGGGGAGGGATCTGACCGGCCGGCCCTATGTGGCCGACCTGGCAAAGATGCCCCACGCCCTTATCGCCGGGGCTACCGGATCAGGGAAATCCGTCTGCCTCAACGCGTTCATCACCAGCCTGGTATATCGACACACCCCGGATACTCTCCGGTTTCTACTCATCGATCCCAAGATGGTGGAGCTGAGTGCATACGTAGATCTCCCCCATCTTCGGCATCCGGTGGTGACCGACCCCCGAGACGCGGCTGGGGTGCTGAAATGGGCCGTTTTCGAGATGGAACGGCGGTATGAGCTTCTCCATGCGAACACGGTCCGGTCTCTCGGTGAGTTCAACAAGAAGCTGAGGGATGGGGTACCCATGAAAAGGGCTCGCCCCAAGGGGCCTGAGGGAGATCCGGATCGGTGGCTCTGGCGGGACGGCCCCATTCCCTACGTGGTTTTGGTTGTAGACGAGCTGGCGGACCTGATGATGACCGTCCAGAGCGAGGTTGAGAAACCTCTCACGCTCCTCGCCCAGAAGGCTCGAGCCATCGGGATCCATCTCCTGGTGGCTACTCAGCGCCCCAGTGTGAACGTCATCACCGGCCTTATCAAGGCAAACTTCCCCACTCGTGTGGCATTTCGGGTGGCGTCGAAGGTGGACTCCCGGACGATCATCGACCAGAACGGGGCCGATGCCCTTCTGGGGAATGGCGACATGCTGTTCCTCCCTCCGGGAACCTCGGAACCGGTCCGGATCCAGGGTGCCTATCTGGGTACGGAGGAAACCGAGCGGCTCACCTCCTGGTATCGGCGTCAGGCAGACCTGCGGGCGGATCAAGCCTCCAAAGAAGAGCGGTGGCCGGAAGAAGAAGACATCCTGGAAGTGGTCAAGAGTCTTGAGGCCGAAGCCGGGTCGGAGGAAGGTGGCCTCAGGGAAGATCTGGAAAGGGACGATCGGTTCTGGGAAGCGGCCGAAGTGTGCATCCAGCAGAACCAGGGATCCACTTCCCTCCTCCAGCGGCGGCTCAAGATCGGGTACGGTCGGGCGGCCCGGGTCGTGGATCAATTACACGATGCAGGGATCCTTGGTCCTCCGGACGGGTCAAAAGCAAGAGAGGTGTTGTTGACTCTTTCGGATCTTGAGTTCTTGCGTCGAGGGGACGAGGAGGAGTTTTGACATACGGTTTCAGCGGTCTCAAGCTCGCCCTGATCGGGTGTGCATTGAGTGCCTTTTCGTCGGGGCTCGGCCCGAGCCTGGCTGCCCAGGAGGGAAGGGGGCTAGCCCTTTTGGAGGAGGCGGGTGAGCGTTACCGGAACGTTCAAAGCTTCTGTGCGGATTTCCAACAGGCCCTTTATGTGCCTCTCCTGAGAGAGACCACGCAGTCCGCCGGAACCCTCTGCCAAAAAAAACCAAATTTCTTCGCGATGCGCTTCACGGACCCCATGGGGGATGTCCTATTGGCGGATGGGGAGTCCTTCTGGGTCTACTATCCGAGCTCCGATCCCCGCCAGGTGCTACAGTTTTCCATGGAAACCCAGCCCGGGGGTGTGGATTTTCAACGCGATTTCCTTGAATCCCCTGGGGAGAAGTATGAGCTCTCTTATGAGGGTGAGGAGCTCCTTGAGGGCGGCTCCACCCATCTCATAAGGCTGGTACCCATTCAACCCGCAGGATTCAAGGAGGCCAGCGTCTGGCTGGACTCGCAGCGGTCCCTGATTCTGCAGGCAAGGATCGGCATGGAAGATGGGTCGGTACGGACGGTGACCCTGTCCAAGATCCAGCTGGACCCCCCTGAAGACCAGGGGCGTTTCCAGTTCGTGGCCCCGGATGGTGCCCGTGTCATCCGACGTTGAAGGGTCGACCGTGTGGGAAGGACTGATCTGTGAAACGTAGGGATCTCCCCGTAATCCCCCTCACCTCGGCCCCCGTTCGTTCCGATGTGGCGCCGGATGCCCAAGCAGTCCGGCTGGACCTGGATCTCGTGGGGCCCGATTCAGGCCCACGGATCGGCCTCGTCACACTGGGATGTGATAAGAACACCGTCGACTCCGAACACATGATGGCTGTTTTGGTGGGGCATGGCGCCAGAGTTTCCAGTGAGGTGGCCGAGGCCGAAGTAGTAATCGTGAATACCTGTGGATTCATCGAGGCCGCCAAAGAACAGTCGGTAGAAACCATCCTCGAGGCCTGTGAGTTGAAGGGTTCCGGGGAGGTGAAGGCCGTTGTGGCCGTAGGGTGCATGGTCCAACGCTACAAGGAGGAGATGGAACGGGAGATTCCTGAGGTGGACCTGTTCCTGGGTCTGACAGACCTTGGGGATCTGATACCGGAATTGAGGAGTCGGGGCCTGCTGCCTGAAGAGGACGCTCTGATTCCCACCATGGAACGCCCTCTCAGGATCCTCTCCACCGAGACCCCCCACACATCTTTTTTGAAGATCAGTGAGGGCTGCGACCATTCATGTGCCTTCTGTGCCATCCCTCTCATGCGGGGCCTCCACCGGTCCTCCCCTATTGAAGACCTCGTCCGTGAGGCCCGTGCTCTGGGGACTCAGGGTGTCAAGGAGCTGAATATCATCTCCCAGGACACGACCTGGTTTGGACGGGACCTGAAACGGACCGGGGTGGAATCCACCCTCCTTCCGGATCTTCTTCGGGGCCTCCTGGATGGCACCGAGGTCCCCTGGTTCCGGCTGTTTTATATGTATCCGTCTGGAATCACCCGGGATTTGGTAGAGGTCCTGGCCTCCGAACCTCGGATCCTTCCATACCTGGATATGCCCCTCCAGCATGGCAGTGACCGGATGCTGAAGGCCATGAGGCGTCCTGAGACACAAGCGACGATTCGGGAGCGGGTCCGGTGGCTCAGGGAGGCTGTTCCTGGCCTGACTCTGAGGACAACGGTGATCGTGGGCTTCCCCGGAGAGACGGAGGAGGACTTCCAGGAGCTTCTGGATCTTCTGGAGGAGATCCGCTTTGATAGGGTGGGAGCCTTCACCTACTCCGTGGAGGAAGGAACCCCTGCCGCGACCATGGGAGGGCAACTGCCGGCAGAGGTCAAAGCCGAGCGGCTGGACGCCCTAATGGACGTCCAGAGGGAGATCTCCTTCGAGCTCAATCTGGCTCAGATCGGAAGGCGGACTCGGGCCCTCGTGGACCGTATACTGGACGAGGATCCGGATTTTGGGTTCCAGGCCCGGATCGAGAGTCAGGCAGTGGATGTTGATGGTGTTACGAACCTGCTTCCGGCAGAAGGTGTTACGCCGGGCAGCTTTGTCGAGATCGAGATCGTTGACGCGTTGGACTATGACCTTATCGGTGCGGTGAGGAGAGAAGAATGAATAACAAGCGGGTGGATTCCAGGGGGCTGAGGTTAGGTCCTGGGCGTTGGGCCGGAGTTCTGGCCCTGGGTCTGGGCATTCTGATTTGTGCCCAGCCGGTAAGTGGCCAGACCGACCTGGCGGACTATGACTATGAGAACCTGGGTTTTCGGGGTTTCTCCCTGGAGGGAGGCTATATCTGGCCGAACACAGTCGAGCCGACCTTCACCATCGGGACCAGGATCGATTTAGGCTACCTCGGACCCGGCTTCAGGCTGGTTCCCGGGTTCTCCTACTGGTCTTCCAAAATGAGTGACTCCGAAGTCCAGCGCTTCGAGGGAAATCTGGATGATCTCATCGACGATCAGGTAGATCCGGGTTCCGAGTTCGACGGGGTGGATCTGGGGGACATCGACTATTCCGATTTTATCATCAGCATGGATGGGCACTTCGTTTGGTCCGTTCCATTCAACCTCCTGACGTACCTCGGTACCGGCCTGAGCCTCCATTTCATGAATGGGGACGGGGAGGCCATCGCCGGGACCTTTGTGGAGGATCTCCTTGACACCGTGAAGCCGGGGATCAACCTCCATGGTGGCCTCGAATATCCCCTGGCGAGGTACTTGCGCCTTTACGGATTGGCGCGATGGGAGCTGATGGAGGACATCCAATATTGGGAGCTTCGGCTGGGAGGCCAGGTCATGTGGGCCCTTCCCGCGCCCGGGGAGACACGCTCTCCGTGACCCGGGCCCGATTGATCCTCCCCTGGATTTGTCTTCTTCTTTGGGCCGGCTTTGTGGTGCCAGGGCCTCCGAGTCTGAGTGCCCAGGAAGAGGGGGACGTATCCGCTTCTCGACTCCAGGTACCTGGGGAAAACCTCAGGGTATCTCTGGTGACCATGGGGGAAGGGGATATCGTCTGGGAGAGATTCGGGCACAACGCCCTTCACTTTCAGGATGTGGAAACTGGATGGGAAGTGGCGTACCACTGGGGCGTTTTCAATTTTCAGCAGCTAGACTTCATTCCCCGCCTCATCAGGGGGACCATGCTCTACAGCATGGGCCAGACCGATCTTGCCGGCGCCGTTCGGGAATACGAACGGGCTGGCCGGCCGGTTTGGGTGCAGGAGTTGGCCCTGACTCCGGCCCAGAGACTCCGGCTTCTCCAATCGGTAGAAGAGAACGCTCGTCCTGAGAATCGGGATTACAGCTACGACTACTACCGGGACAACTGCTCAACTCGTATTCGAGACTTCCTGGATCAGGCTCTGGACGGGGCTCTTCAGGCCCAGTTCTCCTCCGACACCACAGAAGTCACCTACCGGTGGCATACCCGGCGAGCACTGAGACCGGCCCCTGGGTACTACCTGGGCATCCAGTTCGTGCTGGGGCCGAATGCGGACCGTCCTATCACGGTCTGGGAGGAGATGTTCCTCCCCCTCACCCTGAAGAATCGAATCGGTGAGGTCCAGGTTCCAACGGAGAATGGGGGAACCGAGTCCCTGGTCCGCCAGGCTCGATTGGCGGTGGAGTCCCGACGGGAAGATGGACCGGTTGAGCCGCCTTTCGCTTTCCCCCTCTTCCTTCTGGCCGGCCTTTTGTGGGGTGGAGGGATCCTTGCCCTGACGGGTCCTGGAACAGGTCTTGGCCCTGGGCGCCGGTTCGCCTTGGCGACTCTGGCCGGCGGTTGGAGCCTGCTGGCGGCTTTGGCCGGCTCCCTTCTTCTGGGGGCGTGGCTCTTCACTGATCACTATTTCTGGTATGAGAACCTCAACCTCCTCCAGACCAATCCTCTCTTCTTTCCCCTCCCCCTCGCTTTCCTGCTGTTTCTGTTCAGAAATCGATTTCCGGAATGGGGAAAGGGGCTGGCAGTCCTCCTGGGGATCGTCTCCGTGGTGGGTGTCCTGATCTGGCTTCTTCCCTGGCCGGGGCAGAAGAACACCGAACTCCTGGGGCTTTCGGTTCCGATCAACATTGCCCTGGCCATCTGTGTTATCCGCCTTTGCCGTAGATAGGTCCGGGAGAGGGCTGGCCTGGGCCGTCCTCTCCGGGGGCCTTCTTATTCTGGCTCAACCCCCCTTTGGGGCTGTTCTTCTTCCCTTTCTTGCCCTTGTTCCATTTCTTGTGGCTCTGGGTTCGATTCCTGCCGGCCCCGGGGGCGGAAGAATGGCAACGACCCTGGGCTTTGTTTTCGGCGGTGCGTTTGGACCGCCCATCATTGGCTGGATTGCAGAACGGCACTTCGGCGTTGAGTCGCTGGCGGTACATGTTGTGCGAGCCGCGCCCGAAGATGTCGACGGCACCGTCTTCTCCCACCACCAGCTCAGGAAACTCGAAACCCTGTTCCTCGCCATCGAGGTCCCGATCACGATCCGTCATCGGCGCGGCGGGCTGGGCCGGAATGCGCAGTTTGGAGGCGTTTGCATCGAGGGCGTGATTGGGTCCGACGCTGGCTCGCACGAAGTAGCTGAAGTAGGTGGCGGCGCCCGGTGGCCGCGCGCCGAGGTCTTTCCATTGATTGGGAGGCGCAGTCCACTGCTTGGCTTTGGGCTCGGGACGGGACAGTGCCGGATAGAACGTGCCCCCCGTGCTCACGTCCGCGTAGGATCCGTGCTGCTGATAGTACGTCTCCTGCCGCGCCAGGATCTGCGACAGCGCCGGGCGGCGCAAGTTGAACCGCCTCGCGCTCTGCATTCACTTCAAACATCTCCAGATCCCCTTTATACTTCACCGGC
>RCNC010002915.1_pt1 | contig 11272 bp, 9 predicted proteins | sample 2041301 | NCBI WGS metagenome assembly RCNC01 (sample SAMN09708231, study PRJNA481090) | Marine sediment metagenome, whole genome shotgun sequencing project. | biome: marine sediment; feature: ocean; material: sediment; isolation source: Sewage treatment plant 13A marine sediment (STP13A) ... | reverse complement strand
CGCCGCTTGTCGAAGCGAAGCGGAGATCCCGCCATCGGGGTCGGCGCGAAGCAAAGATCCCGCTCATCGGGGCCGCGGGGAGGGTTCAAACCAGTGCCATTTCCTGGGGCCTTTTTTTTCTGGGGTTGAAACCCTATCGGTGTGCACCGGCGAACAGGTTGGTTTTTATTATTTAAACTGGTTTCCCGGCCTTGACAAACCGCAAATCGCGCCCATAATTGTTGATCAACAGTCGTCGAACTAATTATAACCATTGATAAAAACAATTATCAAAATCGATCAAGAAGCGTTCAGGAGAGCCAATGGAAGTCAAGCAGGAAACCCATCAGTTTAAAACCGAAGTGCAGCAGATTCTCAACCTGATCATCAATTCCCTCTATTCCAACCAGGACATTTTTCTGCGGGAACTGATATCCAATGCATCGGACGCCATTGACAAGGTCCGATACAAGGCCGAGATCGAGCCGGGCATTCTGGGTGAAGACAGCGAGTTCAAGATTCAGTTGAAACCCGATGCCATCAAGCAGACCTTTGAAATTTCGGACAACGGCATCGGCATGACCTACGAGGAGGTCATGGAAAACATCGGCACCATCGCCAAGAGCGGCACCGCCAGTTTTATGGAAGCCCTGGAGCATGCCAAAGGGCATGAAACGCTGATACCGGAATTGATCGGGCAGTTCGGCGTGGGCTTTTACAGTGCTTTCATGGTGGCTGATAAAATCACCCTGGTCACCCGGTCTGCCGGTGCGGATGCGAACAGGGCCGTCAAATGGGTCTCAGCCGGAGACGGATCCTACACCGTTGAAGAGACCGAGAAAGCCAACCGGGGCACCACCATAACCCTGGCGTTGAAAAAAAAGGAAAAGGACGATAAGGATTATACTGATCAGTGGACCGTCCGCGGCATCGTCAAGCAGCATTCCGATTTTGTGGGCTACCCCATTGCCATGGAGGTCGAACGCGACGAGCCGCTGCCCGATGAAGAGGTGATCAAGGATAAGGATGGCAAGCCCATCGGCGCCACCACGCGCAAGGTGATGGGCGAAGAGACCCTCAATTCCATGAAGGCCATTTGGGCCCGCCATTCAAATGACGTCAAGGACGAAGAATACGAAGAGTTCTACAAGCATTTGAGCCACGACTGGAACCCGCCCATGGAGCGGCTCCATCTCAAGTTCGAAGGCACCACCGAATACGATGCCCTGCTCTATATTCCCTCCAAGGCCCCCTTCGACCTGTTCACACCCGAGCGCCGCCACGGCATCCACCTTTATTCCAAGCGAGTGTTCATCATGGACGACTGCAAGGAACTGATGCCCGAATATTTCCGGTTCGTGAAAGGCGTGGTGGATGCATCCGACCTGAACCTGAACGTCAGCCGCGAAATCCTTCAGCAGGACCGGCTGGTGCTGAATATCCGCAAGAATCTAGTCAAAAAGCTCTTCGATCTGCTGGGCAAGATGGATGTGGAGAAATACAATCAGTTGTACGATGAGTTCGGCGCCGTGTTGAAAGAGGGAATTCACACCGATCCGGACAGCAAGGATAAGATCGCCAGCCTGATCCGCTACAAAACCACCAAATCCGAAGACTCGTGGGTATCGCTGGATGAATATGTGAAAAATATGAAGGCCGACCAGAAGGATATTTTTTACATAACCGGCGACAAGCTCTCTGCCCTGATCAACAGTCCCCACCTTGAACGCCTGAAAGAGAAGGATTTTGAAGTGCTGCTGATGACCGACCCGGTAGATGAGTGGGTGGTGCAGTCATTGACCGAGTATGACGGCAAGCCCCTGAAGAGCGCCGAAAAAGGTGACCTGGATCTGGACACGGTGAATGAGACCAAAAAAGAAGCCTTCAATGCGCTGTTCGGCTTCATCAAGGGGCACCTGGAAAATAAAATCAAAGAGGTCAAACCCTCATCGCGGCTCAAAGATTCGGTATCCTGCCTCTCCGGCGACACCTGGGACATGAGTGCGTACATGGAGAAACTGCTCAAGGCGTCCGGGCAAAAACCAAACGAAGTCAAGCGTGTCCTTGAATTGAACATGGATCACCCGGTGGTGGAAAAGATCAAGACCCTTTTTGAGAACGACCGGGACAACCCCGAGTTGAAAGATTTCAGCCATCTTTTATTTGACATGGCCGTGGTCAGTGAAGGTGGAAAACTCGACAACCCCGCCCGCTTCTCGAAAATGGTGGGTGATCTGATGTCCCGTGCCATGGGATAACCCAGAAAGGCAAAGCCAGGTTGCCCGGTAGCGGGCAGCCTGGCTGATTGCCAATCCCACCTGTTGATTACGTGTTATATTTAAAAGACAGCTTCACCCGGGAGCGAAAAGCGGTGACCTTGCCCCCTTCCACTTTCATATCCAGTTTCGAAATTTCCGCCACCCGCAGATCCTTTAATGACTTGGAAGCGGTTTCGACTGCATTTTTCGCCGCCTCCTCCCAGGACGCGGTGCTGGTTCCCACCAGTTCGATGACCTTGTAAACACTTTCGCTCATGATTTCCCCCTTTTGGGTTTCTGGTTAGTAATACGAAAACCCGCTGAAACGACACGTTCATTTCAACGGATGATCCCATGCCCGAACATTTAATGAAGGCTGCAGCGGCCAACCAGACAGAACGGCTCGCTGGAAAAGTGACGTTCAACATCGAATAACAGACACAAAAAATCAGGAAGGAAGAATATGGGTATAACTTAATATGGGTATGCCCACCGGTCAAGGAAATTTCCTGTTGCGGTGTTGCCGGCGCATTGAAATGTGCATCGAAAACCGGTAGTATCGCTTATCGGCCATCGACAGCATTGTTCAGGCAGCCGCAATCGCGTCATTTTATGCAAAGGACCCATCACAACCCATGAAGCAGGTAAAGTGGCTTTTTCATCCCATACTGGTATTTATCTTCTCCGTCACTGCCCTGATGGTTTCGCTTTTTCTATATATTTACTGGTATATTGAAGTCAGCAGCGGTCTTCGGTCGGCCATGGTGCGGTTCAACGTCGAGCAGGATCAGGTGTTCGCCGCCAACACATGGTTGGTGATCCTCGTCCTGAGCATACTGATTGGAATTATATTGCTTGGCATCTTCATCATTTTCGTATTCAGCCAGAAAACCATGCAACTGTACCGGATGCAGAACAATTTTATCAACAACTTCACCCATGAACTCAAAACGCCGGTGACTTCCCTCCAACTGTATCTGCAGACCTTCTCAAGGTACGCATTGTCGCGGGAGGACCAGCTAAAATACATCCAGTATATGCTCATCGACGTGGACCGTCTGACCCAAAACATCAACCGCATGCTGAACCTGGCCAAACTGGAAAGCAAAAGCTATATGGGCGAGTTTGTTGTCTGTGATTTGGTCAAGACGGTGAACCAGTTCCTTGAAGAAAACGCCCACCTGTTCAAAGAGTGCCGAATTGCCGTCCACCACCCGGACACCACAACCGTGTACCAGCGAATCAACCGGCATCTGTTTGAGATGCTTTTGATGAATATCCTGACCAATGCCATCAAATACAATGCTGCTGAAATGCCGCAAGTGGACATCTTCATCGAACCCAAGCGCCAAGGGACGCACATCCGGTTTACAGACAACGGCATCGGTTTCGAGCGAAAAGAGATGAAAAAAATTTTCCGCAAGTTCTACCAGATCGGCCAATCGGCCGATATGACGGCCAAGGGAAGCGGGCTGGGCTTACACCTGGTGCAAAACATCGCTCGCCTCCATAAGGGAAAGGTGCTGGCCGAAAGCCAGGGGCGGGGCACAGGCTCGACGTTCACCCTGATTCTGCCGGCCCTGGAATAGCGCCCATCCACAAACGGCATCTTTCGGCCCAGGCCGGCGTTCTCGCTCTTTTTATATCCTCGACGTAGCGCTGCTACGCCCGTGGTTTAAAAGGCGCTGCGGCCTTGGCGTGTCGCAGATCCCGCATCGCGGGGAACCAAAATCTACCATTTGTGAATGGGCACAAAATAGGCGTGAATATCGTGCAATGTAAGTGATATGGATGATACAGGAGCAGCCATTATGGGAACCCCCAAAAAGCGTATTCTCATCATCGAAGATGAGCGGCATATCGCCGAAGGCATCCAACTGAACCTGATCCTTCAGGGGTACGAGGTGGCAATCGCTTCTGACGGCGTGGCAGGCCTGAATAAATGGAAAGAGATCGGGCCGGATTTAGTGATTCTGGACATCATGCTGCCGGGCATAGACGGTCTCTCCATTCTTCAGAGCATCCGGCTGGAAGATGAGCGGCTGCCTATTTTAATCCTCTCGGCCAAGGCCGATCCTGATGACCGGATCAAGGGGCTTGCCTTCGGGGTGGACGATTACCTGGCCAAACCCTTTAACCTGGAGGAACTGCTTCTTCGCGTCGAGCGTCTGCTCAAACGCGGCGGCTGGAATCAGGAAAACGGCGATCCGGTCCTCCCATCCTTCGACATCTATCATTTTGGCGACAATCGCATCGATTTTAAAACCAATACCGCACGCTGCCGTATGGGCGAGATTTCCCTGACTGAACAGGAATCCAAGGTGCTCAAACTGTTTATCGCCAATCGTGGCAAGCCGCTTTCCCGTGAAAAACTGTTGCAGATCGGTTGGGGGTATTCCCGGAAAACCACCACACGCACAGTGGACAACTTTATCGTCCGGTTCCGCAAATATTTTGAGCTCGATCCCAGAAGCCCGGTCTATTTTAAGAGTCTTCGATCCATCGGCTATCTTTTCGATCATGACTCCGAATGACCTGTCAACCAATATGACATAATTTAACTACATGCGTTATTTATTTTAATTCGCTTATCCGGATTGATTGCAATAACGGGTAAGTCATTGACCCAGCCCCCCTAACACCGCCGCGGATAGTAAGAACTTTTTTTCTTAGTGGAAAATAGTTTCCTATTTAATCGTTCATAAATTCCACACTTTTGTGACGGCCCCAATTGGCAAAGGTTACAACTACCTGAAATTAATATTAGTTGTAATCGGCTCGGAGAAGTAGCGCGATTCTTGCATGAAATCGATAAAAGCAAATCGCGTATGTCCTTCTCTGACTTGACACGAGAAGGCGCCAATTAAATTACGTCCGAAAAGTGTCATCCTAACTCCACTGCAATCTAAGGCGAACTGAATTCTGATGAAGACAACGGCGATTCATGACAATGGCGGACGGCGTTCCGGGGTAGACCGACGGCAGTTTACCTACGCCGTTCACATCCCTGAGCGCCGCAGCGGAGAAGACCGCCGCACCAGTTGGGACCGACGAAGTCCTCGACAAGAGGCCCGTTTGGCACATCCAAAGGCCCTTTCCTGAAATATTCCCGATCCTTTTCATTTCGTTCCTTCTGTTCAACCAATAGCACCGTGTCGCGTATTTCGCATCGGCCGGCGACAGGGCCCCATGTTTTTTCGACCGATCCTTACCTTGTCCGACGTTGAACCGTGAGACCAAAAAAAGACGGCCACCTCGATACCCTCGACAAGGTGGCCGTTATTGAGGAACACTGACGTCTGGACGTAGTGATTGATCAGCGTCCATTTGAGAATGCTACGGTTGTGCGGCAGCCAGATGGTACAATCCGAAGATATCCGTTCCCTCGACCATGTTTTTCAAAGCGATGAATTCGTCCATGGGCATTTCACCTGTGCCGATATTGATCATTTGGACCGTTTTTACCGCTGGCTTCGTATCGACGCTGGCGCTTCGGCCGGCAACTTTATCACGAAGCGCTTGAAAGTCTGCACGGCCCATTTCTACCAGGCCGTAGCGCTCTGGGCGATCGAGCGGGGTCGAAACCGCTGGCACGTAATCCGGCTGCCGCCCCTGGACCATGGCTTTCAAGGCAATAAATTCGGATGGTTCCATCTGACCCGTTCCGATGTCCACCATTTCTGCCGACGCATGGTTAACTGCGACTACCGCCATGATCAGGAATGCTAATGTTAATTTTTTCATCGAGTCCTCCTTTTGGGTTTGTTTTAAATATGAACGTGACTTAATGTTCATTTTTCAGATGGAAAATATGGCCGGGCGCTTATTTTGTCAAGTTAAAAATGAACTTTTATTCACATATTGGTTTAGGTTAAATCCGGGCAGGGCACATTCAACAGGCAACTGCCTGTCTGGGGTGTGAAAGAAAAAGGCCTGAGTCACACGGGAATCGTGCTTCCACAGGCCATTATCAGTAGGATTGGATGTTTATCGTGGCGTCAGTTGCGTTGAAAGATCTGCACTTACGGACAGATGAAATCAAAACCACTGTTCGGGCCGGTAACGGTGTTGGTGGCCACCAGTTTGTTCAGGTCGCAGAATTCGCCGGTCGCCATTGCGCCGGTGCCGATATCCACCATGCCGTTATTCGCTAAGGATTCAGTCGCATCCCTCTGGATGCTGCCGGCTGCCATCGCCTGCCGGATGTCATCCACATCTGTCTGGTTGAATTCAGCAACGTGTATGTTTTGGCGGATCTCCGTGGTTACGGAATCAGACGGCTGATAGCTGCCGTTGACCATTTGTCGCAGGGTATCGAACTCGGCCTGGTCCATTCTACCCAGCCCGATATCCACGCTTCCCGCCATGGCTACACCTGCCACCATCATCGTTGCCATCACCGCTGCCATTATATTTAATGATTTTATCATGGTAACCCTCCATTTGGTTAACAAGTTATGATTGATCGATTTTGTTCCTGCATATAAAATCAGTATGATATCCGTTATGTCAACATGAACATAAATATTTTTTCGCTTTGATTGACCGTGTGACGGGAATTGGGTATGAAATAACGCAAAGAAAGGCATCGGAATGACAGAAAAGGATCAAAAAACCAGAATTCCCCAGCAAAAACGGAGTATTGAAACCAAAAAACGCATTCTTGTGGCGGCAAAAGATCAGTTTGCGAAGAACGGTTTTCACGGGACCAACGCCAAGGAGATCGCCGCGGCGGCCGGCGTCTCCGTGGGCAGCTTCTATTCCTATTTCAAGGACAAGAAAGAACTGTTCATGGAGATTTTCAGGGAGCATATCGAAGAAAAGATCGTGCGGATCTTAGGCGAACATCAGTTCGATCCAAACCATCGAAAGGAGAGTGTTTACCGTCTGATCAAAGCCATGCTGGATGCCCACGAGCCCTATCCCCAGTTTCACCGGGAAGTGTTGGCCATGCGCTATTCCGACCCTGAAGTCGAAGCCGTATTCAATGAGATGGATCAGCGTAGCCTGGGGCACGTCGAGCGATTCATCGAACAATTTCGGGATACACTGAGGATAACGGACATTAAGACCGCAGCCCATGTCATTTCAGCCGCCGTGGAAGAGATTATCTGCTCGATCACCATCTTCGGTGAGAATCAAGATGTTGATCGGCTCATAGACGGCCTGGCGGATATGATTCATCGCTACCTGTTCGACTAAACGGCGGTGGCCACAAGCAGTGCGCCGGACACCGCCATCACAATGGCGATCATCCGTGGCAGGGTTACCGGCTCTTTCAGGAAAACTGCGGCCAGAATAAAGGTGAAAATGGTGGAGAGCTGATTCAGAATGGCCGCCACGGAAACCAGCGTATATTTAAATCCTGCCAGCCATGCCAGCATGGCCAAGTAATTGCCCACAATAGATGCCGGTAGGGCAATCTTCCATGCCGATGACGGTAATAGCGCCCCCAGGATCTCACGCCTTTCGGGATGAATCACCGCAATGACGACCAAGCCGGCAACTCCGGCGAGGAGCCTGACGAAGCTTGCCCAAAGGACGCTGGTCAATTCCAGCAGCGGCTTCACCATGACGACGCTTCCCGCAATCAGAATCACTGCCAGCACGCCGAAGACAAGCCCTATCCAAAAATCCTTCCGAGACATGGTTATCGAAGACCCGGAACAGGCATCCGCACCGATCGCGGCAATCACCAGAAGGGCGCCTACAATCCCTTTGATCCCGATGGATTCATTTAAAAACAGTACGGATATGAGAAGGATGAATGGCAGGTAGAGGCAATCCACCACGGCCCATCGGCTGGCACCGAGTCGCCTGAGGGCCATGAAAAAAAAGGTGTCGGCCAAAGTGATGCCCAAGACACCGGATATGCCAAACATCATCCAGTCGCTGGCTGGCCGGACCGGGAAAAGCGGTATGCCGGCAAACCAGAGGGTTGGCACCAGCAGTAACAGCGTGACCACACCCTTGAAGAGGTTCAAGGCCATCGGTGAGAAGGTCTCGCCGCTCTTTTTGAACATGATGACAGCGGCGGCCCAGCAAAAGGCGGCACCTGTAGAGCAGAGTACACCGATCATCTGCATGAAAGGACCTGCTGGTTAATGGCCGGATCAGTGTTGACGAATTCGTAAAAAAGCCGATATCTGCGTTACGCTGCATCCCTCATCACTGCGGCGTACCGTAAGTACGCCCCATTCTTCGGGATTTGCAAGCCTTGATCTCGGCGTTTTTACGAATCCGTCGGAAATGCGACTATTTACGAGTCCATCAGTGTTTGAGTAAAAACAGATTAACATGACGTGGATCAAGGTTGCCTGCATCCACGGGCGCCAGTTCACGTTCAATTTCATCGAAAAGCGCCGCGAACACAGTGCCCAGGCGATTGGAAAGGTCCTCGGGTGACTGGCCCGAGGCCTTCGCGGCCCAATCGAGAAACTCGGTCTTTTTCCCGTCGCCGATAAGTCGTTGGCCCGCTTGGTCCGTCCAAAGTGCTCTATAGAATGCCTTGAAAGCTGCAAATGAGACGGCAAAGGTCGGCGTGACCGTGTCGTTCGGTGGCGTTTTCAACGACGCCCTGACCCACAGGGTCAGCAGAAGATTCTTGTATGTCAGACGCCGGATACCCGCATCTGCTGAAATGGTAACATCCATGCGCTTGAGCAGACGATCCAGAGCAATCACCTGGTCCAATCCACGACCGGTCGCTTCGGTCTCATCCCGTGTCAGAAAATCGCGGTAAATGGGACCGGATCCGGACGGATCATAGAACTGTGGGGGATTGATCAACAGCCCGCCCAACAGCCCAAGCCATGCCTCGTCCCAGAAGGTGAGATCTACCTGTTGTGACTGGCACCAGCTCTCTCTGCGCCAGCGCGTGGCCTGCCATTTCAGCTGCAAGGCGCTACCGAACCCGTTTCTGAAGATATCCGCCAGCAAATGACGTTGTAAAAGCGCAGACGCCATGGATTCCTGCTTGTTAGCCGTGCTTTCGGTCATCAGTTCAAGCCCGATGCTCAAGTACCCGCTGACCCTGGAAACCACCGATTTCAATTGGTCGCGGTTCCGGATGACCGCCTGGTCAGCTGATATGACCTGATTGCAGAGACCGGCCAGTTCTCCCTGGAGCTGCTGAATCACATGAGCGTCACGGATCCCTTTCAATGCACGTACGAAGAGGTTGTCCCCATCGAGGAACGTGGCGGCAAACTGGGGCACCGGAAAACGGGGATCCTCCGACGATGGCTGCCGAATTGTTTTATTCCCCCTGGCCGCGAGCTCTCCTGGCCGTAGCGGCTGGTAAACACCGACCGCCTCGTGAAAGGGGAGAAATCCCTTTTCGGCAAGACGCACGTTGCGCAGCCGGAACAACTCCTCCTCAGTTTCGCTGGGAATCAGGCTCACCGATTCCATCAGCAAACCCTGGTAACGGGGGTGATCAAAACCAGAAATACGGCGCAACAGCAGGCTCAGCATTTCATTGCGCCGTGCCTTGGCCGCGTCACTCTCGGGTGTGGCCACGGGATAGTCCACGAAGCGCACGTAGAAGGTGTCGTCATCCGTGAAAAAGCCGTCATCCAGATCCGATGAAAACTGATCGGACTCCCTGACCCGGAGTTCAATATTCCTGAACAGATATAATTCAAGGAACTCCAGCCGTTCATCGAAACACCATTTGACCAGCCGGTCCGGGTCCGCACGAAGCAGCAACTGCAACCAGGTGGTGGTCAGCGGGTAGTTCAGCTGATCCTTCTCCCAGACCTCCATGTCCAGCAGATATTCCCACTGGCGGTTGGAGGCCAGGGCAACCAGGGGAAGGGCGTTGTCCGTCCCGAGGTCATGGATGAGAAAATGCAGATCTTCTTCCGGAAACGAGTGGACCAGTGCCGCCGGCTGCGGGTGGTCGAGGATAGCGGCCATGGCCTGCTCGGCAGGTATGGACAGAATGTGCCGCCGAATTTGCGCCAGTTGCCGGATCCGATCGGAATGGTTGAGGGTGGGGGCTTTCGTTTGCGTCACGTTGGGGGTTACTCCTCCTGTCGATAAGTTCTGCTCTACCATAATCAGATAATTTATAAAAACAATGATTTTAGCAGGGATCAGTCGGGGCGTTGGCCATTTATCCGTAAAATCAGAAGCAGTCCGGGAAGGGCGATCAAGGTGCAGAAAATGAAAAACCCCTGCCATCCCATGTGTGTGGCCATAAAGCCGGTGGGGGCCGAGGCCAGCACCCGAGGGATGCCCATGAGGCTGGTCAACAGGGCATATTGGGTGGCTGTGAAGCGCTTGTCCGTGATGCTGGCCATATAAGCCGCATAGGCTGAGGTACCCATTCCACCGCTCAGGTTTTCGAAAGCGATAACCGCTGACAGTGCCGTCAAGTTAGGACCGATAACAGTCAGCAAGGCAAATCCCGCGGTTGAGAGGGCCTGAAGAATGCCGAAAATCCAGAGACTGCGTAGGATGCCCAATCGGATCATGGTAACACCACCTAAAATGGTGCCGCCGACAGTGGCCCAGAACCCGAACAGCTTGACCACGGTCCCGATCTGGGTTTTGGAAAAACCGATGTCCAGGTAAAATGGTGTGGTCATGGCCGCAGCCATCGTATCACCAATTTTGTACATCAGGATGAAGGCCAGAATCCACATGGCATTCGCCCGGCTGAAATACTCCACCAGCGGTTCTACCACGGCGGCCTTGAGCGTGACGGGAAAAGTGGCTACGTGGGGTTCCGGTGCCAGTACAGTAGTGATCACCCCCGGCAGCACACACAAAGCCATGATCAGGTACACCTTGGAAAAGGGTAGATGGTCCGCCAGAATCAGGCCGCCGCCGGACGCCAACAGCATGCCCACACGATAGCCGTTGATGTAAAGCGAGGATCCCAGACCCAGTTCGTGGTCGGGCAGGTCCTCCCGCCGATAGGCATCCACCACGATGTCCTGGGATGCACTGAAAAAGGCCACGGCCACAGCGGAGACGGCCAGCAGTTCTGGGTGGGCAACCGGATTGCTGAAACCCAACCAGACCAA
>RCNC010002914.1_pt1 | contig 11280 bp, 7 predicted proteins | sample 2041301 | NCBI WGS metagenome assembly RCNC01 (sample SAMN09708231, study PRJNA481090) | Marine sediment metagenome, whole genome shotgun sequencing project. | biome: marine sediment; feature: ocean; material: sediment; isolation source: Sewage treatment plant 13A marine sediment (STP13A) ... | reverse complement strand
CAGATTGCGGTCGGAGGGTAATTTATATTTACAAAGCTAAGTTCTGCCAGCAATAGCCACGTTAGTCTGAAGGTGTGATCAAGCCGCGGCTTTTGTTGGCAGGTCAAATTCGAAACAGGTGCCCTGATCGACCTGGCTGTTGACAGTGATACGGCTACCGTGCAAATCAAGAATTTTTCGCACGATTGCAAGACCTAAACCGGCACTCTTACTACCGTTCTGAGTGCTGTTTTCCGCCCGGTAGAAACGGTCAAATATATGCTCCAGTTCTTCTTCCGGTATACCGCAACCGGTGTCCTCAACAGCCACCGCGACGGCGCCGGGCTTTTTGTCCAGGCGAATGCTGATATTGCCGCCAACCGGCGTGAACTTGAGGGAATTGCGAATCAGGTTCTCCAGCACCCGCTGTACCAGACCGATATCCGCATATACGACGGCCGGGTCTTCCGGCGCATTGATGCTGAGGTTTATATTGCGCTTTTGCGCATCCAGCTCATACTCATGGACTATGTCATGCATCAGCTCTGCCAGAGAGAAAGCCTCTATCGATGGGTGGATGCTGGCCGAATCCAGTTTTGACAGCTCAAAAAGGTCTCCGATCAGCTCACCCAGACGAAGGGTGTGTTTGCGGGCAATTTCCAGGTACTCGCGACGTTGATCCGCACTCAATTCATCATTTTTAATCAGTAGCGTTTCAACATAGCCATGCATGGATGCCAGTGGTGTGCGCAGATCATGGGATACATTGCTGACTAGTTCGCGGCGTAAGCGGTCGGTGTTTTTCAAATTTTCAAATTGCTCGGATAACTTGTTGGCCATGGCACTGAAAGCGAACTCCAATTGACCAATCTCGTCAGCATTCTTGTTGGCAGGGGGTGTCCGGGTGGTTTTACCCTGGTCAGCGGGTTGAAGTATCCGGGTACCGGTGTTTTCACCAAATCCCGAATCAGTAAAAGCTTTTACGTTGGTGGTAAGCAGACTGAGTCTGCGTGTGAATAACCAGAACACCAACAGGCCGATAATGAAAGCACCCAGCACAATCGCCAAAAGTGCTCCCGCGCTCAGACGTTGTACATAGCTGTCGCGGATGCTATTGGCCAATTCATCATATTTCTCACCACCGAGAACAGCGTACAGGTAGCCCTGCAATACGTCATTGTGTGTGACAGGAAAGGCCGAAAAAATCTTTTCACGCTCCAGGTTACGCGGGTCGGTGCCGCGCAATGGCATATCAACATTGCCCCCGATCAAGGCTTTCACCGGTGCCAGGTCAACCTTGCTTCTCTGGATGCTTTCCTGGGGGAAAGGGTGGGCGAGTATATTTCCTTCGGTATCAAGCAGGAATACCTCCACCGTCGGGTTGATGACCATGGCTTGCTGTGCCAACAAGGTAAGGGCGTCATGGTTGACGATGAAGTTTTCCATCAGTTGACGCTCACCGGTTACATACATCGCGATAGAGGCGTTCAGACGTTGCGTGATTTCTTCGTAATAACTTTGCGTGCTGTACCTTTCGATCAGGAAAAACCCGCTACCGAGAAGGGCAACAACTAAAAAAAGTGCGATCGAGAGTTTAGCAAAAAGTGATTTCATATCAGGTTCTGAACTTGGTTTTAATGACGCGGTAACGGGGTCACGTTGGAGTGTCCTGCTACGGATAGTGAGTCAGCGTGGCTGGATGATGATGGTATGCCGTTAAATTTGTAACCGACCCCCCAGCATGTAACGATCAGGTTCGGATGCGCCGGATCATTTTCAATTTTGGAGCGCAGACGGTTGATGTGTGAATTGACGGTGTGCTCATAACCCTCGTGTCCGTAACCCCAAACGCTGTCCAGCAGCTGCGCTCGGGAAAATACCTGTCCGGGATGTCGGGCAAAGTGCAGCAACAGTTCAAACTCACGTGCAGTCAGGGCCAGCTCTTCACCACCCTTTCTTACCTGGTGTCCGGTGGTATCGATTGTAAGGTCACCCATCGACAGCAGCTCCGCACCACCGGGAAAACGTTTCTCAACAGACTCGATGCGGCGAAAGATGGCCTTCACACGCGCAAGCAACTCCGATACGGAAAAAGGTTTGGTGACATAGTCATCAGCCCCCAGCTCCAGCCCAAGTACACGGTCAAGTTCAGATGATTTGGAGGTCAACATCAAGATTGGCACATAGGCCATTTCGCGTCGCAAAGCCCTGCATATGGTCAGTCCGTCAGGTCCTGGAAGCCGGATATCAAGGATAACCAGATCCCATTGGCCGCTGAATGCCAGGCGCATGCCCTCATGTCCGTCAGCGGCCAGGCCCACATCAAAATTGGCATCGTTTAAGTGTAATGCTATCAGGTTGGCGATATCACGTTCGTCTTCCACGATCAGGATTCGACGCTTTTCCACTGTTCTTTCCTCCTCTCCACCGATGGACAGAACAGAGAGACCCGAATTCTAACGAAAGTATCACAAAGAATTTTTTTCACAATGATAAAAACCATTAAAATCAGTGATATATATCTTTTGAAAAAATGTTATTTCATCATCTTCCGTGATAGCTACGTGAATTTCCTACGCCAGAATGTATCACGCTGGCAGAGCGGAATTCCCTGGCTGCCTTTTCGATGAACTTTACTGAGGAGTAATGAATATGAATTTTTCCAAAGCGTTAGTAGCAGGTAGTTTATTGGTTTCGGCAACCGCATTTGCCGGCCACTATGGTTACGGTAACCCCTATGAGCGAAGCTATGAAGTGACCATAACCAACATTACCGCAGGCCAGAGCTTTACCCCGGTTCTGGTAGCCACGCACACAACTGATGTGGCTTTTTTTGAGTTGGGTGAGGCACCTTCCAGTGATCTGGCCGATCTTGCTGAGGGTGGTGCAACCGGTGGGCTGCAAGACACTCTGGATTCAATGCCTGAATATGTCATGGAAACGGCAACCAGCGGTATTACGGAGGACGGAAACCCGCTGATCAACCCAGGTGAATCTGTGACAGTCATGATAAGTGGTAACAGGCATTACGACCGCATTAGCCTGGCGGGAATGCTATTGCCCACCAATGACAGCTTTGTGGCAATCAACTCAATGCAACTGCCTCGCCGCCACTCAACTCGATTTGCCAAAGCCTATGACGCAGGCAGTGAAATGAATGATGAGTTGTGCGCCAACATACCTGGTCCGACCTGTATGGGTGCGGCATTCTCCGAAGGCCTGGCCGAAGGTTATGTTTATATCAGTCGTGGTATCAGCGGTGAAGGTGGCCTTGCTGCTTCCGCACATGACTGGAGAAATCCGGTAGCGCGTATCACCATTAAACGCGTGTACTGAAGCCGAACTAAAAGGCGTCAGGTTGAGTTAAATCCATGATAAAACTCAATCTGACTTCCTTTTATTTTTTAACCTACAGTCCGTCGAACCACACGGCCCACTCGCCACGTTCAGAATCCTGTTGTTCAAAAAACTGGCTCACGCTGCCATCTGCGTTTGCTGTCCAGGCGCCCCTGAACTGTTGGCTCTTGCCTGATTTGTAATAATTGATCCTGCCGCTCAAGACCATTGAGCCAGATTCATTAAGGCCTCCGGTATAGTCAATGGAATAACCGCCCGCAACCCATAACTGGCGCCACTGATCTTCAACCGGGTCGTAATAGTTCATGCTGCTGCCGGTACCGCCTTGCAGATTGGTCCAGTTTTCCATGATCAGGCAGTTCTTATGGTGTTTGGTGATGGAGTTTGTGCCTTGCAGGGTGCGATTTTCATCATTTGAGTAGACATTCCACTCACCCAGGCAGAAATCGAAATCACCAAAGCCTGGCATTGATTCACACGGCGACACTGGCGGTGTTGGTGTTTCTGTAGACTGATCCTGTGTCATACCTGATGTCGCAAACTTTCGATTTTCTGCATCCTGACCCCTTTTATATAGATCAATCAAGCCGCAGCTTATATTTGTCTGCGCCAGAACGAGTGGAGAAAGCGTCATTTTGTGTCTAATTAAGGCTTTTCAAAAATTCATCACCGTGTAGGATAGACAGTCCGCCTGCGAAAAATCGGGTAATTACTGTTTGCGTGGCACCAGGACTTAGTAAGTAACTGTAAAAGCAATTAATTATGAATCAAGGCAAACATATCGAAGGTCTTTACCAACCGGAAAAGGCAAAGGAAAGTTGTGGATTTGGGCTTATTGCCCATCAGCACGGTGAGGCCAGCCACGAACTGGTGACTACAGCCTGTACTGCATTGGCCCGCATGACACATCGTGGTGCGGTCGCAGCCGATGGTAAAACCGGCGATGGTTGCGGCGTTTTGATGCAGTTTCCGGATTCTTTTTTCCGTGAGGTCGCAGCGGAAGATGGCATGCGTCTTGGCCGTGTCTTCGGGGTCGGTATGGTATTCCTGAATGCGGATCCGGAGATTGCCGCGCGTTCACGCAAACTGCTTAAAAAACATATCAAGAATGAAACACTGAGTATTGCAGGATGGCGTACCGTGCCGACCAATCCATCGGTCTGCGGCCAAACGGCGCTTGAATCCATGCCTTGTATTGAGCAGGTTTTTGTCAATGCGCCACCGGGCTGGGAGCCCCATGACCTTGAGCGACGGCTTTTTGTGGCCCGGCGTATGGCCGCTGCTGAGAACATGAAATTGGATCAACGGGACGAGTTGTTCTATGTGGCCACGTTTTCCAACCTGACAACGGTTTACAAAGGCCTGGTCATGCCCGAAAACCTGCCGGAATTTTACCCCGACCTGAAGGACCCCAGGCTAAAAAGTGCTATCTGTCTGTTCCACCAGCGCTTCTCAACCAATACCCTGCCAAACTGGAAGTATGCTCAACCATTCCGCTTCCTGGCGCACAATGGTGAAATCAATACCATCGAAGGCAACCGCAGCTGGTCGGAAGCGCGTACACCCAAGTTCCAGACGCCATTGCTGCCCGATTTGCAAAAAATTCGCCCACTGGTCAACCAGGAAGGTTCCGACTCATCCTCGCTGGATAACATGCTGGAGCTGTTTCTCGCCGGTGGCATGGATGTATTCCGCGCCATGCGTATCCTGATTCCACCTGCCTGGCAGGCGGAACCCGAAATGTCTGTAGAGTTAAGGTCGTTCTATGAGTTTAACTCGATGCACGTTGAGCCCTGGGATGGTCCCGCAGGCATCGTCATGACCAATGGCCGTGTGGCGACCTGTAACCTGGATCGAAATGGCTTGCGTCCGGCACGTTATGTGATCACAAATAATAACTGGATTACGCTGGCGTCCGAGGTGGGTGTGTGGGACTACAAGGAAGCAGATGTGGTCGAAAAAGGCCGTGTCGGGCCGGGTGAAATGTTTGTTGTTGATACCCACGTCGGTCATGTGTGGCGCTCACGTGAGATCGATGACTCCCTCAAGTCACGGCAACCCTATGGCGACTGGCTAACGGAAAACATCATCCGCATATCCAGTAACGATGAGCAGGAAGAAACGGCAACGCAGGTTTACATGAAAGATGCCAGCCAGGATTTGCCGGTTTTTCAAAAACTGTTCGGTATCAGTAACGAAGAACGTGAGCATGTCATCCGGGTAATGGCTGAGAGCTCAGTAGAGGCCACCGGTTCGATGGGTGATGACACCCCGATCGCCGTATTGAGCCGTCAGTCCCGACCTGTTTATGATTATTTTCGTCAACAGTTTGCCCAGGTTACCAATCCCGCAATTGATTCGCTGAGAGAGCGCTCGGCCATGTCGCTTGAGACCCTGTTCGGTCGGGAACATAACATTTTTCAGGAAACCAGCACCCAGGCACATCGTGTGGTATTACCGTGGCCGGTATTGAATGTGGTCAAGTATCGTAAGCTGCTGGAGTTGGACCAGCGCTGGTACCGCAATGAGACATTCAGTCTCAATTATGATCCGCAGGAAGGTCTGCAAGCAGCGCTCACCCGGCTTTCTGAAGAGGTTTCCGAAGCCGTGGCCAATGGAGTTGTCCTTATCGTGCTCACCGATCGCGATGTGTCGCGGGATAAATTACCCATGCACGCCGCGCTGGCCACAGGCGCCGTCCACCAACAATTGATCCGGGACGGTTTGCGTTGTGATTGCAATATCATTGTTGAAACCGCTACCGCACGTGACTCTCATCATTTCGCCGTGTTATTCGGTCTCGGCGCGACGGCGGTTTATCCCTATCTGGCTTTCCAGGTTATCAACGACCTGCATGCCCGCGGTGCACTCAAGGGAGACCTGCTGAAACACCGTAAACACTATCGACGCGGTATACGTAAGGGCCTGCTTAAAATCCTGTCTAAAATGGGTATTTCCTGTGTCACAAGTTATCGCGGTGCGCAGTTATTTGAGACCGTTGGCCTGGGTGATGAAATCACGGATCTTTGTTGCCCTGGTGCCGCGGGAAATATCGATGGGGCAGGCTTCAAAGAGATTGAAGCTGACCAGAAAATCCTGGCGGCCGCCGCCTGGAATTTTGGTCAGCCAATTACCCAGGGTGGTTTATTGAAGTTTGTCTGGGACGGTGAATTCCATGCCTTTAACCCGGATGTTGTCTCCTCTTTGCAAAAGGCCGTACAAAGTGGAGATCAAAAAGATTACGCGGTTTTCGAGCGCTTGATCAACCAGCGCCAACCGGCGGCCTTACGCGATCTGTTGAGAATGCGACCGGCATCTGAACCGACACCTATAGAGAATGTTGAACCGGCCAAACAACTGTTTCCGCGTTTTGACACTGCCGCCATGTCCATCGGTGCATTGTCACCGGAAGCCCACGAGGCACTGGCCGTGGCGATGAATACACTCGGCGGAAACTCCAACTCCGGTGAAGGTGGAGAAGACCCGGCACGTTTCAATACCAACCGCAATTCAAACATAAAACAGGTTGCTTCAGGACGTTTCGGGGTAACCGCACACTACCTGGTCAACGCCGATATCCTGCAGATAAAAATCGCACAGGGAGCGAAGCCGGGTGAGGGTGGACAATTACCCGGTCACAAGGTCTCGGCACACATTGCCGGATTACGTCATTCCGTACCGGGTGTGACGCTGATTTCACCGCCGCCGCACCATGATATTTATTCGATTGAAGATTTGGCCCAGCTGATTTTCGATCTCAAGCAGGTCAACCCCGATGCGTTGATATCGGTGAAACTGGTGGCCGAACGGGGTGTGGGTACCATTGCCGCGGGTGTGGCCAAGGCCTATGCCGACTGCATCACCATTGCCGGTCATGATGGCGGTACCGGCGCCAGTCCGCTGACCTCGGTGAAATATGCCGGCTCGCCCTGGGAAACAGGTCTGCCGGAAGCACATCACGCATTGGTTGAAAACGGTCTGCGAGACCGTGTTCGACTGCAGGTGGACGGTGGTTTGAAAACAGGCCTGGATGTGATCAAGGGTGCGATCCTGGGTGCGGACAGTTTTGGTTTTGGCACAGGGCCGATGGTGGCGCTGGGTTGTAAGTATCTGCGGATCTGTCACCTGAACAACTGTGCGACCGGTATTGCCACGCAGGATGAACAACTGCGCCGTGAACATTTCCACGGTTTACCGGAACTGGTGATGAACTACTTCCGCTTTATAGCCGAAGAAGTACGCGGTCACCTGGCCTACCTGGGTTTTGAAAAGCTCGAGGACATCATTGGCCGCAGTGACCTGCTTGAAAAGATTGAGCCGCTGACTGAAAAGCAGGCTTGCGTAAATCTTGATCCGATTCTGGCCAGTGCAGCGGCAGCCGGTTTGCAGGGTGCCGGTTACCGTGGGGTGCGCAATCACCCTCATGATCGCGGTGAGCTTAACGCCCGCATTGTGAACGGTTTTATGCCCGCCCTGGAGAAACGGGAGAGTGCGCAACAGCAGTTTGAAATCGCTAATTTCGACCGTTCGGTCGGAGCCAGCCTGGCTGGTGAAATCGCGCGGCGCTATGGCCGGGATGGATTGGGTGGTGCTGAATACGATCTCGACTTTACCGGCAGCGCCGGGCAAAGTTTCGGTGTATGGGCCACAAAGGGCATGCACCTGCGATTGCACGGTGATGCAAATGACTATGTTGGCAAAGGTATGAGTGGCGGTCGCATCGTAGTATCACCCCACCATGAATCGTCAATCGTGGCCAAGCGCAGTGCAATTATTGGCAATACCTGTCTGTACGGCGCCACTGGTGGTGAACTGTATGCTGCCGGTCAGGCAGGTGAGCGCTTCGCGGTACGCAACTCAGGCGCCACCGCCGTGGTTGAAGGTGTTGGATACCATGGCTGTGAGTATATGACCAGCGGCATTGTGGTCGTACTTGGCCGTTCCGGTAGCAACTTCGGTGCCGGTATGACCGGCGGCCGTGCCTTTGTGCTTAATATCAGTGAAAGTTTTGAGCGCAGATGCAACACAGAGCAGGTGACGGTATCCAGGCTGGATACATCCGAGGGCAGTGCCGATTGTGCCTTGGTGAAATCACTGGTCGAAGCCCATGTGCGCTATACAGGCAGCGAGTGGGGTCAACGTATTCTGGACAATTTTGATCATTTCATGCTCAAGTTCCTTGTTGTTGAGCCGAAGATGGACAACGCCAAACCGGCAGTGGCCCCTGTGCCATTGAAGGTGGTGGGATGAGCACAATCAATATACGTAGCAAGTTCGAATTCGTTGACCGGGATCGCACGGAACCACGCAAGCATTCCACCGAGTCACGCCGGCAGGAGTTTGTCGAGATTTATGATCCTTTTCAACAGCGCGAAGGCGAGCAGCAATCGGAACGTTGTATTGCTTGCGGGAACCCTTACTGCCAATGGAAATGCCCGGTACATAACTACATACCTGACTGGCTCAAGCTGGCCGCAGAGGGCCGTATCATTGAAGCTGCTGAACTGGCGCACCAGACCAACAGTTTGCCGGAAATTTGTGGCCGCATCTGTCCACATGACCGTCTGTGTGAAGGTGCCTGTACACTGAACAACGATTTTGGTGCGGTAACCATTGGCGCAGTTGAACGGCATATCACCGATACCGCTTTTGCCCAGGGCTGGCGTCCTGATCTTTCGGGTGTAGAGGATACCGGTCACAAAGTGGCCATTATCGGTTCTGGCCCGGCAGGCCTGGCCTGTGCAGATGTACTGGCGCGCAATGGTGTGAAGGCCATTGTGTTTGACAGGCATCCTGAGATTGGCGGTCTGCTTTCCTTTGGTATTCCGGAATTCAAGCTGGAACACAAGGTGATCAAAACCCGCCGGCGGATACTTGAAGGCATGGGTATCGAGTTTGTTCTGAATACAGACATTGGCCGGGACATAACTTTCAATGAACTACTGGAGAAATACGACGCAGTTTTCCTCGGTCTTGGCACCTATACGGCGATGAAAGGTGGTATGCCGGGTGAAGAAGCCGCCGGGGTCTACCGCGCATTGGATTATTTGATTGGCAATACCAAGGCAATACTCGATATGCCTGCCGGTGAACACGGGTTTACCGACCTGAAAGATCAGAATGTCGTTGTGCTCGGTGGTGGGGATACCGCGATGGACTGTGTCCGCACGGCCATCCGCCAGGGCGCCAGTGAGGTGTTTTGCCTGTATCGTCGCGACCGTGAAAACATGCCCGGATCGCAGCGCGAAGTAGATAACGCGATCGAAGAGGGTGTGCAGTTCCTTTTTAACGTCCAGGCACTTGAAATTGTAGAAGATCAAGGTACCGCGACAGCGGTCAGGGTGGTGGAGACGCGGCTTGGTCTGCCAGACGAATCCGGACGTCAACGACCCGAGGCAATTGAGGGCAGCGAACGCTGCATTGAGGCCGACGCGGTTATTGTGGCTTACGGTTTCCAGGCTTCACCGGAGAACTGGTTTGGCGAGTTCGATATAAGTACCAATCAATGGGGACTGGTTGAGGCCAGTGAGACTGACGAATTCGCTTTTCAGACCAGTAATCCCAAGGTGTTTGCCGCCGGTGATATGGTGCGCGGCGCCGATCTTGTGGTGACCGCAGTGGCCGATGCGCGTAAAGCGGCAGAAGGTATCGTTAGTTATTTGAAGTAATATCCGGGGTTGTTTTTGTGGAGCCGGTTTTGTTTGTGAGGAATTAATACGGACTGGAAACCTGCGGAATGAGGTCAAAAAAAAACGGAGAGCCGAAGCTCTCCGTTTTGCTAAAGTCTTGCTTGACTTTATCAGCCTTCTGGCGAGCAGAGTGCAGATGATGTCAGTCGTATGCCATCGTAGTCAGCCATGCTGTCACCGATAGTAACCGTGGCTTCAATCAGCGAGCATTCAATGACGTCGAAGTCAATCGTACCGACAGGTTCGGTCATTTGCATAGCATCTTGAGTCGGACCAGAGCTTTGGTACAACGTGGTCATTGCAGTCATGCCATCGAATCCACCAGCTTCGCTTTCGAATGTGAACCACATTGGCGAGCCATCGGCATTGTAGGTGTACCAGGCTCCAACTACGCGGTTCTCGGCCGGGATCGGTGTGAACCAGAAACCTTGTCCGTCAAACCCATCCAGGTAATATGAACCATTGGTTGATTGATCAACAGGATCACGCAAAGGCAGCGCGGCTACGGGTGTCGCAATAATGCCTAAATCCTGGTTGATGATGTCACCAACTGCGAACAAGGTGACAACAGCTCCTGCAGCCAGGGGTACCGGCAGTGGGTCAATCAAGTTAACCTGACCGTTGTTTGAAGCGACTTTAAGATCATAGGTACCTTCAGGCAGTTCCAGGTAACCGGTTGCAGCACCATAAGGAACGCCCGGTCCAGCAACAACATCACCACCAGCTGTTCTAATAGACACCTCTGTTGATTCGGCTGTGGGTCCAAAGGGTGCCGTATGAACGATCCTTACCTTCACGTTGCCGGCGGCAGGTGCTGAATTGTCATCAGCGAGCGCAACCAGCTCGAGTGGTTGAAGAGAGCCATTACCGGTAGCGTAGACCGTGTAATCCTGACCATCCACGAGGTTATAGGTTGCAGTGATCGCGACAGTAGTGGTGCCCGTCGGAATAATATCTACAACAGTTTCGCCCGCTGGCAGGTCAATGTAGGGGGTGAAGGTCTTAAACAGAACATTTTCCAGTGCAACGGTGCCGTTTACGGCAACGCTTACTGACGTGTCTGCGAGATCTTCAGCGAATGGCGCAAAGTGAGCGACCGTTACGCGTGCATCTGAAAGTGCCACCTGGCTGACCAGCATGGCCATGGATCCGATTAAAAAAGTCTTTCTGTTTAACATATCTTACTCCTTAAAGGTTTATGAACTAATAGCAATTCGTGGTGCGGTTTGACACTTGTACAAATGGTGACCAAACC
>RCNC010002912.1_pt1 | contig 11281 bp, 10 predicted proteins | sample 2041301 | NCBI WGS metagenome assembly RCNC01 (sample SAMN09708231, study PRJNA481090) | Marine sediment metagenome, whole genome shotgun sequencing project. | biome: marine sediment; feature: ocean; material: sediment; isolation source: Sewage treatment plant 13A marine sediment (STP13A) ... | reverse complement strand
GGGCTCCTGGGCGGCATCCTGGCGGGCACGATGTATCAGGTGGTGCAGTGGATATACATCAAGTTCCAGGTAGGCGTTTCGACCTATGGCGCCATCTACGGAAGTTTTGCCGCCGTTCCGCTCTTCCTTGTGTGGTTGCAGACGAGCTGGTTGGTGGTTCTGCTCGGGGCGGAGATTTCCTTCGCGGAGCAGAACGTGGACACCTATGAATTCGAGCCGGATTTCCACAAGGTGAGCAACCATTTCAAGCGAATCCTTGCCCTCCGGCTCACCCAACTGTGCGTGCAGGATTTTCAGGCGGGCGAGAGTCCCCGGACTGCGGAACAGTTCTCCGCGTTTCTCGAGATCCCGATCCGGCTCGTCCGTCAGGTTCTCTCGGAACTGACCGAGGCAGGGGTTCTCTCCGAGGTGATGACAGAGGCGGAAAAGACGCCCGCGTATCAGCCTGCACGGGCCATCGATACGCTAACGGTCGCGGAGGTGGTCATCATGCTGAATGAGAGGGGCGCAGACACGATCCCTCCGGGGAAGTCCCAGGACTGGGCGAAGCTGGCCCAAAGGCTCGCCCTTTTCAACGAGAAGATCAGAGAGTCTTCGGTCGACGTTCTCCTCAAGGATCTCTAAGAGGGGCCATGTACGATGGTCACTTCGCGTGCTATCATGCAGTGCAAAGAAACATAGTCAGGGAAACGAAAGGGGGAGAACATGGGTGCAGGCTATACGGGAAAAGTGCTGATGGTGGACCTGTCCAAGCGCGAGGTGGAGACCCTGGAGCTTGGTGAGGACGTATACAGGAACTTCTTGGGCGGGTACGGGCTGGGTGCGAGAATCCTGTTCGACCACATACCGAAAGGAGCGGACCCCCTGGGCCCGGACAATGTCCTGGGCCTGACGCCCGGCCTGCTGACGGGCACCCCGGCCTTGTTCAGCGGAAGATACATGGCGGTCGGCAAGTCCCCCCTGACGGGAGGGTGGGGCGATGCGAACGGTGGGGGCACCTTCGGGCCGGCCATCAAGCGGGCAGGATGGGACGGGCTCTTCTTCAAGGGACAGGCGGACGGCCCTGTCTACGTGTGGGTCGAGGACGACAAGGTGGAGATCCGGGACGCGAGCGGTCTCTGGGGCAAGACGGTGAGTGAAACCGAAGCGGCCCTGGACCAGGAAATCCAGGAGAAGAACATTCACGTGGCATGCATCGGGCCCGCAGGGGAAAGGCTTTCCCTGATCTCCGGCATCTTCAACGACGGCGGTCGCTGCGCCGCCCGATCCGGTCTGGGCGCGGTCATGGGCTCGAAGAAGCTCAAAGCGGTCGTGGTGAAGGGAAGCAAGAAGGTCGAGGTCAAGGACGCCGAAGGCCTCAAGGCGGCCAACAAGGAGTTCATGAACCTGCTGAACGCAAGCCCTCAGGCCAAGATGTTCGACAAGCTCCCGGGACTGGGCAGCGTGGCCCGGACCCTGGGACGCTTCTTCGGAAAGGCCAGGTTTCACACGAAAACGATGCCGCCTCTGTTGAAGAGCCTGCTCGAGCAGTACGGAACGCCCGGTTTCATGGGTTTCTACTGCGCCACGGGAGAGGCCCCGATCAAGAACTGGGGCGGGGTCGCCGGCGAGTGCTTCCAACCCGAAAAGGCGGTCAAGATCTCGGACGACGCCGTCGTCTCGCTCGAGGTCAAGAAGTATCACTGCGCGAACTGCCCGGTCGGTTGTGGCGGCATCATCAAGGTGGAGGACGGGCCGTGGCCCCTCGAGGAATCCCACAAACCGGAATACGAGACCCTTGCAGCCTTTGGGAGCATGTGCCTCATCGACGATCTTCGGGCCATCTGCCAGGCCAACCAGGTGTGCAACATGGGGGGTATGGACACCATCTCTGCAGGGTCCGCGATCGCCTTTGCGATGGAATGCTACGAGCAGGGCATCCTCACCAAGGAGGACACGGATGGGATCGATCTCGTGTGGGGCAACGCCGATGCGATGCTCGCCCTTCTCGACAAGATGATCGCCAGGGAGGGGCTGGGAGACGTGCTGGCGGACGGGGTGAAGCGTGCCGCTGAGAAGATCGGGAAGGGCTCGGAGAAGTACGCCATGCACTCCGGTGGCCAGGAGGTGGGCTACCACGATCCGCGGATGGACCCCGGCTTCGCGACCGCCTACCAGTGCGAGCCCACGCCCGGTCGTCACACCATTGCCGCCTATGCCTACCAGGAGCTCCTCGACCTCCACAAGATCTTCCCGGGCGAGGCGGTGAAGGCCGTTCCCCAGATCGTCAGCAAGGGTTGGAGCCAGAAGGCCCAGGGGAAGGCCAAGCTTCAGTCCCTGAACAGCAAGTACATGCAACTCGTCAACAGCGCCGGCCTGTGCGAATTCGGCATGCTGATGGGCGGTCCCAAGTTCCCGATCTTCAAGTGGATCAACGCCGCCACGGGCTGGGACCTGTCGAACGAAAGCTATTTGGTCATCGGCGAGCGCATCCAGACCCTGCGGCAGGCCTTCAACGCACGCGAGGGGGTGGGTCCGTTCCAATTGGCTGACCGGTTGAAGGGCAAACCGCCCCTCAACGCCGGACCGATCAAGGGGATCACACTGAACATGGAGAACCTGGCCAGGGAATACTATGAGGAACTCCACTGGGACCCGGAAACGGCCGTGCCCAGAAAGGAAGCCCTGGAAAAGCTGGGACTCGGGGAGATAGCGGAGTCGCTGTAGGTGTGTGCGGAACGGGCTAGAACCCGGGCGTATATCGGAGGAAAGCGACCAGGCCGGCAACGGCCAGCAGGCCGGACAGGATGAGCGAAACGGGGAGGGCGTACTTCCTTCGCTGAATCCCCAGCGAATAGATCACCAGGCCTATCGGCGTGCAGGCGATCGCCGCGAGCAGCACGGGGCCGATGTGCCGGATGAGATCCATGTTCCATTCCTGGCGCGGAACGGTTTGATAGATCCTGTCGGCGATGGTGGTCGACGGCGGCCTGGCCAGTACGAGCAAGCAGCCGGCTGCGATGAACAGAAGCCAGCCTGCAAACTTCAGGAGCAAGAGCAACACGTGGCCAAGGTTTTGATCTCCGGCGTTCCCCTTCTTCTCATCCGCCATTCGTACAGCCCTTCCGATGATTCAGATCGTATGCGATGATCGAATACCACAAGGCCTGAACAACATGCAAACGCCCGGAGTCTGCCGGCCGAATCGTTGACAAGGTTGTTTGTCTGCTGATACATTCCTGATGGGTTAACAAGGAAGGCTTTTCTTCTGAACGGAGGTTTGATGGAATGAATGAAAAAGAGAGACTCAACGCCCTGGAGATAGCCCTCAACAACGAAATGAGGGAAAGGGCCTTTTACCAGAGACATGCGGCCCGGACAAAGAACCCCGTCGGCAAGGCGATGTTCCAGCAGATCGGCGACGAGGAACTCGAACACTACGAGCGCTTGAAGGAACTGCATGCCAAGTGGGAGAAGCAGGAGAAGTGGCCTGAAACCCTCCCTCTCCAGGTTAAGGACACGGTTGTCAAGAATCTCCTGCTGGACTCTGTCAAAGGGGTGGATGTAAAGAGTGGGGGGGACGACGACGACCTGGAGGCGATCCGGATCGCGATCGAGTTCGAGGCAAACGGGGCCAAAAGTTACGCCATGCTGCGGGACAGCGTTCAGAACCCGAAGGAGAAGGAGTTCTTCTCCCTTCTGTCCCAGATCGAAAATGAGCACTATCTGTCCCTCAAGGACGTCGAAGAGTTCCTGACCGACCCTGAGTCGTACTACCGCAGGACAGAACATCACGGATTGGACGGGGGGTAAGGGCTGCCTTCACGAGCCGGCTGTCCCCCTTCTGCAGAAGATCTCTCAGCGCTTTTCTGTAACCGGCCACAGGGTAGGTCGCGACCGGGATCTGATCGAGCCGGATTCGTTCTTGTTCGATCATCTCCAGGGCGACCTCAAAGGCATGTCGACGTCGGCCCTCGACCGTTTCCATGCCGTAGCTCAGAGAGCCGATCAGCCGGACCTCTTTCCAAAAGAGCAGACTCCATTCGAACCTCTCCGGCGGGCTGGCCCCGACGAGCACAACGCTTCCCCTCTGGTTTGCCCAGTACGTGCTCTTCTGGATCGTCCTTGCCGAGCCTACGCAGTCATAGGCAACATCGAATCCTCCCACGAAGAAGGGCTTGACGAACCTCGAGGCGTGCTGCCGGGCGTGGAGTTCTTCTGCCAGCCGGGCCGTCGCCTTCGGATCATCCGTGTCGTCGATGATTCGGTCGGCCCCGAAGGAGAGGGCCAGTTCCCGTTGGAAGGCGTGTCGGGCCACCACGTAGATCTTGCAGGGGATCTTCAGGGCCCTGAGGACCTGGATGACACAGAGTCCGATGATGCCGGCTCCGATCACCAGCACTCTGTGTCCGGGTTCAGGCCTTGCGAGCAGGACGGAGTGAAGGGCCACGCACAGGGGGTCCAGCAGGACGGCCTGCTCATCCGGAACGGTGTCCGGGAGGCGAAAGAGCTGAGACCGGTGCGCGACCAGGTATTCGCTGAAGCCGCCGCCCGTGCGGTTGTTCACACCGATCGACTGGCCGGGCGGCAGGTTGCCGGCTGCCAGGTTCTTGCACAGTGCAAAGTCACCCTTTTGGCACGAGGAACAGGTCGGCAAGATCCCGCGGGGTTCACACGAGAGGATCGGGTAGACCGCCACGCGCTCCCCTTTGTGAAAGTCCTTCGCGCCCTCACCCGGTTGGTCGATCTCGCCCACGATCTCGTGGCCCAGGTACATGGGAAAGGAGATGAACTCCGAGATCGGGTTGTCGAGGGCCCCCTTCAGCGTGATCGCGGCAAGGTCGCTCCCGCAGATGCCGGTTAGGCGTGGGCTTACGCGAACCCACTCCTCCGAGGGAAGCTCGGGAACCGGCACGTCCCCGTAGACGAGGGGCGAAATCCTGCTTCCGTACACCCTCTTCGTGAAGAAGGACAGGATCTTCGTGGGAACGGCTCTGACCAGGGTCGGGTCGAAATAGAGTGCCTTCATTCTTTCCTGCTCCCTGTATGTCGATCCCGAAACGCCCTATGCTACCGTATCGCTCCGGTGAAAATCCAATGGAGGGAGGAGACACCCCCCTTGCCGTACCGCGGGAAAACCGCTAAAAGATACCAAGACATGATTCCAGGCCAAGGAGGGAGAAAGGTATGTACGGACCGGGACAGTATGTCGAGCCCTTCGGGTTGGCAACCCTCTCGTTGCTCTTCGTAACGTTCTGCTTCGGCTTCTTCATGAAGAAGAACCCGAAGGTGCTGCTCAAATGGCACAAACGGCTGGCCTACGTCACGATCATCGTGGCCTCCTGTCATGCCACCCTCGTGATGCTCGCCCACAACCTGTAACCCTTGCAAGGAGAGGGACGCTCAACATGGCGGACAACCAATCGAGTCCTTTTGCCAGCCCTTCACCCGGACTTCGGATCAAGCAGGGCGGTCCGCCGCTTCGGCGGCCGGAACCGGCAGAGGTCGCCGCCTTCCCGGAAAGGGCGAGAAGCCTGATCGAGGGCACAGCGAAGTCTCAGGCGGCCTGCCTGGAGCGTGGTGCCTATCCTTTGGAGTGGGTCGAGGGCAGGCACTTCCTGCTCGTGGGGGGCACCGGCTCAGGCGTCGGAGGTGCTCTGGCCGCGGCTGTCTTGAACCTGCTCGGGGCCTCCGGGAGCCTGACGATCGTGGCCCGGGATCTGAAGCGGTCCCTGGGCTACCAGAGCGCCCTGCTCCTGAAGGAGAAGGCTGACCGGGCCGGGCTCGGGGAGCGATTCCAGTGGTTGAACAGGGGCGCGGCCCTCGAGGGGGAGAGATTCGACGAGATCGTGCAGGTGGTGAAGGAAGCGGGTGCGGACCGTGTGGTCTATGTGAACACGGTGGCGGCCGCCATGTCCGGCCTGCTGCCCGGATATCCACCCGTGTTCGTGAGAGACGTGGACGAGGAAGGCCTGTTCGAGTGGGAACTTTCGCCACTCGATGAAAGGAGTATCGAGGCCACGAAGTTCACGATGGGTACCATGGCGGTCGAGTTTCCCGACGCCCTCGAGAAGGCCGGGGTCGCAGTCGAGGCGGCCGCGTTCGCCGACTGGCGCGGGAGCGTCGACCGAAGCAGCCGGGACCCCGCTTCGCCCGAATACGGCCGTCAAGGCGCTTATTCAACCAGCCTGTACCTGCCCAAGGAGATCATCCAGGCCGCAACCTCTTCCGCCTACCGTGCGGGGAGAAGGCCGACCATCGACTGCTTCCTGCCCGTGATGAAGACTCAGGCCCTGAGCATGGTGCCCGGGGCGATGGCCATGGCCTGCCTGTACGAAAGCCTGATGGAAAAGGAAGGCATTCGATGCATAGACCCGCCGGAGCTTGCCCTTGGTATGCTGGACCGGATCGGCAGGGCCGTCCGGGGCGAGAGCGACAACCCGTTCCCGAGGCTCGATCTGCACGAGGCGTCCCTGGACCTGTGGTTTCTCGAGGTCCTCACCCGCCTGAACGAGGACGAGAACAGCGACTTCTACTTCAAACGATGGATTCGACCCTGAGGCTGGACGCGCAGTGAAGTGCAGAGTTCACCCGGATGAGGAGGCCGTGGCCGTGTGCCAGAAGTTTGGATACGGGTACTGCCGCGAGTGCTGCCAGACGCCTGCAGAAGGGCAGGGGTGCGCATGTTCGTCGCCGGAGGATCACTGCAAGTTCAGGCAGGAGTGCCTGGTCTATTACGCTGACAAGAGAAAGAAGAAGGGCCTCGAGGGAATGTAGTTCAAGAGACGGCGTACCGTGATGCCAGGACCTCAGCCGTCAACTCCTCTTCCGTGATGGGTTCCTCTCCGACCAGAACCTCCACGGACACGCCCAGTCCCGCAGCGATGCTTTCGAGGATATCTTCGGGAGGCGTCTTTTCCATCCCGAATTCGATCTGCACGATGCGCTCGGGCGGCACGCCCGTCAGGTCGGATAGTTCGGATACGGTGAGTTCCAGGGAGGTCCTCAAGCCGCGGACTCGATCCTTGAGCATCCGGTAGGACTCCAGAACGTCGATCTCTGCTATTTCCAGAATGCTTTCCGTCAGGTATTTCTTGTCCCGACTCGCGAGCCGGGTGAACTCGATGCCCAGAAGATAACCCTTGTCGCTCTTCCGGAAATTACGGACGATCCCCGAACACTTGATCGTTCTCTTGTCGGGGATGATTACCGTCATCGCCAATCGGGTGTCCGGCTCGAGGGTGGACTCGCACACGAGGCTCAAGCCTTTGGGCCCGATGTCGATGACCTTTGCTGGCTCCGGCCTGCTCAGGGTTAAGGGAAAGCCCTTTCGCCTGATCGTGGCAGGGATGTCTCTGACCTTGACTCGCGGAGAAGATCTGCCTTCCATGCTTTCCGGATTCCCTCTGTTCCTTCGGACAGGGTGGAAACGGGTCGTCCCCCGATGATAAGCAACCAGCGTGCCATCGGTCGGGAGCCTGCTGGTTTTGGTTTAACTATACGATTTTGTTTGATTTTGCAAGAGGGTTTGTTTGGAGGGGCGCACGGGCAAGGAGGGCCCCTTTCAGTCAGCATGGAATTTTTTTCTCAGGTGAGATCCAGGTCTCCACGATCGTCGAAGGGCCATTCCAGGGGCCCTTCCAGTACGTCCACCGGATTCGACAGAGCATTCAGCAGGCTCTCCGAGACATACAACTCCCCCAGATGAAGGGTGTTCCGGATCCGTCCCAGCCTGAGCGTCTCGAGGTCGGGGTGATTGCACGTCGACACGGCTGCCTCGATGGCCTCCCGGTCGGAGGGCAGGGCCAGGGGCACTCGAGCCCTCTCCACAAAGGTGCTCGTCATGGCATTGGTTTGCATGCTTGCGAGGTCCATGGCCCGTATCACTGCCTGCGTGGTCACATCCGCGAGCCCGATTCCGTAAGCGTTACCTTTGCTCCCGGGAGAGAGCCTGAGGACCGCAATTCTCTTGATCCGTGGCAGGTCCGGTTCCTGTTCCCCCGTGAGGAAGCGCCGGCCGATCACGTGTGCGTCCATGCCGGTCCCGGACAGATCCTTGCCGAGAGAGTCGACGACCAGGACATCTGCTCCGTCGAAGGGAAGCATGGGCCGGAGCCGCCTGGCTTCGTCCAGGAGCCCGGGTTCGCGGGTCATGATCTCCTCCGAGGGCATCGCTTCGATCTTCTTCAGGCGATCCAGCCCGTTCTCCAGGAGGGCGATCCCCATGACCACCTTTGTGTGGTCGAGGACCACCTGTGCCATCTGCGGGATGACGGCCGGCATAGCCGTTACGCCCCGGGCATGAATGAATGTGGCACCCTGCCGGCGGCCCAGGCCGACGGCGAGCATCTTCACCAGCCCGCTTTCATGCTCTCCGGAGTAGCTTGTGTGCGGCTTGACGCGGTTGACCACGATGATGCCGTCCGCCCCCGCGGCCGTGCGTGCACAGTGGACGGGCATGCCCTCCACGTGTCCCAGAACAATGGTCTCAGGATCCGCTTCCACGGGAGCGCCCACCGTCTCTTCCGTGATGCCGAGGGCGGCGAGCAGGTTGACCGGCCCCTCCGGCGGCTTTCCGCCGTGTGACCCCATGGCGGGCACGATGAAGGGGTGCGCGCCCAGGCTCTGCAGCCAGGCCACGGTCAGGCGAAGCACCTCTGCAATGCGGTCGATCCCTCGGCTTCCTGCGGTGACTGCCACGCGCATTCCCGGGCGGATGCGTCCTGCCAGGGCCTCGGCCGACAGGGCGCCTCGCAGAGCTTCGGCCAGGTCGGCAATCTCCTCGGCGTCGAGGTGCTGACGGATCCGAAACATGGAGGGCAGGGGCCCTTGCTCGTTCATTGGGTCACCGGGTCGTCATCGTACGCAGACGCCAAGGCCAGGAACTGAAAAGGGCAAACCACGAAATTCAGAAAGCCGACAACAGGGAATATCATGGATAAACCAAATATCGCCAGGGGGGGGAGAACAAAGACGCAAACCATGAAACCAAGGTGGGGAAAGAAGCCGCCCCGGGTCGTCACGCGCGCCTTGCTTTCCCGCATCGCACCCCAGATGCTCATTCCCTTGTCCACGATCAGGGCCGGAACATACATCCACCAGGTGACCAGGGAAACGAGCAGGATGAGAAGGGGGATATAGGCCCACCACACGAACGCCATCAGGACAGGAAGAACGACGCCCATCCCTACCCAGCAGGCGATCAGGAGGAGACTCAGCAGGAAGAGGTTGCCCAGGTTCTGGAACCCGGAGGTAAGGTCGCCCAGACCCGGGGGCCTCCCGGTGCGATAATGAACCAGGCCCAAGTTCAGAAAGCCCCCGATCAGGGGTCCGGTCAGGAGACCGAAGGTGAAGAGGGTCCCGTATGCCACGACGGCCCCGGCCACCAGGTACCTGATCGCACCGGCGGAGAAGAGCCCGAAGGCTGTTTGAATGTGTTTCCAGGTCTCCATGCTCCCCTTTTCCCCTGTGGAAAATCCTTTTGTCTGACCATTGTAATTCAGATAGAATGAAAATCAACTTGGTGCCGCTCCACCCTGAACACGAAAAGGAGAACCTGTGAGCGATCGGATCCGGATGGACTACAGTGGCGTGTTTCCGTTCCTGAAGGAGGAGGAAATCGAGGCAACGGAAGAGGAGGTTCAGAGAGCGCTCCGAACCCTCGAACAGGGCCAGGGGGAAGGGGGGGAGTACACAGGATGGCTGCGCTATCCGGAGTCGATGCCCGCCTCCGAGCTTCGAAGGATGGAGACCCTGGCGGAAGAGGTGCGGGCAGAGGCGGATGCCTTTGTGGTCATTGGGATCGGGGGGTCCTACCTGGGGGCCAGGGCGGTCATCGAGGGTCTGAGCCACGCCTTTCCCTCTCTCCTGTCTCCGGACAGATCGAAGGCCCCCCTGGTCTTCTTTGCGGGCCAGAACCTGAGCGGCAGCTATCTGGAGGAACTGCTCGAGGTGCTCGAAGACAGGAGCATCTACGTGAACATGATCTCCAAGTCCGGGACCACCACCGAGCCGGGTCTGGCCTTTCGGGTTCTCCGCGAGCACTTGATCGAGCGTTACGGCCCGAAGGGGGCGGCGCAACGCATCATCTCGACCACCGATGCTGCCCGAGGTGCTCTCCGGAAGGTCACCGACGAGGAGGGGTACCGGAGCTTCGTGATTCCGGACGACATCGGAGGCCGTTTTTCTGTTCTCACCCCGGTGGGGCTCTTTCCGATTGCGGTGGCAGGGATTCGGATCGATACGCTCGTCGAAGGGGCGGCGAGCATGGTGGAGCCGTGCGGCCGGCCGGGCCTGTTACAGAACCCGGCGGCCCTGTATGCAGCGACCCGGAATCTCCTCCTCGAGAAGGGATATTCGACAGAGATCCTCGTGTCCTACGACCCGAAGCTCCAGTACTTTGCCGAATGGTGGAAGCAGCTTTTCGGGGAGAGCGAGGGCAAGGACGGCAAGGGAATCTTCCCGGCTTCGGTTCTGTTTACCTCGGACCTGCATTCCATGGGACAGTGGATCCAGGAGGGCCGGCGGACGATTTTTGAAACCGTTATCCACATGGACCGGGAGGATTCAACCCTTCAAGTGCCCGTGGACGCGTCCGGGTTGGAAGACGGGTTGGGCTACCTGGAGGGCAGAACCTGGCCGGAAATCCAGGACAAGGCCTATGAGGGAACGAAGATGGCTCACCATCAGGGGGAAGTGCCGGTCCTGGTCCTGGAGGTGCCCACACGGAATGCCTTCACACTCGGGCAGATGATCCAGTTCTTTGAGACGGCCTGCGGGATCTCCGGGTACCTCCTCGGGGTGAACCCCTTCAACCAGCCGGGCGTGGAGGCATACAAACAGAACATGTTCGCCCTGCTGGGCAAGCCCGGATTCGAGGAAAAGGCGGCCGAGTTAGAGGCCTTGAGCCAGAGCCTGTCCGGCGGCAAGCTTGTGTGAGGCCTACCGTCCCTGTATGTTGTGTCGTAGCGGACAGGCATTCTAGACGGAACCATGCGAACGAAAGGGCCCCCATGGAACGCAGACGCTCTGTAACGCTCTTCCTTTTGTGTAGTTTCTGCCTCGGAATGTGGTTGATCGGATGCTCTTCGAATGGTGATCCCGCGCAACCCGAGGGGCTCGGCGACCCGTGTGACCCGGACCCGTGCGAGGGCACCTTGAATGCGGTGCCCGATACGTGCATCTCGACGTCACCAACGATCTTCTCCTGCGAGTGCCTGGACGGGTATATCTGGGACCTGGGTACGGCCTCATGCCCGGAAGATCTTTGCGATCCTGACCCCTGCGCAGCGATCGATGACGC
>RCNC010002911.1_pt1 | contig 11282 bp, 8 predicted proteins | sample 2041301 | NCBI WGS metagenome assembly RCNC01 (sample SAMN09708231, study PRJNA481090) | Marine sediment metagenome, whole genome shotgun sequencing project. | biome: marine sediment; feature: ocean; material: sediment; isolation source: Sewage treatment plant 13A marine sediment (STP13A) ... | reverse complement strand
ACGGCAGGAGGGCTTCTGGTGGCGGGGCTTGTCATCGGCTATCTGCGAGCGCTTCATCCGACCTTTGGGCGTGTGCCCGAAGCGGCACGCTGGCTGTTCATGGAGTTGGGCTTGACGATGTTCATGGCCGGGGTCGGCCTTCGCGCAGGATCGGGCATCATCGACACACTTGCCAGTACCGGCCCGAGCCTTTTCCTCGCCGGTATAGTGGTGACGTCCGTACCGGTCGCCATCGGGTACCTGTTCGGGCGAAAAATACTGAAGCTGAATCCCGTCTATCTGCTAGGCGGGATCACGGGGTCGATGACGAGCGGCGCCTCGTTGAGCATCGTCACGGGCGAGGCGAAGAGTTCACTGCCCGCCCTCGGGTATACCGGTGCGTACGCCTTCGCCAATATTCTTTTGACCGTCGCCGGAAGCGTGATCCTTCTCTTTGGATGAGGGGTCTTAGAGGATCCTCGCAGGAGCGCTGCGAGTACGCTAAAATGGCCGTGGCGTTTGTTTGGCTCATTTCCTCTTCGAACCGGAGCACTCCACGGATGCGGATCCGTTCTCTCTCTCTGATGAGAGTCTTTGCTGCCCTTCCCACGGCGGTAGCCCTCCTCAGTATGTCCATGTCTCCATTGGCCTCTCAAAATCTGGCTGACCACATGGAAATCTACGGGAGCTTACGCTTCCGTAGCGGCATGAACAGCGCCGGGGATTTCGAGATCGACGACAAACTCTCCCGGGTGGGCATACGGGGGGAGTTGCCCATGGGGTCCGAGATTATCGCGTTCGCCCGGGTCGAGATGGGCCTCAACATCATCCAGTCCCCGGGGCAGCTTGTCGTCAGCGGTGACCCGGGCTTCGCCTTCGGCGAGGACCAGGATGCGGTCACCACCCGCCTTGGGACCCTGGGGGTTCGGACACCCTGGGGGGATTTGAGTTTTGGGAAACAGTGGTCGCCCTACTCCGATGTGGGGGGCTTCACGGACCGGTATAACATCTTCGGTGGGGAGGCAATCGGGCTCTACAATCTGGGCGACGGCGACCCTTCCGGTACTGGCCGGGCCAGCTCCGCCCTCCAGTACCGCGTGGAAGGCGGGGTCCTGAGCTTTGCCGCCCAGATCCAGAACCGGAGCAGTGGAGGGAACGACCAAAATGCGGTGGACACCTACGGCGGTACCTTGACCGCCTCGCCGGCGGAAGGTCTGGCTCTGGCCGTGGGATACAACCGGGTTCTGGACGGCGTGGAGGACCCGGCCCCCAACTCCGAGGAGGTTCCGGAAGGCGACGAATCCCTTGTGCTAGGGGTTTCGGTGGACCGGGGGCGGTGGTTCGTGGGGTACACGGTGGCATGGTTCGAGGGGCATGAGCTGGACGACGAAGGACGGTTTTTCAGTGGGTTGGGCACGGAACTCTATATGGCGTTCCGTGCCGCTGAGGCGTGGAAGCTTCTCGGTGGATTCAACATCCTCAATCCGGAAGACGAGCACCCAGGGGAGTACCGGACCTCCTACGGGCTGATAGGGGCCGAGTACAGCTTCGTGAACGAGAGCGCGGTCTTCTTGGAAGTGAAACTGGAGGCGAGCCAAGATAGCGAAGGGGACAGGAGCCGGCCCACCATTTATGGTCTCGGAATGCGCTTCAACTTCTAGTTTCACCGGAGTACCATGGACTACTTCACGGGAACATATCTTGTGTGGGCAATGGCCCTGGGTGGCATCAGCGCCATGTCGCTGCCCCTCGGATCCCTGGTCGGTCTGAACGTCCGGCTCCGGCCTGCCTACATCTCTGCTCTGCAAGCGTTTGGTGCGGGTGCGCTGATCGCCGCGCTGGCCGTCGAGCTTGTCGCTCCCACGGTGCAGGCTCTCGGAAACCCGAGCGGCGCCCACCATGGTGACCCCCACGCCGCCTTCTATGCACTGATCATTGGCGCCGTCATTGGCGGCGGGCTCTACTTCTTTCTCGATCAGCTGGTCAACGCTCATGGCGGGTTTCTGCGTAAGACGACCACGAGTATTCAATACTTCCGTCTCAACAAGAACAAGCGTCAAATGCTGCTTCTCGAGAAGCTTTCCCGGGTTGGGCTCCTGCAAAGCTTGTCCTCAGAGCACATCAACACCCTCGTCAAAGCCGCGCGCCCGGTCGCCTGGCTTGACGGCGACATCATTTACAAAGAAGGGGAAAGATCCAACGGGTTGATTTTCATTCTTGAAGGGCACGTCGATACCGTGAGTGGAGAAGGCACCCTCGGTGAGAGAGGCCCTGGAGGCGTTCTTGGGCTGGCGCTCATGGAAATGGACCTTGCGGCGGTGGGAACCACCGTCGCTCGGGGGGCCGGCAAGGGGGTTGCGGTCGCCAAATCGGACGTCGATCGTCTTCGTGCTCTTTCGCCAGAGTTCGATCAGGCCTGTCGGGACGAGGTCAAAGAGATCGTGGATTCCGTTCGCGATCGTGTAGCCGGCAAACACGAGAGGAGCGTGCAGTGGCTCGACAATGCCTCTGCTGCCCTGAGAACTGCTTCCGAGATTCCGGATGCGACCGAGCTACGAAAGGCGAGAGAGGAGCATTCAGGGGCTCCTCTCGCCATCTGGCTTGGAATTTTGCTGGATGGCATACCAGAGAGCTTCGTAATAGGCGCGGGTCTGCTCGTGCTGTTGCGGGGTGCGGTTGATCTTGGCACCATCACATTTGCCCAGGTGATTCCCTTCACTTTGATCGCCGGGCTGTTCCTTTCGAACTTCCCGGAAGCCCTCGCGAGCTCAGCCAACATGCGTCTTCAGGGCTGGAGCAAAAGGCGGGTTTTCTGGTTGTGGACGTCGTTGATGGTGATTACTGCTGTCGGGGCGGGGTTCGGATTCTTTATCGTGGAGTCCCTGGATCCGACGTGGGTCGTCTTCGCTGAAGGGCTGGCGGCTGGGGCGATGCTGACGATGATCGCCGCCGCAATGCTCCCGGAGGCGGTTCATCTGGGAAACGCCAACGCAGTAGGGCTAAGCACCTTGGTCGGGTTCCTCTCCGCCATTTCATTCAAGCTGTTCGAGTAGCCAGGACCACCCGCCGAGAGTCATACTATTTACGGCGGAAACGAGATTCGTTCATCGCATGGAGGTTGGATCGATGGCAAAGAAGATCGCGTTCTTTTGTGTATTTCTGTTACTCGGCGCCCTGATCGTGCCGGTCGCTTCGCCACCCTGCTTCGCCTCTGAAGCGTCGTACTGGGGCTCGGAAGCTGAAGGTTTTCCAGCGGATCTTCAGTCCCACGATGACGCCGCTCAGAGCCAATCGGACGATGGGCATTCGGGCTCGGAAGCTACCGATTTTCCAACGGATCTTCAGTCATACGATGACGCCGACCAGAGCCTTTTGGCGCGCTTGGCCGGCAGGATCGACGCCAACCCGTTCAATCTGGTCGGCACCCTTATCTTCCTGCTCGCCATTCTCCACACCTTCTTCAGCAAGAGATTCCTCGATATTGCCCACCGGCTGGAACAGGCCCACGAACAGAAAGTTGAAGCGGGACAGGCTCCGCTGAACTCCTTTTCCCACTCCGCGGGCGTGTTTCATTTCCTGGGCGAGATCGAGGTCGTCTTCGGTCTCTGGGCGATCCCACTCCTGCTTTCCATTCTTTTTTTCTTTGATTGGCCAACCGTTGTCGGTTACGTCTCGCACACGGTCAACTACACGGAAGCGATGTTCGTCATGGTGATCATGACACTGGCCTCGACCCGGCCGATCCTGAAACTCTCGGAAGCCATCATGAACCGAGTTGCCCGCCTGTTCGGCGGGTCGCTCACGGCATGGTGGTTGACGATCCTGACCCTCGGCCCATTGCTCGGCTCGCTCATCACCGAGCCGGCTGCGATGACGATCTGTGCGCTTCTGTTGGTGAGCAAGTTCTACCAGCTCGAGCCGAGCACCAAGCTCAAGTACGCCACGCTGGGTCTGCTCTTCGTCAACATCTCTGTCGGTGGTACGTTGACCCACTTCGCAGCACCGCCGGTGTTGATGGTGGCAGGACCCTGGGGCTGGGGCACGAGTCATATGCTGCTGAACTTCGGCTGGAAAGCCGCGGTGGGGATCATGATCTCCAACCTGCTTTACTGGGTCCTTTTCCGAAAAGAGTTCGACAGACTGCGTGAGAAGTTCACAGTCCGTACCCTCAAGGAGGAGATCCTAACGACCCACATGCCCCGGGAGCTCGGAGAACGGGCAATCGACGAGGTTGCGAGCCAGGTCGCGGCAGAGGGGGACGTTGGCCCAAAGGTCGCCGCGCTGGTCGATGGCTTGGCGGCGAAGGCCAAGGAGCGTTTGTGGGAGCGGGTGAAGAAGAGGATCCCCGACCTCGGTGTGGATCCGGAGCTCACGGCCAAGGCGTTCGACGAGCGATTCGAGGAGATCAAGCTCTACCGCTTGCAGAGAGGGTTCCCACAGTTGCTCCCCAAGGAGCAGCGAGCCCCGTTCCAGGACCCCCGGTGGGACCAGCGGGAAGACCCAGTGCCGGTTTGGGTGGTGCTGGTCCATTTGGCGTTCATGGGCTGGACAATCTTCAACGCGCACCATCCAGCGCTTTTTGTTGCCGGCCTGTTGTTCTTCCTCGGCTTTGCTGTGGTGACCGCCAGCTATCAGAACAACGTTGATCTGAAATCGCCGATGTTGGTGGGCTTCTTCCTCGGTGCGCTGGTGACCCACGGCGGGGTTCAGGGCTGGTGGATCGAGCCCGTGCTGGGCAGCCTGGGTGACCTGCCGCTGGCACTGGCGTCCATGGGACTCACCGCCTTCAACGACAATGCGGCGATCACCTACCTCAGCACCTTGGTTCCCGGGTTTACCGACGGGCTCAAATACGCGGTCGTTGCGGGCGCGGTCAGCGGCGGCGGTTTGACGGTCATCGCCAACGCCCCCAATCCCGCTGGCCAGGCGATCCTCAAAGGTCACTTCGACGGCGGCGTCTCACCGCTCGGTCTGTTACGGGCGGCCTTGGTACCGACGTTGGTTGTGTTCGGTATATTCATGCTATTCTCTTGATGAACGGTGTTGGAGGATTGGCACGGTCAAAACTCTCCACCGGGAACGGGCCTCTATCCTTCAGTGTATTGGGGGGATGGCCCAAGAACATCGTGGTTTTTTTCCTATCGGAGGTGGCAAACAATGAAGAAGTCCTCCATCGGAATAGTGGCGGTCACCCTGGTATTGGCGGCGTGTGGCCAAGACCAGATTCCGGACGCCGCTGATCCGCAGTCGGTTGGTGCAGATACGACGATGAGTCCAGAATCCTTGTTAGAGGACATGGCGGGCGTCCTTGGGTCCTTGGAGGCTTTCTCGGTACATATGGAAAAGACCTTCGACGAGGTGCTTGCCGACGGTGCAAAGGTGCAGTATTCCGGCGCGGCCGATCTGTCGATGCGCCAGCCGGATCGCTTCCACGTGGACTATGGTGACGATCTCAGCGCCAAAGAAGCCTGGTATGACGGCGAGCACTTCACCCTTTTGGACCATCTGCGCAACGTATATGCGCAGGTCCCCGCAGCGCCGCCTATCAGGAATGTGCTCGAAACGCTGGAGCAGGACTATGACCTCTTCCTGCCGCTGGCCGCCCTGTTACGTCCTGATCCGTCAAAGGAGTATGGCGAAGGGGCGTATCTAAAGCGCTACCTGGGCATCCACGACGTCGACGGCTGGGCCTGTCATCACCTGTTGTTTCGTGGTGACCAGGTCGATTGGCAGCTGTGGATCGACACAGGCGATGAGCCGCTGTTGCGCAAGGTCGTTGTGACCTACAAACAGGTCGAGGGCGCCCCGCAACACGTGACCCTCCTGTCCGACTGGCAGCTTGATCCATCCATCGACGACGCGCAGTTCCTAGCAGACTTGCCGGACGACGCCGTGCACGCAGAGGTTCTCAATAAGAACGGAGATACACCATGAAAGATGTCGTTTTCGGATTCATGCTGAGTCGCCGTCCGCTGTTCCTTGCTATGGTCGTAGCGGTTATGTCCTCGCTCGTGATGGTGGACCTTGCCGAAGCGCAGCGGCGGGGCGGCGGTCGCAGCAGCGCCGGTCGTAGCAGCGCCGGCCGCAGCAGCGCCGGCCGCAGTTCCTCCTCCGTCCAGGGCCGTTACGGCTCCAGCGGTTCCAGCGCGAGAACCCGCTCCCCCCAGACTCGAACAACGACCCCAAGCAGGAGCGCATCCACCGGGCGTACCAACCAGGGTGGTTTCAGCGGCAGTGTGAAAGAAGGACAGGCCAATCGAACTCGAGACCCCAGCCAAAGCCAGGCTTCCCGTCAAGCTAATGCGGGCGCTCGGCAGGAAAATCCGGGTTCTCGGCAGGAAACTGCGGGTTCTCGGCAGGAAACTGCGGGCGCCCGGCAGGACACCCGCGGTGAGAACCAGAACGACCGATCGGCCGAGCGAGGAGAAAGCGCGGGAGACCGCCAGGATGGACGCACCGACCGCAACGAAACCCGGCAGGGAGAACGCACCGACCGGGTGGATGACCGTAGTGACACACGCCAGGATTTCGCTAATGATTATAATGATCATTGGCACGGCTATCACGGTAATTATTGGCATTCCAACGATGCGGCATGGGTCTTTTTCGGTGGGCTGGTCGTGGGGGCGTACATTGCCTCGCTGCCCCCCCGCTATGAGACGGTCTACGTGACTTCCGTGCCTTATCCCTATTACTACGCGAACGGTACCTACTACACGGAGGGGTCCGGCGGCTACGAAGTCGTGGCCGCGCCGGTGGGGGTTACCATCGAGAACCCCCCGGAACAGGTCGTCAACGTTACGGTCAATGAGAATAACTATGGCTATGCCAATGGGGCCTATTACGACGTGACCCCGCCGGAAGAAGAAGGCGGCGCACCGACCTATGAGGTGATTGCGCCTCCAATGGGTGCGATGGTCGAATCGCTCCCGGAAGGCTCAACGGCCACCACCATCGACGGAGATGACTACTACATCTACGATGGTACCTACTACCGTCCCTTCTATAGCGGCAGCGACGTCGTCTATATGGTGGTGTTGGACCCGACTGCGGTAGGGGATCCGACTGCGGTAGGGGATCCGACTGCGGTAGGGGATCCGACTGCGGTAGGGGACCCGACTGCGGTAGGGGATCCGACTGCGGTAGGGGACCCGACGGGGGTAGGAGAGGGCTGAGGATTGAGCCGTTAAGAACGGGGAAAAGAGGCCGCCGGGAACACACCGGCGGCCTCTTTTTCGTCCCTTGATTCCTGTTTACGCCGAGCCTGAGCCCGTCCACCAGATCGACTTTGACATCCTCGCGTCGCTCCCAGACCGCACCTTCCTGCCCGAGGCCTCCTAGTCCAATGAAATCGGTTCGCGAACCCAGTGGCGGGACAGCGAAGCTTTTCCGACGCGCTGGATCGCCAGCACGAAGCTTGCGGTGCGCAGATCCACAGACTTGGCCCTGGCCGTGTCCCGGACGTCGGCGTACGCCCGCGTCATTACCTTCTCGAGCTCGTCGTTGACCCTCTCGTGGCTCCAGTGGAAGTGCTGGATGTTCTGCGTCCACTCGAAGTAGCTGACCGTCACCCCACCGGCGTTCGCAAGGATGTCCGGGATCACCGTCACGCCGAGATCTCGCAGGATGTCATCGGCATCCGGCGTCGTCGGGCCGTTGGCTCCCTCGACCACGTACTTCGCCTGGACGCCGGCGGCGTTGTCTTCCGTGATGGCGTTTTCCAGCGCGGCCGGAATCAACACGTCGGCCGGCCAGGTGATCACGTCGGCGCCGTCGAAAGGGTCTCCTCCTGGGAAGTCTTTCACCGTTCGATGCTCGGCGGCGTAGGCGACGAGGGCCGGCACGTCGAGTCCTTCTTCGTTCTGGACGGCACCCAGGTGGTCTGCCACGGCCACGAGCTTACCACCTTCATCCGCAATGAGGCGCGCCGCATGGCTGCCGACGTTGCCGAAACCCTGCATTGCGACGGTGGCCCCGTCGAGCGTTTTTCCGTCGTCCTTCATGGCCTCCCGCAGGGAGTACATCACTCCGCGGCCCGTCGCCTCATCGCGGCCCAGCGATCCGTGCAGATGCTCCGGCTTTCCGGTCACGACAGCCGGCGAATAGCCATGGTACGAGGAGTACTCGTCCATGATCCAGGCCATGATGGTGGCGTTCGTGTTCACATCAGGCGCAGGGATGTCGATGGTCGGTCCGATGTCGGACTTCAGGCGTCCGACGAAGGCCCGTGTGATGTCGCTTAACTCCTTTGGCGTCAGGTTCTGAGGATCGCAGTTGATTCCGCCCTTGCCGCCGCCGAACGGCACACCGACGATCGCCGTCTTCCACGTCATCAGGTTGGCCAGCGCCGCCGCATGGTCCTCGTCCATGTGTGGGTGGTAGCGCAGGCCACCCTTGAAGGGGCCGCGGGCGTTGTTGTGCTGGACGCGGTAGCCCACGTGATGCAGGAGCTTGCCCTCCTCGGACTCGGTGACGAGGTCGACCTTCACTGTCCGCATGGGCGTCAGCAGAATTGTCCGGACGTGGTCCGCGAGGCCGAGCACGTCGGCGGCCTTGTGGAAATAGCGGTGGCTGTCCTTGAGCATGGATCGCTTCCTTGTTCAGGGGGTGCGGTTGGGAGCAGAGCGTTGGCCCGGCGAACACCAACTGTCAGTTTAGCAATCCGGCAAGTCGAGCGACAGGTTCTCGGTAGACCCGAACCGTCAAGAAACCCCCGGAGCGCCGAAGCGCCCCGGGGGCTCGGTTACTTGCAACGGCACTTGGTCAGCGCCTGTCCTAGCCTACCCCAACATCGCCAGGAACACCCCAGCCGCTACGGCTGAGCCGATGACGCCGGCCACGTTGGGTCCCATGGCCGCCATGAGGGGGTTCACCCTCCCGTTGGTTTCATCCGAAACGAACTGCTGAACCACACGGGCCGACATTGGAACCGCCGAGACTCCGGCAGCCCCGATGCACGGGTTGATTTTCTTCCCTTCGCCAAGGAACAGGTTGATGATCTTGGCCAGAAGAATCCCACCCGCCGTGCTGAAGGAGAATGCCACGGCTCCCAGGACCAGAATCATCAGCGTCTGAGTGGAAAGGAAGGCCGCGGCGGACATAGTCGCGCCCACCACGAGGCCAAGAAGGATGGTCACGATGTCGATCATTGGACCACCCACCGTCTTCTTCAGTCTCTCCGTCACACCACTTTCTCTTAGCAGGTTGCCGAACATCAGCATGCCCAGGAGAGGTGCGCTGGTGGGAACAGCCAGAGAAGCCAGGATACCCGTGACGATGGGGAAAAGAATCACCGCCGTCTTGGATACGGCCTTGGCCTGGGGCATATCAATGGCCCGCTCGGCCTTCGTGGTCATCATCCGCATGATGGGCGGTTGGATGATGGGCACCAGCGACATGTAGCTGTAGGCAGCCACGGCCACCGGGCCCAGAAGGTGAGGAGCCAGTTGGAGTGTGAGGAAAATGGATGTAGGACCGTCCGCACCGCCGATGATGCCGATGGCAGCTGCTTCCTTGGCGTCGAAGCCCAGGATGTAGAAGGCTCCCAGTGCGGCCACGAAGATTCCCAGCTGGGCTGCTGCACCCAAAAGGAAGGTCAGAGGCCGCCCAAGAAGCGGTCGGAAGTCCGTGAGAACACCCACCCCCATGAAGATGAGGGGTGGGAGAAGCTCGGTCCTGATTCCGGCGTCGTAGATGACCGCCATGATTCCCTCACCATCGGCGCCCAAGTTGGCCAGGGGGAGGTTGGCCAGGATTGCGCCGAACCCGATGGGAATCAGGAGTAGAGGTTCAAATTCCTTCGTAATAGCCAGGTAGATGAGGATCCCGGCTACCACGAACATGACGAGGTTGCCAAATCCTAGATTGGCCACTCCCGACTGCTGTGCTAGCTGGATGAAAATATCCATTTAACGGGCGCCTCAGGCGATGGAAACGATGGGCTGGGTGCTGTCGATCTCGTCTCCGATGGATACGTGGATGGCGCTTACGGACCCTCCGCATTGCGCCTTGATGTCGTGCCTGGCTTTCATGGCTTCGATGGCCGCCACGACCTGACCTTCGGTTACCGTGTCACCAACCTTCACCAGGATGTCCACCACTTCCACCGATCCGGCGAAGGTGGAGAATACCTGAGTGCCGGCTGGAGCAGCCGGGGCTGCTTCGGCGACTGGTGCCGGAGCTCCACCCACCGGAGCTCCACCCACCGGAGCTCCTCCGACCGGCTCTACCGTGACGGAGAAGGTGCGGGTCTGAGCCCCCTCCTGGACCTTCACCGAAGTGGTGACGGGACCGGTGACGATGGGGGCCATGCCCGCAGCCGGGGCTGCGGCAGGTGCCACCTCCGTCTTGGGCTCGTCCTTCTTCTTCAGCGGGATGTCGATCTTGGGCTTCCCGAGGAGGAAGTTCAGGCCCTGGTTGGTTTCAATCTTCCCGCCCGGAACGATGCAGGAGAGTACCAGGAAGGTGTTCTCGTCGTTGACTTCCAGCTTGTGGTCCCGAAGGATCTGCTGAGCGGCCCCGACATTGTTTGGGGCGGCCTCGAGGGGATTGCCCACGAAGGGCTCGAGCTTCAACTGCTCGGAGGCCTTCTTTACCACTTCCGGATCCGGAGACAGCGGGGTCTTGCCGAAGTATCCCAGAACGGCTTTCCCGTACCCAGCGACAATGTTCTCCCACCGGCCATACATGACGTTGTTGAAGGCCTGGAGCCAGTACTGCTGGCTGCCGGGCGTCACGCTGGTCCAGGCGCCACCGGCTTCCACCACTACCGGGAATTCGGCTAGGACGTCGGAGTACTTATCCAGGATTCCGGCCTTCACCATCATGTGGACGTTGGGTCCGATGGCGCCGCCGGGCATGGGGAATCCGAGCACCCGGGCATCAGCCGAGGTCGTAGTGGGATTGAAGTCGTAGTCCTTCATCCCTTCGGTAAGGAGGTTTTCGATCTCGGCCATCTTCGAGACGTCGATGTCCAGCGTATAGCCGGTCCCCTTAAGGGCGTGAGCCACGGAACGAGCATCGGGCTGAACCGTGCCGCTGGCCATGGGCCGGACCGAGACGTCCACTCCGTCGCATCCACCGTGGATGGCGGCTTGGTAGCAGGACACCGCCGTGGAGGCCGTATCGTGGGTGTGCATCCAGAGGGGCATCTCCGGCGGCATGATCTTCTTCAATTCCACGGCCGTCTTGTAGATGGTCATGGGATCCGTCGTGCCGGAGGCATCCTTCAGGCAGAGCGAGTCGACCCGACATTCCCCTGATTCGTGGAAGGCCAGGATCTGCTTCCCGATGTTGTAATAGAA
>RCNC010002909.1_pt1 | contig 11286 bp, 9 predicted proteins | sample 2041301 | NCBI WGS metagenome assembly RCNC01 (sample SAMN09708231, study PRJNA481090) | Marine sediment metagenome, whole genome shotgun sequencing project. | biome: marine sediment; feature: ocean; material: sediment; isolation source: Sewage treatment plant 13A marine sediment (STP13A) ... | reverse complement strand
TCGGTGATCGACGCTACCAGGGAGAAGTGATCATGCTGGGGATGCAACTGCTGCACATCGAACTCGAGCCCTACAAGCTTCCCGGCGAAAATAATTAGTGCGTATACAGTTTTATGAGTCTGAGCTGTTAAATGCGACATATTACCGAACCCTCCTCGCGGGATACTGTCTATAATTCGCACCCAAACGTCCACCCTGTTACAGGAACATCAGGAACACCATGAACACCACCGCAAAAAGATTGTTTACTACGTTCGTTATCGTCAGCGCCATGACAATATCAGGCTGCAACACCCTTGACCCATATACCGGCGAGGAGAAGGTTTCCAATTCAGCCAAAGGTGCCGGCATCGGGGCGGGTATCGGCGCTGTGCTCGCCTATGTGCAGAACCGGGACGAAAGCAGCAAGAAACGCAAGAAGCGTATGCTGCAGGCTGCTGGAATTGGCGCAATCGCCGGTGGTGGCGTCGGCTACTACATGGACAACCAGGAAGCCAAACTCAGGGAGACCCTGCGCAACACCGGCGTCAGTGTCGAACGAGATGGTGACAACATCAACCTGATCATGCCTGCCAACATAACTTTCACCAGTGCAGGCCACCAACTCAACGGTGATTTCTATGATGTTCTCGATTCTGTCGTGCTGGTCTTACAGGAGTTTGAGAAGACGGTTATCGTCGTTGCCGGGCACACCGATAGCGTGGGAGAAGCGGCATACAATCAGGCCCTGTCGGAAAGGCGGTCCTACTCAGTCGTGCAATATCTGCTGTCAAGAGAGATAGTCCCGGTACGTGTCGAGACCATAGGTTTTGGAGAAACCGCACCCATCGCAGACAATGCCACCGGTGCCGGTAGAGGGTTGAACCGGCGCGTTGAGCTATCGTTATTACCGATCACTGAAGGCGCCTGACACCGATTCGTTCTGGTGAAGGCAAAATTCGACGTCACTTTGCGGATGGTTCGTTACTCAAGGCAGAGCGGATCCTTCCCGCAAACATAAAAACGACCGCGGCACTCGCCACACCTATCCACAAAGTGGACGTCAGAATCGATGTCAGCGTAGATTCAACAATTGGCGATCCTTTCTCCAGTCCGGAAGCCAGCATCAGCAATAGCAACGCAAAAAACAGGCGTTCTGCCAGACCCTGCAGCGACAGATAGGTCGCTCGCTGACGACGCTCGATGCGCGGTGCAATGGCAGCGCGCACTGGTGCATGCACCAACGACATCGGAAAGTTGCGCAGGCACACCAACGCCAGCACTGCCGGACTGACTGCAACCGCCATTGCTAAGACGATGCCCAGCTGGATCAACATCGCAACCAGTAATACGCCGATCAACCCCAGCTTCAACTGCCAGGCAATGCTGGCTCTTGCGCCGATGGCACCACCGAACATCGATATTGAAATGACGATGCCTGAAATCAGCGGTGCCGAGGCCGAGGCTTGCATCATCGATATATCCATTAGCGTGATATAAGGCTGATAAAACTCATAAACGATATGCGCCATCGCATAGAGCACGACGACCACCAGGAATATCCAGCCAAGAACCGGATCGCGCAGACGCCGACAACAATCCCAGACCACCCGGCTAAAACTCTGCACAATTGCGCTGCCTTCATCGCCATGTTGCGGTTCGACAAAGCGCCACACCAGTATTGCCATCGCAGTCGCGCTGACCAGTGAAAACACGTAAGCCAGACGCAAATCAATCATACCGAGCACACCACCGGAGAGAGTGGCTATCGCCAGCATGACCAATCCCCATTGCTCTGCCCTGGCTTCACGTTCGGCATATTCGGCATCGCGTCCGAGCGCTTTCAGAGAGTCATAATGAAACGCGGTATCAGTACCAGATTGCATGGCAATACCCATGGCCAGCAAAAACTGACCTGCGGCGAACCACCAGTATCCAGCGCCGACGATAAAGCAGCAATAGGAGGTCATTAACGCCGCTGCCGAGATCAGTAGTGTGCGTCGGCGCCCGATACGGTCAGAAAAATAACCGGATGGTACTTCCAGCAGGAATACCGACAAGTAGTAAACCGCCGACAACTCGATCACCTGATCGAGCGCCAGGCTCTGACTCATATAGAGAAAAAACACCGTAATCCACGCATGGCCGTCAGAAGCGGCGCGAAACCAGGGATATAGCCTTATGTTTTGTTGTAGATTAGACACGTGCCAGGGTTCATCAACAAAGACCGGCAACTATACCGCAGGCACCTGCCTGATGAGCATATGGGAAATGTTTTACTCGATGTTTTACTCGATAGTTTCCCGAATCATGACATCCGCAGCAATACAGGCTTGCGGGGGCACCATCAACGGATTTATGTCCATTTCGATCAGACGCTCATGACGCAATTCGGCAAGGTTAATGATTGCGCGAATGCCGGATACAATCGCGTCGATATCGGCAGCCGGCTTACCGCGATAGCCCAGTAACAGCGGATAACATTTCAGCTCCTGCAATGCTTGCCGAACCTGCACATCGGTGGTCGGCAACAACAAGGTGCGCGCATCGCGCGTTAGCTCCACCAGCACGCCGCCGCTGGCTATGACCAACAACTGACCGAACTGGGGATCGGTATTGATGCCAACCATCAATTCGGCAATCACCTCTTCAACCATGGCCTCGACCAGGACCTGATTGAAATCAACCTGAGGAGCTACTGCTGCCATACTGCGGCGCATATCATCCACGGCCTCGCTGAGCTGTTTCGCATCATCCAGATCCACCTTGACCGCGCCGGCTTCTGACTTATGGGGCAGTTCAGCGGAGACTGCTTTGAGCACCACGGGATAGCTGATGTGATCGGCTATTCGGTCGATCTCAGCGGGATCCACGAGCTGACCAGACGGGATTTCAATCCCAGAGGATTGCAGCAGTTGCTTGCCCTGCCACTCATCGAGTATTCGCGAACTGGACTCACGATCCGGCACCGACAGGCGTCGCAGAGGCGAAAATTGTTCGGCAAGCAAAAAGCGCTGTCGCATCTGGCCATAACGACAGGCATGGGCCATTGCATCAAGGCCAGCGTCCAGACCCTGCAGCGGAGTGACTCCACCGGCGATCATTATCTCGCGTGATTGCTGGTCGATGTTTTCCGGCAGATCGCTGCATACGGCGCCAGGGATTCCGACCTCATTACAGGCCTTGATGAACGAATTGGCATCGTTTCGATAATGGCTGTTGTCCGGGTGAATGTGCGGAGGTGGGAAATCCTGGATCACTATCGCCGCATCGTAGCCATCCTCTATCAGGGTTTGGAATACAGCCGGCATGACTTCGCTGTTACCCCACAATGGCGTGGTGTAATCCAGCGGATTGGATACGGTAGCGATATCAGGCAGGAGTTCTGCCAATTTGCGCGAGGTTTCGGCAGACGGCTGAGGCAGCGCCAGACCGACAAGTTCACAGTAATCGGCGACCATCGCCGCATCGCCGCCGGAACAGGTGAAGGCAGCGAGCCGCTTGCCCGCAGGAGCCCCCGAAACCGACAGCAGCTTAAGGGTTTCCACCATCTCTACCGGTGAATTGACGCGGATAATGCCGAGTTGCTCGAACAAAGCGCTAAACGCCTGATCAGCCCCGGCAAGCGAACCCGTATGGCTAAGTGAGATGCTCGAACCCAGTGACGACTTGCCTGCCTTTAAAACCACTATCGGCTTGTTGGCTTCGATGGCGCGAAGTGAAGCTGCCGCAAAACGGTCAATATCTCGAATGCCCTCAATGTATAATCCGACAGCAGTAACCGAATCCTCGTCGACCAGCACATCAAGATAATCCTCGATCGCAAGCGCGGCCTGGTTACCGGCTGAAATCACGTAGGAAATCGGCAGTGAGCGTGCGTTCATGGTCAGGTTCGCCGGCAACATGCCGCTTTGCATAATCAACGCAACTCCCTGTTCGCAGCGACGGTTACCGGCACCGAACGGCCACAGCAAGGCGCCGTTGGTAAAATTGATTACGCCATAGCAGTTTGGTCCAACCAGGGCCATGTCACCGGCGGCTTGAATCAGTTCCGCTTCGGCCAGCTGACCACTCGCGCCCAGCTCTCCGAAACCTGCCGTAAAACAGGCCACGCCGCCCGCACCCATGCGACTCAGACTCCTGACCGTTTCGGTTGCCACCGCCCGCGGAGTCGCTAGAAACACCGCATCGGGTGGCTCTGGCAAATCCTCAACACTGGGATAGCAGGGCTGGCCACCCATCGTCTCGCGACGTGGATTAACTCCCCAGACCGGACCATCGAATTGTGCAGCGCACTGACGCGCGCTGAAATCGGCATCGCTACCACCGATGAAAGCGATGTGCCTGGGGGATAACAGACGCCTCAGGTTGTCGCGCACCGATGGCATCAGGATTCGTACTGACGCAACAGCGACCGCGATATGATGTGTCGCTGAATCTCCGAGGTACCATCCCAGATCCGATCGAGTCGGGCATCACGCCACAGCCGCTCGATCGGCAATTCCTCCATCAAACCCATTCCACCATAAATCTGAATGGCATTGTCGGCAGCCCGGCCCACGGCCTCAGAAGCGAATAACTTTGCCTTTGCCGCGTCATCGGGTTCCATGATGCCCTGGTCGGCCTTATCCGCCGCATGCATCACCAACAGATCAGCAGCCTGTAAATCCGTTGCCATGTCGGCAAGCTTGAAGGATGTTCCCTGGAACTTTCCAATCGACTGACCGAACTGTTTGCGCTCGACCGCGTAGCTGGTGGAAAGCTCGAGCAGGCGCTCCATCTTTCCGCAGGCGGCGGCTGCAACCCATACCCGTCCCATTTTGAGCCATTTGTCGGCAAGCTCGAAACCCTGATCCTCGATGCCGAGAATCTGGCCTTGATGCACGCGACAGCGATCAAACGACAACTGCCAGGTGTGATAAGCGCGCTGAGCTGCACAGCGTGGCCCACGTTGAATGGCGAAACCGGGGGTGTCGCGGTCAATCAGAAAAGCGGTGACTAACTTGCGCTCGCCGCGCTTGCTCTGCTGAACACCAGTCCACGCAAACAGAATCGCAAAATCCGGAATCACCGGACTACTGATGAAGTGTTTGGAGCCATTGATAATGAAGTCGTCACCGTCGCGTTTGGCGGTGGTCGACATGGATAGAATATCCGATCCGGCGCCGGCTTCGGTGAGTGCGAAAACCTCCTTCTTCTCTCCCGTTACGCAGGGCGTGAGGTATTTCTCGATCTGATCATCTTTGCAGGCGAGCAGAATTTCGGAGGGTCGATGAATATAACCATGCAGACCGTAACTGGATTTACCCAGTTCGCGCTCGAATAGCGCCAGGGTCTTGTAATCGAGACCGCCACCGCCGATCTCCTCAGGCAGGTTGGGCGCATAAAAACCCATTTCCAGCGCGCGCTGCTTGATACGTTGACCAAGTTCCGGAGGCACTTCACCGCTGCGGTCCACTTCCGCTTCGTGTGGCTCGAGCTCCTGTTCGCGAAAAGCGCGCAGCGAACGGACGATCATATCCTGCTCGGCAGTAAGGTTATAGTTCATGAAAAAATACTCCGCCAAACCTGCAAAAAAATCCAATAATATACCAATCTTTAGATGAGTCTACTAAACTCCGCGGTTTGAGAATTCAGCATAATGTCGGAGAAAAGTATGGTTCCAGGTGACGAGGAAGTTCGCGTAGACATCGACGATACGGTGATGACGATCACCCTCGATCGTCCCAAGGCCAATGCGATCGACTTGCCGACCAGTCGCAAGCTCGGTGAGGCGCTGGTTTACTTTCGTGACAACCCCGATCTGAAGGTTGCTATCATCACCGGCGCTGGTGAAAAAATCTTTTGCGCCGGCTGGGATCTGAAGGCGCTCGATAGCGGAGACACACCTCTGGACAACTGGTGGGAAGCCGAAGATCCTGAGCTGGGTGGATTCGCCGGCATCACTGAAATGTGGAACCTGAACAAACCGGTTATTGCCGCACTCAATGGGCTCACCATCGGCGGTGGCTTCGAGATCGCGCTCGCCTGTGATCTGATCATCGCCGCCGAGCACGTTCAGTTTGCACTGCCGGAACTGCCACTCGGCCTGATTCCGGACGCCGGTGCGGTTCAGCGACTGCCGAAGCGCCTGCCGTACAACATTGCCGTCGAAATGCTTTACCTCGGACGACGCATGACGGCCGAAGAGGCAATGCACTATGGCCTCATCAACAAGATAGTACCCGCAGATCAGCTGCAAGGCGCAGCACAGGAATGGGCCGCGCAAATGTCTCAGGTTGCACCGCTTGCCCTGCAGTCGATCAAGGAAGTGCTGCGTGCTATTGAATGCGAGCCCACCGAAAAAGCCTTTCACAAGATGCGCTATGGCGACCTGCCGACCTATAAGGCCATGCTGTCGTCCGACGATGCCGGAGAAGGCGTCAAGGCTTTCGTCGAGAAGCGCGACGCCAAATTCAAAGGTAGTTAAATATGCTGGATCAGGCACCCGAATCCGTATCGCGCGTCACCTGCATTGGCGCCGGACCCATTGGTGGCGGTTGGGCCGCACACTTTCTTGCACGTGGCTATCATGTCACCAGTTACCTGCACGATGCTGCCGAGCATGAGGCCCTGATGCGCTTGATCGAAACCGCATGGATCAGCCTCGAAGCCATCGGACTCGCTAGCGGTGCATCGCTGGACAATTTCCGCTGGACCACCGATCTCGCGGACGCGACACACGAGGCCGAGTTCATCCAGGAAAGCGTGCCTGAGGTGCTGCCCCTTAAGCAGGCCCTGTACAAAACTCTGGGAGAAACCGTCGATCCGCGCGTGGTGATTGCATCGAGTACATCTGGATTGTCGATGACCGATATCCAGGCCGATTGTGCCACTCCGGAACGCACGGTGGTGGCCCATCCTTTTAATCCACCCTATCTGTTGCCACTGGTTGAAATGATCGGTGGCGAAAAAACCAGCCCACAAACAGTAGAGTGGACTGAGAAATTTTATCACTGTGCCGGTAAATCACCCCTGGTGATGAAGAAGGAGATTCCAGGCTTCATTGCCACGCGCCTGCAAGAGGCCATCTGGCGCGAGGCACTGCACATGGTCGCCAATGGCGAAGCAACGGTCGAACAGATCGACCAGGCCGTTGTTAACGGTCCCGGCCCTCGTTGGGCATTGATGGGACCCTGCGAAATCTTCCATGTCGGTGGTGGCGAAGGCGGCATGGCTTATTGCCTGGATCAATTCGGTCCGGCATTAAAATTGCCCTGGACCCGATTGGTCGCACCCGAACTCACCTCAGAACTTAGAAATGCAATGGTCGACGGCTGTGTGGAAATGACCGAAGGCCAGGATTTCGCAACGCTCAGTCAAAAAATGAATGACGGGCTGGTCGAGATCGCGAAAATAAAACGTAAATTTGAAAACCAGTAACAATTGATATCAGTAAGAGGATAATAAAATGAACAAAGATGTCATCATCAGCTGCGCCGTCACCGGCGCCGGCGATACCACCAGTCGCAGCCACCTTGTACCGATCACGCCACGCCAGATAGCCGATTCGGCGATCGAAGCCGCAAAGGCCGGTGCCGCGGTCGTACACGTGCACGTTCGTGACCCCAAGACCGGTGCAGGTTCGCGTGATCCGGCGCTGTTTCGTGAAACCGTAGATATGATTCGCGACAGTGGTGTCGACATGATCATCAACCTTACCGCCGGCATGGGTGGCGACTGGGTACCGAGTGAGGGTGATCCGTCTTTACCAGGACCCGGCACCGATATGATCGGACCAGAAGCTCGACTCGCGCACGTGGTCGAGTGCAAGCCGGATATCTGTAGCCTCGATTGTGGCACCATGAATTTTGGCGGCAATTACACCTATATCAACACCGCGCCCTACCTGCGCACCATGGCACAAATGGCACTGGACCTCGGCGTCAAACCTGAACTTGAAGTCTTCGACCTGGGACAGATACGCCTGGCACGCAGCCTTATCGAAGATGGCCTGATCAGCGCGCCTCCCATGTTCCAGATATGTCTGGGCATTCCCTGGGGTGCAGGCGCCGACACGGCAACCATGTCAGCCATGCAACAAGCACTGCCCGCGGACGCGATCTGGGCCGGTTTCGGTATTTCTAAAATGCAGATGCCAATGGTGGCACAGGCCGTGTTACTCGGTGGTAACGTGCGTGTTGGACTCGAAGATAATATCTATCTTGATCGCGGAGTGCTTGCCAGCAATGGCATGCTGGTGGAGCGCGCGGTCGAAATTATCGAGCGCCTGGGTGCCCGCGTATTAGGCCCGGATGAAGCGCGAGCCAAGATGGGGCTGAGTTAATCATTTGCAAATTATTAGCCGCTAAACGATTGATATAATCAATTTTGCAACTATATGAGTGGGATGAGCATTACCAGCACACAATTTGCAATCGGTCAGGTGGTGAAGCACCGCGTCTATGAATTTCGCGGCGTTATTATTGATGTGGACCCCGAATTCAGCAATAGCGATGAGTGGTGGGAATCGATTCCCGAGGACATTCGTCCGCGCAAAAACCAGCCGTTTTATCACCTGCTCGCGGAAAACGAATCGACCGCCTATGAAGCCTATGTTTCAGAGCAGAATTTGCTCATCGACGAGTCTGGCGATCCGGTCAATCACCCGCAGGTCGCCGAAGTATTTGGTGAATTTCTGGGTGCGAGTTACGCGCTACCGGATCACTACCGCAACTAATCGCGCTACATTCAAGGCATAAAAAAAGGGGTAGCAAATGCTACCCCTTAATCGTTCTACTGAACTATCAGTCTAGGCAAACCACCAACGCTCGGCGTTCTTGCCACCATCAAGCTCCCAATTGGCACCAACCACTTCCGGCACGTGCAGGCGCTCATGATAGGCCATGACATCACTCTGGAACAACGGCAATATGAGACCGCCGTCGTCATGCAGAATCTGCTGCATTTCGACGTAGATATCACGACGTTTGGTGGTTTCGAGTTCGGCACGGCCCTGCACCAACAGCTTGTTAAACTTTTCGTGCTTCCAGAAGGTATCGTTCCAGCTCGCATCAGCCGCATAGATTTGAGAGAAGATCCAGTTTTCAGTCGGACGTCCACTCCAGTAGCAGGCGCACCAGGCTTTCTTCTGCCACACGTTACTCCAGTAACCATCGTTCGGTTCGCGCACTACTTCTATATCAACACCCGCCGCTTTCGCGGTATCCCGCATCAACTGACCCGCGTCGACAGCACCGCCGAAACCGGTATCCGCCGCGTGGAATTGAACTTCGAGTTTGCTGAGTCCAGCCTGCTTCAAATGGAACTTGGCCTTTTCCGGATCGTATTCACGCTGCGGCAATTCATCCGTTGTGGCGCGATAAATATTCGCTGGCCCGATCGGATTATCATTACCCAGTTCACCGTAACCCTGAATGATCTTCTCCAGCCATGACTGGCGATCAATCAGCAATTTGAGAGCGGTTCGAACGTCTTTGTTGTCAAACGGAGCCATGTCGGTCCGCATTGGCAGAGTAATCTGCTTGTTACCGGTGGTGGCATGCACCTTGAGGCCCGGTACCCGCTTCAACAGGTGAACGGTATTGGTTGCGACGTTGTTCATGCAATCGATTGAGCCAGTTTGCAACGCCTGACTACGTGCAGTCGGATCACCAATCTGGGTGATTTCGATTTCATCAAAATGCGCGCTATCGGCTTTCCAGTAATTCGGGTTACGTGTGGTGAACGAACGCACACCGGGATCATTTTGCTTGAGCACATAACCACCGGTACCGTTTCCAGACTGCCAGTCAATAGTGCCGTCTTTGTTAGCAGGACACATGTTGATATGGTAGTCAGTCATCAGGAACGGGAAGTCAGCGTCACCGCCACTGAGTTTCACTATAACCCCGTGCTTGCCATCCGCCTTGACTGATTCGACACCGGCCAGGATACCTTTCGCGGCCGATTTTGTATCTTCGCCTAAATGGTGGTTCAGCGAAGCAACAACGTCTTCGGAGGTGAAGCTCTTGCCATCGTGAAACTCGACGCCCTGGCGCAACTTGAAGCTCCAGGTTGATGCATCGACACTGGAATCCCAACTCTCGGCGAGTTCGGGGACCAGTTGGCCATCGGGACCGACCTCGGTGAGACCATTACGCAATTGGCCAAACTGCAGATGCAACATGTACAGGTCGAGTATCACGCCTGGATCAAGCGTATCGGTAGTTGCACCACCGGTCAGACCAATTCGCAGACGACCACCCTTTTTGGGGGTAGCGGCTTCGACCTGGTTGAGGATGGCAGAAGCAGCGGTCATCGATATACCCATCGCCAGCGCGCCTGTCATAAAACTACGACGCGACACCTGTCCGCTTTCGAATGATTGCTGAATGTCTCTAATTTTATCGGCGACCTCGAGATCGGCGATGCCGGTCGTCAGGTCAATTTTTTTATCATTTTCGGATTTCACTAAGACTCCTCCCTCTCAGGGGATTATATTAATTTTCTAGTCGCTTAATTTTAAGCAAGCTGAAGAATAGCCCATTCTGCTGAAATGAAGCAAATACTGTTTGGCGGTTCTGATTAACCGTTGCGGCCTGTTTTTTCAGCGAAACCGAGACGTTTATCGACCAGATTCAGCAACGATTTTCCGTCCAGATATCGACGCCAGTTTTCGATAAACTGATCTGCCATGGTGTCCTCAAACTCGGCATAATCACCGGACATATGCGGCGATACCACGCAGTTTGGCGCTGTCCAGAAAGGACTATGCGCAGGTAATGGCTCTTCCACAAAGACATCCAGACCTGCTCCGGCAATACTGCCAGTCCGCAAAGCTGACAGCAATGCGTCCTCAACGACCAGGGCGCCTCGCCCAATATTGATGAAACGAGCCCGTGGATTCATAACCTCAAACTCGCCTGCACCAAAAAGGCCCCTGGTGTGCTCGGTTAGCGGCGTAATCAGCACCACATAATCCGCCTCCGGCAAGCGAGTTTGTAACTCATCGATTGCAAAGACATGCCCGAAATCCGGATCGTCATCGCGCGCACTGCGTCCAATCCCTTCTACTTCCATACCTACTGTGCTCAACAGCCGACCCACGGCACGACCAATCGAACCGACACCAACGACAAGCGCACGTTTGCCAGCGACCTTCTCCGACAAACGATGTTGCCATTCGGCTCGCGCCTGGCAGGCGAACGTTTCGGGAAAACCTTTGGCAAGTGCAATAATCATACCCAGCACCCATTCCGCCATTGGCTGATCGAAAACGCCACGGGCATTGGTAAATCGAATCTCGCTATCCACCAGTTCGTCAAA
>RCNC010002907.1_pt1 | contig 11293 bp, 14 predicted proteins | sample 2041301 | NCBI WGS metagenome assembly RCNC01 (sample SAMN09708231, study PRJNA481090) | Marine sediment metagenome, whole genome shotgun sequencing project. | biome: marine sediment; feature: ocean; material: sediment; isolation source: Sewage treatment plant 13A marine sediment (STP13A) ... | reverse complement strand
AAAATCGGTCTGGTTATTCTCGGCGCGATCATCGCTTTTTACATACAGCGACAAGCAACGAAGAACGTTGCCGCCTGGGAAGCAGGTTCGGTGCCCTCGTCGATTAAAGCTGCTGCTGCGATCTCACTACTGTGTTGGATGGGCGCGATTATCGCGGGCCGTCTGATCGCATACCTATAATCGGAGAATCAGGAATATGGACGGAATAGTTACCTGGATTCTTAGCACTTCGCTCAACGCCTGGGTATTGAGTAGCCCCTGGGCGTGGCCGATCATGGAAATCCTGCATTTCATGGGCCTGTCGATTCTTCTCGGCGCGATGTTGCTTATCGACGTTCGCCTCGCCGGGCACTGGCGGGGCATTGCCTTGACCGCAGTGCGCCGCTTGTTGCCATGGGCCGTATTCGGATTCGGCGTTAATCTGTTTACCGGCGTAGTATTCTTCTTCGGCGATCCGGAGCGCTACGTCGCGAATATCGGTTTCAAAATCAAGATGTTACTGGTAGTCATTGCTGGACTGAACGCGGTCTGGTTCAAGCTTAAAGTCGACCCGGATATGGTCAACTGGAGTACGGATCAGGATTCAACAACACAGGCCAAGGCAGTAGCCTATATCTCTCTGGTCAGTTGGTTCGGTGTGCTGCTGTTCGGCAGACTGATTCCTTACATCGGCACGGGTTAACCCGCAAGTCACCCGCGGTGGCTCCGAGCGCTAGTCCAGTACGCCACTCGACCTAATAATATCCAGAGTCACCATGTAGTGAGCGTGCAGCATTTTGACTGCCTTCTCGACATCCCGCGCCAGCACCGCATCCTGAATCTTACGATGCTCGCCACATTCATGGACATCGCGATACTCGACAACCTCAACGAGGCTGCGATAACGCAGCGTTCGCTCGTGCAGTTGTCGACAAAAGTCGAGCAGGATGTTCGAACCACACGCCGAAAGTAGCGCAATATGATAGTCGCTGTGCGCTTGTTCCCACTCAGCAGTACTCCGAATGTTCGAGCTATCGATAGCTCTTTCGAGTTTGTTTAAGCGATGAAACGCGATGACGACAGCTTCTTCCCACTCAGCATCACCACACTCGATTGACTCACGCAGTGCAGTTTCTTCGAGCCAACAACGCGTACGAATCAACTCGAACAACTCTTCGGCACTTGCCGGCGATACCCGAAAGCCCTTGTTCTCTTCACGCGTGACCAGCCCGTTCGACGTCAGCCGGTTGAGCGCTTCGCGTAACGGACTATTGCCTACGCTGTACTCCTTTCCCAGATGCTGCAGTCGCAACTTGCTGCCGGGCAAAAGACGACCCTTCAGAATATCAGTGCGTAACTGCTCATAGACCGAAGACGCCATCGTTTCCGGTGGCTTCAGTGGAACTACAGCTCCTCTTGAATTGTCCATGGTCTTCCCAATCTTGGAATCGATCGAGTATAACCAAGCTGGCGGGAAACGCGAATACGCTTAGGCAGCCTTAAGTACATCAGCAGAGGGCCTGTGCTCCAAACCCAGATCAGTCGCAACGGCTGCATAAGTCACACGTCCGGCATGCACATTTAGCCCATTCGCAAGATGTGGGTCTTTGATCAGCGCCTCACGCCAACCGAGGTTCGCCAGTGACTTCACGAAAGGTAGCGTCGCATTCGTGAGTGCAAAGGTGCTCGTCCGTGGAACAGCACCCGGCATGTTGGTTACACAATAGTGAACGACATCGTCAACGACATAGGTCGGATCTGCGTGAGTCGTTGGTCGACTGGTTTCGAAGCAGCCACCCTGGTCGATTGAGATATCAACCATGACCGCGCCACGATGCATATCTTTAACGTTCTGTGCGGTGACCAGCTTCGGGGCTGCAGCGCCTGCGACCAGAACTGCACCTACAACCAGATCTGCCTCGGTAACCAGCCTGTCGATGGCATGCTTGGTTGAATACACCGTATGTACACGTCCGCCCCAGACATCATCGAGCTGACGGAGTCTTGGCAGTGAGCGATCGAGAATCGTGACCTCGGCACCCATACCGACTGCCATATCTGCTGCATTCGAGCCCGATACGCCGCCACCGATGACAACAACCTTTGCTGGCTCAACACCCGGGACACCACCTAATAACACACCCCGACCACCGTTCGCTTTTTGCAAAGCGTACGCGCCGCATTGAATAGAAAGACGACCTGCTACCTCGGACATCGGAGTTAGCAGCGGTAGCGAGCGATCCGGCGCAGTTACGGTTTCGTAAGCGATGGCGGTTACGCCGGACTTCATCAATGCCTCTGTCTGTGCGCGGTCGGCCGCGAGATGCAGATACGTGAATAAGACCTGGTCATCGCGTAACATTTCGCACTCGTTCAGTTGCGGCTCTTTGACCTTGATGATCATTTCGGCGGCATCGAATACCTGTTCTGCTGTATTCAGCACAGTCGCGCCTGCTTTTTCGTAATCTGCGTCGGTCATACCAATGCCTTCACCGGCATTGCTCTCAACAAATACTTCGTGGCCTTCATGCACGAGCTCAACGACACCCGATGGCGTCATGCCGACGCGAAATTCGAGCGTCTTAATTTCCTTAGGTACCCCGATCTTCATTGAAGCTCTCCAAACACAGATAAACAGATTCGGACACAATACACCGCTATTTGCGCCATTAGATTGCGAATTGCTTGACGAATTGACTAAATTGCGCAATATTATGCTTCATAACTCTCATTCTACACAAGTTTCTGCCATGTCGCTGGATCGCTATGATCATCTAATCCTGGACGCACTGCAAAAAGATGGGCGCATCAGTAATGTTCAGCTTGCTGCGGCGGTCAATCTTTCTGAGTCCGCGTGCTTGCGTCGAGTGCGCGCACTCGAAGACGAAGGGTTCATCGACCGCTATGCTGCGTTGCTGAATCAAACCAAAGCCGGACTGTCGGGCAATGTGTTCGTACACATCGGCCTGCACCGGGAAGAGCAAAGTGAATTGGCGGCTTTTGAGGAAGCCGTAAAAGGAATTCCGGAAGTGATGGAGTGTTACCTGATGACAGGAGAGTTTGATTATCTATTACGTGTAGTCGTTGCCAACATGGCTGACTTCGAACGTCTGCATAATGAATCCCTGACCCGCTTGCCCGGCGTTGCGCGCGTGAACTCCAGCGTCGCTATTCGCACCGTGCAGAAGACGACGCAACTGCCGATGCCACGGGAGCCAGCGCATGGATCGTGAGGTCATCACAACGCTCGCTGAAAAGTTTCAAAGTGTTCGCGACGCGACCGTTGGTCTTTGTGCCACCTTGTCGGCCGAGGATACTGTGGTGCAGTCGATGCCCGACACGAGCCCGACGAAGTGGCATCTCGCGCACATAACCTGGTTCTTCGAGCGTTTCGTTTTGGAGGAATTTTCATCCGACTACCGACGCTATAACGACGACTTCCACTTTTTGTTCAACTCTTACTACTTCACGGTTGGCCAAATGCACGCACGACCGCGGCGCGGGCTACTGTCGCGACCAACCTACGCAGAAGTCATTGCTTATAGAAAATACGTTGATGACGCTGTACGAAAGCTACTCGAGCAACGCACTGATCAAGCTCTCGTAGACCGTGTTGTGCTCGGACTGAATCATGAGCAACAGCATCAGGAGTTATTGCTGACCGATATCAAGCATGTTCTCTCCTGTAACCCCCTGTCACCGGCGATGAACGAAGATAATCTAGCTCCAGCAATAGGCAAGGCCAGCGAGTATTCGTACAGCGACGGCCGCTCTGGCATCCGTTCGATCGGTGCACGCGGCACGGGCTTTTGTTTTGATAATGAAACGCCACGCCATGACGCACTCTTACATCCGCATCAGATAGGCGATCGCCTCGTGAGCAACGCGGAGTATCGTGAATTCATTAATGACGGGGCTTATGCCGACTCGAAATTGTGGTTGTCGGACGGTTGGTCGGTCATCAACGAACGTGCCTGGAATCGACCGCTATACTGGAGTGAAGACCTGGCCTCAGAGTTCACGCTCGGTGGTATGCGTGAGATCGACGAGCATGCACCGGTCTGTCATGTCAGTTTTTATGAAGCGGATGCCTTTGCCCGTTGGGCGGGTGGACGCCTGCCGACAGAGTTCGAATGGGAAGATGCCGCGGCAGAAATTGAGCCCGTCGGAAACCTGATGGAATCAGGCTATTGGCAACCGGCAGCAGCCGCAGATTCGCGACAGTTCTTTGGTGACGTCTGGGAATGGACGTCGTCACCCTATTCTCCCTATCCGGGCTTTACACCGCTTGCCGGTTCGCTCGGTGAATACAACGGTAAATTTATGTGTAATCAGATGACAGTTCGCGGCGGTTCCTGTGTAACGGCCGCCGATCATATTCGTGCGAGCTATCGCAGCTTTTTCTATCCGGATGCTCGCTGGCAGTTTCTTGGCATTCGCCTCGCGAAGGATGCCGCGAAATGACCGAGATTCAGGAAATCGTTGCCGGACTGCAGCAGGACGAGAAGATGATCTCGCCGAAGTACTTCTATGACGAGCGTGGTTCTCAGCTGTTCGACGAAATTACGACTTTGCCTGAGTACTACCCGACCGAAACCGAGTTCGGCATCATGCGTGAGAATATCACCGAGATTGCGACGCTCATCGGACCACAGGCGAGTCTTATTGAGTACGGCAGTGGTTCCAGCCGCAAGACGCGCGTGTTGCTTGAGCACCTGAATGATCAGGCAGTGTATGTACCGGTCGATATTTCCGAAGAGCATTTGCTGGAATCCGCACGACAGATTCGAGCAGAGTTTCCTGACCTTGAAGTCTTGCCGGTGGTCGCTGATTTCACCAAGCGTTTTCAGTTGCCGGATCCGCCCGTCATGCCATTGCGTAACATCATTTATTTTCCAGGCTCTACCATCGGCAATTTCGCGCACGCTATAGCCTGCGAGTTGCTCGAGGTCATGTATCACGAGGCCGGTGAGAATGGCGCGATGCTGATTGGGGTCGACCTGCAGAAAGATCCGAGCATTATTGAACGGGCTTACAATGATAGCGCTGGCGTAACCGCTGAGTTCAACCTGAATATGTTGCGCCATTTGAATCGTGAATTCGGCTCAGACTTCGATCTCGACTGCTGGAAACACAAGGCGCAATACAATCAGTCAGAAGGCCGCGTAGAGATTCGACTCATTAACGAAGAGCAGCAGACCGTCAATATCGATGGCACTACCATCGTGGTCGAACGAGGCGAAGGCATACTGACCGAGTACTCGCATAAGTACACGTTGGAAGGATTTGCGGAGATGGCGCAAGGCGCGGGATTCAAAGTTGAGCGTGTCTGGACCGACACGAACAATCTCTTCAGCGTGCAGTACTGCACCCGCCTGTAGAAGGGCCTTCAGGCCCGAAGCACGATCTACTTCGGGACGTACTCTTTGGGGGCTGCCGAACCCTCGCCGAAGAAAAACTTTTCCATTTCCTTTTCGAGAAACGTACGAGCTTCCGGTTCGATCGGCGTTAAGCGATATTCATTAATAAGCATCGTTTGGTGTGCTACCCAACGCTGCCATGCCTGCTTTGAGGCATTATCGTAGATACGCTGACCCAGATCGCCAGGATAAGGCGCGTAGTCGAGACCTTCTGCTTCCTCACCGAGGAGGACACACTTAACTGTTCGTGACATTTTGATTGATCTTCAATGAATTAATGAGTTGTTGCACCGGTGCAGCCATGCCGCCCGGCGGTTCGTCTTCCAACAGATACCAGATCGCATCCGGGCTGTCGGCTACTTTACGCGACACGCTGGCAACACGCACTACCACCGGCTGAATATCGAGGTCGAAGTGACTGAAACTATGTCGCAGCACTTCTCGTTGTTCAGTGTTATCAGGCTGTTGGTCTAGCGTCCGCAGACACCACTCGTCGATGCTTTCCACTTCCGGCAGGCTCCACAGACCACCCCAGATTCCGGCCGGGGGGCGCCGTTCCAGGAACACCGCGCCGTCGTTGATCGCCATCACCATCGTCGTTTGCCTGAGTGGTTTGATTTTCTTCGGTTTGCGACCGGGATACTGGTCGATCGAATCCGATCGCCTCGCCAGGCAATCGTCAGCAACAGGACAGGCATCACAGCGCGGTTTACTGCGAGTGCAAAGGGTCGCGCCCAGGTCCATGATCGCCTGCGTGTAATCTGCGGCCCGACTTTTCGGTGTGTACTCTTCAGCAAGTGTCCAAAGGCGATTAACAACCTCGGTTTTTCCCGGCCAACCCTCGACTGCGGCGTGACGGGCCAGCACGCGTTTCACGTTGCCATCAAGAATAGCGTGCGGCACGCCAATGGCTATGGCCAGAACCGCTCCAGCAGTTGAGCGTCCGATACCGGGCAGCTCAACAACATCGTCGAATGTGCTCGGAAATACGCCGCTATGCTCATCTCTTATGATCTGAGCGGCTCGGTGCAGGTTTCGAGCACGCGCGTAATAGCCTAAGCCCGACCAATGCTGCAGGACCGCATCCATATCTGCATCGGCCAGCGAAGCCAGGTCGGGAAATGACTGCATGAAACGCTCGTAGTACGGGACTACGGTTTGCACCTGCGTTTGCTGCAACATGATCTCCGATATCCAGACGCGATAGGGACTGATGTTCTGCTGCCACGGCAAATCCTTGCGGCCGTGATCATCAAACCAATTCAAAACACGCGCTGAGAACTTGCTCATGGTTGTCTGTCCTGCGCCAGCGCCTCGATACGATACAACGCTCTGACACTGTCGGTCTCCAGTTTGCGCTGCATCACATACGGGCCGATTAGCGGCGGGATCCAGAACTTCGGTTCGAACTCGAAGCGGTATTCGACGACGGTACCCTCTCCTTCGGCTTCGAACGTCCACGATTCCAGGCTTGCGTGAAAATCACTCAGTTCGGGGTCGGCTGTCGAGCGAATGAAGCTGTGCCGCTCGTGCTCTACGGAACCACTACGCTCAAATGATTTGCAGTAGAACAAGACACAGCCCGCATTGCGTATATAGAAGCCTCGTTGGCCATTCTCATCCGGTTCCAGATTGCGTGACTCGACGATAAAGCTGGAAAACTCTGAGGAGAGATCGTAGTCAAGAAATACGGCATAGATAGACTCTACGCCAGCGTCGAACCAAACCTTTGAGGTCAAGAAATAGCGCCCGTCCTTGCGGTCGACTTCAACATTGCGCAGCTCCACCGCATCGGCGCCGCTACACAAAAACAATAGGCAGAGAAAAAAACGTCGCATGTAGCTAGCGCTTCAGCAAGTCCCCAAGCGCATCCTTGAGCTTATCCTCGACCTCTTTCCTGACTCTGTCCTGCAGCAATTTTTCTACGTCGGGCTTTATGCTGGGTGAGGTCAAAGGGCCCGTTACTCGCATCGGGATAACGGTCTTGGTGAAGTCTTTCAACTCATCGGCTGTTACGTCCTCACCGATAAATTCAGGTTTGTCGAATACTCGCGCAGACATTCGATAATCCACTGTTGCAGCAACAAGATTTACACTGCCTTCGCCCGTAAGTTGCATGAATGGTAATTCGACAAGCAGATCTTCATTCGCGAAAACACCGTTGACTACCGGCCCACTCGCACTGACTTCGCTGAACGGCGTACGTGCTGGCAAGTTTGCTTCTGGCGCCTCCTCCTGGCGCAGAGCCGCGCGTGCCTTTCTCAGTTCATGCCATACATCTGTGCCTTCGTATGCACCGTCTATGAGCTCGAGCGAAATATTGCCTCCCAGATTGCGCTGAATCGCACCGAGGTCCGCGCCTCTGCCACCGAGTTTGAAGGTGCCATTGATCGTGCCGGTAATATTGTCCTGATCGAACATCGCCATCGCCAGTGCGCCCAATTGAACGCCTTCGATACGTTCGTTCGCTGACATGACCGGTGTATCTCCAGAGGCATCGATTTGAATATCGCCCTGATACTGGCCGTCAAATAAAGTCGCACTAAAGGGGTGCAGACGCAGCACACCGTCATCTGTCGATAAACCCAGCGTCACGTTTTCGAACTGCAGGCCGCTCAGATGCACACCGTCCAGGGTCAGATTTCCGCGTGCATTCATCAGGCGAATCATCTCCACGGGAATCTCGACCGGCACCTCTGCCGAGTCGTTACTGGCAGATCCCTCTACAACCGGCGCCATGTAGCGATCAAGGTCGATCGAATCGGCGCTGAGGTCGATTCGGTAAATGTCGTCGCTGCCCTGTGGTATTGAAAGTTCGCCCGCAAAAGTCGTGTCGTCGAGCACCATCGTGAGATCGGTCAGTGCGATGGCGGTAGAAGTTACTTTTGCTGTTGCGTCGATAGTGACTTTACCCAAGGCAGTCGGATCCGTGGTTTCCGGGGCTTCAATATCCAATCGCTGCATGAGATTGCGTAGCGAAAACGCGTCTACCTGTATCGCTGCTACTGGCGTAATGTCGCCCGCATATGAGAAAGGCTCGACTTCGGCAGATATGTCCAAGCCAAGCAGTGCAAGCTGAACGGTACTTAAGGCGACCGACTCACTCTCTGTATTCAGATCAACCGACGCCGTTTCGAGCCCGAACGCGGTCGGAGTTTCCGCGACACCTTCAAGTAAGGCATCGATCGAGAAGCCATCAAGGTGAATCGTGTCAGCATCGCCGGAGATATTGCCCATCGTAATATTAAGATCGCGCAGCTGAATATTGCTGCCTCCCTGAGCATCAACATAGCTGATCGCAGAATCAAGGATCTCGATGCCCGCTATACTGAGGTCACGGTAAGAAACATCCGCGCCAGCATCGCTAAGGTCCTCTACCTCAATCGTGTCCATCGCCTCGCTCGCATCAATGAAGTCCTGCCAGTTGCTGCGACCGTCGGAATTGATGGCGAGATTCAGCCGAAGTCCCACCAATTCGGCCGTTGCAACCTGCACTTCGCGACGCATAAGCAAAGGCATGAGCCGAACACTCAGGCTCGCCTCTTCAAAGCTAACAAACGGCTCGTCTCCAAAGCCGGCACCATTGCCCAGCCGAGCTCCAGGTATTTCGATCGCAAGCCACGGAAAGACGGCCATGCCGATGTCGCCGTCAATGACGAATTCACGGCCCGTGTTTTTCTCTACTACAAGCTCGATTTCTTCTCGATAATCGTTCACATCGAAAAGCACCATGACAGTGATGACGGCGATAACCATCAGGGCCACAGCGGCGGCAATGAAGTAAGCGATAAATTTGAACATGCGGCCCATAAATCAGCCTCCGGTCGGGGCTGTTAAGAGTAGCAAATTATTGTGGGTCGATGACCTTACCTGGGTTCAGTAAATTACTTGGATCCAGGAGTCCTTTCAGGCTTCGCATCAGTTGAACCTCGTCTTCGCTGCGGCTGTCTCCGAGCCAACTCTTCTTATCCAGCCCTATTCCGTGTTCGGTGGATATTGATCCGTCGAGCCCATCCAGACAGCCGTAGATGATCTCATTGCAGCGTTTCTGATTGGCACCGTCATCGAAGGGCGTCGTAAATATGTGCAAATTGCCGTCAGCGATATGCCCGAACACCAAACACGTGGCATCTGATCGCAAGATCATTCAGGCTATATATCTAATGAGGCTTCCGTTGTTGAAAACGTTATGGCGAACTGGTTCAAGTAAGTTGCAAGTAACGTTCTTCAGTCTCTTCCCGCTCGCATTGCTGTTATGCGCTTGCGATCCAACGCCTGAAATTGAGCCCTCGCAGATCCAGGTCGATGCAGAGGTGATCATCAACGTATGGCACAAAGCCAAACTACGCGGCGTCGCTTTTCGTGCTATTGGCCTGGAGCCTGCGCAATCGGATACCGTTTTAGCTCTAGTCCGCGTTACAAACGTTGACACTGCCGTTAAGCGTTTCGATCTCAACTCTGGAGTCGCCATCACCCATCGTAAAGCTTAGTTCCAGACCAGGAGAGTACTTGCTGGTTCGTTCAGGCTTCGGTCCGAAACAGTTTCTGATGCTGCCATTGAACGTTTCGATATCGAAGCGTGCAGATGTTATTGCTACCGTAAACTCGATATCGACCGTGCCATTTATCGACTCCATCGAAAGATCACCACCTTGCGCGAGTTCTGCGTGAAAGGTCTGGTCGCCGTTGATCGTCTCAAAATACGCTTCTTCGTAGATTCCGCCAATTACGTCAACATCACCGCTAACCGACTCCACATCTACGCTGCCTGACATTCCCTTAACCATTACGTCGCCTGACACGGTCGCGCCTTCAAAATTGCCTTCCGCGCCATTACCTTCAATTTCGACGTCACCGCTCACCGACTCTGCTTCAACATCATTTGCAACACCACTGGCCTCAATGTCACCGCTAACCGAACTTAACGACTGCTCGCCGAGGACATCTTCGATATCGATATCCGTGCTGACGCCAGTGACTTCGATCGAGCTGTCTTCGGGTACTTTGATAGTCAGGTCAGCATCAATATCGCCCCAATGCCGATTGGGTACCTCAACTCGGATCAACACCTCATCACCGTCTCGCTCAACGATTAATTCCTCTACTGCATCGCCCATGCTGCCAGTGATCTCGATGCTGTCCTTCGACCAGCCGATAACTTCGATGGAACCCGAAGTATTGAAGATCTCGACATAGCCGTCATCCGAGGCGTCGATGGTTTGATTAACCGATTCATTCGCCAATACCGGCATGCTTACCATGCTAGCTACGAGTACGATCAAGCTTCCCTGTTTCATGTGTTTCACCTTTTTCATATATCTTTCCGCGACATGGTCCGTTGCGTCATGCCACCCACTCGATTCATCAATGCCAGCTCATTACGATAGGCTTCGACCAGCAGCTCCTGCAAGAATCCATTATTCGGTTCTTCTTCCAGTGCCTGACTAATGTCAGCGATCGCCTGCCGTATTACCGCCAGATTGCGCATTACATCCTCACGAGCTTCTGGCGAAAGATTCGCCAGCTCACTATCAAGACTTGACCCGATGTTGCCAGCAGCACGTCCGTATACGGATTCCAGAGTGTGCTCAGCGCCAAACGCCGCGCGTTCGAAGGTCATATTAGTCGGGACAATCTGGACGACCGGCTGCGGCGTATTCACCTCATCGTACTTGAGGACCGAATAAGTAACCATTGAAGACGCTCCGACGAGCAAGAAAACAGCGGCAGCTTGCGCAAACCATGGCGTTTGCCGCGGCTGTTGCGGTGCCTTGATCGCTTCCTCAATGCCCGGCCATAAGTCGCGGGACGGAGCAAACTCCGTCGCCAGCTGGCTCGCCGCCATTGTCATTTTGTCTTCTTGCTCACTCATTCCTCAAACCCTTGCTCTTTGA
>RCNC010002906.1_pt1 | contig 11294 bp, 14 predicted proteins | sample 2041301 | NCBI WGS metagenome assembly RCNC01 (sample SAMN09708231, study PRJNA481090) | Marine sediment metagenome, whole genome shotgun sequencing project. | biome: marine sediment; feature: ocean; material: sediment; isolation source: Sewage treatment plant 13A marine sediment (STP13A) ... | reverse complement strand
ACCTTTGACCTTGTTGAACCGCCCTCGCATTGATGTGACCTTACGTGTTTCTGGCCTGTTCCGCGATGTGTTCCCCGGTTTGGCACAGATATTCGAGGCGGGTGCCGCTGCTCTGGCTGAGCGCGAAGAAGCCGCAGATATGAACCCATATCTGTCAAAGTCTCCCCGTGTTTTCGGCCCTAAACCGGGGCTTTACGGCATGAATATGGATGCTGCCCTGACCGATTATTCGGATGCCGGTCGCGATGCGGCGGGTCAAGCTTGGCTGAAAGCCAGCGAATGGACGATCGATGCACAGGGCAACGCCGCGCAGGACCGCGCAGCGCTGGAGGCACGCCTTGTGGCGTCTGACGGTTTCGCCCATGTGCAGGATCTGACCGAAACGGATATCCTTCTGGCGTCTGATTATGGAACGCATGAAGGTGGGTTTGCCGCAGCTATGGCGCATCTTGGGGCTGATGCCGCCCTTTATCACATCGATGCCACCCGTCCTGATAATATCAGCGCACGCACGGTTCCGGAAGAGATTGCCCGCGTTGTGCGCGCGCGCGCGGCCAACCCCGATTGGGCGAGTGGTATGATGCGGCACGGGTTCCGGGGTGGCTCCGAGATTGCGGCGACACTGGATAATCTGGCTGCCTTTGCGCATCTGACCCGCGCTGTACCTGCACATTTGTTTGATTTGTATTTTGACGCAACGCTGGGGCGTGCTGATTTAGTTACGTTTATGGAGGCGGAAAACCCCGCAGCACTTGCTGAAATGCAAGCCCGGTTTGCGGCACTTTTTGATGCCGGTTTGTGGGTCACAAAACGCAATTCGATCCACGCCGCGATGGAAGCGGCGCAATGAGCGGGCTCCCTGAAATTGCTGCAAAAGCTGCACCTCCCGAGGTAAAGGGCTGGTGCCCCGGGGCCTTGCGTCCGATGCTGTCCGGTGACGGATGGGTCGTGCGCATCCGCCCACCCTTAGGCCGGTTGAGCCAGAGCCAAGCAGCAGGGATCGCCGATCTGGCAGATGCACATGGCAACGGTATGCTTGACTTGTCCAACCGCGCCAACCTTCAAATCCGGGGCGTTACAAAAGCCAGCCATGCGCCGTTAATTGACGGTTTGAAGGCGCATGGATTGGTCGACACAAGCGCCACAGCCGAGGCCCGCCGCAATATCATTGTCACCCCCTTTGCAGACGATGACGCCTACCGGTTCGCCGCCTTGCTTTCAGACGCGTTGGCAGAGTGGGAGGGGCCAGAAATGCCGGGCAAGTTTGGCTTTGCCATTGATACCGGACCTGTCCCCGTCTTGCGCGGCAGCCCTGCGGATATCCGGCTGGAGCGGGATGCCATGGGCGGTCTATTGATATGTGCTGAAGGGTGTGATCTTGGACAGGCTGTAGAGGATGGCCTCGCGGTAACAGCGATGATCGCCTTGGCGCGGGATGGTTTGAACAGTGGTTCAGGATCGCGGATGCGAAAGCTGCTCGTGAATGGATTTAATTTGTCGGCCCGTTTTAGCGTACAGCGCCAGCAGGTCGAACATGCGTCCGTGCCGGGCGCTGTAGCCCAAGGCTTTCTGACGGCTCTCGCATTTGGTCAGATCCAAGCAAAAACCCTGCGAGATCTTAGTCATTTGGGTGGGCTTCGGATGACCCCATGGCGCATGGTGCTTATCGAAAACCTAAAGGAGCCTCCAATGTTGGCTGATCTGATAACGGCCCCTGATGATCCGTTACGGCGTGTTGTGGCCTGCACCGGGGCGCCATCATGTACCCAAGCGTTCGCGGCTGTGCGACCGATCGCGCGTGCTCTTGCGCCGCGTGTGCCAAAGGGAAAGATTTTGCATGTGTCTGGTTGCTCCAAGGGCTGCGCGCATCCCCGCGTGGCGGCCCTGACGGTGGTTGCAGCACACGATGGTTTCAATTTTGCGGCAAACGCCCTTGCAAGCGATACCCCTGATCGGTGGCGACTACGCCCCGAAGACCTGAGCGAGTTGATTTAATGCCCCACACCTACATCACTGATGGCGCCGAGATTTATCGCCAATCGTTTGCGACTATCCGCGCTGAGACCAATCTGATGCGGTTTTCGCCGGAGGAAGAGATAGTCGCTGTGCGCATGATCCATGCTGCGGGAATGGTAGGGCTTGAGCCCTACATCCAGTTTACTGATAGCATGGCGATAGCTGCGCGCGCTGCTCTTGAGGGCGGTGCTCCAATCCTGTGTGACGCCTATATGGTCAGTGAAGGTATCACCCGTAAGCGCCTGCCACGCGAAAACGAAGTGATCTGCACGCTGCGTGATCCTGCTGTGCCGGATATGGCCAAAGAAATGGCAAACACGCGATCGGCTGCAGCACTTGAATTGTGGCGACCCCACCTCTCTGGTGCGGTGGTTGCAATTGGGAACGCGCCGACTGCGCTGTTCCATTTGCTCAACATGTTGGAAGACCCCGACTGCCCGCGCCCCGCTGCGATCATCGGCTGCCCTGTGGGGTTCATTGGTGCGGCAGAGAGCAAGGATGCGCTTATGTCTGACAGACCGGTTCCTTCATTGGTCGTTCAGGGGCGGTTGGGTGGCTCTGCAATTACAGTGGCGGCGATTAACGCGCTCGCAAGTCGGGTGGAATGATAGAATGGGCAAGGTAATATGCGCGGGGCTTGGCCCAGGTGATCCTGACCTGATGTCGGTAAAATCGGACCGTACGATTCGTGGTGCGGACCATGTCGCGTTCTTTCGCAAGAAAGGGCGGGCAGGGCAGGCGCGCACAATCGTCAAAGGCATGCTGCGCGACGATGTTACTGAATATGCGATGGAGTATCCGGTCACGACCGAAATCCACTTTGACAGTATCGAGTACCGCCAGCTTTTATCCGCCTTCTATGATGATTGGGCCGCGCGTTTAGAAAGTGTTGCGGCAGATCATGATGTTGTTGTGCTGTGCGAAGGGGATCCATTCTTTTACGGCTCGTTTATGCATTTGCACACGCGGTTGCAGGGCAGGGTCGAGGTTGAAGTATTGCCAGCTATTCCTGGCATGGTCGGCTGTTGGAACGCACTGGGTGAGCCATTCACGTGGGGTGATGACGTGATGACGGTACTTATGGCTACGTTGCCTCAAGCTGATCTGATCAACCATATGCGCCGTGCCGATGCATTGGTCATCATGAAAACAGGCCGAAATTTACCCCGTGTCAGAGCCGCATTAGAGGCTACAGGCCGTCTCGATGCTGCATGGCTGGTCGAAAAAGGCACAATGCCGGACCAGCGCATCGCAAAGCTGTCTGATGTGGATGTCGATGACTGCCCATATTTCGCGATCGTTTTGGTTCATGGCCAAGGGCGCCGACCAGAGGCCGCAGAGTGAGCGGCTGGATTGCCATCGCAGGTCTTGGGCCGGGGAGAGACGATCTTGTGACACCCGAAGTGACCACGATACTTGCGCAAGCCACAGATGTGATCGGCTATATTCCATATGTTGCTCGGGTTGCACCGCGTTCAGGTTTGACTCTGCATCCGACAGATAACCGTGTTGAGTTGGACCGCGCCACCCATGCGCTGCAATTGGCGCAGCAGGGCGGGCGAGTTGCCGTCGTTTCCTCCGGTGATCCTGGCGTGTTTGCAATGGCGTCTGCCGTGTTTGAGGCATTGGAAAAGCAGCCTGAATATGCAGGTGCAGATATCCGTGTCCTACCGGGGATTACGGCAATGTTGGCAGCAGCGGCGCGGGCGGGCGCACCATTGGGCCATGATTTTTGCGCCATCAACCTCAGCGATAATCTCAAACCTTGGTCGATGGTGGCAAATCGGCTGCGACTTGCGGCGCAAGCGGATTTTGCGATGGCGTTCTATAACCCGAGGTCAAAATCACGGCCCCATCAGTTTGCTGAGGCGCTCGATATCCTTCGTGCGGAATGTGGGCCCGAACGTTTAATCACCTTCGCCCGCGCCGTGAGTACACCAGACGAGGTTCTGAACACTGTCACCTTGGGTGAGGCGACACCAGAGATGGCGGACATGCGGACTGTTGTTTTGGTCGGGAATTCGGCCACGCGCCGGGTCGGGCCATATGTTTATACACCGCGCAGTGCGGAATGACCCAACCACTGCATCACCGCACGCGTATCATTGGCAATTGCTGTTTCAGGCAGGGCAGGTCGGTCCGCCAACAACACCGGCAACCTCAACGTGCGCGCTGCATCCAGCTTAGCACGCGCACCACTTCCACCAGAATTTTTTGCGACGATGTGAGTGATGCGGTGGTCCGTCATCAACGCAAGGTCACCTTCATATGTAAACGGTCCCCGATCCAGAACCGTTGTATGACGGGGCAAAGGCACGGGACCTTCCGGCGCATCGACCAGCCGCAAAAGGTAGTGATGCTGAAGGGCTTCCGCGAATACATCGATGTGCTGCTTACCGATTGCGAGGAAAATTCGCGCGGGTGTCTTTGGCAAACGGGCCGACATACTTTCGATATCAGGGAAGAACTGCCAATCGTCACCCTGTTGCGGAGCCCAAGGCGCACGTTCAAACCGGATCAAGGGGATTTGAGTATTGGCACAAGCAGCATGGGCATTTCGGCTCATCGAAGCGGCGAAAGGGTGCGTGGCGTCTACGACATGGCTAATGCCCTCTGCCACAAGGTAAGTACGCAGACCATCCACACCTCCAAACCCGCCGATGCGTGTTGGAACGGGTTGCGCTACAGGGGTTTTGGTCCGGCCTGCGTAGCTGAACATAGTCTCAATACCAGCAGCATGCAGAACTTTGGCCATCTGGCTTGCTTCGGTTGTTCCACCCAGAAGAAGGACGCGCTGCATGTCTGATCCTTGGCTCAAAATCATTGGATTGAACGAAGATAGCCTTGATGGGTTAGGCGCCGCAAGTCGTAGAGCATTGGATGCAGCAGAGTTCGTTGTTGGGGGCGCGCGGCATCTGGATCTGGTCCAGGCGGGTGTACGCGGCGTTGCGTGGCCCGTCCCGTTTTCGATTGATCCGGTGCTGGCGCATCGCGGGCGGCGGGTTGTGGTGCTGGCATCGGGCGATCCGTTTTGGTTCGGCGCAGGGGGCAGCCTTGTGGATCATCTGGAGCAAGATGAGTGGCAGGTATTTCCCGCGCCCTCGACATTTCAACTGGCTGCAAACCGCTTGGGTTGGCGCATGGAGGAGATTACCTGCCACGGTCTTCATGCAGCCCCTATTGCGCGGTTGCGATCGGTGTTGGCCCCACGAGCGCGTTTGATTGTTACCATGCGAGACGGGACCGCCCCGTCCGAACTGGCCGATTGGTTGGTATCCCAAAATGCAGGTGCGGCCGAACTTACTGTGATGGAGCGTCTTGGCGGGGAGAAGGAGCGGGTCAGGACAACGCGCGCGGATGCGTTTGAGTTAACCGATGTTGCAGCGCCGGTTTGTGTGGCGATACAGCTACCGGGTGGTGTGGGTCTGAGCCGTTCACCCGGTCTGCCCGATAATGCATTTACCCATGACGGACAAATCACGAAATCGCCCATCCGCGCGCTGACGTTGTCGGCCCTTGGACCCCGCCCCGGCGCGCTTTTGTGGGATATCGGTGGCGGTTCGGGGTCGATCTCGGTTGAATGGTGCTTGGCTGGAGGTACTGCCATCACGTTCGAGATGCGCGCGGACCGTGTACAGAACATCAAACAGAATATCGCGGACTTTGGATTGGATCACCGGATGTCTGTCGTTGAGGGACCAGCGCACGAGCGGCTATCGGAGGCGCCTGCGCCAGATGCAATTTTTGTCGGTGGCGGTGGCAACCTTGCCCTGTTCGAGAGCCTGTTCCGGCATGCGAAACCTGGCACACGGTTGGTTGCAAACGGTGTGACATTAGAGACCGAGAGCCTCCTTGCCACGCTTCACAGTGAACACAAGGGCGATCTACTCCGACTTGAGCTGTCCCAAGCAACGCCGTTGGGGCGCATGCGCGGATGGACGGCCGCCCGGCCCGTTGTACAATGGAGTGTCACGCTATGATCGTTGCAGGGATCGGATTTCGCGGTGCTGCCGAGACGGACTCACTGCGTGCGGCACTCGCCAAGGCAGTCGAACGGTTGGACGCCCCCCATATTGATAGTCTTGCAACGTTGGATAAAAAGGCGCGGATGGGGGCGTTTTGCGCGCTAGCGGGAACGCTGGGGGTCGACATCATAGCTGTTGCTGCCGAAGACTTGCGCGCGCAAGAGACGCCCACTAAGTCGCAGCGGATAGAGCAACAGTTTGGCACTGGATCACTCGCCGAGGCATCCGCCTTGGCGGCGGCAGGTCCAGGGGCTAGTTTATTGGTTGTGCGGGTGGTCTCACCTGATGGTATGGCAACGGCAGCCATCGCAGAATCAGCGGAAGGACGCAAAACATGACAGTGCATTTTATTGGCGCGGGGCCGGGGGCGGCGGACCTGATTACCCTCAGAGGACGTGACCTGATCGCGGCGTCGCCCGTCTGTCTATATGCGGGATCGCTGGTCCCTGAAGCATTGCTGTCCCATTGCCCTGAGGGCGCACGGATCATCAACACGGCGCCCATGTCGCTGGATGAGATTATGGATGAAATTGCCGCAGCAGACGCAGCAGGCAAAGACGTGGCGCGGCTTCATTCCGGTGACCTGTCTGTCTGGTCTGCAATGGGAGAGCAGTTGCGCCGCCTGCGTGCACTTGGGATCGCTTATGATGTGACACCCGGTGTGCCGTCCTTTGCTGCAGCGGCGGCGACCTTGGCCTCAGAACTGACGCTGCCCGGTGTTGCCCAATCTGTGATTTTGACGCGGACCTCTGGTCGCGCTACTGCGATGCCCGAAGGTGAGACGCTGGCGAACTTTGCGCGTACGGGTGCGACATTGGCCATTCACCTGTCAGTTCATGTTCTTGAAAAAGTTGTGACGGAGCTGACGCCGCATTACGGGGAGGATTGCCCTGTTGCGGTCGTTTGGCGGGCAAGCTGGCCGGATGAGCGGGTTGTAAAAGCAACCCTTGGTACCTTGCAAACCGCAATCGGGGAGGAGATGGCGCGCACGGCGCTGATCCTTGTCGGCCATGCAATTGGATCAGAAGATTTTGGCGAAAGCAGGCTCTATGCCGGTGATTACGACCGCCGTTATCGCCCTGTTGGCACACAACCCCGTTTTCCGGAGGCGTCATGATACCACCAGGACTGATGATCTCGGCTCCAGCATCGGGGACTGGCAAGACTACATTGATGTTGGGTCTTTTGGCTGCGTTGCGCAGCCAAGGCATTGAGGTGCAACCGTTCAAAAGCGGCCCGGACTATATTGATCCTGCGTTTCATGGCGCGGCAGCCGGACGCAAGTCTTTCAACCTTGATAGCTGGTCCATGGACGCGGCGCGGATCGACGGCCTGGTGGGGAATGCTGCGGGCGCAGATTTGATCCTTTCTGAAGGGTCGATGGGTCTGTTTGACGGTGTTGCCATTCCGGGGGCCTCGGGAAACGGTGCCAGTGCCGATATTTCTGCGATGCGCGGTTGGCCTGTCGTGCTGGTCCTTGATGCATCGGGTGCTGCGCAATCTGTGGCGGCAACAGCACTCGGGTTTCGTGAGATGCGCGCAGATGTCCCGCTCGCCGGTGTTGTCTTGAACCGTGTTGCTTCGCCTCGTCATGAGGCGCTGATCCGGGTGGGCATGGACGCGCTGGGGATCAAGGTTTTGGGTGTGCTTCCCAAGCGCAAAGAGATGGAGCTGCCCGAGCGCCATCTTGGCTTGGTGCAGGCGGGCGAGCAGGAAAACTTACCGCTTATTCTCGAAAAAGCAGCCGAGTTCATCCGCGAGCATGTGGATATAGATGCGTTGCGGGCAGCAGCGGCTGGTGGCGTTGCACAGACGGCAGCGCCCAAGGCCATTATCCCGCCGGCAGAACGGATCGCGTTGGCGCAAGACAATGCGTTCGCCTTTATCTATCCGCATTTGCTGGCGGGTTGGCGTGCTGCGGGGGCGACGATTTTGCCGTTTTCACCGCTCAATAATGAGGCGCCGGATGACAGCGCTGATATTTGCTGGTTGCCGGGAGGCTATCCCGAATTGCATGCAGGCAAGTTGTCTGCCGCTCAGGAATTTCGGGATGGTTTGACGCGTTTTGCGCAAACACGCGCCGTGCATGGCGAATGTGGGGGCTATATGGCGTTGGGCGCAGGGATTATTGACGCAGACGGCGAACGCCATTCGATGGTCGGACTACTGGGGCTCGAGACGTCGTTCGCCAAGCGGAAGATGCACCTTGGGTACCGTCAGGCAGAGCTTTTGGCGCCATTGCCGGGGCAGGCCATGGGCGCAAAGCTGCGTGGTCATGAATTCCACTATGCCTCTATTATTGAAGAGCCCGACACGCCTCTTGCGCACATCGCAGATAGCAACAACATTGAGGTCCCCGAGACAGGGAGTTATCGGCAGTTTGAAGGTGGGGGGCAGGCAAGCGGCACATTTTTCCATCTCATTGCCGAAGCTCAATGACGGGTTTCGTGTCTTTTGTGTCTTCGGGTCCGGGCGATCCCGAATTGTTGGTGGTCAAGGCTGTGAATCGGCTTCAGGCGGCAGATGCTGTGCTGTTTGATGATCTGTCCTCGGGCCCGATCCTTGCGCATGCGCGAAAAGATGCGGATCTGGTCGGTGTAGGTAAGCGGGCCGGCCGCGCTTCACCCAAGCAGGACCACGTGAGCCGTATTTTGGTAGAGTATGCTCAAGAAGGGATGACAGTTGTCCGCCTAAAATCTGGCGACTGCGGCATGTTTGGGCGGCTTGAGGAAGAGATCGTAGCACTACAGGCCGCTGGAATTCCTTTTGAGATCATACCTGGTGTCACCAGCGCATCGGCAGCGGCGGCGGCGGCAGGTATACCCCTGACGCGCAGACTAACGGCGCGGCGGGTTCAATTTATCACGGGTGCTGATATATCGGGCGAGTTACCTGCCGAGACGAATATGGCCGCCCTTGCGGATCCGATGGCAACAACTGTGGTCTATATGGGCAAGCGGACCTTCCCGAACCTTGCGCGGCGTTTGATGGAGTACGGGTTGCCCGGTGACACCCCGGCGATGTTGGCCGAGGCGGTCAGCACGCCGGCACAGCGCGTGCAGCGCCTGACAGTTGAAACGCTTGCCAGTTATTTGTCAGAGACGACAAGCAGCACCCCTGCACTGATATTCTATGGCCCTTTGGCAGAGCTTGATCAGTGATGATGCGGATGTATGTCTGCGCTACCTGTACGGAGGTCAGCAGCGCGTTTGCTCAAACGCTCAAGACTGCAATGACTGTCGAGGTGGTCGAGGTCGCCTGCATGTCTGGCTGCACCCGCGCGCAGACCGTCGCCTTTCGCGAAGCGGGCAAGGTCGCGTATCTATTTGGTGATATCGGGGAGGCTGATATTCCGGATCTCCAGAATTTTGCTAAGCTGTACGCAATCTCAGATGACGGACATTTTGAGGATGCACGACCCTTCGGCACACTCCGCACCAAAGTAATAGCGCGGATTCCGGGGGTATGATGCAACTGACACTTATTGGTATCGGAACAGGCAATCCCGAGCATCTGACGCTTCAGGCTATCCGTGCCATGAACGCAGCGGACCTGATCTTGATCCCGCGGAAGGGCGCTGGAAAAGACGATCTGGCGGATTTGCGCCGCGATATGTGTGCCGAAGTGTTGACTGGCGAGGCACCCCTGATTGCCGAGTTCGATCTGCCGGTACGTGACCCCACAATTCAGGACTACGAGACGCGGGTTCACCACTGGCATGATGCGATTGCTGCGGTTTGGTCAGATACGATCGGGGCACACACTGGGGCGCAACATATCGCTTTGCTGGTTTGGGGGGATCCGGCACTGTATGATAGCACGCTGCGTATTGCGGCGCGGTTGCGGCCTACACCGCAGCTCAATGTGATCCCCGGAATCATGTCAATGCAGGCTCTAACGGCTGCTTTTGCTATCCCGTTGAATGATATTGGCGCGCCGTTTTTGGTAACAACGGGGCGACGCTTGCGCGATGAGGGATGGCCTGCAGGTGTTGACCGTATCATCGTGATGCTGGACGGGTCCTGCGCATTTCAGGAGTTGCCGCCGGAAGGATTGCACATCTGGTGGGCGGCATATGCCGGGATGGCACAGGAAATTCGCATAGAAGGTGCTGTCGCTAAGGTGCGTGACCAAATTTTGACGACTCGCGCCAAGGCTCGCAAGGATCATGGATGGCTCATGGACATCTATTTGCTGTCTCGCGCGTAGTGCTGTTGTTTCTCATACATTTCCAGGGTGTGAGCGCTACGTGAACTGCGTCTCTTGTCTGGCTTCAGGATAGGAATTTCATCCCATTTCTTTCAACATGTTTTCACGGAAGACTTCAGCATGTGTTTTCCAACCGAGACATTTGCGTGGCGTGTTGTTGAGGCGGTCGCTGATCACCTTGATGTCGTGATCGCTCATCGTGCGGATGTCACGCTTGCGCGGAAGCCAGCGTCTGGCGCGTCGATTAGTGTTCTCGACAGTCCCTTTCTGTCACGGTGAGGCAGGGTCACAAAACCAAGTCCGGGTCCCGATCTTCGCTTGCAGATGCGGCCAGCTGACGAACTCCGAACCACGATCAAACGTGATGGATTTTCGGGCGGCATGGGGCAGGTTTTTGATCGCTTTAATACTCTTGTCAATGACGGATTTGGTGCGCTTGTTCTGGTTTTTCAGGATCACTGTGAAGCAACTTACACGCTCCACAAGCGAGGTCACATTCGTTTGGCCAAGCCTCTGTTCAAACAACATTAAGTCTCCCTCCCAGCGGCCAAATTGGCGACGATGAGCAACATCCTCAGGGCGAAACAAGATGCTGGCATCACGGCAAAAATTGGATTTCCGGCGTTTTCTAGCACGACGCGGTGTGCGGTTCTTTCGATGTAGCGGCAGATACCACCAGAGCTCATGCGCCATGCCTTCCTTCGAATAGATGTACAGGTAAATCGTTTCTTGACAGACCCGTAACGGCTCTTCGTCATGAGCTAACCGATTGCCGATCTGCTCAGGCGTCCAGCCATTCTTAAGTCGCTCAATCACAAGCTTGCAAAGCTCAGGGTATTTGATGAGTTTGCGATCACGCGCACGGCGCTTAGCCTTCATCAAGTGAGCTGCATCCCCATAATACCCATCATGTTTAGGCATGCTTTCATCTGAGAAGAAATTACGCTTCAGTTCTCGAAAGAGTGTGGATCAACTGTGCTTCATAACCCCTGCAATCTCATCGACAGGGACCTTTGCATGTCTCCAGCGTTCTATTCTGCGTCG
>RCNC010002904.1_pt1 | contig 11296 bp, 9 predicted proteins | sample 2041301 | NCBI WGS metagenome assembly RCNC01 (sample SAMN09708231, study PRJNA481090) | Marine sediment metagenome, whole genome shotgun sequencing project. | biome: marine sediment; feature: ocean; material: sediment; isolation source: Sewage treatment plant 13A marine sediment (STP13A) ... | reverse complement strand
CTCTCGAACCGCCTACTGCGTATTCTGACAGGCCAAGGTGCCGATGCGCGGGCCGATATGCCCGACAATGCAATCCTTGTCGCGCGCAATATCGGACCGGGTGAGTTGCTGGAATACGGCAAAAAAATCAAAGGCATTGTGCTCGAAGACGGATCGGTGGGCAGCCATGCGACCATCGTGGCTCGCGCATGGGCGATCCCGTTAATCATAAATGCAAAAGGCGTGACCCGCGAAGCGCTGAACGGTGATCCGATCTTGGTCGACGGCGATCAAGGCATCGCGCATTTGCGGCCCGATGAAACCGTCCACGCAGCGTTTCGCGACAAGATCGCGATGTTTACGCGCGCGCAAGAACGCTATGCCTCGATCCGAGATCTGCCTGCGACGTCAAAATGCGGCACAACGATTTCGCTGCAAATGAACGCGGGCCTCATTGCCGATCTGCCCTCATTGGCAGGCTCTGGCGCCGAAGGTGTGGGGCTCTTTCGCACAGAACTGCAATTTCTGATCCGCAACCAAATGCCCCGCCGTGCCGAGCTATCGGCGCTTTACTCGCGCGTTCTTAAAGCCGCGGACGGCAAACGGGTGGCGTTCCGCACGCTTGATATCGGGTCAGACAAAGTCCTGCCTTATATGAAGCCAAATGACGAACCCAACCCCGCGATGGGCTGGCGCGCGATCCGCGTTGGCTTGGACAAACCCGGTGTTTTGCGCATGCAATTGCAGGCGCTTTTGCGGGCCGCAAACGGGGAACCACTGGATGTGATGTTCCCGTTCATCACCCAAATTGGTGAATTTCGCGCCGCCCGCGCCGAGATGGAAAAAGCCATCGCACGCGAAACAAAACTGGGTCATCCACTGCCTACGACCCTCAAGGTTGGCGCCATGCTGGAAACGCCATCATTGGCGTTCGCGCCTGATGCGTTCTTTGAAGAGGTCGATTTCATTTCAATCGGCGGCAACGACCTTAAGCAGTTCTTTTTCGCCGCCGACCGTGAAAACGAACGGGTGCGCAAACGCTATGACACGCTAGATATCAGCTTTTTGTCGTTCTTGGAAAAGGTGGTGCAGCGCTGTGCTGCGTCCGGCACGCCGCTCTCTTTTTGTGGCGAGGATGCGGGGCGTCCGGTCGAAGCGCTTTGTTTTGCGGCCCTTGGTTTGCACACTTTGTCGATGCGCCCGGCCTCTATCGGGCCGGTCAAGCACCTGCTGCGCCGCGTTGACCTGACCGAAGTAAAAGCCGTGATGGATGATGCGATCGCAAGCGGTGAGCAATCAGTGCGCCGCGCTGTTTCTGATTGGCTCGTCTATCAGGTCTGAGGCAACTTGCCTTCGGCCAACACCTTGTGGAAATAATCAGTGACTGCGGCATCCCCGTGGTCGCGCGCAAGTTTGCGCAAACCAAAATGCACATGCGCCATCGCCACATAGTAGTCGATAAAGGCATAGTTCGTGCCTGCGCCAGCCGCCGCACCCAAAATCGGTACAGCCTGCGAGGCGAGTTTTTGCGACAGCACTGTCGCAAATCGCGGAGCCACGCGGCTAATCAACCCGTTCACAGCAGCACCTGACAGACTAAGCCGTGCACCGATAAACGCCGTATCAACGCCGTCATCCTCTGTGCCCGGACCACCTGCCCCAAAAACGGCTAGGCATTCCATGCAAGTCGCTTCAGCGTCAGGGTCTTCGCCATATTCCACAGCGACATGATGCACAGCGCGAAAAATCACTGTGGTCGCAACAGGCAATTCGGCAAGGGCTGTCGGCAGGCCGCCCAAACCACCCAAGGCCCCGGACAGCGTCGCTAGAAATTTATGGACACGATCTGACCCAATATTGCGCCCTATCCCTTTGCTGGACTTACGCGCGGCATCAAAACTTTGCCGCAAGGCACTTCGGGCCATTGCGTCAATCTGGTCACGCGTGCCAGCGGGTAAAACCCTAAGGCCATCCTCGACCTGACCACCGACGAAATTGATACCTTTCATCAAGATACCGTTGGCCCGCCGTTGGCGAGCGGCAAGCGCTGCAATCTCGTCCCGTGCGGCCTGTGATAGTGGCGCAGGCGGGTTCGCAGGGTTGATTTCTTTTATCGTGTTCACTGGATCATTCATGCGTACAAGATGGGCATCATGGTCGCTAAATTCAATCACGCGCCGCAGTGACAGCACCAGTCATCCCATCCCAAGCACCGTTTTGGAGTGCGACACCAAGCACCCGCTTCGGGTTTGTGGGCGGTGGCATGGCGACCCCGTTCAAGACTTCAAACCCGTAGCGCTGGTAATAGGGCGCATCGCCCACAAGCATAAGGCGTGCCCATCCGGCGCCGCGTGCGCGGCCCAAGCAAGCCTGCATCAACAATGACCCCACACCTTCACCTTGACGGGTGGGGTGCACCGCGATGGGTCCCAAAAGCACCGCATCTGCGTCACCAACCCGCACGGGCCAGTTGCGGACGGCCCCCGCCAAAATGCCGTCATTGTCGCGCGCCGTAAGGCAAAGCCCTGCGATCGGATCAACCCCTTCACGCAACCGATATGACGACAATGCGGACCGACCGGGCGCAAAGCACAGATCATAAAGCGCTTCGACCTCCCACCAGTCTTGCGCGCCCTCAATGGCCAAAGTGATTGCGGATTGCTGCATAGGGTCTTTCATCTAGCCAAGCGCTTTGTCGCAAGCTACCTCTTGGGAAACTGAACGAAAAGGCTGCACGATGTTTTACGAGCCCAAAAATGGCCACGGATTGCCACATAATCCGTTTAACGCGATCGTTTCGCCGCGCCCTATTGCTTGGATCGGGACACGTGGCGCGGATGGACGCGACAACCTCGCCCCATATTCTTTCTTTAATGCTGTCGCATACGAGCCACCGCAAGTGATGTTTTCATCCACCAGCCGCAAAGACGACCGTGGCGATACAAAAGATTCCGTGGCAAATATTCGTGACACCGGCGTCTTTGCAATCAACATCGTGGAATATGCAGCACGCGACGCCATGAACAAGACATCCGGCGCGTGGGATCGCGAAACCGATGAATTCGGCTTGGCAGGTATCGAAAAAGCCGCCTGTGCTACTATCGACTGCCCGCGCATCGCAAACGCACCAGCGACGCTGGAATGCAAACTGACCCAAATCGTGCAATTGCCCGGAGAGGCGAATTTTGCAGTCTTTGGCGAAGTCACAGGCGTACACATGCGCGACGATTGCATCGTTGAAGGCGCGTTTGACGTCACACGCTTTCAACCGCTTGCACGCATGGGCTACCGCGATTACGCCGTGGTACGCGAGGTGTTCAGTCTAAAACGCCCAGACGATTAATGGCCGCCAATGATGCCTGTCTTGACGCTGTAATCAACAGCAAGTTCATAATCAGGATCATCATCGCTATCGACCATCAAATGGCCTGCTTTTGACAGCAATTGATGGCAGTCATGGCTTAGATGGCGCAGCTGAATGACCTTGCCTGCATCGATGTACTTCTGCGCCAATGCTTCAATCGCTTGCAGTGCAGATTGGTCTGCGACGCGGCTGCCTGCAAAATCAACGATCACGACATCAGGATCGTTTTCGATGTCAAACAATTCCATAAAGCCTTCTGCGGAACCAAAGAAAAGCGGGCCTTGCACTTCGTAGACCTGTGCGCCCGCCTCTGTTTTACTCTCGCGCTTGATGGCGTGAATGCGGATGGCGTTGCTCCATGCATATGCGAGCGCAGAGACGATCACGCCAACAACAACAGCGGTCGCAAGATCAGTGGCAACCGTGACAATCGTCACAAGGATCGTCACAAATGCATCCATGCGCGGCACCTTGAGCAAGATCCGCAGCGAATTCCACGCGAATGTGCCAATCACAACCATGAACATAACACCGACCAAAGCGGCAAGCGGGATTTGTTCAATCAGACCGCTCGCGAACAAGATAAAGGCCAGCAGGAACAAGGCGGCGGCAATGCCAGCGATACGCGTGCGTCCACCGGATTTCACGTTGATCATCGACTGACCGATCATCGCACATCCGCCCATGCCGCCAAAGAAACCAGTGACGGTATTGGCCGCACCTTGGGCCAGACACTCTTGGCTAGATCCACCGCGCTTGCCAGTCATTTCGCCCACAAGGTTCAGCGTCAGAAGGCTTTCGATCAAGCCAATCGCGGCCAAAATCAACGCATAAGGCAGAATAATCTCAATCGTTTCCCACGTCAGCGGTACCATTGGCACATGGAACGCAGGCAAGCCGCCCTCGATGCTGGCAAGGTCGCCAACCAAAGGCACATCAAGGCCGAAACCAATAACAATCGCGGCCACAATGCCGATACCAGCCAAGGGAGCAGGGATCGCATTTGTAATCCTTGGCATGATCCAGATGATCACCATCGTCAGCGCCACAAGGCCCAACATCATATAAAGCGATGCACCCGAGAGCCATTCACCATTGGCCATCCCGTGACCGGCGCTTTCGGCAGAACCGGGCACTTGGAACTGGCCCATCTGTGCTAGGAAAATCACAATCGCAAGGCCGTTCACAAAACCCAACATAACCGGATGCGGCACCAAACGGATGAATTTGCCCCAGCGCATGATGCCAACAAAGATCTGGATCAGGCCCATCAAGACGACAGTCGCAAAGAGGTATTCAACCCCGTGAACCGCCACAAGACTGACCATAACAACCGCCAACGCACCTGTTGCGCCAGAAATCATACCCGGTCGACCACCAAAAATGGCCGTAATCAAACCCACAATAAATGCAGCATAAAGGCCGACCAAAGGTTCAACCCCTGCCACGAAAGCAAAGGCAACCGCCTCGGGGACCAGTGCAAGTGCCACCGTCAGACCCGACAAAACCTCAACCCGCAACAGCTTTGGGGTCAGCGGTGCATCTGGGTCCCGAAGGGAAAGATTATCAGCGAAACTCGCCAAGAGTGCGCGGGGCATGGAAACTCCAGTCAAAGTGGGGATATTTGCGCTCATCTATCGAAGCAAATGGCGTTTGTCACCCCTCGTCTGTCGATTGGTGCCTGCACATAGATGGGGGGACTGCGGGGCTTCACATTCGGATCAAACCGTTTCAGTGTCCGCCAAGCGGCAAGAGCGAGGCAAATCATGCAAACGAAAATCGGAATCATCGGTGGATCGGGCATCTATAACATGGATGGGCTTGAAGGCGCGGAATGGGTTTCGGTGCATAGCCCTTGGGGTGTGCCGTCCGATCAAATCCTGACTGGGCGTCTAGATGGGGTCGAAATGGCATTCTTGCCGCGCCACGGCAGGGGGCACAAACATTCGCCAACGACTGTCCCGTACCGCGCCAATATCGATGCGTTAAAGCGGCTAGGCGTGACCGATATCATCAGCGTCAGCGCCTGTGGGTCATTTCGCGAAGACATGGCACCGGGTGATTTCGTCATCGTCGACCAGTTCATTGACCGCACCTTTGCGCGCGAAAAATCGTTCTTTGGCACAGGATGCGTTGCACACGTCAGCGTGGCACACCCAACTTGCGAGCGGCTATCAGATGCATGCGAAACAGCGGGCCGCGACGCAGGGATCACGGTCCATCGCGGGGGGACCTACCTTGCAATGGAAGGTCCACAATTCTCAACTATGGCGGAAAGCAAAATGTACCGCACATGGGGTTGCGATGTCATCGGAATGACAAACATGCCCGAAGCCAAACTCGCTCGCGAGGCCGAGATTTGCTATGCATCAATCGCGATGGTCACAGACTATGATAGCTGGCACCCCGACCATGGGGCCGTAGATGTCAGTGACGTAATCAAGACACTGAAAGGGAACGGAACAAAGGCGCAGGATTTGGTCAGCCGCCTGCCCGCTCTTTTAAGTGCAGACCGCACACCCTGCCCTCATGGATGCGACCGTGCGCTTGAATACGCTATTATGACAGCAGCTGATCTGCGTGATCCTGTCCTCACTTCCAAACTCGACGCTGTCGCTGGCCGCGTTCTTTAGAAAGATACCAGATGAAAACCGTCCAAGACTATATTCGCACCATTCCTGATTTCCCGCACGAAGGGATCATGTTTCGCGATGTCACGACCCTTTTCAGTGATCCGCGCGGTTTTCGCATGGCGATAGATCAACTACTGCACCCTTATGCAGGACAACCCATCGATAAGGTCGTGGGGCTAGAGGCGCGCGGCTTTATCCTTGGCGGTGCTATCGCGCATCAGCTTTCCCTAGGCTTTGTTCCCATTCGCAAAAAAGGCAAGCTGCCCGGCAAAACGATTGAACAAGATTATACGTTGGAATACGGCAAGGCCACGATGGAGGTGCATGACGACGCGCTTCAACCCGGTGAAAAAGTCCTGCTTGTGGATGATCTGCTCGCGACTGGTGGCACAGCAGAGGCTGGGATCAAACTGATCGAGCATATGGGCGCCGAAGTCATCGGGTGCGCCTTTGTGATTGACCTTCCCGACCTTGGGGGCCGTGCAAAGCTGGAAGGTCTAGGTATGAACGTCCACGCATTGTGTAGTTTTGCAGGCGACTGACCCTCCGGGGGAAGTTTTTACAGGAAAAAGAAGTCACAAGAATGCGCCCGACCCCGCTGTCCGCTACAGACTGATCTGTTCGGGTCCGGTGTCGGGCGACTTCTCATTCCACACGACATAACTCTTCAGTCTGACGTGCCCCACTTTGATATCATGTGAACGTTAACAACTTCTTTTTCCCCGATAAACTTCCGCCGGAGGCTCAGGCATATCGACAGAATGCTGTCATTCGTTTTGGCGCAGCACCGCACCGGGGTTCATAATACCCAGCGGATCCAGCGCATCTTTGATGGCGCGCAGCATCGCAAGCTTGACCGGATCACCATATTTCTCAAGGTCAGCTACTTTTAAGCGACCAATGCCATGTTCCGCGCTGACAGACCCTTCCATGCTGTGCACAAGGTCATGCACAACACGTTTGACAGCAGGCCGTTCAGTTTCATAATCGTCACGATTGTTGCCCAGCGCAGGAAACACATTGTAGTGCAGATTACCGTCGCCCAGATGCCCAAAGCAGTTGATCCGGAAAGCGCCGACTTCCGCCAAGGCCTGCGCGCCGCGTTCAATGAATGACGGGATCGCGCTGAGCGGGATAGATATGTCATGCGAACTGATAGACCCAATCCGTCTGTTTGCCTCTGGAATACTCTCGCGAATATGCCAAAAGGCGTCCCGTTGCGCGTGGCTTTGGGCGATAGCACCGTCTGTCACAAGGCCCGCCTCAAAGCCCGCTGCAAACAGGCTTTCGAGCGCCGTTTCAGGGCTAAGACCCGCCGGCAAGCCTAGGTCAATTAACACCACCCATTCAGGTGTTTCATCAAACGGCGACTGAAATGCGGGCCCGACTTCAGCCAAAAAATCAAACCCTTGGCGGTGCATGATTTCAAAGGCTGACACGCCTTCTCCGATTTGCTCACCCGCCAAAGCAAGCAGTTCAAGCGCTGCGGCAGGTGACGTCACGGCCATCATCGCAGCGCCCATGCTCACCGGACGCGGTGCAAGTTTGAGTGCAGCACCCGTGATGATCCCTAACGTGCCTTCTGCGCCAATCATCAGGTTACGCAAATCATAGCCGGTGTTGTCTTTGCGCAGCCGTGTAAGACCGTGCCAGATCGACCCATCAGGGCGCACCACCTCAAGCCCCAAACATTGCGCGCGTGCATTGCCATACCTTAGTACGTTGACCCCACCAGCGTTGGTAGACAACAAACCACCAATCCGCGCTGACCCCTCGGAGGCAAGTGAGAGCGGAAACAGCCGTCCGACATCTTCGGCCGCCTGTTGAACTGTCGCAAGGATCACGCCCGCATCGCAGACCAGCACGTTCTCGGATGGATAGACTGCGCGGATTTTATTCATGCGCTCCAACGACAACACCACAGGCGCAGGCCCGTCTTGCATCAATTGACCACCCACCAGCCCCGTGCCGCCGCTAAAGGGAACGATACCTACCCGTGCGTCCGCACAGGCCCGCACAACAATGCTGACCTCATCCGTGCTGGCGGGGGCCACAACAAGGCCTTGCCCGACCCAGCGCCCGCGCGGTTCTGTCAAGTATGGCGCGCTGTCGTCCTTGAACGCCGCTGCTGGAAGCAGGGCGCGCAAGGATTGTTCAAAGGCAGGTGTCGCAGGGTTAAGCATACAGAAATCCCTTTTGTTCACCTTGCTACATGGTCCAAAACTCCGCGCTGTCCAACCCGTTTTTTAGCTCGCCTTTGCCGCACCAGCGGCTAATGCGCCCAGTTTTGCGTAGGCGATTTCAGGATCAACCGCACCAAACCCTGCGAAGGTTCCAAACCCACAATCAGAGCCTGCGATAACGCGGTCGTGGCCTACGATATTGACGAAACGCCCGATCCGTTCGGCGACCAGATCAGGGTGTTCGACAAAGTTTGTCGTTGTGTCCACCACGCCAGGCACGAGCACTTTATCGTCCGGAATATCTGCCGCGCGGTCACGGAAAACGGCCCATTCGTGGCCATGGCGGGGGTTCGACGTCTCGAACAAAACGTAGCGCGATTTTGTCGACATCAGCGTGTCGAACATCTTGGACATGGGGATATCGCAGACATGCGGGCCTTCATAGTTGCCCCAGCAGATATGCACGCGCACTTTCTCGGCTGGTACATCTGATAATGCGTGGTTCAGCGCCTCGACATGGGACGCCGCGATCTTGAGGAATTCATCATCACTCAGATCGTTAAACAGCATATGCCGCGACAACGCGAGGTCGGGGCAATCCAATTGCAGATCAAGGCCAGAAGCCACAATAGTCTCGTACTCGGCCTTCATTGCATCAGCCAATGCGGCCAAATATGCCTCTCGCGACTTGTAGTAATCATTTTGTAAAAACAACGAGATAACCCCAGGAGAGGCCGCGTTCATAAAGCCTCTTTCGACTCCGTGCTCGGCCATCGCACCTTTCAGATTGGCGATATCTTTTTCCAGCTCGCCCTGCCCCTTTGAGGTCACTTCGCCCACGCACATAGGCCGCGCGTATTGCGGCGTGCCTCCATCATTTGCGAGGCGTTTGAGGAAGCTTGGGAACTGCTTAAGGTCCGCAGGCGCGTTGCGCGGGCTGTCGCCATCAAAGCCAGTGTAGCGGTCTTTGACATAGGTCGCATAGCTGATCTTTGAGGTTTCGCCATCGCTGACGATATCGACGCCAGCGGCGACCTGTTTACCGACTGTTTCGGACACAGCAGACGTCATCGCGGCGTCGAACGCGGCGGCGTCATAAGGGTCGCCATTTTCGCGGGCAAAGATGAAATCCACGACCTCTTGGCTGCGCGGCAATGACCCTACATGGGTTGTTAAGACTTTCGACATTTGGCAGTTCCTTATGTGTCGGCTGCGCGGCGGCGTTTGATCGGCAAAACGTCGACCATTTGCGCGCGCAGCCTTGTGTTAACGGTTAACCTTTCCAGGTGGCGCCAGCGGGATCGCCGGTTGCGACCACATGGTAAAGGCTGGCTTCGCCAGTCATCGATGGAACGGCATTGTGCGGTAGGTTTTCGGGAACCGACATCGTGTCGCCTGGCGCAAGCGTGGCGCTCCCGCCTTCCCAATTGACCTGCCAGTGGCCACGCATTGGCATCAGCACCGATGGGTAGGGGTGGGAGTGCATCTCGGTAGATGCTGAATTGCGGTTCATCAAGGCGACTTCAAAACCCGGTTTGTCGCGCAGCAATCCTTTTGCACCGATGACTTGCACAGGGGCTTTGTCGGCCATCGCCATCATATCCCAGTAACGCGCAATATAGCCGGGGATCACATCGCGGCTGTCGGGTTCTGGATAGGTTTTGAGGTCTGCCTCTGACAGCACGGTCATCGGCTTGACGCCTTCAGGCAACGATTGCCCTTTCATGCTGTCATAAAGCTTGCCGTTATCACCCAAGACAAGCCCGTGGGCCTTGGCGTCTTCGATGACTTGTGGTGCCCAGATCACGCCACCACCTGCATCATCGCCACCCAGCACGGCCATGATCATCCCGTAGTCGGTGCCGATATTCTCAAAGCCGCGAAATATGCCAGTGGGGATATTGATGATGTCGCCCTCTTCCAGCACGACTTCGCCAGCGTCACCCCAACGACCCCAGAAAAACCGCCAGCGGCCTTTGAGCACAAAGAATACTTCTGCCGTGCGGTGGCTGTGCAAGGAATTGCGGCAGCGCGGCGGCTGGCCCGCAGCCCCGATGTTAAACCCGTGCGGGATCGCGATATGCACGTGTTGGTCGGCACTTTCCGACACTCCACCGCCGATGATCGTAAAGTTCTCTTTTTGATCGGATCCGGGCGTATGGGCATCGATGAACGCGGTCTTGCACGGGCGCAATTCGCCATAACGAACGATGCGGCTTTCCATCTCTGACGGGGTCATGATTTGTCCTTTGACTGCAACAATATCTGTTTCCAGATTGCAATTTCATCATAAAGCGCGAACTCGCGGCGCAGGCCGACTCCGTCTGGTCCGTAGGGTCCAAATTCGGCGTGACAGATCCCCATCACATGCACATGCGCGCCGCTCGGTTCGCCAAAGCTGCCCCAACCTTCGTGGATACCATCAAGCGACCAGCGGATCGCTGCACGCGGTGACAGCATATCCGCATCCATGCCGATCTGGTGGTGGATTTTGAACGTTGCGTGCGGAAAAGAGGACCGCAGGCCAACCCAAAATTCGAGGATGCCATCCCAGCCAACAGCGCGTTTTGCGCCAGCGTATTCGCCGATGCAGGCACGGTCATAGCTGTCGCGAATATGGGTGAAATCGTGGGCCATAATGCGTGTCAGCGTATCGGCATAGCGTTGCCCCCATGCGTTATCATTGCCTGTGCCATGATAGCCGCCATCAACATCGACTGCGGGGGTGAATGGTTTTTTGGCTTTATCAGGGCCGCCTTCGCGCGCGATCAGTTCAGCAGCGTAATCGCGCGGGTCCAGCCCAAGTTGGCGGACGATGCCGCCGTAGTCGCGCACGAGCCATTCGTCATAGATCGTGTCCTCTTTTGCGGCGCAATCAGCGATTACATAGGCCTGCCAATGCTTGCCAGACGCAGGGCCGAATTGCCCGTCACGCGTATGGGTGGCGCGTGTCAGCAGGCGGTGCGAGGACAGATACCCCGTATTTTCATCACCTGACCAAATGACGTCTTCACCCAGCAATTCGCGGTCAGGAAATTCGTTGACCGTCGCCATCGTCGCTGCGATCACGCCTTGGTTGCCCATGCTAATCCCCATGGGTGAGCGCACGGGAATATCAGGCGCGTAGTAGTGGTTCA
>RCNC010007280.1_pt1 | contig 11298 bp, 10 predicted proteins | sample 2041301 | NCBI WGS metagenome assembly RCNC01 (sample SAMN09708231, study PRJNA481090) | Marine sediment metagenome, whole genome shotgun sequencing project. | biome: marine sediment; feature: ocean; material: sediment; isolation source: Sewage treatment plant 13A marine sediment (STP13A) ... | reverse complement strand
CTCCCCAGATCAAGAAAATTGAGACAACGGAAATAATGGACGCCGCCCGATTTGATGTCACCGCACTTTCATCACCAAAGGTTACAGTTTTGCGCGCATTAAAACCGGTTTTTGAAACCGTAAATCTGGCAATTGCAGTGTAAACAGCATAAGCGAGAACAAATATTAAGATATAGACTATCAAAATCAACAGCTGCATGATCCGGAACAAACCCGGGGACCTCCAGGAAAAAAGCAAAGGACGTGCTGTCACCATCGACGTTGAATACGTCAACCACGAGATTCTTACGCCCTTTCGAAACATGCGTAAAGACGAAACCGGAAGCTGTTGAACCCGCTTCAATGTGACGCTGAATTGAAAGATCATACAAGCTCTTCTCCACTTTGGGGCGGTCTTGTTTCGAAAATGACTTGCGAAACATATAGGCAACTTCAAATGGTGGAAAGTAGCTTGGGTCGGTGCCTGTTGGAGCGTAGCGAACCCGATTTTTGGCCATATTTTCAATACTTAACCAGACCGGCTGGATACCCCGCTCATACATATCAAAGCCGAAAATACGCAAAGCCTGTTCACGACCGGGAACAGCAGCCGTTACCCGAATCCTGCCAGACAGCTGCGTTTGACTTTGTATGCTAAGGGTTGAAGGATCAAATGCTTCAGGCTGATAGGAGATGGAAGAACAGGCGACAAGAAAACAACTCACCATCAACAATATCACTCGGTGATAGTGAAAATGGATTTTCAATCGTAACCCAGCTTTCAATTGCATATCAGCATTCTACGCCCCGTCAGCTTGCCAAGCTACAGGTTAACGCTTGCATTTTTTTGGTCGGTTCGTTGGCGATTTCTGAGAGAAGTTCCGTGCCCTGCTTGTCTACGACTGTTAGCAAAATCTATTAAAAAAGTGCCCCAATTCAAATTGGGGCACTTTTTAATCTCATGCTTGGTAGTGCGGCTTACTCTTCGGTAACTTCGTTCAAAGTCACCGCAATGGCTTCGGTATAGGTCGTTACGACCAGGTCGCCAACATCCGCTTTTTTCAGATTTTCCGGATTCTGGGCTACGTATTCCTGGATCTCGCCACCGGGCCATTTCAATTTGAAAGTATTGGCTTCGATGTTGATTTCTTCGACTGTGGCCGTGGCGACCGTGGTGATCACTTCCATGGCTGCCGGGGTTTCGCCTTCCATGTTCTCACCCGTGGCGGCCATGACTCCAGCACCTGGCTCCATGCCATCATTGGCAAACACTTCGATGCTCATGTTCTGAGCATATACAACATTCACGGTATCGCCAATGTCGATCTGCTTTAAGTTATAGGGTTGGGCCTCGAGTGTTCGGGCATTTCCTTCAGGGCCTTTCAAGGTGACCGTGTTAGCTACCCTGTCGATACCGACTACTGAGGCAGTCAACTGCACCGTCTGGGTTGCTGAAAATGAGGGTTTTTCGGTGGCAGCAGCTTTTTCACCTGCCTGCAAAGACAGAGAAAAAACCAAAGCAGTGACTAGAAATGTTAATTTTAAATTCATTAGGGTGTTTACTCCGTGAAAAAAGCGAATGCTGTTTGAGATAATCGTGAATCCAGCCGTGTATTATACGACAAGACTCCTGAAAGTGTGTAAATTCAGATTAGACTGTCCCGCAGGGAATGGCCACTCAAAGGACGACACATGCCCTACCGGTAACTGGGTGTCCAGACTATTACCGTAAAATTCTGCAAAAGAGCTTTAATCCCGCTTATACTCGGATGACCAAATGATTTTCTATAGAACCCAACATGTGCACCGTAGGAGGGAGCAGCCCCGCTGCTTAGGAGCCCTTTACCTGTGTGAAAATCTGAAACAGTCGCTCCGTGCATCCTTGCAATCTCGTCCCTCGAATAGGTGGCAAATATGAGTTTCTTTGCTGAGCTCAAACGCCGCAATGTCTTCAAGGTCGCTGCCGCTTATATCATCGTCGGCTGGCTGACTATGCAAGCCGGTGAGGTCATGGGACCGGCGCTGCACCTGCCGGGCTGGACAATTTCCATGCTGGCATTTTTCCTGATTCTTGGGTTTCCCCTGGCATTGATATTTGCCTGGGCATTTGAGATGACACCCGAAGGAATCAAAATGGAGAAGGATGTTGACCGTAGTCAGTCCTTTGGCCGCGCTACTGGCAAAAAACTGAATTACACGATCATCGCATTACTCGCCGTTGCGCTTGCGTATTTTGTTTGGGAGTCGCGTTTCCGAATGGGATCAGAGCCCATTTCTCAAGAATCCAACACACAAACAGTTAATCCTGACAATGCGGGAGATACGCTCACTCCTTCTACAGAAAGTGATAGACCGGATAACAACACCATCGCCGTGCTGCCCTTTACCAATATGTCTTCTGACCCTGAGCAAGAGTATTTTTCCGATGGCATTACCGAGGAAGTATTAAACCTATTGGTCAAGATACCCGAACTAAAGGTGACTTCCCGCACTTCGGTTTTCACCTTCAAAGGCCAGAACGTTGACATCCCGACGGTGGCGAAAAAATTGGGTGTGGCGCATATTCTTGAAGGCAGCGTACGCAAAGCAGGTAATCGAGTGCGCATTACGGCGCAGTTAATTGAAGCAGGCAATGATGTGCACCTTTGGTCGGAAACCTACGAACGGAAACTGGATGATATTTTCGCCATCCAGGATGAGATAGCCATGGAAGTCGTTAAAGCCCTTAAAATTCAACTACTTGGTGAAGCACCTTTAGCAGTTTCAACGAACATAGAAGCCTATAAACTATATTTGAGGGGTAAACATTTTAACGCGATATACACCAGGGAATCTCTTGAATCAGCAGTAACAGCCTACCGGGAAGCGATTGAACTCGACGCAAACTTTGCCCCTCCCTGGGTAGGTTTGTCTAATGTTTTGAGATACCAGGGATACTCCGACTTAACTGCCAAGCAAGAGGCTATGGAAGCTTCTCGCCGTGCTGCCATGCGGGCGCTGGAACTTGATAATAAACTGGCTGAGGCCTGGCTGGCACTGGCCGAAATACAATTTTATTATGATTGGGATTGGCCCCACGCCGAAGTGACGATTCGCACTGCCTTAGAGTATGGACCGCAGAACGCGCCTGTACTTCGAGAAACCTCATGGATTTTACTTACACTGGGAGAGGCGGAGCGAGCGCTGGAGTTGGCTCAGCTTGCTGTTGATCTGGACCCGCTTGACTATGAAGGCCTGTCCAACCTCGGTACAACCTATTGGGCCCTGGGGCAACCAATAGATGAGGAACGAATCTACCGGCACATTCTGGAATTGTATCCGCAAGACCTCAACGTCATGTCCTGGCTGGCCGCTGCACTGGCAGTGCAGGGACGTCCTGAAGAGGGTCTGCAATACCTGGTCTTCGATTCAGAAAACAGGTGGCAAAAATCCATGTCAGCAATCGTTTTACATAGCCTCGGTCGTCATGAAGAAGAACGACAGATGCAGCAATTCATGATCGACAATAAAGGTCATATGTGGGCTTTTGCCATCGGTATGACCTACGCCTGGGCCGGCGACCCCGACACCGCTTTCGAATGGCTGGATATTGCCTATAAACAGAAAGATCCCTATATGTCCCAACTAATCTTCAACCCGTGGGTGGCTAACCTCCACGACGACCCGCGCTGGGAGAAAGAACTGGACAAGATGAAGCTGCTGGGATATTGGAAAAAATCGCAGGCCAAGCCCTCGGAATAAACTGCCATTATCTCTGGAGAAGGTGATTTGTAACTCACTGCGTGTATCTCATTGACTCATATTTAATGTAACCCCAGTCACTCCATGATGGCATCACGTATGGCTACCAGGGGCGCGTCCTCTGAAAGAATGACCTGATTGAGACGTATATCAATACCAAGACGTTCCCAGACAGGCCGCATATCGGGAAAGCCACTGGAATGCACCTGTTTTTGATATAGACCCATAAAAATCTCTGTCCCGGTCAGCCGGTCAAGCTGGGCAAACATTTCACGTGCTCGCCAGGTTGGTCCGTTTTCCATACAACAGCCAGAAAGACCTTTGAGCGCAGTATCGAGAGACTGCAGACCACCACTTTGGTGTCGAAGCTGAATATCTGCCATCAGCATCAACGCCGCACCGCTCCAATATACCCGCATCGTGGAATTCCAGCCGTCCCTGGTGGCTTGCGCCAATGTGCCGCCATTCGTGTTTTTTTTACCTCGCTTGAAACCCTCGTAAAGCTGTTGCCAGGCCAGGGTTTCACTGATACGTCCGTCGCGCGCCCGCAATACATTTTGGTAGTAGGAGGCAAGGCCTTCAGATAGCCAGCGATCACGGGAGGAAACATAGGGGAGAAGCATATGGCTGAATTCGTGTGTGGCCTTCCAGTTCTCACTAAACTCGCTTAACGGTCGTGCTTCGTCGACATAAAACACCGCTGCCAACCCCCCTCCGCGTAACACCTGGGCATGTACGACAGCCTTGTTTCTTGGGCCGATGGCAACCACGAGAACCTGTGGTGCTGGCTGCGGAAGATTACCGTTAACGGTGGTTACCGAGGCAACGGATTCCTCTATCCAATGTGTCAGCTTGTTCCTTTGTTGAGTTGACGGCTTTCCGATGACGGCCATCCTGATGTTGGCGCCAGGTATTTTGATGCGAATGGGTTCAAAGTACCCCAGTGCTATCCTTGATTCCCAGTCTGAGGATGACTTGTCCGGACGAAACCGGATGTTGCCAACTGTTCTTTCCAACTCCATCCATGGTGTAGAAATTGATGCGCCTGCGGGTAGTCGAATATCCACGACCAGGTCTCTTTCCATTGGTCCTTTCCAGAACCAGAGATTAGCGCTCATGGCCAGGTCTTCCCCTGTTTTGAGTATCAGGCGGTAATCTTTTTCTTTCAGTGCCGCGTTCAAATCGGTTTGCCAGTTAATACAAGTATTTTCAGGAAGGGCAGGTAATCTCAATGAGTACTCATGCACCCGCGCGTTGACTCGCTTTCCTTCATGGAATATGTCACTGGAGAAGGCACCAGCTTGTTTGTGTCTGTACAGGCTAGTCGGTGCTTTTCCATCGAAACACAGACTGACCTGCACCAGGCCGAAGTCATTCGGGAAGCTGGCGGTTAGCACATCCTCGGCCATTGAGAAAATGGGGCAGAGCAATAACAGGCAGATAGTAAATAGTCGTCTCATACCGGGCTCAGGTTTTGCTCTCCGATCAATTGGAACTGCCACGGGTACCCATTAAATCGTATAAGTCAGTATCACGAGTAGTGGGCGTAAGTGTCTTTGATGATAAATGTGTAAACTGGTTCCCTAAAAAAGGTGCCGGATGCATTAGTATCCGGTTCGTCACTTGCGCTCGCGGATTTACCCGATGGAGTGGTTAGCACCAAAACATGCGCGGCACGGATCAGCAGGGTGGTAGCGATTGCCAGGTAGTCGGCGGTCAGCGTATCGATCAGGCGGTTGTGGCGGTCTTTCTTGAAAAAATGGTGGGCCGTGTAGGATTCGAACCTACGACCAATGGATTAAAAGTCCAGTGCTCTACCAACTGAGCTAACGGCCCACAGATAGTACTGCGAAGAGCGCGGCATTTTATTTGAAAACGTCGCCGCACTCAAGAAGAAACATAGAAATCAGTCAGATTTATATCGGGTTGGGTCTTTTTCGCCTGCCGCTTCGAATCCTGCAGCGCGAATCCGGCAAGAATCACAGACCCTACATGCCCTGCCCGCCTCATCCGCCTGGTAACATGAAACTGTCAAACCGTAGTCTACTCCATGTGCGATACCCTGACAGATAATATCCGCTTTGCTGAGATCAATTAAAGGCGTGTGGATGGTCAAGCGATGGCCCACGACACTGGCTTTGGTGGCGAGGTTGGCCATTTCTTCATAGGCATTGATGAATTCAGGCCGGCAGTCAGGATAGCCCGAGTAATCCACCGCATTCACACCGATGAATATGTCATCTGCACCAAGCACTTCCGCCCAGGCCAGGGCCAGCGACAACATGATGGTATTGCGCGCCGGTACGTAGGTGACCGGTATACCTTCGCCTTCCTCTTCGGGTACATCGATATCATCGGTCAATGCCGAACCGCCAAAAGCACGTAAGTTCAGCTTGATGGTCTTCAATTCCGCTGAATGTGCACGCGCTACCTGTTCGGCGGCGATCAATTCGGAGCGGTGTCTTTGCCCGTAATCAACCGATAAGGCGTAGCATCGAAAACCCTGGCTTGTGGCCATTGCCAGGACTGTTGCTGAGTCCAATCCACCGGATAGCAGAACGACAGCAGCTTTGTCAGTTGATTTACTCATTTTCCGTCACCATCATTTACCCGGCACATCGCCCCATAAGATTTTATGCAATTGTAACTGTACCCTGACATTTAACTGGTCCTGCAATACCCATCCTGCGAGTTCGGTGGCATTAACTTGGCCCCAGGCGGGGGAAACCAGTATTTCTAGTTTCTGTTCCAGATTCCGGGTACGTATCTCTTGTACGACCCAATCGTAATCCGCACGGGAACATACTACGAATTTAATCTGGTCATGCGCGGTGAGTTTATCCAGGTTGGTCCACAGGTTGCGCTCAACCTCACCTGAGGCCGGTGTTTTGATGTCAACTACCCTGCTTACCCGTTTATCGACCTGGCTGATGTCAATCGCGCCGCTAGTTTCCAGTGAGACCTGGTAGCCGGTGTCACACAGCCGGTCCAGTAGTTGCAGACAACGCGCCGGTTACGCAAACATATTGTGTATTGAAACTTGCCACCTGTTCCATGATCTGGTCGATGTGTTGCCATTCACCACCGTAGAAGGCGTATTCGCTGTCGCAATAGACACAGCGTAAGGGGCAACCTGTTAGGCGGATGAAAACAGTTGGTCTGCCAACGTCTCGTGCTTCGCCCTGGAGGGAGTGGAATATTTCCGTTATTTTGAGTTGGCCTTCACGAGGTTTGGGAATGCGGGAATCGGTTGGAGGCATGGTGGTGTTTTACAGTTGGTGTTGGGGAAACGTGAGACGTAGGGTGGGTAACTTGTTACCCACGAGGTCATGCACGATATTGGCGTTGTCGAATTCGTTGGCGGTTGCCCGTGGGTAATAACACCGCACCCTACATACCTTAAAAATGGCCTTCCAGCTTCATGCTTCTTAAACGGCTGGCGGCGAGTCTTGCTAATGTGGTGTTGGGATATTGTTCCTGTACCTGGACCAATGCGGCGCGTGCCTGGTCCCATTGTTTTAACTCGTAATGGGTGTAGCCAATTTTCAGCAAGCCGTCGGCGACTTTAGGACTGTCCGGATAGTTGCTTAACAAACCCTGGAATGCCTCCAGTGCGATATCGTAATTGCGGGTGACGTAATAGGATTCACCTAGCCAGTACTGGGCATTGTCCGCGTAATCACTGTTCGGATATCCGCCGAGGAAAGACTGGAATTGTTCTGCCGAATCGGCATATTTCAGGTCTTTCAATGACTGGAACGCCAGATCATAGGCCTCTTTTTCAGCTTCGGGTGATTGGGCAATCTCACGCGCCTTTGTGTCGGGCGCTGCAATCCCTGTGACCGAGGATGGTGTATCCAACGCGCCCCTCACATCGGGCACATCTTCACGCACGGCCGGTCTGCCCTGTCCATACGTATTACCGGCTCCAGCCGTTGTCACCGATGCCCTGCCCCCTGTGGTTACCAGTGGACCTTGCGGGTTACCACGCACATCGGTAATTCGCTGGTCAAGATCCAGGTATTGGTCCCTTTGCCGGTTGCTCAGGTTTTCCAGTTCCAAAGTCTGGTCTTCCAGCATGCCTCTCAACATCCGGACCTCATCCTGCAACTGCTGAATCTGTATGACCAGATCCACCATTGCCTGTCTGTCGTCCATCTGCGCAACGCTTGGAGTTGAAACGAAGATGGCCAGCACGAAGCTGGCCATCAAACCTTTTGCTAATACTTGAACTCGCATCATCATCTCGCGGTGTAAACGATCTCCACACGACGATTCTGCGACCAGCAGCTATCATCGCTTACCCGGCAAACGGGGCGCTCTTCACCGTAGCTGACTGTATCCAGCTGACGACCCATGGCACCGGCTGCGGAAAGCAGACCTGAAATAGCATTACCACGACGCTCGCCAAGACCGAGGTTATATTCACGTGTTCCACGCTCGTCTGCATGACCTTCCAGGGTCACACGTGCACTACCGTGGGAGGCCACATAGGATGCGTGCGCGGCAACAATGGCACGGTATTCCGACCTGACTTCAGACTTATCGAAATCAAAATAGATAACCCGTTTAGACAGCAGGCTTTCGCTGTTGTCAAAATTCCTGGCATCCGTGTAATCACGAGGGTTGGGTGCAGCCGCTGTGGTAGCTTCTTCAACTACTGGCGCGGTTTCGGTTGTATCGGTTGCAGTGGTGTCGGTTTCTGGTTCTGTTGTTTTACAAGCCGAGATCGCCAACGCGATAACAAGTGCAAGTAAAATGCGCCACGTAGTATTCATTTTTTCCTCCAGGAATTATTTGATAAATAGTTTAAAACGGATTCAGTGCCAAGTTTACCTGATAACGGGAGACCACGCGGGTTCTCTTACGTCACCTTCGGTTAATATCAATCTTTGGCGTACGTTCCCGTCAACAGATACCGCGGAAAGCACTCCCCGGGGGCCCTCACGGGTAGCATAAAGAATCATACTGCCATTTGGTGCAAAACTGGGTGATTCATCAAGTACACCCGGTGTCAGGATACGCATACGCCCAGTATTCGTATCAAGTACAGCTATACGATACTCGTTTCCCCGCCCATGTGCCACAGCAATCCGGGTTCCGTTGGGAGAAATACTCGCACGCGCATTATAGTCACCTTCACGGGTGATACGGCTTGCCTTTCCACCCGCTGCTGAAACACGATAGATCTGTGGTTTGCCACCACGATCCGAGGTGAAATACACCCATTTGCTATCAGGTGACCAGACTGCTTCTGTATCGATGGCCCAGTGGTCCGTTAACTGGCGTTTTTGTCCCGTGGCCAGATCCCGCACATAGATTTCCGGGTTGCCGGAATAGGAAAGCGTCATGGCCATGGAGCGCCCATCGGGAGAGAATGCCGGTGCACCATTAATGCCTTTGCCGCTCGATACCAGTTCGCGTTGACCGGTGGATACACTTTGCACATAAATGGCCGAATTGCCCTTTTCAAAAGAAACATAGGCCAGACGTTCGCCATCGGGTGACCAACTGGGCGATAACAAGGGTTCCGGTGAGCCCACGACAGCCTGCGGGTTGAACCCGTCCGCATCTGCCACGTACAACTGGTAATTTTGATCATTGCCAAGGCCGGTTGCAGATATATAAGCGATACGAGTTGAGAAAGCGCCCGGCACGCCGGTCAGTTTTTCATAGATGGCATCCGCTACCCGGTGCGAACCAAAGCGCAGGTCACCAAAACCCACGGTGGTAATCTGGGACAGCAGTCTTTCCTGTGTATGTACATCAAATAACTGGTAAACAATGTCATATCCATTACCACCCGGTGCATCATTGATGTGCCCAATGACAACGTAATCGACTTTCAACAAACGCCAGGTACCATAACGGATGGATTCCTCATCGACAGGACGGTCAACCATGTCCTGCTCCTCGAGTGGGTCGAACAAACCAGAGCGGTACAAATCTGATGAGATGACCTCTGCCACGCCGGTCTGTGGCCGGGGGTCTGCAGAACGCCATTGCATGGGTATGACGGCGACAGGCAATGCACTGGCGTTACCCTGGATGATCTCAATTTCAAGCTTGGCATGAGCAAGCTGCGAAACAAGCAGAAATAACAGGGCGTAAATTATTTTTTGCATAGTTTTAGTCATCATTAATTTTGTCAGTTCTCATCATATCTAAATAAAAAATCAATCTCACGTTCAAACACATCTTCAAAACTGCGATAAGGCAAGGAACCGGCGCGTTCAACAGCAGCAACCAAAGAGCGGCGGGTGGCTTCGTCGGCATTACAGGTACCGGCAATGGCCGCCGAAATCACTTCACCACCCGGTATTTGCACAATTTTTAATCTGCATCTCAATCCCGAACGCGCAGTGGGTGGACGGAACCAGTTATTGGTAACCTGCGACTGGATAGCCGCGTAATACTTGTCACCCAGGGTCGCAACCTGGCCAGCCCTGAATTCTGCCTGCTCCTGCGCCATCTGCTGCTGCATATCAGCTTCCGCTCTTGCCTGCTGCTGGGCATCTGCTTCGGCATCTCTGCGTGCATCCAGTTGTTTAAGCCGCTCTTCTTCAATGATCCGCTGACGGGTTGCTTCATCACGCTGTCTGCGGATATCTGCCAATTCATTCTTTTGTTTTTTCAGGAGTTCCTTACGGTCTCTGTCCTGTTTTTCACGAAGTCTCTGCAACCTTAAATCTTCTTCCCGTCTATTTGCGACCTGTTGTTTCAGACGTTTTATTTCAGCCGCTTCCGCTTCCTGCCTTTCGCGTTCCAGACGTTCATTACGGGCCTTGAGTTCTCTTTCCCTGCGATCCTTTTCAGTTTTTTGCGCGACCGCCTTCTCCGCTTCCTGCTTGGCCTCTTCACGACGCTGTTTGATAATACCGGTATCCACCATCACGGCTTCGATCGTCATACCGGTCAACACGGGTGGCTTGAACGGTTTCCAGTTCATCGTACCCAGCACGACGATTGCTGCCATTAATGCATGAACGGCAACAGCCAGTACAAATGCTTTGGTTTGTGCCCAAAATTCGTACATGCTGCGATCAGCCTCCGCTCTGATCCTCGATGGAATCAAGCGGGTCACTCATCAGACCCACTTTTGACACACCGGCTTTTTGCAACAACACCATGGCTTCATATATATGTCCATAACCCACAGCTTCATCACCACCCACCAGCACCTGGATCTCCGGGTTGCGGCGTACAATCGCTGATACCGTTATGACCAACGATTCGGCATCGATAAGACCGCTGGTGACACCATCGACCTCACCACCTGCATTCAGATAAAGATCACCATTCTTCAGTACGGTGACCACCATCGGCTCTACGTTCTGCTGGCCGTCCAATGGCTCGGCATCAGCTTTTGGCAGATCGACTTCAACACCGAGATTCAACAAGGGCGCAGTAATCATAAAAATGACGAGCAAAACCAACATGACATCAATATATGGAACCACGTTAATCTCAGACATCGGCCGGCGTTTGATACGTTTGGTCTGCATACCGTCGTTAACCCCTAGTCATTCACCAGCGCGTGAGCCTGGCGCTGCAATATGCTTGAGAATTCTTCAGTGA
>RCNC010008147.1_pt1 | contig 11300 bp, 4 predicted proteins | sample 2041301 | NCBI WGS metagenome assembly RCNC01 (sample SAMN09708231, study PRJNA481090) | Marine sediment metagenome, whole genome shotgun sequencing project. | biome: marine sediment; feature: ocean; material: sediment; isolation source: Sewage treatment plant 13A marine sediment (STP13A) ... | reverse complement strand
GAATCAATGCCAAAGGAGATATCGACCCCTTTTATGGTTGATTTAGTGAGCTGATTTAACTGGCTGGCCAGAATCTGGCTCGCCTGTTGGGTCATGTAGTCACTGGATGTTGAAATCCCAGGGAGATCGATAATTTCGAAGAGCAGAATGGTGATGGCCTGCCTCATTTGCTCCTCCGGACTCAGGGTGTTGATGATACTCATCAGGTACTGATCCTCCGTATCAATGGTAAACAGTATGTGGAGATCCGACAGGTAATTGGAGAGTGTCAGAACCACATTAAAATCCACATTTCGAATCTTTCCGTCCACTGGATTTGTGTAGGAGCTGGATACCTTGCTGATGGCCTCAAACTTTAATTCCGGATCCTCTACAAGGCCATCCCAGTTTACATAGCCTCCTTTTGAAAGTACAAAGTATTTATTGGGCCAGCCAATGATATTCAGTTCGGCGGAGCCATCACTTATTTCATATCGGCCTGATAATGAGGCCTGATTGTTGTTAAGCATGCTGTAGTTAAGCAAACCTCCTCCCTGGATCGCTAAATTAATATTGAAGATTCTTTTGGCCAGGTTGAAATTAATCAAAGTGCTGGGATCTATCTCGACAATGGTTTTAATGGTGGATAAGTGAAACTTGCTTTGTCCCACAATACTAGGCATTTGGACAGGTTCACCTGTTTCAGTATATGATGTGAAATTAACCAGTTCTGAGCTTTCCGAAAGATCGACGTCATCAGTGGATTTGATATTTAATTCGGTGCCCCTGGCAAGAAGGATTTTGGCATCGATATCCGGATTGTTTACCGGCCCTTTGAAGGAGATCTTGGAATCGACAAACAAATTACCATAAAAATTATCATTGTCTGCCTCTTTGGTGTTCATCAATTGTAGTTTGGAAGAGGAGATATTCAGATCGGCATATACCGGTTTCTCCCTGAAATCAATATATCCATCCACAAGCAGAGCTTTATTGAGGGTATCCTGCACTCTGAAATCGTTAAGTACAATTTTGTCCTCTTCAAACTGTATGCTCTGATCGGGAATGGTGAAAACCGTGTTGAGTGGAACCACTTTCAGTTTAGTTCCACTGAATGCCAGGTTGCCGGTGAATTTATCGGAATCAGATGTGCTATTTTCCTGGAAATTACCCGAAATATAGCCAGACATTTCAGACAGATAGTCACTGGTAAAGGGTTGGATTATTTTCAGAGGAATGTGTGAGTAATCGGCTTTGAAATTTCTGTTCTCACCTCTTATATTATCCCCTTCTAACTCAATTATAGCCGAATCAAGCTGTGCAATCAGTTTGGCAGAATAGTCTCCTGAATCGCTGATTGCCAGAAAACCATCCATATCTATCTTATTAAAATTCAGATCGGAATAGGATGCATCACGAATATTTAAATCCATCACTATTCTCTTCTCTTCCTTGCTGCTTAGAGCAACATCAACAGATCCTGAGAGGTAACCATCAGGTTTGTTGGAATGTAATTCATCCCATAGCAGCGAAGTTAATTTCACCTGGTTTGCATTTAAGCGAAGGTCAAATCCCTCATCTAAGTCCTTATGCGTTAAATGCAGGAGGGAAGAGTCGGTTCTCATTTTAAAATCCGGTGAAACCTTATACGAATCCAGGTCAATGTTTAGTAAGGCTGTGGAATCGAGATCCCAGGTTTTATGGTTCAATACGAGCTGTCTGGACGGTATACTCAAGAACATCAGGTTGCTGTCAAGCCTGGACTCTAGCTCAATGTCGTAAATGGTGTCTTTTAGTGGATCCAGAATGGTTAATGCTGCCAGGCTGCTCCAATTGGCGAATTGAGCGGAAAGTAAGAATGTACTGGGAGGACCAGAAAACATAGAGCTGTTGTCAGCTGCAGCATCCAGGTTCAGGACTCCAGCCGAATCAATCACCACCAATTCCAGGTTCCCCAGCCGTACTATTTTATAACTAAGGTCTGTACCCTCAATTTCGTATCTGACCTTCCGCTTGGCAGGTTCGTTCAGGATGGAAAAATTAAGGGATGATATATGTAAACCTGTATCCTGCATAAGGATATCCAGAGCCTCATGATTGGTGATGTTACTTGTTGCATTAATACCAGGAAGTTCAGCTATCCGTTGCTCTGCTAGTTGGACGGATGAATCTAAAAATGACCTCAGATAATTGCCGTAACTTGTTGCAAATCCGTCCAGTTCATGGATGGATTGATCTACCTGGATGTCCATATTGAAGAAATCGCCTTCTCCGGTAAGTGAGGTACTGCTTGTGTCGGTTCTGTACATGACCTTCATCTCCAGAAGTTCAGCATTCTCAGTTGGACTGGTGAGTCTGGTTTCCTGAAGGGACACCCCGGTTTCAAATGCATTTGGTTTTTTAATCAGAGTGGCTTCTATATTGGTTTCCACAGCCAGGGTATCGCTAAAAAAATGCAGGCGATCCAGTTGGGCGAAGAGGGTCCCGGAAGCATTTACGCTCAAAAGAGAATCGGCCTGCAATACATTAAGGGTAATCGCACTGCTAAAGGAGGGATCCCTGGCTTTCAGAATAAGTTCATAATCACCTGGTTGCAGGGTGCCATTGATGCTGGTTTGAACATAGGTATAGCCATTGTATGTGATTGAATCAATGAGCAACTCAAGTTTCGAGTCCACGGTTTCAGCCCTAAGACCTGAGCCTTCAATTTTGGCCGATCCGGTGAAGGATCCCAGGTCTTCAACTCCAAGGATGCTGCCCAGATGGAACTCTCCGAAATGAGAGTTTAAAGCATAGCTCTTGTTTTTGAAATTCAGTTGACCGGCCAGGTCAATCAAGCCCAGGTTACTGGTCAGGTGCACACCTATCTCCGGAGCGCTAAAGGTATCTGAAATAGTCGCCTGGAGTGAAAGCTTTGTGGTATCAGAAAGCAGGGAGTCTATTCCGGATGCCAATAGAAGCCCATTTAGCCAGGGGGTATTGATATCTGTGAGGGCCATATCAAGCTGCCCGGAGGTTCTTGATGGCTCATTGGGGTGCTCTGCATATCCAAACAAGGAGAGCTTGAACTTTTGATATTGAGTTACGACGAACTCTGAAAGGGTAAGCTTGTGGTTCTTTATATCCATTTGGACATCCAGCCTGGTGGGGGTGGCAACAATCTTTGAATAGACTGGCATCTCTTCCAGGACAGGGGTGAAAAAGCTGATATCGGAAAGAGAAACCAGGGCGTCATTTATATGCAGGTGAGCATCTGAAACTCCGCTTGGATCTCTCAGAAGATTAAAAAAGCCCAGCCGGGCTTCACCCTTCAGATCCATCTGGCTTCTGCCAGTTTCGACCTCCATATCTAAGCTGGTGGATTCAGAATCGGACTTAAGTTCGGCCTCCATTTTCTCAAGGATAAAGCCGTTGTTAAGCTGGAAGCCTAACTTTGCCAGCTTCAAACCCACGATCTCCTGACTGACTTGAAAATTACGAAGTTTCATTTCCAGACTTTCTATATCCATCCCATCAGGTAATGATATACCCACATCCTTCAAGTCCAGCTTACCGGTTTTTATATTCCACGGGAAAATTATGGGCTGAGCTAAGCCGGGATCTTTGGGGGAATCTGATTTCTGACCAGTAAGGAAAATCCCATTGGCCCCTTTTATGGAAAGCCCATCCAGGTCAATGATTTTTCCTGGAATATCTATCAGCCTGGTTTCTATCACACTTTTATCTATGGCCAGTTTCAATAGCAGGCTGTCGCTTTTTTGCTCAAATTCGAAGTCCACTTTTTCCATGGCCAGATCTTTAATCCCAAAATTCCAGGGAGCCCGTGTTTTGTTCTTCTTCTCTCTCTTCTCAACGAGCCTTGGCGAAATTTTCACACCTCCTTTTGCCTGGTAAAGCTCAAGTGTACGGGCTGTTATTTCCCGCTCTAGCAATCCCAGCCTGAACTTTTTTAGCCTTAATTCGTCAATATCCTCCTGTATGCGGATTCCTGACAAGGTGTCCTCCATAAAGAAATGAACCGAAGAGATTTCCCCTTTCTGAATTTTGATCTCCCACTTTGATCCCTTATTATCAGGATCGGCGGGTTTCTTCTTTTTTCCTTTTTTAAAGGCTTCTCCAATGGTATAGTTTAGAGTCTGGTAATTCATCAATAATTTCACCCCTACTCCGCTCACTACTGTTTCATCCAGTACCACCTTACTTTTGGTCAGCGCAAGTAGCTTAATCTTGGTCTCCACGTTTCTGGCATAGATAATGGTGTCCCCCCTGGGATCGACAATACTAAAACCTTCCACATGAACCCTTTTAAGGCGTACTGCTTTAATGGTCTGGATGTTTAAGGGGAGTTCCAGCTTATGGAAGAGTGCATTGACCCGTCCGGTAACGAAATTTCTCGAAAACGGAAGGTTAATAAAGACAAGGAGCAGAATCATAAATCCAGCGATTGAGGCCAGGGACTTTATCGCAATGCGAATGATTTTGCTCACCGTTTGTCTCTATTTTTTTGTAAATACCAGCAACCGTACGTCCATTGCAACCTGACCAGGAATTTTAGTGGCCTGTAAGGAAAGGGTTCCTTCTCCTCTGGATAAATGTATAGTACCTACCTTTAAAGGTATAAAATCTTTAATATAGGACTCGATACGCGGGACCCTGTCGTTTTCCATTCCCTTTAAGCGGGGATCATGACCCTTTGAAATTTTACCAGCCAGTTTTGCATCCCCAAGGGTAAACTCAAATTCGGTGCCAACTGAGTTTTGCGGACAGGTGTAGAAGAGTTCGATCTCATAATCGGCCTCTTCCAGTATATCCACTTCCCAGGTAATTTTATCCGTTTCCGAAGTCCAGTTGGTAAAAAAGCTGCAATTGGGATACTTGTTGGATCTTTCAATTCCTCCATGGGGACGCCCATCCCTGGCGGGAACCTGGGTATAGGTAGCCTCCTTGTAACCAATGGTGATGGGGCGCTGCATCTCTCTGTTCAATTCTCCAAGTACATTTGTTATATATCCCTCTTTTACGCTCTTCATCTGTTTATACACCTGGGGAAATTGGTCGGTTATGTCGGTGGTCTGGTTTGGGTCTTCGGTCATATGGAAGAGCTGGTTCTGGTGATCCAGGCGGAAGTTTTGATTACGCACCGAGATTTTCGTTCCCCAGTGGTGAACAATGGATCGCTCTTTCCACTCCACCTTGTGGTCCTGCAGAAGAGGTTTCAGGCTCTTTCCGTCCAGCTTCTTTTCAGATTCAAACGATATTCCCGCCAGATCGGTGAGCGTGGGAAGCAGATCAATGGCACCGGCAATCTCTGATATGGTTTTGCCTGCTTCAAGGCTTCCCTTCCACTGGATAAATGTAGGTGAACGAACGCCTCCCTCGTCTGTACTGCCCTTGATTCCTTTCATCTCCCCATTCCAGCGGTGGCCATTGGGCCCGTTATCTGAGAAATAGAGAATGATTGTATTCTCCAGAAGATCCAGTTCCTCAAGTTTTGTGACCACTCTTCCCACATTCCAGTCCACATTCTCACACATTGCCAGGGCAGCCCTGGTTTTTTGTATGCTTTGACTCCCGTTATTTAAGGGCATTTGCAGCTCCGCCCCATCGAATTTTTCAAAAAAGGCATCGGGCACCTGCATGGGCGAGTGTGGGGTGTTGAAAGGAAGGTAGAGAAAGAATGGCCTCGATTTGTTTTGTTCCATAAAATCCAGTCCGTGCTTGGTAAGGTCGTCGATAATAAAACCTTCTCCTTTGACTGGTTTGCCGTTGTGCTCCAGCATGGGGTCGAAATAGTTACCCCAGTGGCCCGAGCAGAAACCATAAAAATCCTCAAATCCCCTGGTGTTGGGGTGGTAGGGAGCCTGCATTCCATTGTGCCACTTGCCATAGGCAGCGGTGGCATATCCTGCAGCCTTAAAAACGTCGGCAATGGTTGTTTCATCCAGGTCAAGTCGCTCGGCCCCTTCCGAGACACCGAAAACACCTCCCCTGGCTGCATAACGTCCGGTTAAGAATTCGGCGCGTGTGGGTGCACATACCGGGCATACGAAAAAGCGGTCGAAAGTTACTCCGTTCCTTGAAAGCTTGTCTATATGGGGAGTGGAGAGGTCTAAGTTGCCCTGGATACTAAGGTCACCCCATCCCTGATCATCCGTAAGTATGACAACCACGTTGGGTGATGCCTGTTCTGAATCTTTCACAATACTTGAGGAACAGGCTGAAATAAGTAATACAATTATGATAAGGGTGTAAACCGTTTTTCGACTGAATACTAGCATTGTAGAGATTGTTTGATCCACCCAATTTTAATTGTTTTCTACACGATAAACAAATCCTTACCTAAGCATGACTTTGGGTGAGCTCAGATAGATAATCATTGAATTTTTTTGATATCAATGATCGTAGTTTTATGTAGATTTACTGTGAATGAAGCATTTACTCTTTTCCATATTTATATTGCTGTTTATATCAGAACCAGGGCATGCTCAGATAGAGACCCATTGGATAGACACCACTACACATAAAGAACGGACGCTAGGCTTCTTTTTCACCAACCGGCCCATAAAGAAGACGGATGATGGAAGTGCTGCATTTCGGAATCGCTGGACCCGCCAGACCGGAAATCTCTATTTTTCACTCTACGATTTTGAGTCCGATTCGATCATGATAAAATACAGGGCTACCAAAACCTGTGACAAAAAGATTTATCCCACCGATCCTGTAGACAATAATATATTCTACACTATATATAAAAACCTCAGGATCGATAAGGGCATTAAAAAATTTGTTTTTGTAATACCCGGGTATGGCAAAACATTTGAGAAGCAGCGTAATGATTTTATGTTTCGTCTACAGAAAGTCTACGCGGATACTTTAAGTGATAAGACGGCCATCATCACATTTGCCTGGGGAGATCAGGCCTTCTCTCCTTTGTACCACAAGGGAAAACGCTCGGCCAATCGGGCTGCCAATGATTTTTCCATATTTCAGCATATGCTGGAGGACTTTTTGGCCGATTCGACATTCTTTGCCAACAATCCCAACGATATATCCTTTAATCTGACCTGTACTTCCATGGGCAACCAATTACTGAAAAGGTATCTGATAAAGAGAGAAAAACAGGGCATTGACCTGGTTCCTGTGTATGATGTAACTGCTTTTATTGGCAGTGATGCAGGCATTGATTCCTTTGAGAAGGGGAAAGGTTTTTATAACCTTTCACAGATGTCCGATTCAATATTTGTTTATGTAAACAGAAAGGACTTCCCACTGATCATGTCCCAGTACCTGAACATGAAGCTACGTATGGGGCGGGCTGGAGTTACAAATCTTCACGAACTGCCTCCCAGGGTTCTGGTGTTAGATATAACAAATGTGATCTCCTGGGACGACTTACCTGCTATGGGGCATGATTATTTGCTTCGAAATAAGAAGATAAAAAGCGCATCCATAGAGTCATATCTTAAAGAGGAGGAGTGACCTATAAATACGCTTATTCTATCTGTTTTTTCTAGAATGAAAGTCCAAGGCCCAATTGAAGGTACTGGGATTTATACCCGTCGGTTACTTCCAGCAACCCCCAGTGGTAACGAGCTTCCAAAGTGAGCATCCAGATTTTCACTCCTGCTCCCACAAAGAAGGGAATATCAAACCATTCAGCTTTCATATCATCTGAGGGTTTCGCCGAGTTTCCATCCGTCACATACCGTTCAGCCACTTTGAAACTGGGTGCGAAACCGGTTTGGGCAAATACAGGCCCCAGTTTAAGTTTTGCACTGATGGGAACGCTCAAATAATGAAAATCTCTTTGGATCCCATCCGCGAGTTTTACCCCATTCTTAAAGTATTCCAGTCCTGTTCCTATATGCAACATCGGAATCAGTTTATTATCCCTGGTAAAACCCACATAAAAAGAGTTTACCGGATCGCCCCAATTGTTGCCATCCTTTGCCAAGTTAGAGGTGTGATAGCCAAAACGAAGGCCACCCACGCGGTCTCCTTTTTTGTCCTGTGCCTGCAGGTCGGCAGTGACTAGACTAATAGCTGCTGCAAATACAAATATTAAATAATGTTTTTTCATAGTCATTTGGTTTTAAGGGTATTGTTATAAAAGTTAGTCACCCGTAGAAACAGAAGTTAGTTTATTTTGTTCAATCCGAGATTGACTTTTATGATTTTTTTATGTTGCTTCTTAACTTGAATGAACAGGCTTAAGTTTGGTGTGTTATAAGAATCATGAGTGTCAAATTTGAAAAGATCAAGGCCTTACTTGGTAAGCCATACCAGGACCTGGAATTTCTGCTCCAGTGTCTTTCAGAGGTATTAAAGGAGAATAATGAAGAGGGTCTTGCCGCACAGATCCCATGGCTTACGGAAGCTGGTCCCGATTTTGGAAATCACGACCAGAAGAAGCTATTCCACCTTTACTCCATAGCATTCCAATTGTTAAACCTTTCAGAAGTGAATGGGGAGGTGCAGAATCGCCGACAAAAGCAGGAAAAAGGGGGGCTGGGCAGTGTCAATGGCCTATGGGGAAGTGTATTAAGGGATCTTAAAGAGAGAGGGATTCAGGGTGATAAAATCCTGGAACAATTCAGACAGATTGAAGTGGAACCTGTTCTGACAGCCCATCCAACCGAGGCCAAGCGTCCCGTTGTATTGAGCCTCTACCGTCAGCTCTACCTTTTGCTGGTCAAGCTGGAAAATTCCATGTATAACTCCTATGAGCGTGACGAGGTAAAACATGATATTAAGCGCATCCTTCACAAACTCTGGTTTATTGGTGAAATATTTATTGAGAAGCCAGCGGTTGAGTCTGAGCTTGAAAATGTGTTGCACTACTATTACAAAGTATTCCCCGAGGTATTGCCTTTCCTCGATTTCAGGTTAAAACAGGCCTGGAAAGAGGTAGGTTTTGAACCCGGGACACTTGAAGATACCTCTGATTTCCCCTCCATCACCTTTGGGAACTGGGTAGGCGGGGATCGGGACGGCCATCCCCTGGTCACATCGGAAGTGACATCATATACCTTAGAAGCATTTCGGCTTCACGCCTTCAAACTGATTATCTCCAAGCTTGATCAATTATCCGATAAACTGAGTATCTATTGTGAAAGAGAGGAGTTGCCCAAAGCATTTGTGGAGCGCCTTGAGAAACTTGAAAATGAGTTTAGCCAACCTTTTGTAAAGCTTAGTAATGAACCATTCAGGTATTTTATTAAACTGCTGAAACTTAACCTGCCGGTCAAAGAGGGAGTGGGGGGTGGACTGAAACTCTACAATACCACTTTCTCGTATAGTAATTCCGGTGAACTGTCCAAAGATCTGACTCTGCTGAAAAATGCACTTATTCAGCTGGGTGCATGGTCCATAGCAGAATATGATGTTCAACAGGTCTTGCGTCACCTTGATATTTTCGGATTCCATTTGGCCAGTCTGGATATCAGGCAGAATAGCCAGTATTATGAAGAGGCCCTGCTGGATATTATTAAGAGTAGCATGCCGGCCAGCCATAAGCAGGTCAAGAACAGCAAAGAGAAACTCAAAGCTTTTATACTCAAGGAGCTGAAGCAAAACAGGCCTTTTATCAGTGGACCGGATATGCTTAAGTCTGAATCAGCAAGGGAAGCAATTGAAACATTTCTTACCCTTACCCGGCACCTCAAAACCTATTCTGAAAGATCGCTGGGTTCCCTGATTGTCAGCATGACAAGAAATGCCACAGACCTGCTCACGGTTTACCTCTTCGTACGGGAAGCCGGATTATCGGGTTACTCAGAGGATGGAATGTACTGCCCCATGCCAGTTGTTCCACTTTTTGAGACCATAGAAGACCTCCGAATGAGTCCGGGAATTATGGATGAATTTCTCTCACATCCTTTGACCCAAAACAGCCTCGAATATATGAAGCTTAGCAGGAGCCGGACTCAATTGGTACAGGATGTGATGATAGGATACAGCGATAGCAACAAGGATGGAGGAATTCTTGCCAGCACCTGGTTCCTCTACGATGCCCAGGCAAAACTCTCTGAGGTGGGAAAGAAGCATGGGGTCAATCTTAGATTTTTTCATGGAAAGGGAGGGACCATCAGCCGGGGAGCTGGACCCACACACTGGTTTCTGAAGTCCCTGCCAGATTCAACACTGAATGGATTAATCAGGGTGACCGAACAGGGGGAAACCATAGAGAGAAAATATGCCAATAAGGGCAATGCAGCCTATAATCTGGAGTTGCTGCTTGCGGGAACTGCTCATCGAACCATCCTTAATACCCTGAAAAAGCCTGGACGTGAAGCCTCCTTTCAGGAACTATTCTCATACATGGCAGAAGAGAGCTACAAGGCCTTTAAAGGTCTTACCGGTCATCCTTCTTTTATTCGCTTTTATGAGCAGGCCACTCCCATCGATGTAATTGAATCCAGTAAGATTGGATCCCGACCCTCACGCCGGAGGGGAAAGCGAACCCTTGAAGATCTGAGGGCCATTCCCTGGGTATTCAGCTGGACCCAATCCAGGATGCATATCTCAAGTTGGTACGGAGTGGGCAGTACGCTTTCAAAGATGAAAAAAGAGGAAGGAGATAAGTACGCTCTCTTAAAAGATCTGGCAAAGGGTGACGATTTCGTCAGGTATGTATTGACCAATGTGGATACCAGCCTGGCAGCCACGGATGAACATATTATGACGCTCTACGCTCAATTGGTAGAGGAGCCCAAAGTAAAGACTGACATCCTCGGAATGCTTTTGAATGAACTTAAGCTCACAAGGGAGATGATGCTGGATCTACTTAAGAGCCCCATCTCTGAGCGAAGAGTAAGTCATCACAACTCCACCCAGTTGCGCTTTATCCCCTTCACAGAGAGCAGGTAAAGTTGTTGAGAGCCTGGCGAATGGCGCAAAATGAAAGAGACACAGAAAGAGCGGCAGAGGTCTTACAGAACCTGCTTCGAAGCGTGAATGCCATTGCCAATGCCATGGGAACGACTGGGTAGAAGTTAGAAGTTAAGGGTTACATATGGCTTCGCCATGTTACATAAGAGTGAATGGTGTAGGCAAAGTTTTTCCAGACCTGTATTTAGCAGTATCTTTATTTCAAATTGATGGCTGACATGGAGAATTTTAATACACCTGTAACACTTGGAAAAACAGGCTTAAAGGTGGGCCGGCTCGGTATTTCTTCGAGCTATGGAGCATCTGAGCAAGCCTATGAGGAAGCCTTTGAGAGGGGTTGCAACTATTTTGTGGTGGGCAGTTTTATGAAAGGACGGTCCAAAGAGATGATCAAGGCTATTCAAAACATTAGCAAAAGAGGAGACCGGGAC
>RCNC010002902.1_pt1 | contig 11301 bp, 12 predicted proteins | sample 2041301 | NCBI WGS metagenome assembly RCNC01 (sample SAMN09708231, study PRJNA481090) | Marine sediment metagenome, whole genome shotgun sequencing project. | biome: marine sediment; feature: ocean; material: sediment; isolation source: Sewage treatment plant 13A marine sediment (STP13A) ... | reverse complement strand
CGATCACAAAGCAGCTCTGCTTCTTCCATATAATGGGTGGTGTAGATCATGGTCGTCCCCTCTGACTTGAGGGTCCGTATGCTCTCGAGGATGTGGTTGCGCGATTGAGGGTCCACGCCAACCATGGGCTCGTCGAGAAGAAGCAGCTTTGGCTCGTGGAGCAACCCGACCGCCAGATTAAGACGTCTCTTCATGCCGCCGGAGAACTTCTGGACCCGCTCGTCCTTTCGATCCGTCAGTCCGATCATTTCGAGGAGTTCATCGATCCTCTTCTTGAGTTTTAGGCCGTGCAGGCCATACATGCGCCCGTAGAAGCTCAGGTTCTCGCGCGTGGAAAGGGTTGGATAAAGGGCGATTTCCTGAGGCACCGTCCCGATGAGGTGTTTGATCTTTTTCGGTTGACGTAAGACGTCCAATGAACCGATCTTCACCTGCCCGGAACTCGGCTTGATCAACGTGGAGAGAATGGATATGAGCGTCGTCTTTCCAGCCCCATTCGGTCCGAGGAGGCCGAAGAGCTCTCCCCGGTCGATCTGGAAGCCGATCCCGCTCAAGGCGGTTCGTTCTCCGTATCGCATGGTGAGGTCCTTGACCTCCACCATCACCGAATCCATCGTTTCTCCTCGTGCGGGTCTGGAGCGAACCGTAATTCTAACAGACTATCTCGCCGTGTCCAACCAGGCCCCCGCAGGGGCACCGAACGCACACCGCGAAGGCTTAGCCGGTTGATTCGAAAGCGTACAGGGAGTCTGGTGGCATGGCGTGTTTGTTCCTGGCTTCCGTGTGACTTTCAAGCGTTGTTCCTCCACTTCAAGGACGTAGTCCACGAACCGGCCGAGCGTGTCTCCGAGGAAACGGTCGCCCTTGTATTTGCCCTTGTTCAGGGCTGTAAGGGCCAGAAGGGATGCGTTGATGCGCAGGGGAGGTTGATCGAGAATGCTTTCTCTTCCAGGACCCCTTTCAGGGAAGTTTCGGGTTGGGGATGTTGGCCACGACTTCCGGGCGCCCCAATGTAGTGCGGTAGAAGAATTTCAGTGCCGTAATATAAGCCTTCTGCAAATACGGGTCGGCCTTCTGCTCCTGAACCAGATGAAGGAGGAAGGCGCGGAGTTCCTCCTCGCCCATCTCGGCGGGTGAGCGCATGTAGTGCTTGGCGAACCCTCGAAGGTACCGAAGGTAGCCCTCGTGTGTATGCTCACTGCAGCCTTTTAGGGTCAAATCTGCTTTCATCTGTTCGTGTAGCTTTCCCAGCGAGCTCCTCCTGCCAGCTAGAACCCTTACCCGTCCCTACCCACAAACTGCACCCCTTGTCATGCACCTAAGCTGAAAATTTGGTGCAGATTTGAAAGAGCGGGTTCCGGCTATTCTGGTCAGGAGCTTGGGGGGGTTACCGGGGGTCGAGACTGGAGGGTAGGGCGCAGGTGTCCATATAGGTGTCCATCGTCGGTGCTTTCAGGTGATGCTCTGTGACGATGGGTATCAAATGGCTTGGAGATAAGTCTCTGAAAGATATGAGAACATGGGACTCTGTAGCGTTCGGTATTATCTAGTGAGAAGGGCAGGGAAGGGACTCATAACCCGGAGGTCGGTGGTTCAAATCCACCCCCCGCTACCATACAAATACAAGGGGTTACGGACACCATGCCGTAGCCCCTTTTTCGTTACTTCAAGCCATCATTCCATTGTGGCTGAAACCTCATTGGAGTAGCCGCTTTCGTTCTGCGACCGGTCGAAGGCAGTCACCACCCAAAAATAGGTTCCCGGGCGGAGAGGTCCCACGGTGCAGGTTTCGGGGCCCGCCGGGATCTCGAGGACACGGTTAGACTCTGTGTATTGCCCCGACATTTCGCTCTGGTACAGCCAGTAACCGGCAAGATCAAGCTCCGTATTCGCATCCCAAGCGAGCCGGACGATGGGACCTGTTGTCTGGCCGACCTTTTGACAAAGGGTTGCCGGGTTGTATCCTACGCAGAAATCCCCGAGGTAAGTTTCGGGTGAGATGACGTCGTTGTCATACAGCGGTGCGCATCGACCCACGCAACAATCCTCATGCCTTGAACACGGGTCGCAAATCCCCGCACTGCACCCCTCGTCTCCCCCGCACCCGGCGCCGGCGATCAGGACCGCGACAATCAAGAAACTGATTTCACCTGTTCTCATGGGTTCACCCTAAGTTCCCGTGCCAGCCACTTTATCATAAGACGCTTCGGTGTGTCTGTTTGCTGCACAAGTCTGCCTGGCTAGTTGCGCCCTTGCCAAGAGAGTGCAGATCCGATAGTTGGGGGCTATACCAGGAGGTTCCGCTTGACATCCCCAAGAACCACGGGGTTACGGATCTTCGTCCGTAACCCCGTGTGCGTTTACTGGTCCTTGCTCGGAAGTGTGGTCTAGACAGGCAGAGGAGATACCCAAAGCCCGCATTAAATCTTTTCCACTTTCAGTTCGACTATGGCCTCCCCCCAGCCCCCGTGTTCGACCCCCACATCCACGCAGTGAACCTTGTTGAAGGCGATCCGGGTCGGGTCCTCCCCACTGCTGATCTTGTCGAGGACCGCCCCGGCGAAGGGAGCGATAGGGGAGAGTAGACCGACACAGATTTTCTCAGGGTTTTCTTTGCAGAGCAGGGTTCCATCGCCTGCGAAGACGATCCGGTCACCTACTTTGTGGCCTGCAGCACAGCCGTAGACGCTGGTCACCTCGGCAACCAATTTGTACTTCTGGAAATCCTCGAAGCGTTCCAGCACCTTCAGATTACGGGGGTTTCTCATCCAGATCTTCCACTGGTCGTCGTTGTAGCCAAGTGTTTCCTTGGCAAGTTGTAGCATTGCATCGTCTACCATGATCACACTCCTTTTTTAGAATTAATGAGGGGCGGCACCCCGTACGGATGTCGCCCCCAGTCCGTTCGAAAGTCCCGATTCTGAAGCTAGCACGAACCATTCACTTGAGCAAGCCGAGCAGGTCCTTCTCTGTATCGAGGACGAGGTGGGTTTCTACGTCCAAGATGTCACTCCAAGCGAGATGAGCCTGAGCGACGGCTTTCGGATCGTCCGCCTCGGCCAGCAAATAATCCATGTTCTGGCCGATGACGGTCCACTCGCCCTGCACCTTCACTTCTTTCGGATATTGCAGGCCCTTTTCCAGTCGCCTCTTGATGACTTCATCTCGCAGATCAGAAGTCCAGGAGGACACAAGCACAAAAAGCATCTTCCTTCTCCTTTCCGGATCAAACTCCAAACTAGATTGGGCTGGAATTCTATTTTCTGTATGTCAGAAAGATAGCCTTGGATCATTTCAGGCTATCTGAAGAACGACTCTGATGGTTCTTCGCACCCATGGCGAACAGGGAGTTGAGCCCCTGGGTGAGAGTTCCGTTCCGAGGAAGCGCATGTAGACCACCCCCTGTGCATCGTGCTGGGTGATATTGGCCGTAACATGCTTGCGGTCACTCGATTTCACATCCAGCGAAATGTAGTACGTCTCTTCGAATGGGACGGGCTTGAAATGCTCTGCAGCCGCAATTCTCGCGGGCAGGCCGGCAGAATCGTACGCATACCTGGCCCAGATAGCCATCGCTTGGAACTGCACATCAGCCGCATACGGGTTGAATGAGTGAACGGGGAACTGGCCTTGATCTCTTTGCGTCACACGGGGGGAACAGCACTCGATCACCAGGCCGGAAGGATCCAGCTTCATGATCTTCTGCACGGCTGCCAGAAGGGGGCCATGAAAAAGTGTCCCGTCCTGGTAGCAGTTACGGTTCCCATCGAGTGGGGTGAACGGTCCTCGGAATGGATAGCCGGGCGGCGAGGGTAACTGCAGCCTCACGGTGAATGTTCCGCTGTAGTTGTATCGAGGTCCCCCTTTCGGCCGCGTATGCCACAACAAGAAGCATTGTGCACCTCCCTTCTTTTCCCATGAGATCGTCTCAAGGGGTTTAGATCTCTCGCATGACAACGGTCTGGCCGGCCGGGTAGCCCGCTATAGGCCGATGGTCTTCAGGGCTTCCTCGACTTCGAGGGTTACATTGATTGAGTACGTATACCCGGGAACGCCGAAGTACTTTGCTTGTTCATTGGAGAGAAACTCAACTGCTTCCGCTATTCTGGTAGGTCGGTCAACCTCATAGATGGTTATACTCTGGACGCCGTCTCCTTGGCGAGGCAGGATATAGGGGCCTCTCATTGTTATGTAATCTGGCAAAGGAACCCTCTCCGTGAAACGTTTCCCTATCTCTTTCGCGCTTTCGGGTGGAAATGATGAAGTCGACAGGATAATCATGGTAAACCTCCTGTTCATCCCCTCTTTGGGGTGTGGGTGAGTGAAGGGTAAGTGACCGGCTAGACAAGTTATATGGTGAAGGCAACCCGGCTGTCTCGACTCGTGGGCGAGTTCTCGAGGAGACCCGTGGCTTTCCGGCCCAGTCTCACGACTGGTGTGGCTTTACCTTGTGCGGGATGCGTAAGCAGCCAGGGGGGAACGTACGACCGCGAGTGGCGACGCGATGCAATGCAGATCGTGTTACAGCTAGCATTGAAATTGATATGAAATACACAACGGTATTATGATGATAAGAGTTGCCGGAGGAGCATGTCAAGAAATCTTTTATAAAATTAGGCCAGCCGTTATAATGTTGGTCGATATGTTTGGCCGACAGGTATAACGCCGCCCCGGGGGGCTTGAAAAGGGATGGGTTACCAAATATAATATCGGTTATAATGGTTGAACGATCCCGGGAGGACTTGTTTGGGCTTCCCAGACACGCCCAGGCAGAGAGAAGGTGAAAAGATGCCGGATCTGAAGAAGAGAGCGATCCAAGGGGCCGTCAAGGTATTTCACGTTGTCAGAATGGTGGTCGTCGCCTGTGTGTGTCTGCTGATCGGGTTTACCGCAAGACAGCTCTTCGACTCGTATGTACCGGAGATGATCCCCTTCCTCAAGAAGGAACGTCTCGATGCAGAGGTACATGTCATCCCCACCCCCCAGCAAGACCTCTCCGTCAGCCTCGAGCCGGTAGAGCCCCACTGGAACTGAACCGCGGGTGAAGAAATTAGTGGCTCTCCCCAAACTCCCACAATAATTTCGGTGTCGGAAGGCAACATCTTTGCTCCTCCATTTCTTGATTGAATAACCCCTCGTTTTGTTCTATTCTTTGAAACCAGTTTGATTGTCGGATCGTCAGGGGCCGCGTCCCCCTTTTCTTCACACGTACGGTTGACGGAGGTAGAGCGAATGCCCAATTGGAGAGCCGAGACCCGGGGCTTCTATGGATGGTGGATGGTGGGCGCGTTGTACCTTATCGTTTTGAACACGGGAGGCATGGGCTTCTACTGTTTCCCGGTCTTCGTCCAGTCCCTGATCGACGAGTTCGGCTGGACCATGACGCAGATATCGGTCGCAGCAGCCCTGTGGGCGATTGTTTACGGGTTTTCAGGTCCCGTGATCGGGATCCTGATCGCCCGGTTCGGCGTGATGAAGACGATGCTCGGTGCTGCGGTCATCTCCAGCCTGACCCTGGTGGGGTATGCCTCGATACAGGCCCTGTGGATGCTCTACGCAATTATGTTCGGCGCCGGTTTTGCCATTGCCGGCACCACCCTCGTACCGGCGCAGACCGCCATCACGAACTGGTTCAACAAGTACAGGGGCCGGGCCATGTCGTTGATGATGCTCGGTATCGGTTCCGGCGGTTTCCTCCTGCCGCCCCTGAACGAATACCTGATCCGGACGCTCGGGTGGCGGCAGACCTGGCTCGTTGCCTTCGGCGTCACGTGGCTGCTCGTGATCCCCCTGATCGTGGTCTTTGTGCGCACGAAGCCCTCTGAACTTGGCCTGCTCCCAGACGGCGCGGCCGTGGGCGAAGGCTCGGCCTCCGACGTGTCCGGATTGCCCGTCAAGCAGGCCATCGCATCGGCCACCTTCTGGCTGATCTTTGCCACGTATGTGTTGCAGTTGATGGGGCTCTCGGCGATGAATTTTCACTTCGTGCCGTATCTGATCCAGGAGGCCCATTACACGCCCCAACAGGCAGCCTCCTTTCTCGGATTTACGGTCTTGTTGAGCATTCCGGGACGCCTGCTCTTTGGCTGGATGGCCGACCGGATAAGCCCTGCCGTGGTTCTGGCCATCGTCGGCATCCTGCTGGCCTGCGGGCCGAGTCTCCTCGAGGTGCTCTTCGTTAAAATGGGGCTGGAGAACGTGAACCTTCTTTGGCTGTACACCGTTCCGTACGGGCTGGGAATCGCCGGGAATGCAGTGGTGCTTCCCCTTCTCGTGAGCCGCAGCTTCGGAGTCCTTCACTTCAGCAAGATCATGGGTCTCGTGATGAGCGGGTTTGCGATCGGAATCGTGGTAGGCATCCCAGGGGCGGGAAAGATATTCGACGCGACCGGAAGCTACGAGATCGCCTTCCTGGCCTGCATCGTCATATTCGTTGCCTCGTCCGTGCTGGTGATGACCATCAAGCCGGACCGCCACCAACTCGATTTCGTCTCCGAGTAGGGAAATCCCTCAGCACCTTGGCTTCCCTTTCCCTCGAGAGGGTGTCGAAAAACACCTATTTGCGTCATCCCCGCGAAAGCGGGAATCCCTAAGCACCTAAACCAATGGATTCCTGCCTGTCGCAGGAATGACGGAAAGGTGGAGATACTCCGCTTATCGACACCCTCTCGAGGGAGGGGGATAGGGTGAGGGTGCCTTACACGAGCCTTCATTGCCGCACTATCCGTGTCATTCCACGAACTGTTGGCTTCCCCGTTTCTTCGCGCGTTTCTGACCGGGATAGATACACACAAGAAAAATTCCTTGACAGGGGGTTCTACGGGTGATATCAAGAATTAGTCGGATGACTAATATTTAGGGCCCATGTCCAAATTGTGGGGTTCCCGGTTGACCGTAGGACCGCCTCGAGGAGAGCAGGGGAAGAGAAGTGGAGAGCATAGGCAACATCAGAAGGACGGAGATCATCGAGGCCTTCTTCAAGATCATATCGGAGAAAGGCCTTGGCAAGGCCACGATCCGGGAGATTGCGGACACCGCCGGGTGCAATCACGGGCTCCTGCACCACTATTTTTCCGACAAGGGGGCAATCATCGAGGCCTCGGTGGAGTACGCGGTGAACGTCTACAAAGACGATTTGCTCAAGGGACTGGAGGAATTCGAGACCGCCACAGACCAACTCAAGTTCTTCATTCCGCGGTATCTCGACATCGGGCGGCTGAATCTCGAGATCTCGCAAGCCTGGCTGGATCTCTATGCGCTCTCCAAGACCGAGGAGTCCATCAAGAAGCCGGTTCAGGAGTGCTTCAGGGAGGCCAGAGACATTGTCGGAGAGGTCATCACCCGAGGGATCAAAAAGGGGGAATTTCGAAAGGTGAACCCGAGAGTTATGGCGACGGTAATCCTCGGAATCCTGGAGGGGGTGACCACGCTCTGGGTGATCGATCCGGAAGATACGCCGGTCGTGGAAGTGGGAAAACTGATCGAAGATCTCATCCGAACCTACCTCGTAAAGAAGTAAGGATGAAATCGTTATATATAATCGGTTGCAGGCTCACCGTAACCCAAGTATATTGTGCACGGCAATCCCCAATCACCGAAGCCACTGAACTGGGGCCTTGCTTAGATTCGCTCTCAATATCCGTAACTTGATGCACGGCCCCAATAGGCCGTTATTCCCGCGAAGGCGGGAATCCCTTAGCTTCAAAGGCATAACCAGAATTGAATAGGAGGAATTTCACATGCGATGTACGAAGACTTGTTCCGTGGCCTTCTTTGCATTCGCGGCGCTGATTCTCCTGCAGGCCGTGTCCTACGCGACGACGCCCTTCGTGGAGTCGGGGGCGGTCCGGCAGAACTGTGCCGTCTGCCACCGGTTGGACGCGGAGGGCCGGATGGAGGTGATCAGAGAGACCCGGAAGTCGACCGAAGAGTGGATCCACGTGGTCGACCGGATGATCCGCCTGAACGGTGCGCAGGTCGATGACAAGGATTTCTACCCAATCATCAAGGAACTCAGCACGCACCTGATGCTGACGCCCGCGGAGATGGCCGAGGTCGCCTACTACAACACCGAAGAGAACAGCCAGTACCGGGAGATCCCCAAGGACGAGACCGAGGTAAGGATATTCACCGCCTGTGTCCGCTGTCACGCGTACGGGAAGGTAAGGGGGCACAGGAAGACCCGGACGCAGTGGGTGGAGAACATGAACATGCACCTGGGCTATTACCCCACCGTGGTACCCCAGCTGCGCGAGATGGACTGGCCCAAGGAGGCCATGGAACTCGTGGAAGTGCTCGCGAAGATGTTCCCCATGGACACCCAGGCGTGGCGGGACTGGATGGCCAACCGCAAGGACCAGGACATTACGGGCCAGTGGCCCCTGGCCGGCTACCAGCCGGGCCTCGGCTACTACGAGGGGGTCTGCAGGTTCAAACCGAACCTGAAGAAAGGGGCGGACGAATACCTGATCGAAAAAGAGGTCCGCTACGAGAACGGAATCGCCATGAAATGGGTCGGCGAGGGCACGCTCTACGGGACCTACCACCTGCGCTACGAGCTGGCCCCCACGCCCCTCACCGGAAGGATAGAAGGCATTTTCGATCTCGATGACGCGGTCACTAGCTTCAGCGGGAAGTGGTACACCGTTGTCCAGGACAGCAACACCTACGGGAACGAGGCCTTCTACAAGGAAGGCGGCGCCCCGAGGGTCATCGCCGTGTACCCGAGGGCGGTTCGTGCTTCGGGTGAGCCCCAGAGCATGACCGCGATCGGAGTCAACCTGCCGGCCAATGTCTCAGCAGTGGACATCGGGTTCTCGGATGCGAACGTGAAGGTCACAAAGGCCGAAAAGCAGGGGGATTCGAAGATCGTCATGGAGGTGGTGGCCGCATCGGGCGCCTCCGCAGGCCCTGTGAGTGTACAAGTAGAGGGCGTTGCCTGTGACGAGCCGGTCATCGTGTTCAAGAAGATCGACGGGATCAGGATCTACCCGGCCCTGGGGCGGGCCAGGGTGAGCTGCGGCGCGGCCTATCCCCCGCATGGGGTGCAGTTCGTGGCCCGGGCGGTCAACTTCGGCAAGGACGGCAAGCCCGAGACCGAGGACGATCTGATCCTGGAGCCCGTGGACGCGAAGTGGTGGCTCGAGGAAGAAGTCACCCGGGAGAACGATGACGACCTCAAGTACCTCGACACCTCGATCATGAACGGACTCTACACGCCCATAACCACCTATGCGCCGATCGAGCAGAGATTCCAACGCCGGGAGGGCGTAGGCCTGATCGCGGTGGGCGCCTCCTTCGAGGACGGCGGAAAAGAATTCAAAGGCCGGTCCCGCCTGGCCGTGACCGAACCCGACTTTGTCACGCATATTAAATAGGCCGTCATTCCCGCGCAGGCGGGAATCCATTGGCACAGTGAATTCCTTCTCCCTCAGAGGGAGAGGGAATATGAGTTGCCCATGACCAAGTACAAAGTAGCTGAACACAAAACGATCCGGACCAACGAAAGGGACTTTCTCTTCCTGGCGGCGGAGAAGACCATCTTCGAAATGGACCTCCCGACCCGGGACCTACTGGGACGCTGGTCCGAGGCCGGAGAACGGACCCGCGAAGAGGTGACGGCCTGGCTGACCGATCTGCCCGAGGCGGAAAGAGACGAACTCCTGGATGGGCTGCTCGTGCGCAGGGCGATCGTGCCTGCAAACGGCGCCTCACTGCACAACCCGCACGCGCACGCGTCCGAAGCGAAGATCCCCCTGAAGACCCTGATCCTCCACGTGACCGAGGCCTGCAACCTGCGCTGCACCTACTGCTACCAGGCAGCGGCAGCAGACCGCGAAGCGGGCGGCGTTCAGCAGGCCATGTCCCGCGAGGTGGCACAAAGGGCCGTCGAGTTCCTGGTCGAGCATTCGGGCCCACTCGAAGAACTCGTCATCGTCTTCTTCGGTGGCGAGCCGCTCCTGAACTTCGAGATAATCCGATTCGTAGTGGAACTGGCCACGGAGAAGGCAAAAGAGGCAAGAAAAAGAGTGAGCTTTGCCCTCACAACGAACGGAACCGTTCTGACAGACGAGGTCGTTCGCTTTCTCGACGAGAAGGGTATCGGCGTCACGGTAAGCATGGACGGGAATCAGGCGGTCCACGATCGTTATAGGCACTTCCCGGGGGGCGGCCCCTCCTATGAGATCATCCTGCCGAAGGTCAAGCGTCTGCTCGAGCGGTCCCACAGCAGGCCCGTGGTCGCGCGCGTGACCGTGGCAGAGCAGGCGGGCAGGGTCAGGGAGATCCTGCGGCATCTGATCGGCCTCGGTTTCCTGGAGACAGGCTTTGCTCCGGTCACGACGGGCCACTCTGATTTTCAACTCGACGATGCAGCCATGGACCAACTGCTCGAAGAATTCAAGGGGCTTGCCACCGAGTTCGTGGAGGCCGCAAAAGAAGGAAGGTTCCTCGGGTTCTCGAACCTGATCGATCTTCTCGTCTCGCTCCATCAGGGGGAAGTGATGAATTATCCCTGCGGGGCCGGACTCGGGCTCTTCTCGGTCGACCCGGAGGGCCGCCTGTTCCTCTGTCAGCGCTTCACCGGCCAGGAGGATTTCCGGATGGGCGACATCTTCGAAGGCTTCGACCGGGAAAGGCTCGCTCGATTCAGGCAGGAAGCGGAGATAAGCAACAAACAGGAGTGCAAAGAATGCTGGGCGCGCACCACCTGCACCGGAGGGTGCTACCACGAGGCGTGCGTTCGGGAAGGAAGCCACCTCAAACCCAATCTGCACTACTGTGGGTGGATCCGAAAATGGGGAGAGGTGGGCTTGCAGGCATATTGCGAGATTGCAGCGGAGCGGCCCGAGTTTCTCGACATGCTGTCCATGTCCCGTGGCTATCCGTCGCAAACCGATGGTCAGGTTGAGCAAGAAAGAGGAGGTTCAAATGAAGAAGAGTAAAGGACTGAAGGCCGTCAACAGGCGGGCAAAGCGGCTGGAGGAAAGGGAAGTCTTCGGCATGGAGGAGATCGACGTCCTGACCGGCATGCCGATCGGGTGCACGACGATCTTCGACACAGGCTGGGAGACCAACCCGCGGCCCACCACGCCGATCGGCAACTGCGTGTCGAGCGCCCGAGACTTCACCACCTGCTCAGGCCCCTGCTGGTGGCCGGCACAGACCCCGGACGCCATCACCAACTTCAATGGGTTCCACAATCAGTGCCTCGCCATCGAGCGGGACTGGCGAAACCTGAACTTCGTCATCAAGAGATAACAGGACGGGCCGTCATTCCCGCGCACGCGTGAATCCCTTGGC
>RCNC010002901.1_pt1 | contig 11302 bp, 8 predicted proteins | sample 2041301 | NCBI WGS metagenome assembly RCNC01 (sample SAMN09708231, study PRJNA481090) | Marine sediment metagenome, whole genome shotgun sequencing project. | biome: marine sediment; feature: ocean; material: sediment; isolation source: Sewage treatment plant 13A marine sediment (STP13A) ... | reverse complement strand
AGAACATCTACCTGCTTGAGCATCGTCGCCCGGAGTATGTGCTGGTCCTTTCGGGGGACCATATCTACAAAATGGATTACGGGGAGATGCTGCGCAGCCACGCGGCCAACGACGGCTGCATGACCCTGAGCGCGGCGGTGGTGCCCCGCGAAGGAGCGAGCGAATTCGGCATCCTCGAAGTGGACGAGAACTGGCGTGTGATCGGCTTCGAGGAAAAACCGGACGACCCGAAGACCATTCCCGGGGATCCTGACCACTGTCTGGTCAACATGGGGGTTTACATCTTCGACACCAAGAGCCTGGTACGCGAGCTCTCCCATGATGTCAAGCGGGCCGATTCGCGGCACGATTTCGGTCGGGACATCATTCCGGCCCTCGTGGACTGCGGCGAAGTTTTCGCCTACCCTTTCCGCGACGAGGAATCGGGGACAGCCACCTACTGGCGGGACATCGGCACCCTCGACAGCTACTACGCCGCCAACATGGACCTGGTCAGCCGGCGCCCCAGTTTCGACCTCTACGACGAGGGCTGGCTTTTTCGGGCCTGGCAGCCGCCGGTGCCGCCCTGCAAGTCGGTGCACGGTTTCACCGAGGACGGCACGCTGCCCGGTATCGTGGAGGACAGTATCGTCGGGGGCGGCGCGGTCATCTCGGGCGGACACGTGGAGAGATCCCTGCTCGGCCGGGGCGTCAGGGTCAATTCCTACAGCCGGGTGACCGACAGCATTCTCATGGACGACGTGGAAGTCGGGCGGTACGCCAAGGTTCAGAACTGCATCATCGACAAGAACGTGGTGATCCCCGAGGGCATGGAGCTCGGTTTCGACCGGGAAAAAGACAGCCGGTTCTTCAAGGTCTCCAAAGGCGGCATCGTGGTCGTGCCCAAGGGGATGAACCTGGACGAGTTGCCCGGGGGCGAATCCCGCCCCGGTTAAAGGCGGTAGGCCTCCGGCCGGCGGTCGCCCCACAGGTCGTTGCTGGCCGTGAACAGCTTGTCCTTTTCGATGATCTGGACTTTGGCCACCGCGACACCCACTTCGTCCTTGTCCAGCCCCGCCAGTCTATCTCCCATGCGTGACATCACCTGGCTGCGTCCGCTGAATATCAATTCGGTGCCGGTGCGGTTCTCGGTGCCGACCCTGTTGCTGGTCACCCCGACGACCATGTTCTCCTGGCAGCGGGTGACCATGGCGGCCTGACACCAGGGCAACAGCAGATTCGAGGGATGGCAGATGATCTCCGCCCCGGCCAACGCCAGACTGCGGGCCGCTTCGGGAAAGATCCAGTCGAAACAGATCATCATACCGAGGGTGGTGCCGCAGGCCTTGAAGACCGGAAAACCGCGGTCGCCCGGTGTGAAAATGGATTTCTCGTCCATGAATAGGTGCACCTTGCGGTAGAGGTCGCGGGTGCCGTCGGGGCGCACCAGGACCGACGAGTTGAACAGCCGGTCGCCGGCTTTTTCGACCAGGCCCGCCACCAGGGTGGTCCCGGTAGCCGCTGCGAGGTCGGTCAGGGCCCGGCACGCGGGCCCGCCGGCCGGATCGCCCGTCAGGTCTTCGGCCAGGGCGAAGGCCTCTTCGGGGGAGCGGAACTGGTACCCGGTGCTGAACAACTCGGGCAGGACCGCCAGATCGCATTCGGCCGGGACGAGGTCCAGTGCGGTCTCCACGTTGGCGGCCACGTTTCCGAATTCGGGATGAGTCTGAATGGCGGCGACGGTGAGGCTCTTCATGGCTGACGGCCTTCCGGTGGCGGCTCGACGGTTGCGCCCGACAGTTCGAGCAGGCGCCCCAGGGTCCGGTCGCGGGAAAATTCCTGGACGATGCGGTCCCGGCCGTCCCGCCCCAGACGCTGACCCAGCGCCGGGTCGTCGAGCAGCCTGGTTATTGCTTGCGCCAAGGTAACAGGATCATCGCAGGGAACCAACAGTCCGGTCTCTTCGTGCAGGACGATCTCCGGCAGGCTGCTGGTCGCCGTGGCGATGACCGGAACCCCGCAGGCGGAGGCTTCGGCCGCCGCCAGTCCGAATCCCTCGACCAGCGAGGGCATCACCAGGGTCGTCAGTCCCTGGAGGAAAACCTCGATGTCTTCCACGAATCCGGCCAACTCCACCCGGTCGGGCCGCATCAGGGTGTGGCGCCAGGCCAGGATCTCATCCCGCAGGGGTCCTTCCCCGGCCAGGCGCAGAACCGGGGGAGGCTTCCGGTCTTCCCGGTCAATGATCGCCCAGGCGCGCATGAGGTTTCCCAGACCCTTGCGTTCGATCAACTGGCCCACGAATCCGATCACGGGGTCGGTGGGGATCCGGGCGGCCGGTTGGAACCGATCGACGTCGATGCCTTTGTAAAGCAGGTGGACCCGGTCGTCAGGCAGCCAGGGCGCGCTGGTCAGGACCGTCCGCCGCGTGGCTTCGGAATTGACCAGCAGCCCGGAGGCGAGACGATTGAAGTACCACTTGTAGTAGAGTTTGCTCTTGAGGGGAAAATCGCTTTCGCGAGCGGCGAGAATGGTCGTGATGCCGGCCAGGCGGCCGGCGACCGACACCGCCTTCAGGTCCTTGGTCAGATTGGCCCAGATGGCCGTGGTCCCGGTGCGCCGGAAATGCCGGAACAGTTTGGCCAGGGTCCAGGGGGCGGCATCGAAACGGATGGGGATGCCCGCGGTAGGAACCTGTGCCAGCCGGGCCCTGCGCCAAAGTTCCGAACCCGGCTGGGCCACGATATCGGCCTCGAATCCCCTGTCGCGCAGGGCGATGGCGGTTTCCAGGACCCACACCTCGGCCCCGCCCCAGGTGCGGATTGAATCGACAAAGGTAATTCGGTATAATGACATGTACCCTGTCCGCAAAAAAAGGGTGGAGGTTCCGCCGGGTGCCACTATATCGGGGCCCTTCGGCGCGCGCCAGTACCAAGGGGGAATCATGAAGAGAACCCACGGCCTGTTCCTCGTTTTCGTCGCCCTGGGATCCTGGGTCGGTGGACCCGCTCTGGGCGCCGACGTCCCGGACCTTCCCTACCTCGAGGTCTCCTTCGCCACCGAGGGCCCTCTTTCCCTGTTCAGTATTCCGGACGGCACGGGAAACCCCCTGACCCTGGCCTTCGATCAGAACGGGCAGCTCGTCGACGGGACACTCACCATCCAACTTTTCGACAGTTCTCCGCCTTGGGGAAATCCCGTTCCCTACTTCCCCCGGGAGGATATTTGGCTGATGGATCTGGACGATGATCTGGTTCTCTGCCCCAGCGGGACCATCCCCGACAGTGACACCGACATGGACGGGAGGACCACCTTTACGGGTCCGTTTTTCCTGGGTGGCCACGTGGAACCCGGAGGGGGCAACGAGGTGGTCTTTTTCATCAACGGCTGGGTCCTGGATAGTCCGGCGTTGGCGGCACTGCGCTTCAACTCCGCCGATCTGGACGGCGATCTGTCGGTGAACCTGACGGATATCTACCTCTTCACGCAGGCCTACTACGGTCCCTACGAATATTCCGCCGACTTCAGGTGGGACGGGGTCGTCAATCTATCCGACCTCGCCTTTTTGGCCTCTTCGGTTGGTGCCAACTGTCCCTGACCGGGTGCATCGGATCCCGCGGAATTGCCAAGAGCGCTGCCGGGACTTAATTTGCCCCTGACCCATCCCTTGCCAACCTTCGAGTCGGAGGCTCCGTACCGGTGTCCGCGCCAGCCCGCAAGGAAGTACGCATCGACCCACGTCTGCCCTGGCTGGCGGGCGTGCGACGCATGCTGTCGCCCATGGCCGGGGTGACGGATCGTCCTTTTAGGGAAATCTGCCGCCGGTTCGGCGCCGACATGGGGTTCTGCGAATTCGCCTCGGCCAGTGGTCTGACCTACGGGGGCGAGGCCACCTGGAAACTGGTGGACACCGAGGGCGAGGAGGGTCTGGTGGGCATCCAGATTTTCGGCTCCGACCCCGACCACATGGCCTCGGCCGCCCGCCTGCTGTCGGACAGGCGCATGGACGTGCTGGACATCAACTTCGGCTGCCCGGCCAAGAAAGTTGTCCGGAAATGCGGCGGCAGCGCGCTGCTGGCCGACGTGCCCCTGCTAGAAAAGATCGTCAAGAGCGTCCTGGCCAATTCCCAGGTGCCAGTGACGGCCAAGATCCGCACCGGCTGGGACGAGGACTCGGTCAACTACCAGGAGGTCGGCCTGCTGCTGCAGGAACTGGGGCTACCCTGGGTCACGATGCACGGCCGCACCCGCTCCCAGAAATTCTCGGGCGAAGCCAACTGGGACTGGATCGCCGAACTGGTGGAGACGCTCGACATCCCGGTGATCGGCAACGGCGATGTGGTGGACGGGGAAACCTACCGCCGCATGGTCGCCCACACGAGGTGCCATGCGGTGATGATCGGCCGCGGGGCCATCGGCAATCCCTGGATCTTCTCCAGGATGCGGGCTGTCGACGAGGGGGTGCCCGCCCCGGAAATCCCCTTTGCCGAGATGTGCGAAGTGACCATGGAACATCTGCGGGGGGAAGTGGCCCAGCGCGGCGAGGACCAGGGTTGCCTGGTGGTCCGCAAGCACATCGCCAAATGCTTCAAGGGCTATCCCGGCGCGGCCATACTGCGCAAAAAGCTCTATGCAACCCAGAGATTCGATGAAATGATCTCCATCCTGGAAGATGCCGCCCGCCGGGGCGATCCCCGGGTGATCCAGTCCTGACGGGAGTCACACCATGATTCGAACCGGCCACCTGAGATCCCGCCACCTGTTGGTTGCCCTGGGCCTGCTGACGGTCCTGCTGGCGGCGGGTTGCTCCAAAAAAGTGACCACGCCGGTCAGCGACCAGCCCTTTCCGGGGGAGACCGATCCGGCCGCGAAGGATCACTACATCGACCACACCGTTGCCGATGGGGAAACCCTGGCCCAGGTAGCCGACAACTACTACGGGAATCCCGGTCGCGCCAATCGGATTGCGCGGGACAACGGACTCACCGATCCAGGCCGGATCATTCCCGGCTCTCTTTTGCGCCTTAATTTCAGTGATGACGAGTGGGCCTCGGCTCGCCAGCGGTCCGCGGCCCTGGCACCCTACAACAAGGGTGTCGACCTGCTGGCCAACGAGCGCCTGGCCGAAGCCGAGAAACAGTTTCGTCTGGCGCTGGACACGGCGCCGGACCTGGTCGCCGCCAGGTACAATCTGGCCCTGGTCCAGCTCAAGCGCGGCCGGACCGAAGAAGCCCTGGTCCTGCTGGAAGAGCTGACGGCCCTGCGGCCCACCGACACCGATTTTCTCTTCGCCCAGGGAAACGCCCTGTTCCAGTCCACGCGGTTCGACGAGGCGGCCGCGCAGTTCCAGGCAGCGCTGACCGTGGATCCCCAGCTCAAAAGGGCCGCTTTCGGTCTGGCCAGAAGCCTTCAGGAAGGTGGCCACCGGGATCAGGCCATTGCCGCCTGGCAGCGATATCTGGTGCTGGACGGGTCCTCCAGCTGGGCCACGGCCGCGCGCCGCAACCTGGAAAAGCTGCAGGATGACGACGGGTCCTGACCCACTGCTCCGCCTGCGGAACTGGTCGTTGACCCGCCGGGTGCCCGGCGGTGAAATCACCCTCCTTGACCGGATCGATTGCGACGTTCGGCCCGGCCAGTGGCTGGCCGTGCTGGGGGCCAACGGTTCGGGAAAATCATCCCTGCTCAAATTCCTGGCGTCCGAGGACTCACCTCTGAGCGAACCCGCAGCCATCATGTTCCAGGATCCGGACGAACAGATCTTCGCCGCCAGCGTGGGCAGGGAGCTCTCCCTGGGGCGGACCGATCCGGACGTGACGGCCATGTTGCGGGAGTTCCACCTGGAAGGCTTCGAGGACCTGGATCCCCGGCTGTTGTCGGCTGGACAAAAACAGCGTCTGGTCCTGGCCGTGTCCCTGGCGTCAGCACCGCGGGTTCTTTTCTGCGACGAGCCGACGGCCTTGCAGGACCGGGATCAATCCCAATGGGTTCTGGACCGTCTGGAACGCTGGGTGAAGGAATCCGGCGGCGCCCTGGTCACCGCCACTTGCGACCGCCGGGAGGCGGCCCGGGCCGACTGGTTGATCGTGCTTCATGAGGGCCGGATTTCCCGGCAGGGCCCCGCCGGGGAAATGATCGGGACGCCTGAAGTCGGGGAACTTTTGGGGACGGGCGATCAGGCGGCGGCCAGCCCGGAACGGCCGGCTGTCCCGGGTGCCGAGTCCCTGCTGGAACTGGATGATCTCGGCTTCGATTTCGCCGGTCCGGGTCCAGGTGTCCGCGATCTGTGCCTGGAAGTGGCGCCGGGGCAGAGGGTCGGCATCACCGGTCCCAACGGCTGCGGAAAAAGTACCCTGCTGGCCGCCTGCGCGGGAGCGCGGCGGCCGGATCGGGGGACCGTCCGGCTGGCCGGGCGGGAACTCTACCGGAGAAAAGCCCGGGACCTGGACCACGGTGCTGCCATGCTCGCCCCCCAGTTTCCCGAGTACCTGTTCACCCGGTCGGATGTGTCCAGTGAGATCCGCCTGGACCCGGCCTTCGCCGACCGGGAGCCCGGGGATCTGCTGGGGAAAATGGGATTACCGCCGGATCTGGTAGCGAGAAATCCCCACGATCTGAGCTGCGGCCAGAAACGTCGGCTGGCCCTGGGCCTGGTCCTTTTTTCCGGTCGACCGGTCCTGTTGCTGGACGAACCGACCGCCGCCCTGGACCGCGCCGGCCGGGCCCTGGTGGTGGAACTGTTGGCCGAAGTTGGCCCGGAAACGGCCGTGCTGGTGGCCTCCCATGATCTCGGATTCCTTCATGAAGCGGGCTGTACTGTCTGGGAACTGGGGCCTGAGGGGCTGGCGCGCCTTTGATTTTCTCCCCAGGATGATGGCGGTTTTTCAGGATTTAATTTTGTTGAACAGTAGTGATTGACATTGAAAATTCATTAAACAGAAAACCATATATCCCATCCCCCCGAGGTATTCCATGGACGGGTCATTTGGATTTTCACTGGTTTTTTGGCTGTTCCTCTGGCTCATCCTGAAAAATTGGGGCCAAACAGAAGAGGAAACCCGGGAGGCAGCGGAATTGGATGTCCGAGCGCAGGATCTCATTGATAAACAACTGGCCGAAGAGCTGGAAATCCTACCCACCAGCCCCGAACCCGATCCCATTCTGCTGGAACTGCCGGTTCCGGGAAGCCACACCCTCAGGCGGCGCTTCAATTTGCTGTTTCGGTCGCGCAAGTGTGGGGAGGATGAGTTCTACACGACCTGGGGCCCGGGCATTGATGGTCTGTCGATCCATTTTCCGGTTCCCCGCCGCCTGTTGACCGTCAGGATTGCACTGGCGGGATGCCAGGCCCTGCCGGTCTTTCATTTGAAGTTCCACCACCGCGAAACGCCCCAGGACTTGTTGTGGACCGGCCATTGGATGGGCACCGCTCAGGGGGCGGATCTGGTCATCCGGATCTGCGACACCCGGCCGGTCACGAAAATCGAGGTCGGACTGCCCGAGGTTCCTCCCGCGGTTCAAGGTCAGATCCAATTCCGCCTGCTGAAAGGTCATGACGAGGATAGGGAAATCTTGGCCGCCGGCATTCGGGCCCTCAATCTGGGCAGCCTCGATCTGGGGCTGGAGAGGTTGAATAGTTTCGAGGATGAATGGTCCCAGGCCAATCCCGCGGTCATCTACAATCTCGGGCAGGTGATGATGGCGATGGACCAGCCTGTCATGGCCCAATATCACGCGGTACGTCTGATGTCCCTGAACCTGGTGGAGTCCGGTTTCGAACTTTACCACCGGATACCGCCGACCGAACAATGGCGCTCTTCGCCCGCAGAGGTCAGGGGTGACCAAACGCACCTGAAAGACTGGGAACTTGCCGGTCACCACGGCCTGGTCACCCTCAGCGCGAAACGCCGTTTTGTGGTGGGGATCAACGGCTGGCATTGGGAAAAGTCCAGTGAGGTGCACCAGGTCCTGCGGCGGGCGGCGGCCCGCAAGATGCGGCGAATAGTTGTCCCATTTGAGGAGGGCAGGACCCTGCTCATCCAATCCGAAGTACGGATCCACCGCCATGACGGCAAGTTGTTCAATATTCCCTCCGACCGGTTTTCGGTGGGCCCTGCAGAGGACGACAACCCCTTCATCCAAGTCGCCCGCCGCAGGGCTGGCCAATGGCTCCTGCCGGATCTGGAAGTCGGCGATGCGGTGGAGGTGAATTTCAGTCTCCTACACCGCGACCGGGGCGAGGCAGATGAAGGCGGCCTGTTCCTGATCAGCAATTTTTCTTCGGGGGCAGTTCCAATTTTCCAGGGACAGGTGGAGGTCCTGAATCCCCATCGCCTGGACCTGGATTTCGTCCCCAGGAACGGCGCCCCCGAACCAGAAGTTTCACAGGACCGCGTGACGGGGTTCCAGAAGTTCGTTTTCACGGGCCATCGTCTGTTGCCCCGAATCAATACCGGCCATCCCTTTGAGAACTCCCTTTTCAATCCCCTTCTGGCCTGTCGGGTCAAGGGCGAAACCTGGGAGGTGCTGGCCGAGAACCTGTTCGAACCGACCTTCGCGGCCCTGGATCACCACACCGCGCCGCCGCCCCCGCTGCTCGAGGTCCTTGCGGGATCCGGCGACCCCAGGGAGGCCCTGGCCCGAGCCTTCTACTGGATTCGCGACCGGATCAAGTACGGATCGATAGACTCTGTGAACCGGATGATCCGCAGCGAGGTGCGCGCGGCCCACCTGGTGGCCGCCGGGATCGGCGACTGCAAGGACAAATCGTTTCTGCTGGCATTGGTTTGCCGGCACCTGGGATTGGAATTCGATCTGGTATTGGTGTCCACAGACCACGGATTGATCGTCGAGGAATTGCCGGCCGACCAGTTCAACCACATCATCCTGAGGGCCAAGCTACCGGACCGCTGGGTCTATCTGGACGCGGCGGCCGACGAGGCGACCTTCGGCAACATTCCCATTCCCCTGCAGGGATTGCAGGGATTGATTTCCGGCCAGGGCGGGACCCTGATCACCATTCCGAATGACCTGCCGGACCGGAACCGTGTGCGGATCTCCGAAGAAATCGGGGAAATCAGCGATGGGTGGCTGATGACGGACATCGAGTTGGTCATGGAGGGTCACCTGGCCCGGTTTTTCGATGAATCGTGGAAAAACCTGTCCCTGAATTCACCCGGAACCCTGAAGGCTGCGGAAGCCTCCTTCAGGATAATATTTCCCGACTTGGTGGTCACGGATTTCCAGAGACGGGGGGACACCTCGGATTCCGATCTATGCCGCTTCACCTGTCAGGGCCGCCGTGGACGGTTGGTGGGCATGGGTGATCACGATTTGGCCTCTTTCGGCTGGTCGAATCCCGGTCTGAACACCGAGTGGGTTCGGCGTCTGAACCTCCAGGACGAGTTCACATTTCCCTTCTGCCACGAATTTGATTTCCGGGTGAGGTTTGCCGGTGGGGCACGCTCCAGGTTGGAGGATCTCTCCCGGCTGGAAGTCTGCCAGGCGGGTTTCGGAGGGGTCAACGGTGAAGTGTCGGAGGATTCCGATTCTCTCATCCTGCAGCGCCGGATAACCGTGGACAAACGGACGGTCCCGCAGGACGAAATGGCTCATCTGCCGGATTTTTTGACGGCTATTGAGGATGGTTTGAGGGTGGTGGGGGCGTTCGACCGGGAGGGTCGTTGACCCTCCCGGAATCTGTTCTACCGGAACAAAACCTTGATGCTGCCCCAGGTGGATGGATCCACAGGGGAGGCCTCTCCTGCAGAATCCCCTTGCTGGGCACCGAACCGGTTGCTAGATTCCTGCGGAGCCAACGTGCATGAATCCGTGAAGGAGGCCCTCGGCAAAGACAGGCATGACCACCCCGGCCATGCTTTTTTTTTGCCCGCCAGCCAGCCCTCGTCCTGAAGGAACCGCCATGAACTTTGCCGAAAAAGCCGTGATCATGAACGCCAGCGAGATGAACCGGGCCATCAAGCGCATGGCCCACGAGATCATCGAGGCCAACAAGGGGACCGACAACCTGGTTATCCTGGGGATCCAGCGGCGGGGTGTGCCCCTGGCCCGGATGCTGGGAGAGGCCATCAAATCCGTCGAAGGCACCGAATTACCCCAGGGGGCCCTGGACATCACCTTCTATCGCGACGACCTGTCGACCCTCGGGCCGACGCCCCAGGTGTCGAGCACGGAAATGCCCTTCGACGTGAACAGGAAGATCATCATCCTGGTGGACGACGTTCTCTACACCGGGCGCACCGTCCGGGCCGCCCTGGACGTGATCATGGACTGGGGTCGCCCCGAAGCGATCCGCCTGGCGGTGCTGGTGGACCGCGGTCACCGCGAGCTGCCCATCCGTCCCGATTTCGTGGGCAAGAACGTGCCCACTTCCCAGCGGGAGATCATCAAGGTCAAGGTGAAGGAATTCGACGACAAGGCCGAAGTCGTGGTCGGGGAGGTCGAAGGGGAATGATCCTGAAAAACAAGGATGTGCTCGGCCTGGAGGAATTGTCGGCCGAGGAAATCCTGGGGGTCCTGGACATCGCCTCCAGCTTTAGGGCGGTGTTCGACCGCCCGGTCCGGAGTGTCCCGATCATGCGGGGTCGCACGGTGGTGAACTTTTTCCACGAACCCAGCACCCGCACCCGCATCAGTTTCGAACTCGCCGAAAAACGGCTGTCCGCCGATATCGTGAACTTCAGCACCGCCACCAGCAGTTTCTCCAAGGGCGAGACCCTGCGCGACACCGCAGAGAACCTGGCGGCGATGAAGATCGACATGCTGATCATCAGGCACAGCTCCGCCGGGGCTGCGAGATATCTGGCCAAGGTGCTCAAGTGTTCGGTCATCAATGCCGGGGACGGCATGCATGCCCACCCATCCCAGGCGCTTCTTGATATTCTGTCTGTCAAAGAAGTGAAGGGCCGGATCAAGGGGCTCAAGCTTTCGATCATCGGCGACATCTCACACAGCCGGGTCGCACGATCCAACATTATCGGGTTCACCAAGATGGGCGCCCAGGTAACCATCTGCGGCCCTCCCACCATGATCCCCAAAGGGGTCGAAACCCTTGGGGCACAGGTAACCTATGATTTGGATACGGCCATAAAAAATGCAGACGTCATCATGATGCTCAGGATCCAGAAAGAGAGGCAGGCCGCTTACCTTTTCCCTTCGGAAAGAGAATATGCCAATTTTTACGGCCTCACAGAAAAAAGACTCAGTAAAACAAGTCCGGATGTATTGATCATGCACCCCGGCCCCCTGAACAGGGGAGTTGAAATCTCCCCGGAGGTTGCGGATGGTCCCTACTCCATCATTC
>RCNC010002900.1_pt1 | contig 11303 bp, 6 predicted proteins | sample 2041301 | NCBI WGS metagenome assembly RCNC01 (sample SAMN09708231, study PRJNA481090) | Marine sediment metagenome, whole genome shotgun sequencing project. | biome: marine sediment; feature: ocean; material: sediment; isolation source: Sewage treatment plant 13A marine sediment (STP13A) ... | reverse complement strand
ATGTATTCTTTTTGGTTGAGCCGGGAAAGATTACTTCAATATAATAAGTTATATTGCCAACCTCTGACAGATCCATTGAAGCAAAGTTTATACTGCTCAATTCCTTATCAATTTTTCTGATATCTTTTTTCCTGAGTTCATTGATCAGCTTTTGATCGCCCTGGGTTTCGCGGTTGACCTTCCCATTCCTTTCAATGGTATATGTGTTGTTGATGTTGCTAAAACCACCAGTCTTTCCGAAGACAATGCCTTGGAATTGATAATCACTGGTTTGTTTTTCCAGGGTTGAACAGCCATGGGTAAAACAACAAAGATATATGAGTAAAGAAGCCAATAGAATGTTCGTATACTTTCTCATGCTAGAAAATAATGGTTATTCCAAGATAACAACATTATTTTATTTACCATCCAGGGGATGGATCTTCAATCAGAGACCGGGAATTATTGACAACCTCAGTTTTTGGTATGGTCCTGTTAAATATCATTTGAATCAGATTGGCTTTTGTTGTATTTTACCAGTTACAAAAACCAGTTTACAATATGAAGCCCAATGTCTATCGCCAGCTACAACGCCACCTGGATTATATGCCAGTTCCCTTTCCAGAGACCAAATCGGGTGTTGAGATCAGCCTGCTCAAAAACCTGTTTGATGAAGAAGAAGCATACATTGCATTACAGCTAAGTGCCTTGCCGGAAAGTATAGACAAGATACATGGCCGTTTCAACGATGGAGAGATCACAAAGGAGCTGCTGACCTCAAAACTCAATGGGCTTTTTGATAAGGGCGCCATCCTGTCTGTCCCTGATCCAAAGAGCGGCCCTCTGTACAGCAAGCTTCCACTAGCTATTGGTATCTTCGAACACCAGGTCGACCGGATCACTAAGGACCTGGCTGAAGATTTCTTTAAATACGAGGATGAGGGTTTTGGAGAAGCGCTGCTTACAGCGAAAACCAAGCAGATGCGTACCATCCCTGTGAATGTCGAAATTAAACCGGAATTTAAGGTAGGTAGCTATGATAATGCAAGGGCCATTATTGAAAAATCTCCGGGACCTTTCGCAGTGATGAACTGTGTCTGCCGCCAGGCAAAGGAAAAGCTGGGAGAGCCTTGTAAACAGACTGACATCATGAAAACCTGTTTTACCCTGGGTAATTCCGCCAGTTTCATGATGAATAAGGGAGTCGCACAAAAATTAAGCAGGGATGAGATAATCAGCCTAATTACTCGAGCGGAACAAGAAGGCATGGTTTTGCAGCCAGGAAACACTCAGGAACCAGGGTTTATTTGTTGTTGTTGTGGTTGTTGTTGCGGTGTATTAACGGCAGCAAAAAAATTTCCCAATCCGGCTGAATTGTTATCGACCAACTTTTATGCTGAAATTGATCCTGATAAATGCACCGCCTGTGGAGACTGCATCGAGTTATGCCAGATGGAAGCACTTGTACCTTTCAATAATCATACCGAGATATTGCGCAGTCATTGCATAGGCTGTGGTGTCTGCGTGAATGTCTGTGCCACCGAAGCCATTACCCTTATGAAAACGGAAAAAGAAACCGTTCCCCCAAAGGACAACAAAGAGATGTACAAAAAAATGATCATGGAACGCTATGGTGTATTAGGTACCCTTAAATTCATGGGTAAAGCTGCATTGGGAAAAAAGATTTAACGTTTAGAAGTCAAGACTTAATCTTACATCCTGCCCTGTCATACAATTTGAATTGATGAAAGTTTCTGTTAGATTTATATCTCATGGAGTTTGAGTTTTGCTGACGCAGAACTGGAATGAATCGATTCACAATTTAAGACCTGATTGTCATGAGTAATCAAACCAGAAGGGGGTTTATTAATAAGTTTATGGGTGCCAGCCTGGGCATCTCCGCACTTTCCTTATCTTCTTTCACCTTGAAGGAGAAAAATAAAAGGAATCATTTGGAAAGTCAATTGCCAGTAATAGAAGAGGTTGACATCTGTGTATTGGGTGGAAGTTGTACCGGTGTATTTGCTGCTGTCAGGGCTGCCCGCCTGGGAGCAAAAGTGGCTATAGTAGAAAAACAGAATGCCTTTGGTGGTGTAGCAACCAATGCCTTTGTAAACATTTGGCATTCATTGTTGGATACGGAATTTGATAAAGAAATAATTGCAGGGTTAACGGCTGAAGTTATAGATCGTTTGACCATAAGAGACGCCATTGTAAAATCGAGCAATAGTCCAACTGCCGGAGTGACATTTAACTCCCAGGAATTAAAGATTGAATTAGATGAGTTAGTGCTTGAATCCGGAGTTACCCCTTACTTACACACTCTTTTTTCTGAACCTTACTTGGATACAGATGGTAATCTTACAGGCATCATTATTGATAATAAATCGGGGCGAGGTATCATTAAGGCTCAAAATTTTATTGATGCAACGGGTGACGGAGATTTGTGTGAGCGACTTGGTTTGGAATCCTACGTCAGTGGTTTACTACAACCTCCTACCACATGCGCCCATTTGGAAGGATGGGACAATGATGAGTTTGCAAAAATATTCAAGGATCATCATAAAGAGTTTGATATTCCTGAGGGCTTCTTCTGGGGAGCAGGCATACCCGCCACAAATGTTTATATGCTAGCGGGAACAAGGGTATATAATGTCAATGGAGCCATTGCTAATGATCTGACAAGAGCCGAAATTGAAGGGAGGCGTCAAATCAGGGCAATCATGGATATGCTGCGTAAATATAGTCCCAACAGTAAGCTGAGGCTGGTCGGACTGCCTTCTCATATTGGAATCAGGGAAACTAGGCATATTAAATGCCTCTACCAAGTATCTGATGATGATGCATTATACGGAAGAAGATTTGATGATGCCATTGCAAATGGAAGTTACAGACTTGATGTTCACCATCAAGAAAAACCGGGACTCACATTTTACTATTTAGATGGAACTGAGGTGTATTCAAGACCAGGGTATCCATATGAAACCAAGCGCTGGAGAAAAGAAATGGAAACTAATCCCACATTCTATCAGATACCTTTGAGGTCAATTATTCCACCTACGTATGATAACCTGGTGATCGCTGGACGAATGCTTGACGCAAGTCTGATTGCTTTTTCGGGGATAAGGGTTATGGTTAATATGAATCAGTTGGGAGAAGCAGCAGGTGTAAGCTCATTTTTAGCCATGGATCAAAATGTATCTGTCCGTGAATTAGATTATAGATCAGTACGAAACGAATTAAAAAAGGGAGGATCTATTATCATTTGAACCTTTGGAATGTTCTGATTCCTCTCATGCCTAAATAACTAAGCCATAAATCATGAAAAATCCTCTGTCACTTATCTGGATACTCTTCCTGTCATATTCCGTCTTTGGACAAGCCGGGGTAAAGCAGGAAGAAACAATCCTGAGCGGTTATGTGCAAAAAATCAATGGTACGGAATTCAGGTACAATTCATCTATACCTTCTGCAGAAGAATGCCTGATACTTCGTGCCATGGAGGATAAAGCATTCATGGAATGGGAGACTGCATTAGTGCCAGATAAAATAGCATCTCAATACGCCACCTTTGTGTGGCTGGCCGGACTGAGTTCCAGCCAGGGTAATGCACGATATGATTTTAGTATTAATGGAATGGAGAAGATCTCATTCTTTATTGATAGTGAAAATGAATGGACAAAAGAGGCTGAGGATGGTACAGAGCTATCTTTTCGAAGTGATGTCATTGATGAAAACCAGGATCGTTTTGGTTTTATGTCTCTGAGGGTACCGGTGGAATTATTGGGAAAAGGACAATCAGTGAAAATAAAGGTTGCTGTTGGCTCATTAGATGAATACTCCTGGCTTATGACCTTTAAGATGCCGGTTAAACGGGGCCTGACATTTAAGTCCTATCCTGCCATAATTAATGAGGATGGTATTGAAAAGCAACTGGGGGGAGCAAGGATCATTCATTTCGGTGAAACGGAAGTTGCGCAGCTGTTTATTGACAATAAACTACATGGCGAAGTTAAGCTTGAGAATGGCTATAACTATCTAAGGATAAACCTTCCCGCGGTAAAGAAGGAAAAGAAGCTAAACTATAAACTGGTAATGGGCGAATACATTGACCAGGGTAAGATAACACTCAGCCCTGTAAAGAAATGGAGGGTTAATTTTGTACAGCATTCACATACTGATATAGGATATACCCGAGCCCAGACTGAAATACTCGGGGAGCACATGCGATATATTGATTATGCACTTGATTATTGTGATTTAACTGACAGTTATCCCGATGAAGCAAAATTCCGCTGGACATGTGAAGCTACCTGGCCGGTAAATGAATTCATCAGATCTCGTCCTGCCGATCAGATTGAACGGCTTAGAAAAAGAGTTGAAGAAGGTAGGATTGAAATAACTGCCATGTACTTTAATTTTAATGAATTGCCTGATGAACAGACTTTAGCAGCCTCATTGCAACCCTTAAAAAACATTAAGAATGCTGAACTGGAAGTTGAAGTTGCCATGCAAAATGATGTCAATGGGATTGGCTGGTGCCTGAATGATTACTACCAGGATCTGGGCATCAAATACCTTAACATGGGTACTCATGGTCACCGGGCCTTGATTTGCTTTGATAAACCCACATTATTTTGGTGGGAATCACCATCAGGTAATAAAATGTTAGCTTATCGGGGCGAGCACTATATGATAGGAAATACAGTATATAAGATCCATGAGACTGATTTTGATTTATTTGAACAAAAAATCCTGTCTTATCTTATTGATTTAGACAAGAAGGGCTACAAGTATGATCTGATTTCATTGCAGCACTCTGGTTTCAGAACCGATAATTCGCCTCCTTCCACACATGCCTCCGATATGATTAAAGAGTGGAACGAGAAATATGAGTGGCCTAAATTGAAAACGGCCACAGCCACAGATTTCTTTGAGGAGATGGAAGCCAAATACAGCGATGATTTTCAAACCATCCGCGGTGCCTGGCCTGACTGGTGGACTGACGGTTTTGGGGCCTCAGCCCGCGAAGTAGCTACCACACGCCATTCTCAAACCCAGTTACTGGCAAGCATGTCAGGATTGGCCATGGCCAATTTGATGGGATCAAAAATGCCCGATGGGATTGATGATAGAATATACTGGGCCAATGATGCACTACTGTTTTATACCGAGCATACTGTTGGCTTTTCAGAAAGTGTGCGTGCTCCCTTCCATAAGTATACCATGGAACAAAGAGCGTTAAAAGAATCATTTGCATGGGAAGCAGCACGGCGATCGAATTTGTTAGGCGAAGAGGCATTGGGGATGCTGCAAGAGCATACCAGACGTGAAGAGGACCCTTCCATAATTTTCTATAATACCCTGAACTGGAAGCGGAGTGGCCTGGTGACCACATACATAGACCATCAACTTGTACCAAAAGATACCAAATTAACCATCCTTGACGAGGATGGTACAGCGCTGCCATCCCAGGCTGTTGAAAGTCGCTCTGATGGAACCTACTGGTCGATCTGGGTGAGTGATATTCCGGCTTTTGGATATAAAAAATTTATCATCAAATCAGGAGAAAAGAGAGATCAGAAGAAGGAAGAAGTATCTGACCTCAGCCAATTGGAGAATGATTGGTACAAGATATTAATTGATTCCAAACGCGGAGTCATCACCAGTCTTTTTGACAAAGAACTGAATGCAGAATTGCTTGACCAAGATGCCCGATGGAAACTGGGGGAGTTCATCTATGAAACCCTTGGTAATCGAAGGCAAATGGAGGAGTTTCACCTTAATGATTATACTCGCGAAGCTCCTGAATCTATATGGATTGATGGCTTTGAAGAGGGAGAAATTTGGAATACTGTATATTTCAAAGGAAATACTAAGGCTGCCATTACTGATGGTGGTTTGGATATTGAAATACGGATCTATAACAAAGTAAAGAGAATTGACCTGGCCTATGCCATTGTGAAAAAATCTGTCATTGAACCTGAGGGTATATATATATCTTTCCCTTTTAAACTGGATGATGGTGTCTTGTCATTTGATGTGCAGGGTGGGGAGATCCGTGCTGGAATTGACCAGATACCAGGATCAACGAATGATTGGAATGTAGTGCAAAATTATGCACGGTTAAGCAGTGAGAAAGGACAGATCCTGCTGGTATCCTCTGAGATTCCCATGATGCAGTTTGGAGCTATAAATACCGGGCGCTATCAGGCCGGTGCAAAACCAGAAGGAACACATATTTATGGCTGGCCAATGAATAATTACTGGACAACAAATTTTAATCCTGAGCAGCATGGAGGAATAGAATGGGTATATAGCCTGTCAAGCTCGGCTAATAACTCTCAGCATGAAGCGACCATGTTTGGCTGGGGTAATCGTGTCCCATTTCTGGCAAGGGTATTGCCCGGAGGAGGAAATGGAGATAAAGTCTGGCAGAGATCCATTATTGACGGATGGCCTGAAAATACCCTTTTGGTAAGTGCCGTACCTGAGCCAGATGGAAATTCAGCCATTTTATGTATCCGCGAAATAGCAGGACGCTCTGCAGATTTGGGATCATTGCGGACTGATAACAATACAAAGCTTAACCTGCAGCAGGTAAATGTACTGGGTGAAAATATTGAAGGTGGGTCTTTGCATTTAAACCCACTGGAAGTTAAGTTTATTAAGGTATCATGGTGATTTATGTGAGATCATGAGTCTTCAAGGATCTCCCGCAACATGTCTTTTTCTTTGGAGAGGGCCATGCGCTTAACAAACTCATAATCATCAATTTTCATGCTATCAAACCACTCTTCCCAGAGTTCAACGACCCGGTCCCATTCCATATCCTTATCACGCGGGGCAGCTTCAATGAGTATAATTCTCAGATATGGATATTCTTCTTTTACTGTCTGCAGTTTCGACAGGTCCTTTCCCACAATGGGGTATCCGTCAGTAAATAAAAACAGGAAGTTCTGGGTCAGGGTATCTTTAACATAATCAACTTTCAGATCCTCATAGAAATATTTCCATATATCAGCTCCGTAGTATTTTTTTGGATTATCGCTGAATACTGCCTGATCGTAAAGCTTGTCCAGGTTATCGAAAAAGATTAAGCGGCGCTCTTCTTCTTTTTTCCTTCGTAACACTGCAGGTGTATTATCCATGGAGATGTATAAACTGTCTTCATATACTTCATTTTGGAGACTGGCGCCACGCTGGTGAGCTATGACCACCTTGATCTCATCACGCGATCTCAGGTACAGATGTTTTCTTACCCGCTCTTCGAAAAGTGTATATATATGCCTGATCAGTTCTTTATCCCGCTCAGGCTGATTGTCCTGGATAATAAGGCGATCTGAAAGGTCTAGCAGGATGATATAGTTATGTTTAACAGGAGTGGATATTTCCTTCTCCTCAGGTGGAGGCATGCATGATCCAAGAACCAGCAGGACTAAAGCAACCGGGATATATTGAATAAGCTTTTTCATTTTAAAGGGGATTTTGGTTTGGTAAATGATAAATAGCTTGGCAGATGATTATAAGCCCCGGCGTTTGACAACCTTTACCGTGCCTGATTTTATGGCATGTTTCTCTTCAAACCCCTTTTTAATATTCATGCATTTGATCTTAACCTCTTTCAGGTTTTGTGGAGAGAGGTAGGAAATCCACCCGGTGGTAAACTGGTCGATGTAGGATTTTAAATTTCCCAGGATCACTGTCCCAATGTCCTCGCGAAGGTTACCAATATCAAATCTTATCGGGTCTTCCGGTACCAGCTTTTTCTGAAAGTCTTTGATATCATTGCGGAGATGTTTAACGATCTTTTTGAGATTTATTGTAATACGACGTTTGGCCCATTCGCGGAACAGGGAATCCAACAAAATACTCCATAATATGTAAACGATAAATCCCAGGAAAAGAATCATATAAAATGCAGGATCAGCAGCCCATGACCTGGTTTCAATCCCCATCAATTCTTTGGCATATTCCAGGTTATTATGAATCAGTATGGCAATCAGGAAATCAACAACGAATGTCACTGTGATCAGGGCACCCAGAAATACAAATTTTAACTTGTGTTTCATCTCAAGTATGATGTGAAATGCCCAACCAAAGGCAAAGAACACAAAAGGCACCAGTAAAAGGAGGTAATTATATCGCAGGGCTTCAGCAAGTTCCGCAGGTTTTGGCATAATGCTGCCAGTTCCCATCCCAGCTGCCAGGCGTTCAGCAATGGCTTCAAAATCGGTATACAGAGACTTATATGCGGCCGATACGTAGAAGAAAAATAAATAGCCAGTAAGTGCGAGAAGGAGAAACACGTTTATCCCAAACTTGAAAGGGGAAAATGTATCCCTCTTCAATGTTTCCGGATCCTTGTCATATTTCTCATAAATGTTCAGTAACTCTTCCCGCCTCACATCTATTTTGTCCTGCTTATCCTTAATCTGGGCATTAATCACCTCGTTCTGCCCGCTTACTTCTTCAAGCCTGGCTTGCAGCCCTTTCAGTTTGTCTCGTTTTTCTGGTTTTTCATCCTCATTCAGTCCACTAAATTTTTCATCCACCAGGTCACCATTTAATATCATGTTAAGGTAGGAGGTGTAGATCTCAGGATCTCCCTTAACATTGCCGGACTTCTCATATCCAAAATCCTGCAGATTTACATATTCAACCTGGTGAACGGCTTTTTCTGTTTGAGTTGATGTTGAAGATTTAGATTTTTCCATGGGGTTTTGGGTTGATTATCATCAAGTTTGACTAATTCTACCTGCTGATAGAATAATCCGTTTTACGTGCTGATGACTCAGAAGGTTCAGTTTTTTACTGATTGTTGCTTAAAACGCTTAGAGTAACTGTAATATTGTTATTCATAACATGAATTAAAGAGCATCATGGACTTCGTAGTTTACGTATTTGACTCCTTGATATTCTCAACAACTTGGTCTAACTTTATGATACAATTTCCATTCTCAATTCATTGGATTGTTCAATACCTGCCATTGTAAATTCTAAATAAACACATCAAAATGAGAGTAAAGACCTTCACATTTAGTTTGATTTTTGGCATCCTTAGCTATTCTGCAGCAGCCCAGGAAAATTTCCCAAGATTGGAGGTGTCAATTGACGAGGCCATTGCAGGATCCTTGCAGGAAATCACTTTTACTTATATGGTGGGCGAGGAAAAGATTATGCAGGGGGGAGGAATCAGGATGGAATATCCTGTGGCTTATGCAGAAACTGAATTTTTGTACTGGAACAGGCCGCAAACCCATGAATCCGGATTATTGGGATATGTTTCAGGTGAAACATCCTCCGGGGAAGAGGTGTTGCTATCATCATATGGTATTGCAGGTGGTATTTTTCAATGTATTTTGAAAGAAGGAGAACTGAAAAAGGGGGATAAGTTATATGTAAGGTACAAAGGCCTGGTACAAAGCCTGGCACGTGATTTTACAGTGAGAGCCCAGGTCAGAACCGGTACTGGTGAAAATTGGCATGATGTAGAGAATCCGCCCAGAATAAAAATATTGCCGCAGGCGGGGGAGACCATTATTCTCACTTCTCCGGCTGATTTGAAAATTGGGCAGACATTTGATTTATCAGTTGTAGTACTTGACAAATTTGGAAATTTGGCCACCGGCTACCGGGGGAACATCAGTTTCGAGTCCACCGATGAGAATGCAGCTCTTCCGGATCCATATACTTTCACCGAAGATGATGGTGGAAGACATATTTTTGAAAATATGATATACAACAGTCCTGGGTTTCAGAAAATAACGCTCAAATCCAGCGGTGGACTCAAAACCTCGGTGCATTATTCATATGTTTCAGAAACTGAAGCGGGCTACAAACGTTATTTTGGGGATACTCACTTTCATACCGGCAGCGGCACCCGGAACCGGGGATTCTTTGGAGTCGAGCCTGGTATGAATGATCAGGAGAATGCAGATGTCAATATGCTGTCACTCGAAGATTTTCAAAAACTAAATTCCGGTGGGGACCATCGCGGTAATTTTACCACTTCCCGGGAAGCCTATTATTATGCCAGAGATGTAACAAGACTTGATTTTGCATCCTCCTCTGAACACGATGTTATCCTGTTTGACCAGGAAGCCTGGGAGCTATCTCAGAATATAACGGATGATTTTTACCAACCCGGTAAATTCACCACCTTTCATGCTTATGAGTGGACCCCGGGTATTATGCACCATATTATACTTTACAAAGAAAGGGGATTGGCCGTATTTGACCGCAGGGCCCATCCTGATCTGCCTTCGCTTTGGGCTGCCTTTGACTTGCAAGGGAAACCGGTATTATGCATTCCTCATGTAACATGGAATTTTCAAGATCATACCATTTGGGAACACATCAACAATACCTATAGAAGGTTGGGTGAGATATACAGCCTCTGGAATGGGCGATTCCTTATACAACCCGGAGATGAACCTCAGAGATTTGAGCTGGGAAAGGATAATAAATGGTCCTATCAGCACGCCTGGCATGAAGGGCATAAGATTGGAGTTATAGGATCAACGGATAATCATTTAGCTCAGCCCGGTTCCAATAATTATACCATTTACACCCAGCATTCGGGTGGTCTTGCGGTAGCTTTATCTGAGAAAAACAATAGGGAACACTTGTGGGATGCGCTGGAAAACAGGCGAACGTATGCGACTACCGGTACCCGTATCTACATTGAGTTCACAGTTAACGGATCTCATATGGGCAGTGAAATTACATCTATGAATGCTCCCAGGATCAGTGCTAAGGTAGGAGGGACCAATAAACTTGAAACCATAGAGGTTGTGAAATATGAAGATGGAACGTACAGTTCAGTTTACAGGAGTTCTCCTGATGCTGAAACAACAGAATTTTCCATTGAAGACAAAGACTTTAAATCCGATTGCTTTTATTACCTGAGGGTTTCACAGGTGAGTGAGGTTCCTGGAAGGCTCTGGACATACCCTACAAATGACATGGCCTGGTCAAGTCCGGTCTGGGTCGAGTTCGCTGAATAAAAGTCGGACAAAGCCATGATCTGGGCTATGAACACAAATAAATCCAATTATAATTATGAAAAAACAATATGTTTTTACTTTCGGATTACTATTCGTATTATTTGCATGTTCACAATGCGATCAGGAATCCATAGAGATTGTATACCAGGCAGATATGGAAGAATTTACAAATCCTGAACGCGGGTTTTACAGGCCTTTTGGTTCAAGGGCCAGTTCGTTTCAACCTTTGGATGCAGGAAGACTACTGGAGCTGAGAGAGCCAAGCCGCGCGGCTGGAGGCTTCGAAGTTGGCAGTACACTTACTTATCGGTCCTA
>RCNC010006778.1_pt1 | contig 11305 bp, 7 predicted proteins | sample 2041301 | NCBI WGS metagenome assembly RCNC01 (sample SAMN09708231, study PRJNA481090) | Marine sediment metagenome, whole genome shotgun sequencing project. | biome: marine sediment; feature: ocean; material: sediment; isolation source: Sewage treatment plant 13A marine sediment (STP13A) ... | reverse complement strand
TATTATAAAATTGATTGAAATTAATCCAAGATACTGGCAACAAAACTCGCTTGCTACTGAATGTGGAATTAACTTTCCTTACATAAATTATCTGGACCTCCTAAACAGGAATCAAGATCCGGTAAAAGATTTTAAACCTGGAATAAAATGGATAAACATCCTAATGGATTTTGATTCATTTTTAACTTACTGGAAAGAAGGTAGCTTATCTTATAAGGATTGGCGGAAATCATTGAAAGGGAAAAAGATTTACTCAGATTTTTCATGGGATGATCCACTACCGAGACTGTATCAGTTCGGTTTTGGTCCAAACTTCCATAAAATACCAAAACATATCATAAAGAAATTAAGGAAATAAGAGGTACAAGATGCTAAAGGACCTCATTATTAAAACAGCCTTACATGCAGTTAAATATAAATGGAATAGTAGCGCTGATTTAAAAGTATTAATATCCACTAACCGATATTTTAACAAAAAGAGCTGGATAAATACAATTTCCTCCACCAAATACGCAGATAGATCTAAACATTGGGATATCGTCTATTGTAAGAACAGGTTTGAAGTTTACAGGCATTTTTATGATGCAGATATTTGTTTTTTGTTCGGGTATGGGTCTTTCTTGTCGAAAATACTTACTGCAAATAAGAAATTATATTTTCCTGTTCTGGGATTGGAGTTCCTGGATCAAAGAAAGCTGCCTCCTTCTTACAAAATCGAACAGCCTCCGACCGCATCCATAACAGCCATTTCCGAATACTGTCTTGGTATGGCCATTGTATTAACCAGAAATTTACAATCAGTCTTCTTAAAACAACTCAACAGGAAGTGGGATCAACAGAGATTGCTGGGAAGTCAATTTGTTTCAGTTTCTGACATGAATATTGGCATCCTGGGGGTTGGGAAAGTAGGCAAGTCCATAGCTCAGCAATTTAAAAAGGTGGGATGTAATGTGGTAGGATGCGATAAAAAAATAAATGAGGACCTGACAGAAGTTGATAAATGGTTTTTACCGAAAAATCTTGCAAACTTTTTAGATGCAGCCGATGTTTTGATTATTGCCCTATCATCAAATGCAGAAACAGAACAAATGATAGGCCTCCAGGAATTAAAAATGCTTGGTTCAGATTCCTGCCTGATAAATATCAGCCGTGGAAATATCATTGTTGAGAAGGATCTTATCCATGCACTTAAATCAAAAATCATCAGAGGGGCTGTAATTGATGTTTTCTCCAGGGAACCACTACCAGGTTCCAGTCCATTGTATAAGCTGGATAATGTGATCCTGACACCGCATATATCAGGAAATATCAACCTTTTTGTAGACGAAATTCAAGAAGATTTTATCAGTAAGATGTCCAAAGAACCTGAAATTGAGTTAAATCTTTAAATATCATATTAAACCTGGCAAATGTTGAAAAAAGCTTTATTACCCCTCATGATCTTACTGGCCGCCATTTCCTGCAAGGAAGGGACCAGCGATGAAAAGAAAACAATTGTTGAGATCCAGGGAGATAAATTCCTGATCAATCATAAACCAACCTATGAAGGCAGGTCCTGGAAGGGTTATCCTATGGAAGGCCTCCTTATGAATTCACGAATGGTCCAGGGACTCTTCGATGACCAGAATCCGGAAACGGCTGAAAAATGGAAATATCCGGATACCGGGGAATGGGACCCTGACCGTAACACCGATGAATTTGTTGCGGCTATGGATGAATGGTATGCCTACGGATTGCTCTCCTTCACTATTAACCTGCAGGGGGGAAGTCCCATGGGATATGGCAACGAAGGCTGGCAAAATTCCGCCTTTGATTTACATGGAGCACCAAGGGCGGCATATTTTGAAAGACTTTCACGGATACTGAAAAAGGCAGATGATCTGGGCATGGTCCCCATCCTTGGGATCTTCTATTTCGGGCAGGACCAGTACCTGGAAGGGGATGATGCCATCTATGCAGCCATTGATTATACGCTGGACTGGCTCTTCGAAAGCGGTTACAGGAATGTCCTGATAGAAGTCAACAACGAATGCAATGTCAAGCGCTGGGATCATGAAATACTGAAGGATCCACATGTACATGCACTGATATCTTATGTCAGGTCAAGAGAAAAGGACGGCTACAGCTTCCTGGCCGGAACCAGTTACGGAGGTGGTGCCATACCTTCACCGGAAGTGGTGGAAGCTTCTGATTTTGTTTTGATCCATGGAAATGGTGTGACTGAGCCTGAAAGGATAAGAGAAATGGTCCAGCAGGTCAAGGCCCTGCCTACCTATACTACCAAGCCCATCCTGTTCAATGAAGATGACCATTATGATTTTGACCAGGACATGAACAATATGGTGGCAGCGGTGCAGGCTTATGCTTCCTGGGGCTTCTTTGATTTCCGCAGGGATGGAGAGGAGTTCAATGAAGGGTACCAGAGTGTGCCGGTGGACTGGCGGGTTAATTCCGTCAGGAAAACAGGATTCTTCAAGCTGGTAAAAGAGATCACCGGCGGCAATCCATAATCCGTCCTATATTTTCTTAATATGCACTACATGCCCACCACAGGAAGACATAAGTGCCTCGAGAACAGTATCCTGGTCAACAGGTATAACTTCTTTTTCCAGTCTGGTGGGATCCACCTCTGCATCTGCCGCATCTTTCCAGATTGTAGCCTCAAAGGAACCCTCACCAAGGAAATCCAGCGGTATGGACAGGGTCCTTCCTTCCTCATCTGTCATGGTCCCAATATACCATTCATCACCGGATCTTCTGGCAGTGGTAATATAATCACCAACACTGGCATTTAACACCCTGGTATCATCCCATGTTGTCGGAACGATTTTCAGGAAGTCAGTGCCTGCTGGACTGCTTCGGTAATTGTAGGGAGCATCGCACATGACCTGCAGGGGACTCTCATATACCACCATCATGGCCAGCTCATTACACCTGGTACCCATGGTCATGGGTGAGGGGGCTTCGGCCTCGACCTTGAATTTGTCAGGCATGACATTCATAAAGGCTCCGGGAGTGAAATCCATCTCCCCCAGCATCCCGCGGGTAAAAGGGATGGTAACCTTATGCTCCGGTGTGATATTGTTGCTCCATTTAACATATTCATTCCCCATAACCCCTTCCCTGGTCATCAGGTTAGGATAAGTGCGGCTGACTCCTGTGGGTTTGTAAGCACCATGAAAATCAACCACCAGGTGATGTTTTGCCGCCAGTTTCACCAGTCTGTGGTAAAAATTCACAACATACTGGTCATCCCTTGCCATAAAATCTACCTTGACTCCGGCAATTCCCCATTTCTCGTAAAGGGGAAAGGCTTCCTCCATTTGCTTGTCTGCATGGTTCCACTCCAACCATAAGAGGATCTTCACATCTCTCTCATCACCATACATTACCAGTTCAGGAATATCAATTTCGGGCTCCATTGTAGTAATATCACTGGTGGGATGGGGATTGTTCCCGTCTTCTTCGGTAGGAAGAAAAGCCGGTCCGTACCAGGTCCAGTCCACCAGCTGATACTCCCACCCCATTTCTGCCGAGAGATCAATGAAATGCTTCATTGTTTCGGTATTGGATCCCAGTTGAAAATCCACATCCGGACCATACCGGTTACACCACCACCAGTCCCACGATGACTTACCCGGCCTGATCCAGTCCACATCCTCCAGGGCATTTGGCTCATTCAGGTTGGCCAGGATATCTGATTCAATAAAATCCCCCGGGGAATCCCCTATCATGATCAGGCGCCAGGGACTGTTGCGTGGCGCCTGGCTCTTTACCAGCATTGCCTGGTCACCTGGCCAGGGAGACAACACAGTTTCAAACGTATAATTGCCGGTCCCACGTAAATACATCCCAGCCCAATCTGTTAAATTTGCCTCTGTAATTGCTACCCAGGCTTTTTCTCCTATCTCCATCAGGAGAGGCAGTCCGATCCTTTCCTTCAACAAAGGATCATCCAGCATCATTTCTTTGAAATCGGATTCCTGGTGAGACCGGAAGGGACCGTAATGTGCCGCCCATATCCTGTGATTTTCATTAAAGCTGAAGGTGGTCTTGTCCGCTGTCAGCTCAAACCCGCTTATGTTTTCCTGTTCGGGTATATGATAACGAATGGCTACCCCGTCATCATAAACACGTAGCACCAGGTCCAGCCTAATATTATCTGTCTCATTGGCCGAACGATCAGCTCATTGTAACTGTCAAGGACCTTTTTATTCTTGCCCCAGACCCTCTCCCAGCTTTCATTCACCTGCCTGGTTTCAGTCCCAAGAACCTCCATCCCCGGTCCCATGGCAGGAAGGTCTCGGAATTCAAGTCCCAATTCACTGTTACCAATGATCTCATGGCCCTTGTATACCACAGTGTATCCCAGGGTCCCGGCCGCGATACCGGTTTCCTCCCCGGTGCTTGTGGTGATGCTTACAAAAATTTCACCATGGGGCGAATTTATGGTAAGTGTCTCACTTGAACAACTGCTCATTAGCAGGGCAAACAGAGACAGGATGGATAGCATAAAGTTCTTCATAATATTTTCTTATTATTTCATCAGTTCCTTCACCGCTGCTTCGATTTGCTGGTCACGACCTCCGGTCATTATAGCTGGTTCCAGGGGTACCCGGATATCCGGCTCCATCTGGTTATTCTCGGCGAATTTCCCGTCCATGGTCCGCCATCCTCCCATGGGAATGCCGAATACCAGTGATCGGTCGATCTGCCCCTCCCACCATACAAAAGTTCCTGTACCGGGAACGGGCATACCCAGTGTTTTTCCACCGCCTTTGATTCTGTAGGCGAGAGGGAACAAATGTGCATCAGAATAATTGCTCTCACTCATGATGACAATAGAGGGTTTGATCCATTTGTTGCGGGGTTCATAACCAATATACTGGCCATGGGGTATCACATCAACATACCTTTCCCCGGTAAGAAAATCGGAAAGTTCCTCATGGATATTCCCCCCTCCATTGAAGCGGGTATCAACAACGAGGGCATCCCTGTTGATATTCCTGCCAAGTGCCTCCTCTACCATGACCCGCATGCTTGCGTCATTCATGGACCTGACATGCACGTATCCTAACTTGCCTCCGGAGAGTTTCTCTGTCTCTGCTCTGCGGTTCCTTACCCAGCGCTTGTATAATAACTGGCTCTCTGCACCCAGGGATATTGGCTTGATAATTTCTTCCCAGCGCTTATTAGAATCCGGGGCATACATTGAGAGGAGGGTCAGTTTGCCTGTTTTCCTGTTCAGTAACTGGTAGAAATCCATGGATTCTGTAAGTGTAAGCCCATCTATCTTCTCAATCACATGTCCTGCCCTGATCTTGGAAGCAGCCTTGTCTGCAGGTCCCCCGACAATCACCTCTGCCACCTTCAAACCCTTCCCGGCATAATCATAATCATAGAAGAGTCCCAGTGCAGCCGTCTGATCAGAATTAGGAGAACTGGCCCGGTACCGGCAACCGGTATGGGATGCATTCAGCTCACCCAGCATCTCACTTAGCATTTCCGCAAAGTCATAATTATTATTGATATAGGGGAGGAATTTCTTGTACTCCTTGTAGTAGAATTCCCAATCCACGCCATGAAGGTCCACTACATAAAATTTCTCTCTTACCTGCCGCCAGCTGTGGTCAAATATATAGCTTCGCTCATCGGCCGTTTTCAGGATCATCTCACCTTTAACAGCAATTGGCTTTGCCTTGCCGTCCTTGAGATCGACTTTTCTGGCTTTTCCATCCGCCAGCAGGAAGATGAATTTACCATCGGAGGAAAGCTCCATTCCGGCCCTGTTCGCGCCAATTTTGGCAAACAGCTTTGTTTCCTTTGTACGCAAATTTGTCTCCCATATATCCATTTTTTGCTCGAATCGGGTCAGGTAATATAGCTTCTCCCCGTCCTCTGAAAGGATCCAGTCAGCTGCCCATGAAGTGTGAATGGTAAGTTTACGCTTGCGCTCAGTCAGGTTGTTCCAATCTATTTTAATTTCCTCTACCTTGTCTTTTTCATCTTCCTCCTCATCCCCATCTTTATCCTTTTTTTCTTTTTTTCCGGCCTTGTTTTCGTCTTTGGATTTCTTTTCTTCTTTCTCCTTCTCTTCTTCCTGTTCCTTCAGCAGGGCGAATTCTTCCTTGGTAAGGTTAAAACGATCGAAGGCTTCCTTGGAAAAGAACATCCCATAAACATCATGGTTCACGCTGTAACCACCCTGGGCACGGTCACCCAGGCGGTCAGAGCCCCATATCATCATCTTGCCGTCCATGGTCCACTTGGGACCGAAATCACCGTATCCGCTCAGGGTCAGGTTATGAACTTTTCCTTTTCCGTCTGAAGAAACGAGTCCAACCTCATCAACAAACATCCGATTAGAGGGTATATAGGCCACCAGGAACCATTTACCGTCCGGTGACCACTGATAGTACTGGTCCCCGTCTGCATAGGAATAGTTCAGATGCGCAGGCAGGATCAGGCGTGTCTGCTTGCTTTCCAGGTTGATCACCTTTAGTTTTACACGGTCCTCCAGGTATGCCACTTCTTTCCCATCTGGAGAGTATTCTGGTTGGAATTCTTCAGCTCCTGTGGCTACCAGGGTTTCCTGTTTCAAGACCGTGGAAACGTAAAAATAGGGTTCCTCCTCACGGGTAAGGGATATTGTATAGACATCCCAGCTGGTATCTTTCTCTGCGGCATAGACCAGGGAACGGCCATCAGGACTAAAACTTACACTTCTTTCCTGCCAGGGGGTATTGGTAATTCTCCTGGTAATACCACCCTCCACGCTGCTTACAAAAATCTCTCCCCTGAAGATATATGCAAATTCCTTGTCATTGGGAGAAAGCCTCATTTCAGTGAATCCACTGTTTACCGAGACGATCTTATCCAGGTTGCTTCGTCCATCTGCAGCTATGTTCACAGACAGTTTCCCGGGTGATCCCCCGGGTTTCATGGTATATATTTCACCGTGAAAACTGAAACAAAGAGTGTTGTCATCCGCCAGGGAGAGAAAACGGACAGGATGGTTTTCGAACTGGGTGATGGCAGAGGTCTGAGAAGGATTTGACAAGGAGCTCTTGAATACGTTGAAAGATCCTTTTTCTTCGCTGAGGAAATAGAAGTCATCATCATTGGAATCAAAAACAGGGTTGAGGTCCTCTCCAACAAATTGGGAAAGTTGCTTGTATGTCTTCTCATTAATATCATACACCCAGATATCACGGGTAACAGCTGAAACATGGTGTTTCCTCCATATGCTTTCATATCCCTTGACGTCATTATATATGAGTTTGTCCCCTGTTGAATTCAGAGTGGCATCAATGGCCGGTACGGAAAGAACCTGGCTCACTTTTCCACCACCGACCGGAACACTGTACAATTCGCTCATAAGGCCTGTTGGATACTGGATATTTGTAACTACATCCTGCCTTACTGCTGAAAATATCACTGACTGATTATCAACAGCAAAGGAACTGGGTATCTCCCCGGTAGAATGATACGTAAGCCGTTTCGCCTCGCCTCCGGAGGCTGGCATCACGAATACATCAAAATTACCATACCGGTCCGAGGCAAAAGCGATCTGCTGACCATCGTGGCTCCAGACAGGTTCATATTCATAGGTCTCGCTGATCGTCAGTGGCCTTGCATCTCCGCCGGCAGAAGAAACTGTGTATATATCTCCTTTATAAGTAAAAAGGATTGTCTGACCATCCGGTGATATGGCCGGGTAACGAATCCACAGCGGATTGTTCTGGCATACTCCTGCAGCGGCAAGTATGATGCCCAAGAAAAGTGTGATGAGATTTTTCATTTTTTGAATTTTGGTAAAGTGTTTTATTGAAACAGGTTAGTTTGCTTAGAGGTGATATGATTTACAAGATAAAAAACATGGGGGTTAATTCAAATGACAGATACCAGCTTATTATATTTCCGGCTTACCTATCCCAGTACTCATTCCAATCCGTACCCCTGGCAGGGCGTTCACGGGTCTCTACATCAAGGTAAATGATGGTATCCGCATCAGCGCCATAGGGGGCCTGAAGGACTTCCTTTCCATCCGGATCAATCACCAGGGAACACCCAATGCATTTCCAGTCCTTCCATGGACCGGCGGTCAGCCAGCCTACATTGCTAACGCCGATGATCCACATCTTGTATTCCGATGCAACAGATTTGTAGTTTCTTCTCCATTCATTACCATAGGGATTGGATTCATTATCATGATCAGCAACCACGGCCCAGCTGGAAGGAGAGAGGATCATATCGGCTCCCATATACCCCAGGGAACGTTGTATCACTTTGTCCCTTGTGGCAGCATCTGCACAGACCATCAGTCCTATGGTTCCCAGTTCAGTATGGCAGACATTCAACCTGTCCCCCTGGTCATAGAGGTCATGCGCTATATCCAATTCATAAAGTTTCCTGTGTTTAAGAAGAAGCTCTCCATCCGGGGCTATCAATACAGCTGTATTGTAGGTTTTTTCTCCATCTTTCTCGACGATACCTGCCACTACATAAATCTGATTTTCCCTGGCTGCGCTTGCCAGTTGTTCAAATGTCTTTCCTCCAGGTACAGGATAGGCCATTGTTTTGGCTGAGGGATGTGTCCATCCCAGGTCCATCACCTCAGGCAACAGGGCTAGCTGTGCACCTTCACCGGCTGCCCTGGCAATTTGTTCTGCAGCATGCTGAAGGTTTTGGTCCAACTCTCCTCCCACTACTTTCATCTGTATCAAGGCAAGTTTAATTGCACTGTTCTGTTTATCCATGACTGTAATCTCCTGATTCAATGATGATTGCTTATTCCTACATCCTGCGGTAAGTATTGCCACTAAAAGCAACAAGCCCGTCAAATAATAAATTCTCATAAACCTATTCTGTTTTTCATTTTCCCTCAAAGGCAAATGGCTAAAATAATTTATTACCACTATTTTGCAAAATCAAAAAATAGCTTAATTTTGCATCGCACAAACGGTGGCGTAGTTCAGTTGGTTAGAATGCCGGCCTGTCACGCCGGAGGTCGCGAGTTCGAGTCTCGTCGTCACCGCCCACACCGGAGAGCCTGATACAAAATGTATCAGGCTTTTTTCATGACAAACAGTTTAATGGTCCGAATGTGAAACAATATTTTCCTACCATTTTTATTTCATCATAAGCGCATCCAACATTCCGAAGTAGCTGGGTTTGGGATTTAGCTGGGTGTCGAACAAGAGGGGGTCGTTTGGTTTGTGCCAGCTGAAGACTCCCAAACTTTCGTACCATCCAGGATCATTTATTCCCCAAACAGTAATCCCTTCCACTGCCGGATTATCAAGGCAGATGCTGGTAAACTCCCTGAAGAATTCTCCTTGTGCAAGGTATGGATCATCTTCTTTTGCAAATAGTCTGAGCCTGGCATCCATCTCTGTTATCTCAATTTTCAGGCCCATACTGCTGATTTCTTCCAGGAAGTCCCGGAAAGCATCCAGTTCCGGAATAGTAAACATTGCATGAGCCTGAATCCCAACTCCATGGATCGGCACGTCGTCTTCTATAAGCTCCTTACAAAGCTCCAGAAAGGCCTTTGCTTTTTTGGAATCATAGGTATTGAACTGTTCGTTGAGAAAAAGGGTAACCGAAGGATCAATTTTGTGTGCCCACCTGAAGGAATTTGCAATGTACTCTTTGCCCAGGTATTTGCAGAGGATGTTGTTATCAAGTTTTCCTGTGAATACCTCCAGGGGTTCATTGACGCAATCCCAGGTTGAAATCCTGCCTCTGAAATGGTTCAGCATGGTCTTAATATTATTGTGGACCAGGTATTCCAGGGTATCCCGCCTCTCCTCTTCCTTCAGGCCTTTCAGTATCTCACTCAGATCGGGTCTGTGGAAGAAATCGATGGACCGCCCCCACACAAGTACGTGTCCCCGTACCCTTAATCCTTGTTTAATGGCATAGTCAACAATGGAATCTGCCTCGCTGAAATCATATTCAGTGACCCGATTTTTGGGAACCAGCCAACCCCATTTCAAAGCATTATCCGGGGTGACAGAATTCAAATGATCCTTAGCCACATGGTGAAAAAGGGAGTTGTTCTTTACCGCAGCTCCTACATAAAAGTCTCTTTTATTGGCTTCAATCGCCATGGTCGTACTATAACTGACCGGTTGGTCCAGGTAAGTCTTTTCGATCTCCAACGGTCGGGCTTTCAGTTTGAATACCAGCAGGACAATGAGGATTTCAATTCCAAAAAGGCCCCATGTCAGCAGCCGTTTTTTCCAAAGCTTTTTTCCAAAAAAAAGGATCACTATCAAGGATAGAAGTACAAGTCCAAACAGGATAATTTGTACAGGGTATATATACAATAATGCTTTCATATTTCTAACGATTTTGATACTGTTCAACAAGCGCCTTGTGTATTCCCCAGTAGGCAGGCTTTTTATTCAGGTTTTCATCCAGAATATATGGAGCATTGGGACTCTTCCAACTGAATGGAGGAATGTTATCCATCCAGTTGTTCCTGTCAGTAATTCCCCAGATGGTCAATCCCTGGCAGGAGGGCTCCTCCAGGCATACTCTGGTAATCTTATAGTACTGATCGCCCTGGGCCTGGTAGGGATCTTTCGATTTCTTAAAAAGCAGAAGACGTATGTCCAGTTCAGTGATCTCCGTTTTGTAGCCCATTTCTCCAATAGCCCTTATATAGCGCTTCAAGGCATCTACATCGTGTATGTTGTTGATATGATGGGTCTGCAAACCGACTCCATGAACAGGCACACCCCGCTCTTTTAATCGTTTTAATAGTCCGAGGAAGGCTGTTCCTTGTGGACCATCATAGTCCCTGATGGCTTCATTGAGGATAAGCTCACAGGAGGGATCCACACTGTGTGCAGTATGGAAGGCGAGATCAATATAGGATTCACCCAGGGTCCGGGTAAATACATTTTCATACAACACCTCCCCACCCATGGGCTCGTTGACGACATCCCAGGTTTCGACCTCTCCTTTGAAATGTGTCATTACATCTGTAATATATCTTGTAATAATTGCTTTCATTGCTTCTGACGGATCATCTGCCTTGTCGACCATTTTATTCCATGCTATGGGATATGTCTTTCCGGGAAATTTTCCCCAGATCAGTGTGTGACCACGCATTCTCATTCCACGCGCTGTTGCATGTTTAAGTATTCCATCGGCGGTCGTAAAGTCAAATTCCCACGCTTCGGGATTATTCAGCAGCTTTGATGGCTTGAAATGAGTTTCAGCCGTAACAGAGTTAAACTCTTCCGGCACCCAATACTGGTAAAGCGAATCAGGTAATACGCCAATACCAACA
>RCNC010002899.1_pt1 | contig 11305 bp, 9 predicted proteins | sample 2041301 | NCBI WGS metagenome assembly RCNC01 (sample SAMN09708231, study PRJNA481090) | Marine sediment metagenome, whole genome shotgun sequencing project. | biome: marine sediment; feature: ocean; material: sediment; isolation source: Sewage treatment plant 13A marine sediment (STP13A) ... | reverse complement strand
GCTGGGTCAGACTTGCGTCCATTGCCCAATATTCCTCACTGCTGCCTCCCGTAGGAGTCTGGTCCGTGTCTCAGTACCAGTGTGGGGGACCATCCTCTCAGACCCCCTAGACATCGCAGTCTTGGTGAGCCGTTACCTCACCAACTAACTAATGTCACGCATGCCCATCTCTAACCGTCTGAACTTTAATCTCGAAAACATGCGAATTCGAAATATTATGAGGTATTAATCCGGATTTCTCCGGGCTATGCCTCAGTTAGAGGTAGGTTGCATACGCGTTACTCACCCGTGCGCCGGTCGTCAGCAAGTATTGCTACCCCTGTTACCCCTCGACTTGCATGTGTTAAGCCTGCCGCTAGCGTTCATCCTGAGCCAGGATCAAACTCTTCGTTGTATAAAAAGTTAAATATTACTCAAGATTCATTACTCAAATCATCAAAATTGACGAAAATACGCTTCTTTTACCTTCCTTTTTTCTCTTAAATCTTTTCAAAGAACTTTCCAATATTTTTCAAGCTTTAACACCTGAATCCGTATTGGGTTTGCAAAGATACAATCAATATTATTTCCCTGCAAACTTTTTTTAATAATTTTTAAAGAACATTTTCCTTAAAAGCGGCTGCAAAGATAAATACAATGTTTCCATTAAACCAAAAATATAAGGTGTTTTTTTTAATTATTTTTTGCTTTCTTTTTTAACACCTTTGTTTTCAACATCTTTAGCTTCTGGCATAATCATAATTCCACCGCTTTTCTCAACAACAAGCTGCTCTTGCTTCCGGTTTTTACGCTCATTTTTGTTTGCAACTAAGCGATCTTCCGTACTCATCTTACGATTTGGATTAAAGGAATTCTGCTCGAATTTTCGGACATCACCACCTCCAAAGACTCTTTTTGTGAAAGTGCAATGACTAAAAAGGAAGGTAATTATCAATAGAAATGATAATATGGATAGAAATCTTTTTTTCAAAACTGATATTATTAAGTATTATTATATAGCACAGTGCTATATTGATTGTATTTACGTAAATACAATAAGAAGGTTCTATTGTCAATTAAAGAGCACCGTTCATAAGTAGAAATTAAAACCACCTTGTTCAGGAATTTTTAGAATATCTATTCCTTATGTATATATATTATATGATTCCCTTTTCAGGTTCTTGCAATACATCCTCATCTAGTCCCTTTATCCATATAATTTCCAACAAAGCTTTTTCTAAATTATATGTATCTTTAAAGCTTCTTTTTTAGATTGCAGTGACATTAATAGATAAGTAATATCTGACTTGATTTAATATGGAAAAGCCGCTGGTAATAATACCTACCTATAATGAGATAGAAAATATTGATGAGGTAATTCAGAAGGTAGGCTCCTTAGCTGTAACATTTGATATTTTATTTATTGATGACAATTCTCCTGATGGAACTGCAGAAGTAATCAGAGAAGCTCAAAAAACAAAACCAGGGATATACCTATTGGAACGTGAGGGTAAAATGGGCCTGGGAACGGCATATATTGCCGGTTTTAAATGGGCACTTGAAAGGGACTACCAATACATCTTTGAAATGGATGCAGACCTTTCACACAACCCCAAAGATTTGATAAGACTTTACAAAGCCCTGAAGGACGATGGGGCTGACATGGCTATTGGGTCAAGATATGTATCAGGTGTTAATGTTATTAACTGGCCACTTGGCCGGGTGTTGTTGTCATACCTCGCCTCGGTGTATGTAAGGATAATTACCGGGATGAAGACAATGGATACTACAGCTGGATTTAAAGGATATCGTCAGATTGTTTTAAAAACACTGAACCTGGATAAAATCAAACTAAAAGGATATGGATTTCAGATTGAGATGAAGTTTCATGCCTATAAGTATGGTTTTAAGATCGTTGAAATTCCCATTATTTTTACAAATAGGGTAAAAGGGGCTTCAAAAATGTCAGGTGGAATATTTCATGAAGCGCTCTGGGGAATTGTCAGCCTTAAATGGAGAAGTCTTTTTTTAAGCTATAAAAGAGATCAGTAATTTTTAATTGTATTTTAACACTTGTCTACTATGAAAACAATAATAAAGGATGCTCTTATAGTAAACGAGGGGAAGCAATTCAAAGGAAGTGTTTTGATAGAAGAGGGCAAAATCTCAGAAATTAGCACCTCTTCAAGTTCTTTTGATAGCAGGAAGGTTGATAAAGTTATTGACGCAAGCGGTAAAATTTTAATTCCAGGAGTCATTGATGACCAGGTACATTTCAGAGATCCGGGTCTTACCTACAAAGGTGACTTTTATACTGAATCGAGAGCCGCTGTTGCAGGGGGAATTACTTCTGTAATGGAAATGCCCAATACAAATCCACAAACCACAACGCATAAAGAGCTTTCTGCAAAATTCAGAATGGCCTCTCAGAAGTCATTTGCAAATTATTCATTTTACTTTGGTGCAACGAATGATAATATTGAGGAGATATTAAAAATTGATCCGAAAAAGGTTTGTGGATTAAAGGTATTTATGGGTTCTTCTACGGGCAATATGTTGGTTGACAATCCTATAAGTCTTGAGAAAATATTTTCCCAGGCCCCTTGTTTGGTAGCAGTCCATTGTGAAGACGAAGAAACAATTAAACGAAATACTGATATCTTCATACAAAGATACGGTGAGAATATTCCTATTAAATGCCATCCTGAAATTCGGAGTGAAGAGGCATGCTACCTCTCCTCTTCATTGGCTGTAGAACTGGCTAAGAGACACAATACCAGGCTCCATATTCTTCATCTTTCTACAGCAAAGGAACTGGAACTATTCCGTTCTGATATTCCTCTTGCCGAGAAAAAAATAACTGCAGAAGTTTGTTTACACCACTTATGGTTTGATGAAAAAGACTATGATAAAAAGGGAACCTTGATTAAGTGGAACCCAGCTATAAAAAAGACGAGTGACAAAGAGGCTCTGTTAAATGCTGTTCTTGAAAACAAAATAGATGTTATAGCAACAGATCATGCACCTCATACGCGAGAAGAAAAAAATAACAAATACCTCAAGGCTCCATCAGGAGGCCCACTGGTTCAGCATTCACTTGTGGCCATGCTGGAATTTGCCCGATCTGGTAAAATATCCATTGAAAAAGTGGTTGAAAAAATGTGCCATGCACCAGCTGAACTTTTTCATATTGAAAAACGAGGGTATATTAGAAAAGGATACTGGGCAGACCTGGTATTAATTGATCCTGAAGCTCCCTGGGAAGTAAGCACAGAGAATATTTTGTACAAATGCGGATGGTCACCCTTTGAGGGCCAGGTGTTTAATTCAAAAGTGGTGGCAACCTATGTTAATGGAAATCATGTTTATAATAAGGATGAAATTGATGAGTCATTCAGGGGGATGCCCTTAACATTTAATCACAGGGAATAATAATTCATCCGGAGAACCCAGGGTATATATTATATAGAATTAATACAAAGCCAAGTTTTATTAAAATTTATAATGATGAGATCTGTTTTTTTCATACTTATTTCAGTTTTTCTGTTTACAGGATGCAAAGACGATAAGGTAAAAACCACAAACCCTATACAAAGCTCTTCAAGCAATGTGGAGGCAGGGACTTTGTTGGCTAATCCAATAACTTACGATGTTATAATCAGAAACCCGGACCCTGATGATGCATGGACCTCGGAAAGACTGGAAGAATTAGATTTAAAAAAACTTGTTAAGATAGTGTTTCAATCTGTTGAAGATGGGAAGGCAACAGCCTACAACTACCATACCGGGGAGAGGATGAGCATTACAGATATTAAAAACCTTGAGCAAACAGATGAATTTGACAAATCAAAGATTGGGAAAATACAATTTATCGAAGACTGGTATTTTGATGAAGACTTACTTATTATGAGTAAAAAAGTCAAATCTATAATGCTTGCTTATGAGGTCTACGATCAGTTTGGAAAAATACGAGGATATAAAGCTGGTTTCAGAGTAGATTTAAATTAAACATCTCTTACTATACACAAACCATGATTGGACAATCAGAAAAAGAAAGCAGAAGCAGAGCTTTACTGGATGTAGCTGATAAGATGCTTATAGCCGCCAGAACTGCACCAAAAACAAGAGGCAGGGAAACCCTAAGCATGAAAATTGTTGCATCAGAAGCTGAGAAAGTGCTTATTGCCGCAAAAATGAAAGAGATAGGCATACGTACTGGGGCTCACTTTTTTGAAAGAGATGCTAAAAACCTGATAGATTCAGAGGCAATTGTATTGTTTGGCTCCAGTATTCAAACCATGCAATTACCAAATTGCGGACTGTGTGGGTATGAAAATTGTACTGAAAAAGAAAAACACCCTGATATTCCCTGCGCTTATAACCCACTTGACCTGGGTATTGCCATTGGATCAGCCGTTAGCATAGCCATGGACAACCGAGTGGATAATAGAGTAATGTATACTGTGGGAATGGCAATCCTGGAATTAAATTTATTGGGAAATGAGGTAAAACTAGCCTTTGGAATTCCACTGAGTGCAACATCCAAGAATATTTTCTTTGACAGGAAGTAGCGGATGGTTCGCCTTTCGAATTAGTTTCTTTCAACTACGTAGTGAACAGTAGCCCTGGTTTTCTGCTCAATCAAAACCTCCAGGTTATATAGTGTTTCCCGAATGGTTTCATCATTATAATGTCGGATGGTGATTAATTCTACTCCTTTATTATAATATACCTCATAATTCTCCTGCAGGTCATTTAGTAATGCAGGAAGTTTTCTTTCACTATAATCCAAACAGATAGAAATGCTAATTGCAGAGTTTTGTATGAGATTAACTTTTGCTTTGTGATTACTAAAAATATTAAATATATCACCCAGGTTTTGGTCAATGACAAATGAGAAATCACGAGGAGAAATGGAAATCAGGAGTTGATTCTTTTTAAAAATAATGGACGGGGTGTTATTTCCAGGAAGTTTATCAATCTTAATCAAAGTACCTTCATTCTCAGGAAAAAGATAAGACTTGACATACAGTGGGATATTTTTATTCTGTAAAGGCTTTATTGTCTTAGGGTGAAGTACCTGCGCCCCAAAATAAGCTAGTTCAATGGCCTCCTGGTAGGAAATCTCAGGCAATAGAACCGGTTTTTCAATTATTTTGGGATCTGCATTGAGTACTCCTGGAACATCTTTCCAGATAACTACTTTTTCTGCCTCCAGAATATTCGCAAATACTGCTGCAGTATAATCAGAGCCTTCCCTGCCTAAAGTGGTTGAAAGATTATTCCTGGTCCCGCCAATAAACCCTTGTGTCAAATGAACTACAGGACTTTTTTTGGATATATGCCTTAACATCCTCTTTCCGGTTTCTTCCCAATTAACATTTGCAGATCTGAAAGATTCATCGGTTACAATTAATTCCCGGGCATCGATCCATCTGACGTCCACTCCTGCACTGTTCAGGTAGGATTCCAATATTAGACTGGACCAGAGCTCCCCTCTTGAAACCACCTGGTCATAAAAGCGATCATAGTCATTTCCTGGTTTGCCTTTCAGTACAAACTCCATTTCATGAAAAAGGGCATTTAACTTTTTCTCTATTTCATTTCTATTTTCAACTGCCAATTCATCCAGAACCCCAAAGTGAAATGATTTAATGTCGTTCAATCCTTCCAGAAAGCCAGATTCCCTATCCCAAGCCTTTTGTACCATACCTTCCAGAGCATTGGTAGTTTTCCCCAGTGCAGATACTATTACTACCAGATTACCCCGAAATTGTTTAACAATGCCAGCAATATTTTTAATCCCCGCCGAATCCTTTATGGATGATCCACCAAATTTATAAACGACCATATTTCCTAAAATAAAGCTTAAAAATGCTAAATTAGTAGCCTGATATAAAACTCACTAAACATTTCTATATATATTTTGAGTGAATTTTATATCATTATCACTAACGTTCACAAAATTATAAAGATATGAAAGCTTACCATGTAACTACCCTGAATGAGTTTATTATTAAGCGACAGGCCGACTTTGATTATGCGAAAGGAGAGTTATCAAGATTATTGTATTCGATTGGGGTGGCTTCTAAAATTGTAAACAAAAAAGTAAATAAGGCTGGATTGGTAGACATATTAGGAGAATCCGGCATGGTAAACATCCAGGGAGAAGACCAGAAGAAGTTAGATGTTTTTGCAGATAACCAATTTATTGACGCTTTGAAAGCAAGCGGTGAATGTTGTGGAATAGCTACTGAAGAAAACGATGAGGTTGTTACCTTTGATACAGACCTTTCAAAGGATGGTAAGTATATTGTGTGTATTGATCCATTGGATGGATCATCGAATATTGATGTAAATGTCTCAATAGGTACAATTTTTTCCATTTACCGACGAATTACCCCTCGAGGAATAAGACCAGTTCTGGATGATTTCCTTCAAAAAGGATCAAGTCAAATTGCTGCCGGCTATGTAATATACGGATCGTCAACAATGATGGTATATACTACCGGCCGCGGAGTAAATGGCTTTACACTGGACCCATCCATTGGAGAATTTTGCTTATCGCACCCAGATATAATAACCCCAGAGCTTGGATACATATACTCCATTAACGAGGGGAACTATATTAATTTTCCCGAAGGGGTTAAAAAATTTCTTAAATACTGTCAGGAAAAAAATCCGGATGATAACCGGCCATATACCTCAAGATATATTGGTTCATTGGTGGCCGATTTTCACCGAAATCTATTAAAGGGAGGCATTTACCTTTATCCACAAACAGCCAAAGACCCAAATGGTAAACTAAGATTGCTCTATGAATGTAACCCCATTGGTTTCCTGGCTGAACAGGCAAAGGGATTGGCCAGTGATGGGCTTCGTAGAATTCTTGAAACCCAACCTGAATCTTTACACCAGAGAATTCCTTTTTATACTGGTTCCAAAAACCTGGTTAAAAAGGTAGAAGAGTTTTTATAATTGAAAAACTTCTTCCCTTATATATAAATCAAATACTTACTTTTGACGTCTGATTTCTCTCCCAAAATAGGGAGAAAGAATATACCTATTATATAAAATGCACCCAGCAAAAAACCTAAGCCAGTTATATAATCATCCGAATTCGCAATTCCTGAATGAAAAGATCGATAATGGGGAGAATAGGTTTTTTCTAAAGGGACTTGCAGGTTCATCTTCATCCTTGTTTTGCGCTAATTTCTTTAGCGTATCAAAAAAATCGCAATTTGTAGTCCTGAATGACAAAGAATCAGCAGCCTACTTCTTCAATGATCTAAGAAAATTCCTGAAAGAAGATCAGGTATATTTTTTCCCCTCGTCCTATAAAAGGTCCGTACAATATCAGCAACCCGATTCTTCTAATATAGTTTTACGTACAGAAGTCCTCAACCTATTGTCAGGAAGTGCACGGAAAATAATTATTGTCACCTATCCGGAAGCCCTCATAGAAAAAGTCGTTTCACGTAAGGAATTGAAAAATAACACACTACATTTAATTTCTGGTGAAAAAGTATCCATGGAGTTTGTGGAAGAAGTTCTATTGGAATACCAATTTCAGAGAACTGATTTTGTTTATGAACCTGGCCAATATTCACTTCGTGGGAGTATTTTAGATGTTTTTTCCTTTTCCAATGATCATCCATATAGAATTGACTTTTTTGGAAATGAGGTGGAATCTATCCGGTCTTTTGACGTTGAAAGTCAACTATCGCTTGAGGCCTGCAAAAAAATTTCTATCCTACCCAACCTTAAAGACATATCCAGCTCATCAAAGTCTAATACTATTTTAAAATTACTGCCAGGCACTTTTCTTATCTGGAGCTATGACCTTTCATTCTCAATCAGCAGGATAGATGAATTGTATAACAATACACGCTTTGAGTCAGATGAAAATGAATCAACAATTGAAATATCTCCTGAGGAAAAGAGCAATTGGCTGGTGACAGGAAATCAAGTTAAAGAAGATATTCTTGAATTCAGCCTGATAGAGTTTGGTAAAACATCTTTATCAAATGCTTATGAAACGATCGACTTTAATACCTCCCCACAACCAACATTCAACAAAAATTTCGAATTGCTCGCAGTAAACTTGCACGAAAACATGGATCTGGGGTATACCAATTATATAATATCTGAAAATGAGAAACAATTTGAAAGACTAAAGGCAATATTTTCAGATATTACCGAGAATATTGAATTCACTCCCATTAAAACAACCCTTCACGAAGGATTTGTTGACCATGATTTAAAAATTTGTTGTTATACCGATCACCAGATTTTTGAACGATATCATAAATTTCAGTTAAGAGGAAACTTTTCAAAAAGAGATTCAATAACTCTTTACGAACTAACCGGATTGCATCCAGGAGATTATGTAGTGCATATTGACTATGGAGTGGGAAGGTTTGGCGGACTTGAAAAAATAGAAGTAAACGGAAAACTCCAGGAAACTATTAAGTTGGTTTATAAGGATAACGATACTGTTTATATTAGCATACATGCCTTACATAGAATCTCCAAGTATAAAGGAAAAGATTCTGAACCACCCAAAATTCATAAACTGGGATCAGCTGCCTGGAAAAACCTTAAACTGAAGGCAAAAAACAAGGTAAAAGATATAGCGCGCGAACTCATTAAATTATACGCGCAAAGAACTACCAAAAAGGGATTTGCTTATTCACCCGATTCCTATCTTCAAACTGAATTAGAAGCTTCATTTATTTATGAGGACACCCCCGATCAATTAAATGCATCGAATTCGGTAAAAGAAAGTATGGAGGCTGCATTTCCTATGGATCGCCTGGTATGTGGTGATGTTGGATTTGGCAAGACGGAAGTAGCTATTCGGGCAGCCTTCAAAGCTGTTGCTGATAGTAAACAGGTAGCTATCCTGGTTCCGACTACCGTGCTTGCATTGCAGCATTATAAAACATTTAAAGCCAGACTTAAAGATTTTCCCTGCAATATTGACTATATAAGCCGATTCAGAGGGCCCTCCGAACAAAGACAAATCCTATCTGCTGTTGCAGAAGGCAAAACCGATATCATTATTGGTACTCACAGACTCACTAGCAAAGATGTAAAATTTAGTGACCTTGGCCTATTGGTAATTGATGAAGAGCAAAAATTTGGTGTTTCTATTAAGGAGAAAATAAGACAATTAAAAATAAATGTAGATACATTGACCCTCACTGCAACGCCGATTCCAAGAACCTTGCAATTTTCCCTGATGGGTGCCCGTGACCTGTCAATCATTAAAACACCACCACCCAACAGGCATCCAATTATTACGGAGTTGCACAAATTCAATGAACAAATTATAAAAGAAGGCATTGAATATGAAATAAGCAGAGGGGGCCAGGTTTTTTTCATTCATAATAAAATTGAAAACATTGAAGAGGTTAAAAAACTTATTGATAAATTATTACCTAAAATAAAATCGGTAGTTGCACATGGCCGCATGGAAGGCAAAAAGCTGGAAGCCATAATACTGGATTTTATTGATGGCTTTTATGATGTATTAATCTCTACAACAATTATTGAATCTGGTATTGACATTCCAAACGCCAATACCATATTTATAAACAATGCTCAAAATTTTGGTTTAAGTGACTTACATCAGCTTCGCGGTAGAGTAGGCAGGTCAAATAAAAGGGCATTTTGTTTCTTACTTGCTCCTCCCCTGCAATTAGTCCAACCTGAAGCGCGCCGTAGACTTAAAGCCATCGTTGAATTTTCTGATCTTGGAAGTGGGTTAAGTATTGCCATGCAGGATTTGGATATTCGTGGTGCAGGGAACCTCCTTGGATCGGAGCAAAGTGGATTTATTACAGAAATTGGGTATGAAACCTACCAGCGCATTCTTGAAGACGCTATAATTGAACTTAAGGAAGGTGAATTTAAAGATCAGTTTTCACAAGCTGAATCTCCTCAAAAGGGAATAAAAATTGAGGAAGATTTTGTTAAAGATGTATATATCGATACAGACCTTGAATTGCTATTCCCTGATGAATATATCGATAATATTTCAGAGAGAATAAGACTTTATCGGAACTTAGACAATCTGAATACAGAGGAGGAATTAGAACAGTTCCGAAAGAATCTAGAAGACCGGTTTGGGAAAATCCCTGATCCTACCATGGAACTTATGAATGTGGTAAGATTACGACGCTATTCCAAAAAACTTGGATTTACAAAAATAGTCTTAAAACAAAAACAGCTACTTCTATTTTTTATTTCAAATCAGGATTCCCCCTACTACAAGTCACAAACATTTGTGAATCTTCTAAATGCCATTCAAAAGGAGTCGAAAAAGTATCAAATGAAAGAAAAGAATGGCAGGTTAACTTTAATGGTAAAAGATATAGAAAATCTGACTGATGTCCTGGAGATATTTAAGATGCTTAGTCAATAAGCTAATTTATCAGGTACTCTATTATTAAATCTTTGTCAAAAGGCTTTGATCCATCAAGGTGAAAATAATCGATGCTGTTTACATTAATTTTACCGTATTTAAGGTAGCTCTCCCAGATATGATCAATGTACCAGTCCGCAAAACTACCCCAGCGCAAGTCAGATACTTTTCTTTCCCGAAATATTTTTTCACCAACAGAAACAAATATCCTTTTATCGTATAATTGGTTTATTTCTTCATCATAAAACGCCAGCAATCCATCGGCAATAATCACATCGTTGAACTCAGAGGCTTCTTCTAAAGCGGATTTATACCTTGGGAAATCTATAGATTCTGGGCATTCCCAATCTACTTCTCCCCTAATTTCAGGAATTGCCTCCTCATCAAATACATAATTGTCCTGAGGAATTATTACTACCTTATCCTGATTAAATATTGAATTAATTATTTCTGCCAAAGTGCTTTTCCCTGACCTGCTAACGCCCCCAATTCCAATAATCATTTTAGAATCAAATTTTATTATTCATCATAAACACAAATTAAGCCATTACATTTTATATTTTTACCACAGATTTAAAAATTCTCAATCGCGAAAATATAATTAATGAATCTTATTATTGATATAGGTAATAGTTATACTAAACTGGCTATATTTGATAATTATGATTGCAAATACCGAAGTATCTACACCTTTGTGGGGTGTCAGGAAGCCACCAAGCGCCAACCAGATTTCGTTGGCCTCAGGGGTTTCGAGAATTGGGTGGTTCCCTCTCGGCGGATATGCGCAACGAAGCCAAAAGCGTTTTGCAACAATTTGGCCGTTTTGAAAAAGAGGGCACCCTGCCCAACATGATTCACGGCAATGAAGCCGGAGACCGCCATACGGCCGACGCGCCG
>RCNC010002898.1_pt1 | contig 11306 bp, 6 predicted proteins | sample 2041301 | NCBI WGS metagenome assembly RCNC01 (sample SAMN09708231, study PRJNA481090) | Marine sediment metagenome, whole genome shotgun sequencing project. | biome: marine sediment; feature: ocean; material: sediment; isolation source: Sewage treatment plant 13A marine sediment (STP13A) ... | reverse complement strand
GGGGGTGCTTTTTCAGTTTTTCACGTTCATGTTGCGCACTCCCACAATGCCTGTCATAAATAGTAATGAGCTTTTGACAAAAATCCTATTTACAGAGGGTTCTCATGAAGACTATTAATCATCTTACCTGCCTGTTGGTAGTTTTGTTTTCACTTGTTTGGACGACTTCGGCTGCTGCTGCGGTGACGTATTATGGTTCTTTCGAAGGATGCTTTAATAGGTCAACTGGAAATGTTCCCCTTAGTATCAGTGACTGTTTTGAAGGTCGGATTGGTTTTGAAAAGCAAAATGGGATTAGTGCTATTAACGTTACGGAATTTTGGTTTGAGATAGACGGTAAGAAACTTGACATCGACTGATGGAGGTAAATCAGCAATATTTTGAACGCAGAAGTTCTGCTAATGACAGGCGTTTGGTGGATACCGCAGGTCTTGTGACATCACAAAAAAAGCCGTCAATCCGAATCGAATAAACAGATTCGGAATGACGGGTGTTTCTGGTTTTGCTTAGTAGGAATTACAGGTTTTCGCATTGCCGCTATAGGGTAAGACAAATCCATGCAATGCTGGCTTGGGTGGAAGCCCATTTCCCGCTGCGACCACATCCCAATTGACGACATAGAGATAATCACAATCCGTTGGGTGTGAGCCAAAAGTGAGGGAGGTGATGAATTGCAGTCCATCTGCTGGTCCGAGAATATCTACCGGTACCTCACCCTCTTCAATGCGCATAACCCGGCCTAAAGACAGGCCACCGAGTGCGACCACCGCACCATAAACCGTACCCTCGTGATCAACCGTAATCCCATCTATCGTGAACAGACTGGGATGATCAGCGTAAATCTCTGCTGGCCCGGCACTGCCGTCATTCAGGATATCGAATGAAACGACGTGGGCACGCTCAGTGACGGCAACATGGATTCTCCCATCATGGTATGCAATCCCATTGGCTCCAAGTGGAATACCCTGGCCTGAGCTGTAGTCACCAGCCAACAATGGATCCTTTACCCAGAGTTCAACAGAGAATGATTTCTTTTTTTCGCGACTAATGCGCCAGACAGCACCCAGGATTACATCCGTCACATAGATATTGCCATCATCATCAAACGCCAGGTCATTCGGCGCGATGATGTTCTGCGAGCCCTCAATCCGACTGGCCTTGCCATTGCGCTTAATCAACCAAACGCCATGGGTGGTAGGATAGAAACTCGCAACGGCGGCAAATAGCTGACTTGGACCATCGGTAAGTACCCCCAGAATGCCGAGGGAACCTTCAGGAGGCAGGGGGTCCAGCTGAAAGTGCGTAACCATCTTACCATTAGGTTTAATACGCCAGATTTCCCCGTTTGAACCTTGCAGGCTCACATAAACATTGCCCGAGACATCAGCACTGACACTCTCGGGAAACTCATTTAGTCCCGGGTCAAAAGCGACTAATTCCTCTGCGCCAACCATTGGCGTATAAACAAGCGCATAGAAAATTAGAGATAATAGGATTGATTTAAAAACTTGCCTGGTCATGTTCACTCTCCTGTGTGGGCTTAGACTACTAAGTTGTATACTGACCCTGATGCTGACGCAAATTTTGCAAGCCCGACAGGCTGCTAGATCTGCATCTGGATGTTCCCCTCGGTCAAATTGGCTATCGGCGAGAACAACGACATCAACATACTGCATATCAATTACTTTTTTGATAAATGTCTTGGGTGTCTCCGTTCTTGACCTCTGCGTTCTTGCTTGAAAAAATAGGCCAATCTGTCCGCGTGAGGGCCTCAGCGCTTTTCGAACAGGGAGATTGAGTCGATCTGGTCCTTCTTGATGTCGCGCTCGCGGTACGGGAACGAGACCCACCCCTGGTCGGAGAAGACCTGTGTCATATCCGAGAAGTGCGGGCTGTCGGGATCGGTGGATTGGGAGTAGGTGACGATCGCCTTCACTACGGGCCAGCCTTGCTGCCAGCGCACCGCCTGGATGTAGCTCGACCCGTGGAAGATGGGCGTGTAGCCGACGCCGTCGATCAGGCCTCCCGACGAGATCGCGTTGTAGACGCCCGAACCCCCCGGGCCACCGTGGATCGGGAATGTCTCGCCGTTTCGCGTGTCGAAGTGCACCTCGCCCCAAGCGCTGGCGAGTGGGATGTTGGCATCCGCCAGGCGCTGGACGGTATCGGCTAGAGCAGCCATCACCTCGCTGCGCACAGCCGGTTCGCCGGTGTTCAGGTCGCGGGGTGTGTTCACCGGGTCGTTGACGTCAAAAGGCACGGCATACAGGTTGGCGATGTCGTCGATTCGGTTGTAGAGCTCACGCCAGATATGCGGCCCAACACTGTCGGGGTTGTACGTGGCGTCCCAGGCGCCCAGAATCCCGCAGGCCTCGGATACGTTAACGCCGTCGAGTTGGTTATCCTCTTCGTCACAGAGCGTGAGAATACCGGCGAGCAGGAGTTCGGCGCTGTGGTTGCGGTTCTGGTAGAGGACGTCCTGGAGCCACTGCTGACCGAAACTGGTGCCTGGAAGACCATCGGTGCCGTCCATGCGGTCCTGAATCTGCGTGAGGCCGAGCCGCGTGCGCAGGTTCTGCTGTCCGCCCTCGTCCGTGCCGATTATCTGTGGGTAACCCTCAAGCTTCTGCGCCGGGTTCGCCAGCCAGTAGCTGTTGTTCGAGTTCTGCGCGAAGTCGCCGCGAGTGAGGCTGGGGAGGTTGCTCGCACCGAAAATACCCGGTTGCGGTGCGTCCGGGTCGGTTCCCAGGTCGCACGCAGACATTGAGCCATCCAGAGTGTATATCCTAACGCTAGAGAGCACCTGCGCGACAAAAGTGTTGGCGCAAGTAAAGAGCTTGGCATCGGTCATATGGGGTACGGTCGAGATGTCTCCATAGTAGGCGTTACCCTCGCGGTCCGCCGCGATAGAGTTCACCCAGGGAAGCGCGAGGTTGCTCTTGATGGCGTGGTCGAACTCGTTGATACTGCGGGCGCTCCCCATCTCCCGTGTCTGATTCAGGGCACGGACGTTTCCGACGTTCACGTCAGTGAACGCATACGCGTTGGTGCTGGTCCAGTTTGCGAGCGGGGGCAGGATGAGCGTGACGCCAAATTGCGTCGAGTAGAAGGTATGACTAACCGGTACCACGCTGCTGTCGGGTTGGAGGACGTCAACAATCACCGTGTCCGTCGTCATGGGGATCACCTCACCATCGTAGATGTAGGAGGTGGCATCGCCGGGCGCGAGCGTCAGCTCGCGGACCACGAAACGCCGGGCCGTGGAAACCGTGTGGCTCCAGGCCATGTGGCGGTTAAAGCCGATACTGACGAGCGGAAAGCCGTAGATCGCCGCTCCCATCGCGTCATAGCGTCCCGGAATAGTGAGGTGTACGGCGTGGAATCGGCTCATACCCAGCCAGGGGAAGTGCGGGTTTCCGAGCAAGACGCCGCCACTGTCATTAGTGAGTTCGCTGCCGAGGGCTACCGCGTTACTCCCGAAACGCTCGATGTCCCAGCTCGGAAGGTCGGTCTGTTCCAGAAGGCGCTCAGCATCGGCCTTGCTCTCAATCCGTGCTGCGGGAGCGGCTCTGAGTAAGGTCGCCGCAGCGGCTGGTGGCTGGGCGCCAAATATCGGATTGATGAAGTTGCTGACGCCGGCGCGCAGGGTAAGCTTGTTCAGCACCTTCAACATGTCGAACTCGTCGATCTCCCGGACCCACTCAGTGTTGCGGCAGGGCGTGGGCAATGCGGAAACACCAGTGTCTCGCAGATAGCGGTTATAGCCCGCTGCGTAGCCGCGTACGAGTTCCTGCATGTCCGTGTCTAGCTCGGTAAAGTTCTCGTGAGTAGCCGCGTCGGAATTGAAGAGTGCCCATACGGCGTCTTTCTGGAAGTTGCCACTGCCCGGACCGAAAAAGCGGGAGAGTTGCCCCGTCGACTCAACGACATCCCGTGCAAGCGTGCACAAGTTGTCGCGCGCGAAGGCATAGCCGTAGCCATACCCCAGGCCGCCCCAGTCGCTGGCGCGTACGTGGGGTATACCGAAGGAGGTCCAGCTTACTTTGGCCTTGTAGGGTTTTCCTGTCCCTTTCGCTGCTGCCTCGCTGGCAAAACCGCCCAAGAGCGCGGCACTCGCGACCGGGGCCACTGCCAAAGTTGCTGCCACTAAAACGACTGCCATACTTGCGAATGTGCTTAGTTTTTTCATAAGTACTCTCCACTACATTTCAAGCGCATAAGTTTCCTAAGAGCGTTATTCAATAAACGGCGCCAGGAAATCCAGGACTTCCGGAAGGTCCAGTCGTTGGAGATCAATGGCGCTGGTCAGTGACACAGCACGGCCTGAAATGAACTGGGGCGAGCCAGAATCACCGGGCAAGTCCCTGGCATCGAACACATCTGTTGGCGTTAAAAACAACTGATCGTCAGTGATGTCAGATACTTTACTGAACCCCCTGCTGCGGTAACCGGGCATCACATACCCTTCATTTGTCAGTGCTTGCGCGCCATAGCCCACCAGACCCACTGGCCGCAAATCTAGCACACCCTGAATATTGAGTTCATCCAGGTAATACGGCTCGGCGAGTCGCACCGGGCGCACTTTGAAGGTGCCTGGGGGAAATTCGAGAACAGCGACATCAAAGGTCATGCTTCCTGGGTCAAAATCAGGGTGCAGATGTACGGCGATCGCGTCGATGGTTTCAACGAGCATCGGGAAGTCGAATACATTCGACCCGGTGAATATGCCCGGTTGGATAATGGGGTTTTCCGGTGTGCCGGGCTCCAGCGTAACAGCCCAGGATTGCGCAAACGGTCCGGGGGTTATAATGCAGTGAGCCGCGGTAACGAAGGCCCAGTCACTGATGACGAAGCCGCTGCAAAGGCCAAGCGGTGGGAAATTATCCTGTCCCGGTTCGTCTATGTCGAAGCCAAGGCCGCCAACATTATGGTGCCTGTAATCGTGTTGCCCGTTCTCAATTGCGTAACTGCTGAGCGAAGTGATAGCCAGTAACCCCATACATACGGCTTTCGCTACGCGGTAGAATTTAGCATTGATCATGAAGTTCTCCCTTTGTCGTTTTCTTTCCATTCGTCGTATTAAACTGCATCGCCGATAGTGCATCCCGCAAGCGACAAGGCACGACATACGCCATTTGACATGCATTGTCGCCCCCTCACGTTACCGCTACACTGTAGAAAGTGAAAAAGGGCAAATCACAAACACCACAGGCCGAGGTCCCGTTGGAATCCTGGAAGGCCATCGCGAACTATCTGCAGCGCGACGTTCGAACTGCACAACGCTGGGAACAGGAAGAGGGCCTTCCTGTGCATCGGCACGAGCACAAAAAACAGGCCACGGTCTATGCTTTCCGGCATGAGATTGATGCCTGGAGGGTGCGAAAGGAAAAGGCGCCCGTTACCGGGTCTACGGGCAGACGAAAACCGGGATGGATTCCGGCCGCTTTCATTCTCCTGGTTTTTCTTGCCATCACGACTTGGTGGGTCATCCGGTCTCCCGATGGCACTGATACCCCTGCCATACAAAAGCTGATTGTTGTACTACCTTTCCAGGATCTGAGCCATGAACCGCTGGTTCCACTGGCTGATGCACTGACCGAGGAGATTGGCGCCCGCCTGGCGTCAGCGAATCCTGAACGGCTGGCGGTGATCGCGCGAACATCTGCCATGACCTTCAAGGCTCGCGAGTCATCCATCGATGAGATCCGCCAACACCTGAGCGTGGACTACGCACTGGAGGGAAGTATTCGCCGTGATGGTGGCACGGTGCGCATCACGGCCCAACTATTTGATACCGGGACCCGGGTTCGCCTGTGGGGCGCGAGTTTTGATTACACGATTCGCGGCTGGTTGGAATTACAGCAGCAAGCCGCCACAGATATCATCGCTCAGATCGGCACAGCCCTGGGCATCAACCAGGTGGCACCCACGCAGGCAACGCTACCTGATCCGGACGCCTACGAACATGTATTGCTGGGCCGGCACTATTTTGACCAGTTCCGCCGGGATACTCTTCCGCAGGCCAGCCAGCATTTCACCTCTGCTTTAAGCAATGATCCGAATTATCTTGAAGCACATGTGGGGCTTGCGCTGACCCAGGTGGCCGGTGCATTTTTCGGCACCATACCAGCCGCAACGGCTTATCGCGCAGCCGTGCGCTCGGCAAACCGTGCGCTTGAGCTTGACCCGGATAACGGAGACGCATTGGCAATACTAGGCTGGGTGGAGTTCGTTTACCGCTGGAATTGGGCCGAAGCAGAGCGACTGATGCGAAGAGCTGTTGAGAATCAACCCAACTCGCCCTGGACACACTGGTTTTTGGCCAATTATTTTAGCGCAATGGATCGTCCCGGCAATGCGGTGGCGGACATCAATGCCGCTTTGCGTCTGGATCCCGTTTCGCCCTACGGGCTGTCCGCGCGTGGCTACATCCTGACCTGGGCGGGTCAGGAGGCTGAGGCCATTCAGCACTTGCTTGCAGTTCAGAATCGTCTCGGATTGCCCTTGATTGCCCACTGGCTGACCGAGGCCTATGAGATTGCCGGTGATTTTGATAGCGCAATAGGACTTGCCGAGGATCTGGAGCTACTCGACTACACCAGGCTTAGACTCGCATACTCATCAGAGGGGGAGGATGGCTACTGGAAGGTGATCGCCGCACGGAGGGAGGAAGTCCTTACCCGCTATCCTGACTTTTTTTCATATCGTTACGCCGTGGCGATGTCGAAAGTTGGAGAGTTGGACAAGGCTATCGACATGCTCGAAAACGGCTATCATCAGCGTGACCCCAAAATGGTGTGGCTGCCTGTTTATCCGCTGCAAACGTTATACGGGCAACCGCGCTTTCGGGATCTGGTCAAGAGGATGAATTTGGAGGACGTTATACCGGCTGAATAACCAGGTGGAGTATCTTTCTCTCAGATATTTCCTATCATTGGTTCTTTCAGTTTTTACGCAGCCTGGCCGGACGTTAGAACAAGCTCTTGTGTCCCCAGCCGCATCCCGTGAAAACCAGCACCCAGTGGCAGCGGCTGTTACCGACGAATGCAAACGCCATCACCGGATTGCATGCCGAGCGAGATTGAACCTTTCGCCAGGTCACGTACGGCCTGCCAGTACTCATCCCAACTGGACGGTTGTGAATTGCATGGCAGAATTATGAGGGAAAATATGGTTTGGTCGGTTGGAGTGAGGGGCGGTTCTTAGCCGCTTTCTGCCCTTAATATCGCTAAAAATTATCTCTGACGAACGACCGCTAATCGACTGCGACCTCAACCGGTCAATGCAACATCTAAACTCTAGTTATAGAGATGGAGATGTTGAAAATGAAGCGAAGAACGAGGATTTATTACTCAGATACACAGAAGGCATTGATGTGGGATCGGTGGCCATGATCTACGGGCCGGTCTGGCTATTGATGAAGATATTCAGATGGCTGACATCATAATGGTTCAACCGGGCCCTTGAACAACAAAGGCCCGCAGGAAACGGGCCTTTGTTGGTGTTTGAGTTGATTGCGGATTAGACCCTATTGTGTCTTATCTTGCCCTGCCGGTTTGGGCATGAATACAGGCGGGTTGGCTTCGATGCGCTGCAGCACCTCGGCAATGCCCCGATCCAGCTGGGCATCTGCGTCCGTTGTGGGATTGTTGGCCACTTCAATATCCGGGGCCACTCCTTCGCCTTCAATTACCCAGCCTTTGCCGGTTTGTCCCATGCCAAATTCCGGCACGAAAACGTTACCGCCGTCGAGTAAAGGGCCATGACCAGTGATGCCCACAACCCCACCCCAGGTCTTTTTGCCGATCAGTGGGCCCAGGCCAAGCTCACGGAAGAAGTAGGGGAAGATGTCACCATCCGAAGCTGAGTTTTCGCTGATCAGTGAAGCCATTGGCCCATTGAAGGCTATTTGCGGGTAGGTGTCCACCCATTCGCTATGTGCACGATACCCAAAGCCCAGTGGTTTTTGCATCAGACGCCGCAGGATCATTTGCGACACATTGCCGCCGCCGTTACCGCGAACATCCACGATCAGGCCCTGCTTGCGAATCTGCGGATAGAACCATTTGATGAATTCGTAAATGCCGTTGGAACCCATGTCCGGGATGTGCAGATAGCCTACTCGCCCGTTGGATTGCTTGTTCACATAATTCAGGTTGTTCTGCACCCACTCCAGATACACCAGTGCTCCTTCATCGGCGATGGGATCTACCATCACGCGGCGCGCGCCTTTAGTATCAGGACTGTCATTGACCAGCAGCTCAACCGGCTGTTTGCCAAGATCAGTCAACAGGGCATAGGGGTTGATCGCACCGTTGAGATTTTTGCCGTCAATCGCCAAAATATAGTCACCGACACCGGCATCCACGCCAACCTCGGTCAGCGGTGAGCGATATTTCGACTCTTCGTTTTGGCCGGAGTAGATGTGTGCAATGCGATAACGATTGTTGCGCTCATCCAACTCAAAGCGCGCGCCCAACAGGCTTACCGATGAACGATCACCGGCCTGCAGGTCACCGTCCTGTACGTAGGCATGGCCCACACTCAGTTCGGCAATCATTTCTCCCATGAGCGTATTAAGGTCTTCGCGGGTGGAGACATCAACCACCAACGGGCGGTAGCGGCCACGCAGGGACTCCCAGTCATAGCCGTGCAGGTTGTCGACATAGAAATAGTCACGGAATCGGCGCCAGACTTCATCAAAGATGACCACCCATTCCTCGGCGGGTGCACGGTTCACGATAAGGTTGCTCAGGTCAATTTTTTTCGGTTCTTTGGGCTTATCCAACTCCACACGGTAAATGCCGTCATCCTTGCTGATCAAAGCAAACTGGCCATCAGCGCTGACTTCAACTTCATTCAGATCTTCTATCAGAATCTCACTTTTCCACTCCTTAGGATCATATGAGCGCAGGGCAACTTTCGTGTCGGATGAGCGACCGTAGTAGAAAGCGCCGCTGGTCACGTAAAGCAGGCGGTCTTTCAGACTTATCACGCCCTGGATATTGTCGTCATCAACCGGAACCTTGATCACCCGTTCGGCAAGATCGTCAAAATCAACATTGACCTTCACGCTTTCTTCTTTGTCCTCTTTGTCTTTTTCGCTGTCTTTCTTGCCTTTTTTGTCTTTCTTGCCGGCCTCCTTGATGGACACTTCATCATTACGGACGGAGAACGGGTTACCGGCATCCTTGGTCAATGCCAGGGCGTAAATCCCACTGGCCCGGTTGACCACATAGTTCCATTCAAACGACCCTATTTGCGGTGCAAATTGACGATCGCTGATAAAAAACAGGTGTTTTCCATCGTGACTGAATGAGGGTGAGTAAGCATTAAAAAAGCCCTTGGTGGCCATGCTTACCTTGCCAGAAGCAGCAGACCACAGATACAGCGCTGTTGCCCCCGATTTGGTTTGATTGCTAAAACTCAGCCATTGGGAATCGGGTGACCAGACATAGTCGTCAACGGTGTCGTAGGGCGAATCAAAGACCTGACGGTGTTTACCTTCCAGGTCTGTGACATGAATCACGCCACGGTGATCGTAATAGGCAATATGTTTGCTGTCCGGAGACCAAATGGGGTAGTAAAGCCGCGTCGGCGCCGCGTCGGACAGCGCTTTCGCCGCACCGCCATTACCCGGTATCACAAACAGTTGCTCTTCACCGTTTCGGTCACTGATGAAAGCCACCTGGCGACCATCCGGTGACCACACGGCCTGTCGGTCATGGGCGTTGCCGCGCTGGGTCAGGTTGCGCGTGATACCGTGCTCAACCGGCACTGAGAACACATCACCACGTGCGGTAACCAGCGCACGTTTACCGTCCGGAGACACATTGAAATCCTCCATCTGACTACCGACTTTTATGCTGCGGGCCGTACGTCGGACCTGGTCATCCGGAACCTGCACTCTCAAAAGGGTCTCTTGATTGCTGACGGTATCATAAAGTCCGATTCTGCCGGCCACTTCATAGACGATACGTTGCGCGCCATCACCGCTGGCCCATTTGATGTCCCAGGTGTCGTACTCGGTCAGCTGTGTATCACCATTCTCATTGTGGGCAAACAGCTCCAGTGTGCCATCGCGGTCCGAGACGTAAAACAAGCCGGTTTTCAGCCAGACGGGGTCTCGTTCGGTGCGCTCGTGGTTGGTGACCTGCCGCGCTGTGCCAGCGCCAAGATCGTAGATGTAAAGGTTTTGTGCCCAGCCGCCTTGATAACGCTTCCAGGTTCTGAAATCACGAAATAAAGGAGAGTAAACAATGCTGTTACCATCGGGTGAGTAAACACCTGAGCCTGCCCTTGGCATGGGTAAGGCTTCCGGTAAACCACCGTGGACAGCAACCCGATAGAGCAGGGGGTCATTGAATGACTGACGGTTGGAACGGAACAATACCGCCTGACCATCCGGGGTCCAATCGTATACCTGATGATCTGTACCCCAGCGCGATGGCAAGGGGCCCTGGGTGGGGTAAAACGTCAGTTGGGTGGGTTTGCCGCCCACTGTGTCAATAACATAAACCTGTTCGTCACCGCGGTACTGACCGGTAAAGGCGACCTGTGAGCCATCCGGGGAGAAACGCGGATATAGCTCCAAACCAGGGTGGGACGTGAGGCGGCGAGCAGGCTGGGAGCCGTCAACTGGTGCCAGCCAAAGATCGCCGGCATAAGTGAATACCAGTTGATTGGCGTGCAAATCCGGGTAGCGCAACATACGTGTGCCGGTGTCATCCTCAGCAATCGTTACACTGGCGGTGGACAACAGGATCAGGGTCAGAATTAAACGTGAGAACATGACAGGGACCTTTTCAGAACAATCTGGAGTTGCGCATGATTACATGGTTTTGCATATAAAGGCAAAAAATCGATGACGCCATTGGGTGCCCACAATATCTGGGTCACGAGGGTTGGAGTGAGAGTAACCCCATAGTTCAAACAAATGGGAGTATTCGTTTGCGGTCTTAGCGCACACAATGGCTTCATTCTCAAATCAGTGTAAGTAAAGTACTCTCTGTACTGACGCGAATTACGCCCGCTTTGGAGGTGTTGGCTCCGTAGGCGTTTCTCGGCGATTGCTTCCTATACCCCTTGAATTTTAGCAGGAAGAAATCCAGATCAATCTGGGCTCACCTGATCCGACAAACTGCTTAATTGTGGCTAGTCACAATTATCATCATCTTCACAATCCGGGCAGTTAGGATATTTATCCTCACACGCATCGAAACAATCATCGTTGTCGTCGTCGCACTTATCGTAACAAGCATCGGCAGCGTCACACTCATCGGCATCTTGATTACCTTTGCGGCGGT
>RCNC010002897.1_pt1 | contig 11307 bp, 11 predicted proteins | sample 2041301 | NCBI WGS metagenome assembly RCNC01 (sample SAMN09708231, study PRJNA481090) | Marine sediment metagenome, whole genome shotgun sequencing project. | biome: marine sediment; feature: ocean; material: sediment; isolation source: Sewage treatment plant 13A marine sediment (STP13A) ... | reverse complement strand
GCTGATCCTGGAGGATGAAACCCGCTCCTTGCGCGATCTGGAGTATTGGGTGACCACGAAGTCTGGTACCCGGAGCCAGATAGTCGGCGGTGCCGAAGAACTCGGGCGTATACTGGTCGAAGAACTTGGCCTTCAAGTAACGGGGGAAGAAGGCCGGCGGCTATTTGAAGGGCTGGATAGCTGACAGGGCTTCTGTGCTTCGGACTACTCATCGCCAGCGTGATCTGGTACTGCCTGCGAGGATTCCGGCTAGCCAGAGCGGTCAAACGGGAGCTGGAGGAGTCCTCGGACAGGTGAAGAATCGAGTGTGATTTCGAACTGGGGCCTGGACCTTGTCGAACGGTCTGCCCTACCATTGGGGGACCAGATTTTGAGCCCTTTGTCCCAGCCATGAAACCCGCCTCATCGATGGGGGTCCCTGCCAATCAGCAAGTCGGTCCACATCACCGCCTGCCCCCGCAATTGCTACAGCACGTGCGCCATGAAGGTGACCGTCGAGGACGGCCGGCTGACCGCCATCGAACCTGTGGTCGCCAACGAAGCCACGCCCGAAGGCCCCTGCCTGAAGGGCCTCAGCTACGTGGAAAGACAGCACAGTCCCGACCGCATTCTCCATCCGCTCAGGCGAAATCCCGACGGTTCCTTCGACCGGGTTTCCTGGAACGCCGCCCTGGACGAAATCGCCGACCAGCTGAAACGAATCCGGGATGAACACGGTCCCCAGGCGGTTTTCCACTACGCCGCCAGCGGCACCAAGGGGCTGCTCAACGGGTGCAGCCTGGCCTTCTGGCGCCTGTTCGGCGGCTGCACCACCACCTTCGGAGACCTGTGCTGGCCCGCCGGCCTCGAAGCCACCCGGTTGACCCTCGGCGACAACAAGCACAACGCACCCTGGGATCTGGCGCAGGCCAAGCTGATCATCTTCTGGGGCAAAAACGCCGCCGAAACCAACATCCACCAGATGCGCTTCGTGGACCAGGCGTTGGACACCGGCGCGCGCTTGATCGTGATCGACCCGCGGCGAACCCAGACGTCCGAACGCGCCGAACTTTTGATCCAGCCGCGGCCGGGGACCGACGGTTTCCTGGCCCTGGCCGTGGCGCGGCTGCTGGTGGAGCGGGGGAACATCGATCGGGATTTCATTGTCGCCCACGTTCACGGTTTTGAAGCCTTCGCGGCGATGCTCCAGGAGCGGACCCTCGAAGAAGCGGCTGCCGTCTGCGACGTGCCTGTCCCCGCCATCGAAAAACTGACCGATCTGCTGGGCACGATCAAACCCGCCACCATCTGCGCCGGCTTCGGTATGCAGCGCTACACGAACAGCGGGCAGACCATGCGGGCCCTGATCGCCTTGTGCGCCCTGACGGGGAATATTGGATATCCGGGCGCAGGGTGGATATATGCCAATCTTCAGACCCAGGTATTTGGAGGTGAGCGTGATCCGATAGCCTTCTTTCCGCCGGACAATCCCGATGACCGGATCCGCGTATCGGTTTCCACGGCACGGCTGGGACGGGACATGCAGGCCCAGGCCGATCCGCCGCTGAAGTTCGCCTGGGTGGAACGCGGCAATCCCCTGGCCCAGAACCCCGAGACCCACGCCGTGCGCGAAGCCTTCGGTGGCCTGGACTTCCGGGTGGTCGTCGAACAGTTCATGACCGACTCGGCCCGGGAGGCCGACATCATCCTGCCGGCCAAGAGCATGTTCGAGCAGACCGATGTCATCGGCGCCTACTGGCACTACTATCTGCAGCTGAGACCGGGGATATTGGATATGCCGGGGGAGGTAAGAGCCGAAACCGAGATATTCCGCGCACTCTCAGCGAGACTGGATATCACGGGTCCTGAGCTGGATACCGCCATACCGAGTTCCGGAGATCTGGATATCTGGCTGAACCGGCAACTGGAGCCCCTTGGCCTGACCCTCGAAGATCTGAAAGACGGTCCGGTGCCCGCTCCCGGAAGCGAAAACGTGGCCTTCGCCGATCGGATCTTTCCCACGCCGACGGGAAAAATCGAACTGCTGTCGGTCGAGGCCGATGAACGCTGGGGCATCGACCCGCTGCCCCGGGCCCACCTTCCGGGCGAATCCGCGGCCCGCGCCGACCACGATCCCGCCACACCGCTGCAGATGATGACTCCCAACACCAAGAATCGCATCCACTCGCAGTTCGGGAATCTCGACCTCATCAGGCAGTTCGATCCGGGGCCCGAGGTGACCATTCACCCCGAGGACGCCACAGCTCGCGGTATCGAGCACGGCGCCCTCGTGAAAATCTTCAACCAAAGGGGCGAACTCGAACTGCCTGCGCGCATCGACGCGGGCATCAAGCGCGGCTGCGTGTCGGTCACCAACGGCTGGTGGGGCTCCGATGGCGCCCTGGTCAACCAGCTTTCCCAGGGACGGGAAACCGACGTTGCCCACGGCGCGGCCTTCCACGACAACCTGGTGGAGGTGAAAAAGGCATGAGTGCGCGGCCGTCGTTCATCGTCGACGTGAACAAGTGCACCGGCTGCCACGCCTGCGCCATGGCCTGCCAGATCGCGAACCATCTGCCAACCAACCAGCCCTGGCGAGAAGTCCGCACCTTCAACGAATTGCATGTGCCCGGCGTGGAACTCATGCATCTGTCGCTGGCCTGCAATCACTGCGCCGAAGCGCCCTGCATGGAGCAGTGCCCCGCCCGGGCCTATCATCGCGACGAACAAACCGGAGCCGTCCTGATCGACGCCGACGCCTGCCTCGGCTGCCGCTACTGCTCCTGGGTCTGCCCCTACGGCGCGCCGCGTTTCGACGAAGACCGTGGCGTGATGACCAAGTGCAACTTCTGCGTCGACAAGCAACACGAGGGTGGCGAGCCGGCCTGCGTGACATGCTGTCCCACCGGCGCGCTGACCTGGGGCGACCTGGTCCCGGACGAACAGATCCAGGATGTTCCGGGCTTCGTCCAGGCCGGGATCGAGCCGGCGATTCGCATCGGGCCATTGCGCCCGGGCCGTCTTATCCCCGAAATGACCGAGCCTCCGGCCATGCCGCCATGGCGCCGGTTGCGCGACAAGATCATGCCGCACATCACGTTCGCACATGAATGGACCCTGGCCGTCTTCTCTGTGCTGGTCTCGGCACTGGTGGGCGCCATCACCGCCTGGCAGTTGGGTAACATCACCCTGGATGGACGAATTTTCCTCGGACTTGGCGCCGCCGGTATGGCCCTGAGCGCCTCGCACCTGGGCCGCAAGGAGAGGTCGTGGCGAGCGGCGTTGCACCTGCACACGTCGTGGCTGAGCCGGGAAATCGTTTTGATCGGAGCTTTCCTGGGACTGGGATCCCTGGTCCTTTTGGCCGGCACCCTGCCGGTGTGGACAGGATGGGCGGCGGTGGTCCTGGGCTTCGGGGCTCTGGCCGCCATCGACCGGGTTTATGGCGTGGCCGTGGTCCCCGGGGCCGGCCCCCTGAACAGCGCCCAGGTTCTGGGAACCGGATTGCTCCTGGCGGCGGTTTGGAATGGATCCGTGCTGGTGGCCTCAGCGGCCGCCATCATCAAACTCGTGCTGTACATGACCCGGAAAAAAGGTAGAAGCCGCCTGGGCCTGCCCGTTCGCCCGGAAGTGGGCTGGCTGCGTGGGGCGGCCTTGGTCATCGGCACGGGATTCCTGATCGGCGGCATGAACTGGTTGGCGGGAGTGTTGATCCTAATGGGTGAGATGCTTGACCGGGGCGAGATCTACGCCGAAATGGAAATCCTGACACCGAATTCGCTGCAATTGGATGAGCTCGAGGCGCGGCCGGAAGCCCACTTCAGTGCATAAAAAATCGACCCGGACCAGAAATACCGAAGCGCAAGGGGGATCGCGATAGGTATCAGCTGAACCGGGTCGAATTTTAGCTCTCTTCAAACAATACTAAAAGGGTATGATTTTCTGACGGAATGGCAAGCAAAAGGTTGCCGATTTTTAAATATTTTTGGCCCCGCGGGGGTATAATCCGCAAAGATCCTTTAATCTCAACGCTCAGGAGACACTGTGATGACCAGCCGCCCCCTGCCCCTATACGAGGAAATTCTCCTTTTGGCCCTGGATGACGACAAGGGGACGTCAAGTGGGGCCGGTTTCTACACCAACGCCATGGGAGGCGCCATCCTGGCCGAACTGGCGATGACGGGCGCGATCACCATCGGCGACGACAAGAAAAAGAGGGTATCGGTGGGTCGGCGCACCCGGTTGGACGATCCGCTACTGGACGAATGTCTGGCCCTGGTCATCGAGGCCAAGAAGCCGAAGAAGGCCGCCGAATGGGTGGCGAAATTCGCCCACGTCAAGGATCTGAAAAACCGAGCGGCCCGGCAGTTGGTGACCAAGGGCGTGCTCTCCGAAGAGACCGACACGGTCTTGATGGTATTCAAGCGCACCATCTATCCCGAAGCGGACGGAGGGCCCGAAAAAGACCTGCGCGAACGCATGAAAAAAGCGATCTTCACCGCGACCACCAACGTGGAGCCGCGGACGGTCGTCATCATCGCCATGGCCCAGGCGGCGGGCATGCTGGGCAAGATCTTTCCGAAAAAGAAACTGAAGGAGCGCAAGAAGCGGATCGAGCAGCTGACCAGCGGGCAGCTCGCGGGCAAGGCCACCAAGGAAGCGGTGCAGGCCGTACAGGCGGCGATCATGGTGGCGGCGATCATGCCCGCCGTATTCGTGGCGACGAATTGAGGGTGAAGGAGAAGGCGCGATGAGGCTTGAGACAATATTCAAAAACATGGGGTCCACCAACAACTGGCAGGCCCGTTGCCCGGGATGCCATCGAATAGTTAACCTGGCCGAACTGGGTGTCAGGCGCGACGCACCGCGAGGCATGCTCAAAAGCACCTTCGGCTGGTGCCGGTCCTGCCGCACCGTGCGGCTCTTCAAAGTAGAACCGGCCCCCAAGAATGCTGCTGATTGACGTCCTGCTGCTGGCCGTCGGCCTGGCCATGGACGCCACCGTGGTTTCGGCGGGAGCCGGAGCCAGTGGTCGATCCCAGGGCGGCTGGGCCACCTTCCGGCTGGGTTTTCATTTCGGATTATTCCAGTTCCTGATGCCGATCCTCGGCTGGTTCGCCGGCCGGACCATCGCCGGTGCCATTGCCTCGGTGGACCACTGGATCGCCTTCGTGCTGCTGGCCATCGTGGGCGGTCGGATGATTCGCTCGGGCCTCAAGGGCGAAGACGACTCCGGTGCGGGCGACCCGTCCAAGGGGCTGTCCCTGATCATGTTGAGCATCGCCACGAGCATCGACGCCCTGGCCGTGGGTTTCAGTCTGGCGATGATAGGTGTGGACATCTGGTTCCCCGCCGTGGTCATCGGCCTGGTGACCGCGGGCATGTCCGTGGCGGGGCTTCGCCTCGGCGCCACCCTGGGAGCCCGGTTCGGGCACCGGATGGAGATTGTCGGCGGGGTGATCCTCATCTTCGTGGGCGCGCGCATCGTCTTCGAACATTTGACGGCCTGACTCGGGTGTTGTGGCGGAATCGACTTTCCAACCCTAGAATAAATTAAGATATATTCAATCCCGTTTTGGTGGCATCCAGGAGTCGCGACATGTTGACGCTCCTTCCTACCCGCCTGTTCCGCAGGCGCAGGGTCCTCCTGATCCTGGTCCTTTTGCCGGTCCTCGGCTCCCTTTCCCCAGCCCGAGCCGAACCCCGTTTCACCGCCCTTTACGGTCAGGATTGTTCTCTTTGCCACGTGAACCCCGCCGGGGGCGGCCTGAGAACCCTCTACGCCAGCCAGTACCTGGTGCCCGAGGAACTCGCCCGGCCCACGGCAACCGAGGAGGGTCTACTTTCCCTCAATCCCGAGGTCACACCCGGTCTGACCGCGGGCGTGGACCTGCGCACCCTGATCTATCAACAGGAAGGCGGGACGGGCTCGACGTTTTCGATGCAGGGCGACCTCTACGTGCACGCGCAGGTGAGTTCCGAAGTGGGTCTCTACTTCGAGCAGGGGCAGAGCCGGTCGGGGGAGATCTTCGGCACGGCCCATCTTCTGCCTCTGGATGGTTACGTCAAGGCGGGGCGCTTCATCGCGGACTACGGGTGGCGGTTTGCCGACCATCAGATGTTCAACCGCCGTTACCTGTACGATCCGGGTGGTATCGACGACCCGGGGGTGCACTACGCCTCCGGTGCCGAAGTGGGGATTTCGCCGGGAATTCTCACGGCCACAGCCTCGGTCCAGGAGGTGAGTCGCGGAAATCCCGACCCCCATCTGGGCGACAACTATGCCTACCGAGCGCTGCTTCAGAAAAGTTTCGGGGAGTTTCGGGTTGGCCTGGGAGGGTCGGTCATCAGACGGGCTGATCCAGGGGGCCATCTCCGGGCGGCGGGCGGCTTCTGGTATCTGGGGCTGGGAGCGGTGAACTGGCTCGGCCAGATCGACGAGACCAGCCAGAGGGGAACCGTGGGGCTTTTGACCGCCCAGGAACTGAGTGTCCGTTTCATCCGCGGATGGGAAGCCCTGGCGACTTACAATTTCCAGGACCCCGACCGGGCCTACCGTTCGGGCGCCCGTCATCGTGCCGGCCTCGGGGTGCAGGCCATGCTGGCGCCGTTCTTCTCCACCCAACTCATGGCCAACCACTGGTGGTTCGACCAGGGCCCGGCCGTGGTGGATGACGACTACAGCGAGGTGCAGCTTCTGGCCCACTTCTTCTTCTAGGGAGGCTTCCTGTGCGGAAATTCGGGTACATCGTCCTGATAGGGATCGCCCTGGCCTTTCTGGCCCAGGACGCGGCAGCGGAAAGATTTGAAATCGTCCCGGGAAAAGGATCCGAAGTCGTCTTTGAATCCAAGGCCCCTTTGGATTCCTTCAAGGGCCGGACCCGGTCCGTCCACGGTTGGTTCGACGCCGACCTGGACGATCTTTCCGCGCCGGTGTCCATGGAAATTGTGGTCGATCTGGCCACCTTCGATACCGGCAAGAAAAAACGCAACCAGCACATGCGGGACAATCACCTGGAAACCGAGACCTACCCTCAAACCATTTTCCGCGCAGGGACCGTAACCTCGGTACGGTCCGAGGGTGAAACCACCGTTTTTGATCTGTTGGGCGAGCTGGAACTTCATGGAGTGGTCCAGCCACGGAGCTTTGAAATCAGTCTGGTGCGAAGGCCGGACGGGTCGGTCACCATCGACACTCGTTTCGTGGTCAAGCTCAGCGAGCACGATATCAAGAGGCCCAAATTCCTGGTGATGAAGCTGGCGGACGAACAGAAGGTCCACGTGCAGCTCGAAGCCCGGTCGGGCAATGGCGGAGGGCAGGATGAATAGGAAGGGGGCCGTTCTGATACTGGCCGGCATCTTGGCGCTGGCGGGCTGCAGCGACGAAGGGGCCGACCCGGTGGTGCCGACACTTCCGGCGGGTGTGTCGTTTTCCGTGCAGGTGCAGCCGATCTTCAACGCCGAATGCACGGGCTGTCACGGCCTGAACGGCAACGGCGGCCTCGATATCCGGGAAGGCGAGGCCTATGGCAACCTGGTGGGGATCCCTTCCCAGAGTTACGCCGGTCAGCTGGTGATGGCGGGCGATCCCGACGCTTCTGTTTTGCACCGCAAGCTGAACGGGCTGCCGGGCGTAGGCGACCAGATGCCGCTCGGAGGCAGTCTGCCCGAGGAATCCCGGAACCTGATCCGCGACTGGATCGCCGAAGGCGCCCCGGACAACTGATCCAATACTCCCGGACCCGCTAGATCCCGCCCGAATCCAAGCCCCGCCACAGATAGTAGGAACCCATCGACCGGTAGGGCCGCCAGGGTTCGGCGATGGCCGTCAGCTCGGCGGGCGTCGCGTATTGGTCGAGTCCGTAGAGCTTGGCCGCGCCCATCCGCAGGCCCAGATCCCCCACCGGCAGCACATCCAGGCGCCCGAGACCGAAGATCAGGTGCATGTGGGCGGACCACACACCGATGCCCTTGACCTTGGTCAGTTCGGCCACCACCTCATCGTCGGTCATCCGCCGCAGGGACCCCAGTTTCAGGCGGCCGTCGTCCACGCGCGCGGCCAGGTCTCGCACGAATCCCGCCTTGGCGTAGGACAGGCCGCAGGCGCGGAGTGTTTCGGGCGAATACTCCACCATTTCGGCGGGAGAGGGGTAGTGGGGCCCGCCGGTAAGGTCGCGCACGCGGCCGGCGATGGTCTGTCCCGCCTTGACCGAAAGCTGCTGGTGGACGATGGCCGTGACCAGGGTGTCGTAGGGCGGCCGGGGTTTGTCGGGAGCCGCCAGGTAGGGGCCGACCTTGTCGATGACGCGGCGGATTTTCGGATCGACCCGGCGCAGGTGCCGGATGCCCAGGGCATGTTCGGGATCCCGTTCGTATCCCTCGATGAACAGCAGGCGGGCCTTGAGGGCCGTGCCACCGGCGGCAGAAAATCCGGTCAGCGAACCATCGGCGCCCAGGCAGCGGTGGCAAGGCACGATGATCGGAACGGGATTGGCGCCCATGATGCGCCCGATGGCCCGTGCGGCGCCGGGCTTGCCGGTCCGGGTGGCCAGTTCGCCGTAGGTGACCACCTGGCCGGGCTTCACCCGGCGCAGGGCCCGCAGCACCTGGCGGGAAAATTCGGTGACATGTGAAAGATCCACGGGGATGTCCCGCAGGTCATCAGGTCGGCCGCGCAGCAGGCCCCGGACCCGGTCCCGGACCTCGGCTGCCGGGGCCGGTAGTTTTTTAAGGTGGGGGAGGCCGGGGCAAGCCGCCCGAATGGCGTCCGCAGCTTCGTCGGATCCGGCGAACCCGACCACCAACCGGCAGATTCCGCGCCGGGTCCAGGCCAGGCCCACCGGACCGACCGGCGTGGCGAAGACCGACCATCCATCCGCGGGAAACTTCAACATCTGGGTGCCTTTCCGGGCCACGGGCCTTATCATTGCGGGACAAGCCGGTACGATACCACAACCCGGCGGGACCCGCGAAGAAGGACCGGTCTTTGTCCGACCTGGATCTGCGCATCGCCACCAGTGAAGAAGACGTCCTGAAGGTCCTGGTCGTGCGCGGCATCGTGTTCATCGAGGAACAGCAGGTCGACTGGGAAGGCGAGATCGACGAGTTCGAAAAATCAGCCACCCATTTCCTGGGCGAGGTGGACGGCCAGCCGGTGGCGGCGGGCCGGCTGCGTTTTTTCGACGACGACTGGGTTAAGGTCGAACGCATCGCGGTCAGATCCAGGTGGCGTGGTCGGGGCTTTGCCAAGGAAATCGTGGCCTTCATGCTGGCCCACGCCCGGGACAAGGGCGCCAAGAAGTTCAAGATGCACGCCCAGGTCTACCTGGATGATTTCTACAGCGAGTTCGGGTTCCGGCGCGAGGGCGATGTCTTCGACGAGTGCGGCATCGATCACATTCTCATGGTTCGCGAGGACGACTGAACATGTTTCACTACCAGCGCCACAACGAGTACTTCGCCCAGGTGGCCGGCGGGCTCGAGGATATCGCGGCGAAGGAGCTGCAGGAGCTGGGGGCCTCCTCGGGCGAGACCATCACCCGCGGCATCCACTTCAAGGCCGACCTGAAAACCCTGTTCCGCATCAACTACCGTTCGCGGTTGGCGACGCGGGTGCTGGCGCCATTGGTCAAGTTCGAAGCCAGGACCCCCGAGGAGCTTTACCTCGGAGCGAAGAAGGTGGACTGGACGAACATCTTCACCCTCGATCAGACTTTCGCCGTGTTCGCCAACACCTTCCACAGCGAGATCGACCACAGCCAGTACGCCTCGCTGAAGGTGAAGGACTGCGTGGCGGACATGTTCCGCAAGCGGTACAAGCAGAAGCGGCCGAACGTGGACCCCCGCGACCCGGACCTGGTCATTGCCGTGCACATCTTCGAGAACCAGGTCACCCTGAGCATCGACTGTTCGGGCGGCTCCCTGCACCGGCGGGGCTACCGGCAGGAATCGGTCGAGGCGCCCATGCAGGAAACGCTGGCGGCGGCGATCATCGACTTTTCCGGGTGGGACTGCAAGCGGCCCCTGTACGACCCCATGTGCGGTTCGGGAACCCTGCTGAGCGAGGCCTGGCTCAAGGCCGGCAACATCCCGGCGGGAACCCTGCGCAAACATTTCGGGTTCATGATGCTGCCCGACTACGACCGCCGCGACTGGATCAAGGTGAAATTTCACGAGGACAACCAGGTCAAGCTGGTCAGAGGTGGTCTGATCCGCGGCAGCGACATCAATCCCAAAGCGGTGCGGATGACCCGCAAGAACAACGCGCACATCCCCGGTGGCGACGAACTGATCGTCAAGACGATGGATTTCCGGGACATCGATTCGCTGGAGAACCGGCTGATCGTCTGCAACCCGCCCTACGGCATCCGCCTGATGAAGGACGAGGACATGGGCCAGTTTCTGAAGGAATTCGGCGATTTCCTGAAACAGAAGTGCACCGGCAGCGACGCCTACATCTACTTCGGCGACCGCGAGCTGGTGAAATCATTCGGTCTGAAAGCGGCCTTCAAGATGCCCCTGCGCAACGGCGGCCTGGACGGGCGCCTGGTAAAATATGAACTCTACTAGACGCATCCTTCTGGCCGCGCTGACGGGCGCGCTCCTGATATCGTCGCCGACTTTTGCGGGAGGCGATGACGGGACCCTACCTACCGCCCGGGTCATCCTCCTGCCCCTGGCCGGCCCCGTGGCCACTCCTGAGGCCGAGGTGTCCAGCATGACCTGGCAGGGCGATACCCTGGTGATCCTGCCGCAATTTCCCGATCAGTTCGCCGACGACGGCATGCTGGGTATTTTTGGTGTCAGCAAAGAGACCATCCTGAGGTCGATCGACAGTGGCGGCACCGAACCGATTGAACCCCACCTCGTGTTCTGTAGGGCCCCGGGGCTGGCCGGCGTGGTGCGCGGCTTCGACGGCCTCGAAGCCATGGGTATCATCGGCGACCGCTATTACATGACCGTGGAGGCGAAAGACGACACCACCATGGCGGGTTTTCTCGTCAGCGGACGCTACGACATGGTCGACGATCTGGTGGTCATGAACCTGTCCGACCTGGCCTTGATCCCCATGGGCCTGAACATTCCCAACGTCGCCGAAGAGTCGATCATCATCGACGGCGACCGGGTGATCACGCTGTGCGAGGCGAACGGGCGCAACGTCAGCCCCGCGCCCCAGGCCAAGGTCTTCAACATGGAAGCGGAATTCGTGGGGTCCATTCCCATGCCCTGGATCGAATATAGGGTGACCGACGCCACAGCCCTGGACGAGGACGGACGCTTCTGGGTTATCAATTATCTCTATCCGCCGGAACGGGCCAAGCTGGACCC
>RCNC010002896.1_pt1 | contig 11307 bp, 11 predicted proteins | sample 2041301 | NCBI WGS metagenome assembly RCNC01 (sample SAMN09708231, study PRJNA481090) | Marine sediment metagenome, whole genome shotgun sequencing project. | biome: marine sediment; feature: ocean; material: sediment; isolation source: Sewage treatment plant 13A marine sediment (STP13A) ... | reverse complement strand
CATAAACAAAACGGTTTCGCGCCACCGCACAGACCCTGTGACCTGATCCACCAACAACGTCCGGATCATCGCAGGATCAGTCACCGCATCCGCGACGACATTGGCGACCAAAGGCACAGCAGGTACGTTGATTTCAACTGCATCCAAAGCGCGCGCCATAACGTCAGCGGCAGGCGCCATCAGGCTGCAATGGAACGGCGCGCTGACGGGCAACAACAAGGCGCGCTTGGCGCCTTTGGCTTTCGCAATCTCGATCGCGCGTTCAACAGCGGCCTTGTGACCGGACACAACAACCTGCGCCGGATCATTGTCATTGGCCGCCTGACACACTTCGCCCTGCGCCGCCTCAGCAGCGACAGCTTGCACCGCCGCAAAATCTAGCCCCAAAATAGCGGCCATTGCACCAACACCAACAGGCACCGCCTCTTGCATTGCAGTGCCACGGGCGCGCAGTAGGCGTGCCGTATCACCGATGCTGAGCGCACCAGATGCGGCCAAAGCCGAATATTCACCCAATGAATGTCCCGCCACGCACGCAGCAGCGTCAATCGTGACACCTTCTGTTTCAAGCGCGCGCATCGCTGCCATCGACGTCGCCATCAACGCAGGTTGCGCATTCGCTGTCAGCGTAAGGTCGGCAATGTCGCCATCCCAAATCAAACCAGACAAATCCTGCCCAAGGGCTGCGTCCACCTCATCAAACACGGCCTTGGCCGCAGGATAGGCATCAGCAAGCGCCTTTCCCATTCCGATGGTCTGAGCCCCTTGTCCGGGAAAAACAAATGCGCGCATGGGACGCCCCTTTTTATATTTCAACTTCCCAAAGACTTACCCTGCCCCGCCGCTCCGCACAAGCAATCGCAAACCCCGCAGTTTGTGCACAGCTTTGCTGCATCACCGCACAGACCCGATGCTGTGCCTGCCATTGATTTGCTGATAGTTAGCGGCACAAAGTAATCGGAGAACCCCATGAACGCGACCCAGACAACAACCTACGGCACCGTCACCAAGACCTTTCATTGGCTGACAGCCCTTTTAATTCTGACGATTGTACCGCTGGGAGCGATTGCCAACCGCCTGCCCTACGACACAAACGAGCAGTTGGCCTTCAAGGCACAGCTTTTCTCGTTCCACAAAACGCTTGGTGTGATCGTCTTTACCGTCGCATTGGCGCGTATTCTTTGGGCTTTGACACAGACAAAACCCGCAGGGCTGCATCCTGATCGCAAAGCCGAGACGTTTTTGGCAGATATGGTGCATTGGCTGCTTTATATCTCGCTGGTCGCCGTTCCGTTGACCGGATGGATTCATCACGCAGCCACATCGGGGTTTGCGCCGATTTGGCTGCCAATTGGCCAAAACCTACCATTGGTTCCCAAAGATGAAGGCATCGCCAAACTATTCGCAGGGCTGCACTGGACTTGGAGCAAGATCATGGTTGGCTCTATCTTGCTGCACGTTGCAGGCGCGCTGAAACACCAGTTCATCGACAAAGACGCGACCATGAAACGCATGTGGTTCGGCACATCAGCCGCCAGCACTGCGCAGGCACACAAAGGCACGCGCACGGCACCGCTGGCAGCCGTCGCTGTCTATATTGTTGTGACAATTATCGGCGCAGCAGCCGGTCTTTACACAGCCAAATCAACAGCTTCCCAAGTGGCGTTGGCACAAGTGTCATCCGACTGGACCGTCACAGAGGGCGAAATAGTACTTACCATCACCCAACTGGGCAGCCCCGTCACGGGCAGCTTCGATGATTGGACCGCTGCGATTAACTTTGACGAAAACGCAGATGGGATATTGGGCGATGTCGAAACAACAATCGCCACCGGATCACTCACCTTGGGGTCAGTCACCAGCCAAGCACTTGGCGCTGATTTCTTTAACACGGCAGGCTTTCCAACGGCCACTTTTGCCGCACAAATAACCGCAGATGGTGACGCGTATCTCGCGGATGGCACACTGACGATCAAAGATATCGCTATGCCAGTTTCCCTGCCCTTCACCCTCACTTTGGACGGTGATGTCGCACAGATGGTTGGGCAAGTGACGGTAGACCGCCGCACATTTTCGGTCGGCCAAAGCATGGGTGATGAAACCAACCTCGCCTTCGCAGTTGATATTGCGATCAGCTTGACGGCCACACGCGGCGAATGAACGGAAAAGGGCCGCACCTGTGATCAGGTGCGGCCCTTATTTAGCCTAAAGCAATGTCGTTGCTTATTCGGCTTTCATCGCCTCGATCGAGATCATGATCGCAACTTCGTCGCTCACGAATGGCGCGAAAGCACCAACTTCGAAATCCGACCGCAAGATTGTTGTTGTCGCGTCAAAACCAGCCCAAGGCTTTTCGGCCATCGGGTGCATACCTACCTGGTTCAGCGTCGCATCAAGCACAACAGCCTTTGTGATACCGTTCAGCGTCAAATCGCCGGTGATCAGGGCAGTCGCTTCGCCAGTCACTTCGATGCCTGTTGAAGAAAACGATACCATCTCATCGTCGGCAGCCGCAAAGAAATCACCGCTCATGAAATGCTCAAAACGACCTTCCCAGCCGGTCAGCATGCTGCGCACAGGAAAAGACACGTTGACGGAAGACGCTGCAGGATCGGCTTGGTTAAAGGCAATCTCGCCTTCAAACCCAGAGAACATGCCGTATGTGGTCGAATATCCCAAGTGATCGTATGTGAACACGATCTGGCTGTGGCTTGCATCAAGGACATAGCTTTCAGACGTCGCAAATGCGGGAGTTGAAAGAGTGGCTGCAGCCAAGGCTGCCGTTGCGATCAAAGTTTTCATAGGTCTCTCTAATGTTTGGTTACTGTGCGTTTAGTGTAGACAGTGCGCCAGCGCAGACCGCAATTCTGCAAATTTGAACACATCCTGTTCGGAGATAGGCACCAGCTGTGCTGCATCGTGCGCGAACGGCCCCACACAAAAGACAGATAACACAGAAAACGCTGCTTTTATTGGGGGATCAGCGCTTGCAACGACCCTAGCGCGCTGTATAAGGCCCCAACCTTCTGCAAAGTATATGAACTGCGCAGACTCTCGTGGATGGGACGTAGAAGGTGAACCACCCATCCTATGAAATGCGCTGATTAATGAACTGGAGTTCACATGCCGCTATATGAGCATGTTATGATTGCGCGTCAGGACTTGTCCAACACGCAAGCTGAAAGCCTTATCGAACATTTCGGTACTGTTCTTTCCGACAACGGCGGCAAGCTGTTGGAGAACGAGTACTGGGGCGTCAAAACGATGGCCTATAAGATCAACAAAAACCGCAAGGGTCACTATGCCCTGCTGCGCACAGATGCGCCTGCTCCTGCTATTCAGGAAATGGAACGCCTGATGCGCTTGCACGAAGACGTCATGCGTGTGCTGACCATCAGGGTCGACGCACATCAAGAAGGCCCTTCGGTACAAATGCAAAAGCGCGAAGAACGTGGCGAACGCCGCGAACGTCGCTAATCGTTGATCTGAGAAAGGACATCAATCATGGCTACTAAACCATTTTTCCGTCGTCGTAAGTCCGATCCGTTCGAGGGCGATAACGCCCCTGCGATCGATTACAAAGACACTCGCCTTTTGCAGCGCTACGTTTCTGAGCGCGGCAAAATCGTTCCCGCCCGTATCACCGCTGTTGGTGCCAAGAACCAGCGTGCTCTCGCTCGTGCGATCAAGCGCGCACGTTTTCTTGCCCTGCTGCCATACGCTGTAAAGTAAGGAAATCATCCCATGGATATCATTCTACTTGAGCGCGTCGCAAAGCTGGGTCAGATGGGCGAAGTTGTTTCCGTCAAAGACGGCTACGCACGCAACTACCTGCTGGCACAAGGCAAAGCACTGCGCGTAAACGCAGCTAACCTTGCCCGCTTTGAGGCCGAAAAAGCCCAGATGGAAGCACGCAACCTTGAGACCAAGCAAGAATCAGATGCTTTGGCTGAAAAGCTGAACGGTCAAAAGTTCGTCGTGATCCGTTCTGCATCCGACGCTGGTTCGCTGTACGGTTCCGTCACAACACGTGACGCAGCTGATGCCGCAACCGAAGCTGGTTTCACAGTCGACAAAAAGCAGGTTGTCCTGCTTGGCGCGATCAAAGAACTCGGCCTGCACGATGTAACCGTGAACCTGCACCCAGAAGTGTCGGCCACAATCACATTGAACGTCGCACGTTCCGTTGAAGAAGCCCAACTGCAAGAAGCCGGCAAATCAATCGCCGAGCTGGCAGCAGAAGAAGAAGCAGCCGCTGAATTCGAAATTCAAGAGCTCTTCGACGATATTGGCGCTGCTGCAAATGACGACGACGATCTGGCTGAATCAGCTGGTATTGAAGCAGAAGCAAAAGACGAAGAATAATCTTCACTTTGCGTGACAGAATTTAGGCCGCTCCTGTTTGGGGCGGCCTTTTTCGTGGGCGGACACTCGGGTGTCAAAACCACTGGCTAAATGTGGCTACCTTGCCATACTTTGCGTTAAGGACGCTCAGACAGACAAGGTGTTATCATGCCATACGAACCAACTGATGTTGTTCATTCAGAAGCCGAGATCAGATCTACTATTGATGGCATTCACGACGCCCAGAAACTCAAAGTCCTCGATCACATCGACACCCATTGTCAGGTCTGGATAGAACGCAGTCCCTTCATCGTCGTGTCCACAGTTGATCAGCACGGCAATCTTGACGCCTCTCCCAAAGGCGACCCCGCTGGTTTCGTAAAGGTCGTAGATACCCAGACCCTCGCGATCCCAGACCGCCCAGGCAATCACCGCTTTGACAGCTTCAAGAACATCCTTGAGACAGGCCAGATAGGCATCATCTTTTTGGTCCCTAACCGAAATGAGGTCGTCCGCGTCAATGGCCGCGCCCAAATTGTGCGCGACCTGCAATTGCGCGAAACGATGGCAATCAGCGGGCGCGTTCCTGAATTCGCAATTCTTGTTCGCGTCCAAGAAGCCTTTTACCATTGCGGCAAGTCGATTATCCGGTCGCAACTTTGGAAGCCGGAACTGGCGGCCTCGACCGTTGGCCTTCCGACATATGCAGAGGCGTTGCATGCACAGGGCAAATCCGACCTGAGCTTTGACCAAATCGATGCGCGGTTGCGCCATAACGACAAGAACCGGCTTTACGACGAATAAGCGCAGGCGGCTCCAACGACGAACGACGTGAGGCCGCTAGGGGCTTATCTGTCAAACGTTTCCAACTGCAGCTGCGAGTTGCAGAATTCGCCGTCATACGTGCCGATCCACACATCGATACGCCCGTTTGCTGGGCGGGTCAGCGTAATCTTTGGATCCAGGTTGCCGTTGTCGTCATCATCATAATACCAGTTGGCAGAAGCAGTATTGATCAACAAGGCCGCGTCACATTCGCTCACAACGCGTACTTCAAGCTTGTAACGGCCCATGTCCGACAGCTGAAACGAGAAATCAGGTGCTGATGGGAAATAACCGGCGCCAGTATCCGTCCCGGGCTGGACGTTATTGCAGTCCCAAATGTAATTACTGCCACCCGCAACAACGTCGAACCCGCGGGCGGTATAGAGCTGCTTGCCGGACGTTTGATAGGACTCTTGCGGCGCAATATTGAAATTTGGGCAGGCCAGTGCTGCGGTCGTTGAGGCTGCAAACGCAGCGAGCGTGAATAACAAAGCGCGTAACATGATATTTTTCCTTCAATTAAAATTACTCAATAATCTCTATAGAAATATCGTAGCACGGCCATTTTTAGACATATGCCTGTTTTTTTGGCGACATTGACGCAGATCGAGGAACTTTGCCCTCTGAAACGAAAAAAGGCGCCCCAAAGGGACGCCTTTCTTAACCAGTGAGGCTGGAATTTACTCTTCTTCGAGCTTCTCAACAGCCTTTTGCAGGTCTTCTTTGCTGACCTCTTTGTCCTTCACGGCAGCCGCTTCAAAGATGTGGTCAACGACCTTATCCTCAAACAATGGCGCCTGAAGCTGCTGGCGGAACTGTGCGTTCTGCTGCACGAACTCAAAGAACTGACGCTCTTGGCCCGGGTACTGACGAGCTTGGTTCATGATCGACTGGGTCATTTCCTGATCAGTTACCTTAACGTCGGCCTTTTGGCCGATATCAGCCAACAGCAGGCCCAACTTCACGCGGCGTTCTGCCAGCTCGTTGTGCTCTTTTGTTGGTGTGATCTCAGGGTGATCGTGGCCTTCAACCTCTGGGTTGTCCTCATGCCACAACTGGTGGGCAATCTGGCCAGCTTCTGCTTCTACCAATGATGCTGGCAGGTCAAACTTGACCTTTTTGTCCAGCGCATCAAGCAAAGCACGCTTTGCAATCGCGCGTGACGCGCCAGAATACTCGGCTTCCAGACGCTCTGTGATCTGTGTTTTCAGACCGGCAAGATCTTCTGCGCCGAACTTCTTGGCCAGTTCATCATCAAGAGCGGGCTTCATAGCACCGTTCACTGACTTGATCGTGCAAGAGAACACAGCGACCTTACCGGCAAGATTTTCAGCCTGATAGTCCGCAGGGAACGTCACTTCGATGTCTTTTTCGTCGCCAGCTTTAACCTTCAACAGGCCATCTTCGAAGCCCGGAATGAAAGAGTTGGAACCGATTACCAGTGGATAATCCTCGGCAGCGCCGCCTTCAAACGGCTCGCCGTCGACTTTGCCCACGAAATCCAGAACGACTTGGTCGTCTTTCTTGGCTTGGGTCTTTTTCGGCTCGTATGTCACCGCCTGCGGGCTTTCGGCCAAGTTATCGAGTGCTTCTTTAACAGATTCGTCATCCGCTTTTACAACCAGACGCTCAAGCTTGATCTTGCTGAAATCGACTTCTTCAATCGTCGGAAGCTTCTCGTAGGAAACGTCGACATTCACGTCGTCGCCCTCTTTCCAGTTCTCATCGGTCATCTTCATCTCAGGCTGAGCCGCTGGACGGTCGCCTGTTGATTCCAGATGCGTGGACAGCGCGCCGTCGATAGCTTCTTGCATGCTTTCGCCCATCAAACGCTGACCATGCTGCTTGCGCAACAAAGCCATAGGCACTTTGCCCTTGCGGAAACCCTTCATTTCAATGCTGGGCTGCGCTTCTTTAAGCTTTTCTAGAACCTTGGCGTCCAGTTCGGCAGCCGTCACGGTGATCGCGTATCCGCGCTTTAGGCCTTCGTTGAGGGTCTCGGTGACCTGCATGTGCTGTCCTTCTTTTTCAAACTTTGGTGCGGGTGAAGGGACTCGAACCCCCACGCCTCGCGGCGCCAGAACCTAAATCTGGTGCGTCTACCAATTCCGCCACACCCGCATGATCAAAATGGGGCAGGATTTTGGGCCTACCCCACGGTTGCGGGCTGTCTAGCAAAGGTCTGCGGGGGATGCGAGGGGAAAAATCACATCTACGCACCTAGTTTCAAAAGAGCAGTGATCGGGGCTGATTGCAGTGCGGTTTTGACAGCAATTCATCACCTATTATTAAGACAGTAACGCCTGCCCCGCCTCAGGTATACTCAAGGCTGCAGATACTTCGTGCCGGTTTGCGTAAGTAATGTTTTCAAACCGCACGATAATACATCATTCTGCTTAAAATTTAATCACAGTCTCGAATTTCAGCAATCCATAACGCATGCAGCATCGCCCTTGAATTGTTCACAAGCAACAGAAATGATCTGACCACAGTCGAAACACACAAGGGGGAGTCGCAGCCGATGAAGAAAATCGAAGCGATCATAAAGCCGTTCAAACTCGATGAAGTAAAAGAAGCACTTCAAGAGGTTGGCGTTCAAGGTCTGTCCGTCGTCGAAGTCAAAGGCTTTGGCCGTCAAAAAGGGCACACGGAACTTTACCGTGGTGCTGAATATGTTGTCGACTTCCTGCCCAAAGTGAAGATCGAGGTCGTCCTAGCGGATGATCAGGTCGATGGTGCAATCGAAGCGATCATTGGCGCTGCCAAAACCGATAAAATTGGCGATGGCAAAATCTTTGTTTCACCAATCGAACAAGCCATTCGCATTCGTACCGGTGAAACCGGCGACGAAGCACTCTAATACCCGCGCGGGCAACTGCGCAGTCCATACAAAACCATACGTGAGAAAGGTAATACCTCATGAACAATAAAGACCTTGTGAAGCTGATCAAAGACGAGGAAGCCGACTATGTCGACATCCGTTTCACAGACCCGCGCGGCAAGTTGCAGCATGTCACCATCGTGTCCGATCTGGTTGACGAAGATTTCCTCGAAGAAGGCTTCATGTTTGACGGCTCGTCCATCGCTGGTTGGAAGTCCATTGACCAATCCGACATGAAACTGATGCCACAGGCCGAAACAGCCTACGTCGATCCGTTCTACGCGGAAAAGACGATCTGCATTAACTGCAACATCGTAGAGCCTGACACGATGGAACCTTACAGCCGTGACCCACGTGGTACAGCTGTCAAAGCCGAAGAATACCTTAAGTCTACCGGCATCGGTGACACAGCGTATTTCGGCCCAGAAGCTGAATTCTTCGTCTTTGACGATGTGCGTTTTCAAGTTTCCATGAACAAAGTTTCCTTCGAAGTCGATGCAATCGACGGCGCATGGAACACCGATACCGAATACGAGATGGGCAACACTGGTCACCGTCCCGGCATCAAAGGCGGCTACTTCCCTGTGAACCCAATCGACGACGCTCAAGAAATGCGCTCCGAGATGCTGTCAACAATGAAGCGCATGGGCATGAAGGTCGACAAGCACCACCACGAGGTGGCGTCCTGCCAGCACGAGCTGGGCATGATCTTTGGCACGCTGACGCACCAAGCGGACGAGCAGCAAAAGTATAAATACGTGGTCCACAACGTCGCCCAAGCTTACGGCAAGTCGGCAACATTCATGCCAAAGCCAATCGCAGGCGACAACGGCACCGGTATGCACGTGAACATGTCGATCTTCAAAGACGGCAAGCCGCTGTTCTCTGGCGACAAATACGCGGACCTGTCGATGGAAGCATTGTACTTCATCGGTGGTATCCTCAAGCACGCCAAAGCGCTGAACGCGATCACCAACCCATCTACAAACAGCTACAAGCGCCTGATCCCAGGTTTTGAAGCACCGGTTCTGCGCGCCTATTCTGCACGTAACCGTTCGGGTTGTGTCCGTATTCCATGGGCCGAAAACCCTAAGGCAAAGCGCGTCGAGGCACGTTTCCCTGATCCAGCAGCCAACCCATACCTGTGCTTTGCAGCACTTCTGATGGCTGGCCTTGACGGGATCAAGAACAAGATCGATCCAGGCCCCTCTTCTGACAAAGATCTTTACGATCTGCCACCAGAAGAACTGGCAGCGATCCCAACCGTTTGTGGCTCCTTGCGTGAAGCACTTGATGCATTGGCCGCTGACCACGAGTTCCTGTTGGCTGGTGACGTCTTCACCAAAGACCAACTTGAAGGCTACATGGAGCTGAAGTGGGAAGAAGTGTTCGCCTACGAGCACACACCGCACCCAATTGAATACAAGCTGTACTACAGCTGCTAATTCTTAAAACTTAACGAAAAAGCCTCGCTAGAGAAATCTAGCGGGGCTTTTTTGTGCGCGCACCAAATGCTAGGATAGCAGCAACTTCATTCTGAAATTGCAGGCAAGACATACCAACATGCCCAAATACCACCCCATCGATGTACGCTACAAAGGCCCGTCCACGGCTTATCGCGGCTCTGCGAAACAACAAACGTCGTCGTTTAAAAAAGTAGTGAAGCCGTCAAAAACCACTAAATCGGAACCTGCCGCGGCACCCTCTCCATGGGACGGCGCAAAGGACAAGCCACAGCAACAAGCGGCATCATCTGATAAGGCTGGATCAACTCCCAAAGATACGACTGGTAAGCCCATATCCGTCAAAAGCATCTACGCCATTGTTTTGGGTATTATCTTTCTATCGCTGTTCTTGCGGTAGCCCAGCCCACACAACACCCCCTTTGAGCCATGACCAGACCTGAAAATGTCGATTTCTGACATTCAATAGTTTTACGTTCGCGCATAATTGGTCCAAACCGGCCAAAGGAAATTGCGATGAACACCCATTACCGCGACACCCGTAAGATCGATCCCACACGCGGTGCGACACTTGGCGACGGCACCCCCAATGACCAAGATCGCGTTGAAATTGGGCCGACACAACTAGCCTTTAACGAATGGGCGGCCGCTGGCCTGACGCTGCCGAACTTGCCCACCATGCGCGCTTGGCGGCACAAACGCCTTATGGATGCGGTGAACAAGCGCGGCTACGGCGGTATCTTGATGTTTGACCCGCTCAACATCCGCTACGCGACCGACAGCACGAATATGCAACTGTGGAACACCCATAACCCGTTTCGCGCCTGTCTGGTCTGCGCCGACGGCTATATGGTGATCTGGGACTATAAAAACGCGGTGTTCCTGTCCAAATTCAATCCGCTGATATCAGAACAACGCAAAGGTGCGGACCTGTTCTATTTCGGGCGCGGTGACATGATTGACCCTGCCGCCGATACTTTCGCAACTGAAGTTGCAGATCTGATCCGCGAGCACAGTGGCGGAAACTCCCGCCTCGCCGTCGATAAGATCATGCTGCACGGCCTGCGCGCCCTCGAGGCACATGGCTTTACCGTCGAGGATGGCGAAGAGCTGACAGAAAAAGCGCGCAGCATTAAATGCGCCGATGAAATCCTCGCGATGCGCTGCGCCTCGCATTCTTGCGAAGAAGCCTGTTACGCCATGGAAGACGCAGCCCGCGCAGGTGTTCCACGAGGAAATATGTCCGAAGATGATATTTGGGCGGTTCTACATGCGGAAAACATACGGCGCGGCGGTGAATGGATCGAAACACGATTGCTGTCATCTGGCCCGCGCACCAACCCATGGTTCCAAGAATGCGGCGGACGAATTGTGCAAAACAACGAAATCGTAGCCTTCGATACCGACCTAGTCGGTGCTTATGGCATCTGCATCGATATCAGCCGCACGTGGTGGATTGGCGACGAAAAACCACGCGCAGACATGATCGAAGCCATGCAAATTGGTGTCGAGCACATCGCGCAAAACATGGACATGCTGAAACCCGGCGTGGCGATCAGCGATTTGACCCATAACGCCCACCAGTTGCCAGACAAATACATGAAGCAGAAATACGGCTGTCTGATGCATGGCGTCGGGCTTTGTGATGAATGGCCTTTGGTGGTTTACCCTGATCGCTTTCTGCCCGGTGCTTTTGACTACGAACTTGAGGCAGGCATGACGCTGTGTGTCGAGGCGCTGATTAGTCCAGAAGGCGGTGATTTCTCGATCAAGCTCGAGGATCAAGTGCTGATC